>WNGL01017122.1_pt1 | contig 25998 bp, 23 predicted proteins | sample 5400591 | NCBI WGS metagenome assembly WNGL01 (sample SAMN13153377, study PRJNA577476) | soil metagenome | isolation source: 80 cm soil or saprolite under Garry oak tree replicate 1 | place: USA:California | collected 2016-06-15 | reverse complement strand
TGTTGCTGTGCAAATTGAACGAGCTGAGATTTGCCAATCGGATAGGGAACACGATCTAACAATTGGGTGATTTGTCCAAGGTCAAAGTTCATCGAGTTGCCTCTCTTATGAGTAGCGTACTACTGAGTAGCGTACTACAATATTCTTAATTAAGTGTCGCCTCTAAAACTTGGGATAGCCAATAGTTACACGAACATCCGAAGGAATATGTTTCAAGGGTAGGAAAGAAATGGTGATTGGCGTCTTTAATTGACTTAGGAATCATACTAAGATGCTACACATGTAACTCAACAACTACAGTAAGCGAATGTCTGGTTGGGGTTTACCAAGGAAGCGTCATATTTCTACGGACAGAGAAAGCAATGAAAACCACCTCGTTCCTCTATAGTATAAGCGGTAGTAGGATGCGATTTTCAGACGAGTCTTTCGTCAAACAGGCAATCCCTTTTTCTGTCACGCTTCCGAGAACGTCTGCGTTTCACTATCTTCTGCTGTCACTTCATCACAGTTCTAACAGCGAAGAGATGGTATAATACACCTACGAGTAAGAACTACGACACCAGGAAAGTACACACATGGAAACTGATATTAAACAGCCACAGCAGGCAGAAATTGATCCAGATCGACAACAAAAAGCACGGGAATACGCACGTATACGGCGGCAGCTCAGCATCGTTGGCATAGGCATCGCCGCAATAGCTATTCTCTTCATCTTTTGGAGTGGCCTCGATGTAGCGCTGCGTGACTGGTTGCAACCGCTCAGCTGGCAACCTCTCCGGGGCTGGTACCCCTTGCAGGTGCTGATCTATTTCCTGGTATTAATGCTGGGCTATGAAGTTCTCACCGCCCCGCTGGCCTACTACGGGGGCTATGTGCTCCCCCATCGCTATGGCCTCTCAACCATGACGCTACCGGCCTGGTTGGCCGACCTCTTCAAAGGCCTGGTACTTAGCCTCATATTGGAATCTCTGGCCGTTGAAGTGATCTACGTGCTGCTGGCAACCCAGCCACAAACATGGTGGCTGTGGACCGCGCTGATCCTCCTCTTCTTCACCGTCATTATGGCCAATCTTGCGCCGGTGCTCATTCTCCCGATCTTCTATAAATTCACTCCATTGCCGGAAGGCGAATTGACGCGCCGCTTGCTGGCGCTGGCTGAGCATGCCCATACCCGCGTGCGCGGTGTCTTCTCCATGCAGATGAGTCGCAAAACGACCGCCGCCAATGCCGCTTTAATGGGACTGGGTAACACCCGCCGTATCGTGCTTGGTGACACGATGCTCGATCGCTACACGCCCGACGAGATCGAGGTTGTGCTGGCCCACGAACTGGGACACCATGTCCATCACGATCTCTGGAAGCTCATTATCAGCCAATCGATACTGACCCTTGGCGGGCTCTACCTGGTCAACCTGGCCTTACACTGGGCAGTTGACACCCAGCACTACTACCTGGGATTGGCCGATCCTGCCACCATGCCCTTCCTGCTCCTGGTGACCGCTGTCTTTGGTCTGGTGGTCATGCCCGTCAGCAATGGTTTGAGCCGCGCCGTCGAGTACCAGGCCGACGAGTACGCGCTACAGACTACAAAGAAGGTGGGGGCCTTCAAGAGCGCGATGACCCGGCTGGCCAACCAGAACCTGGCCGACATCGAGCCATCGCCGCTGATCGAGTTTCTCTTCCACGACCATCCGGCCATCAGCAAACGGCTCAAACACGCGGACGCCTTTGCCGGGCGCTATGGTCTCAATGCGTCCATGAATGCAGAAAGTTTGGCACCAACTTCGTCAACCGACCCCGAGGGCATGCCCACTAGCGGCTCATCCACACCGGACGCGGCCCATTGATCGAGCTTTGCCACCACTTCTCGAGGTGTACCAATGATAGAGGTGGCCTCGAGCAACTCAGGAGAAACGGCCCCGGCTGGATTTTGTTCCTTGTGCCTCCAGGCCTCCTGTACCCGCTCGACATCAGCTCCATAGCCGTGGCGTGTTAGCATGTCTGCGTAGTAGTCACCCATCCTGCCGATATAAAAAGCCAGGGGCCCAGCAGCCAGGAGACGCGCCGCGGCGCGTTCGTTCTCATCTGCATTCTCGTCGAGAATGATGCTCGTCACATATGGTGCAATAGCGGCGCTGTGCGCAGGACGGCCGGCTAGACGCGCTCCCTCATCGAGTTGCGCACGCAGCTCGCCCCATTTATTGCCCGGCCAGTAGACCGGCATTACTCCATCCGCGATTTCACCCGTTTGCACCACATTCTTCGGTCCCATGGCCGCAATGTAGATCGGCAGATCCGCCCGCAGTGGCTTGAAACGCAGCTTGAAACCGCGCTCAAGATTGAAGAATTCTCCGTGGTAGACCAGCCTTTCGCCGCGCAGGATCATCCTGATGATTTCGACATACTCACGTGTACGCTTCACAGGTTTTTGAAAGGACAGGCCATGCCAGTGTTCGACCACATTGGCGCTCGAGGGGCCAAGCCCAAGGATGATGCGCCCTCCGGAACGCTCATCCAGCGTAGCTACCGTGCTGGCTATCAAGGCGGGAGTACGCGAGTAAATATTGGCAATACCCGCACCAATCTTGATGTGCTTCGTAATCCGCACCAGGTCGGCCATGGAGGTAAAGAGTTCGTAGCCCCATGATTCCCCCAGCCAGATCGAGTCATAGCCCAGTTCGTCGGCAAGCTTCACCTTTTCCATCACTTCCGACCAGGGGCCAGGAAAATTAGGTATTTCGGCCACCAGCCCGACACGATTGCGATATGCCTTTGTTGCGTTAGATGCAAAGTCTGTTGTCATGTGTCAGTTTCGTCCTTCTGTGAGCATTATCCAAAGCACTATAGTTCTGCTATTATATCGCATTTCCACTCCATGTTTCACAAATCTCTCGTTGACAGCGTATAGTGAACTAGATATACTGAAACTGAAGAAAACGATGTATTCAACGTAAACGTCGTAATATCAGGGCACAACGATGTAAAGATAAAAGCGGTGCCGGGAAAGGACAAAAACAATGTCCCTATATGTACCTCAGCGACACGATATCATTTTACAAAATCCTGATGATCAATTTGTTGCAGTTGTCGAAGTCAGAAACATGCAAGGCCTATCTCGTGAGCTAGCAACGGTTTTGCGAGGTCAAGGTATGACATATACTTTACTTCCACAGACTCCTTACTTTCTACTTCTTTCTCAAGATGTGGGATTTCTATGGAAAGAATCATGGCGAGAAGGCCCGGAAACTCCACCAACATATGAGTTTCCAATGGGAAATGTAATACCTCGTTATGTGGAGGGATATTCAGGTGGGCGATTATTCAATCGAGAAGTTGAGTCTCTTGTAATAAAATGGCTCACAGATCTTGCGAATGGTAAACAAGAAGTGGTTGAAGAGCCTGAGAAGACACTAGCCATCGCTGGGTTTTATAATGCAATAAGGGGTGCTTCTGTCTCTATCGGCGTAGGAGCAGAAGAATGATTGTATATGTTGAGTCTAATTTCATTTTAGAGATGGTACTTGGACAAAAATATGCTTCGGCTACAGATAGTATTCTTCAACTTGCAGAAAGTGGAAAAATAGAGCTTGCATTTCCAAGTTTTGCGTTGTGTGAACCGTTTGCAACTATCACGAGGCGTGCAAGAGACCAGGAACGTTTAAGTAAATCTATAGAGGGAATGCTAGATCAACTACCGAGTATTCTGCGCGATCTCGCGAATAAGGAAGCTAGTCGTCTTTGGTCAACGATTAGTAGATTGATCAATGTAGGTACCTCGATTGAGACTAGTGTCGCGAGTCTGCAACAAGCACTGGAAGATCAAACACGGCTTCGCCTCTCGCCACAAGATAGTATTATTTACGCTGCTGTATTCAGCAACATGCAGAGTAGACCCTTTGTAGAGATGAAATGCTTCGTGAACAGCAATTACAAAGATTTTGGGAACCCTGTTATTATTTCCGAGCTAAATTCCTGCAATTGTCAATATGAACGGAACTTCGGAAAAGGCTTGAGCTTCATACGAAGCTTTATCTAAACAGTGGAGCCTTGTGGGAATTTCAAGCAGACGGCCTATGGAGTCGACCTCAATCCAGGAATGTAACCTCCACCGCTTCAGGGAGAATACCCTGCCGGTGGCCGCGTGCCAGCAGCTCAGCGATGGCACGCCTGCCATCTGGCCCCATATCGAGGGTGCGGAAGTTGACATAACGGTCAATAAATTGATTGGCGACGGCCACGTCGAGCCCCGAGTTATCGCGCAGCGCGTAGGCAAGCGCCTCCTGACGATGATCTAAGCTAAAGCGAACACTCTGCTTCAGCAAATTGGATATCGTGCTTGCCAGAGCGAGATCGAGGTCAGTACGAATGGTATTGATGCTGAGAGGAAAAGGCAGCCCTCCCGTTTGCTCGTGCCACCATTGACCGAGATCGACGGCCATGTGAAGCCCCTGCTGCTGAAAGGTCAGCTGACCCTCGTAGATAATCAAGCCAGCATCAGCACGACCATTGGCGACCTCTTCCAGGATTGCATCGAAGCGTGTTTGCCGGTAGCTGATGTCACCGAGTAGCAAACGCAGCATTAAGAAGCCGCTGGTCAAAGTACCAGGGATGGCAAATGTCATTTGCCGCAGTTCATACAGGGTGCACGGCCGGCGTGTCACCACGATTGGGCCATAGTTTTCACCCATGCTGGCCCCATGTGAGAGGATCCGGTAGCGGTTTTTGGTGTAGGCAAATGCGTGGGCGGACATGGCCGTCACTTCAAGCCTGCCCTCTTGCGCCCAGCTATTGAGCGTCTCAATATCGCGGGCCACAAAATCGAATAAGAGGCCCTGGGTATCGATCTGGCCGGTTGCCAGGCCATAGATCATGAAGATGTCGTCGGTGTCGGGGCTATGCCCGGCGGTGATGCGTTGTGACATTCGCTGTTGTTCCATTCAATCAAGTCAAGGTTTTAGCGTTCCGCAATGCTAATAATAACAAAAATGGAGAGGTTATTCACCTCTCCATGGCTGGGGTGCAGGGATTCGAACCCCAATTGGCCGATCCAGAGTCGGCAGTCCTACCGTTGAACGACACCCCACTATACCGGGCAGCAGCCACCTTTTCTGCTGCTCGTGTGTGGTATGATACCTCAACTCCTGCGGGATGTCAAGCGCTCTGGACTGAGATTCCACTCATAAAGCGGGAGTGCAGAGGGCCGCGGCCCTCTGCCGGGGGGTTGGGGGTGTCCCCCAAATTTTCTCTCTCTTTTTTCGCCTCCGAAGGCGGCAAAGAGGACGAGGAGCGAGAACTCGAAGATCGGTATAGTGCCGATCACATTCAAGACAGGGATGCTGCTCCAGGAGGTGAAGACCAAATTTAGTGCCGGATTGGTGTAAACGCTGCGTAGACCGCCAAACCACAAGAAGTTGATGATCATCAAACCGCCATAAATCAATGCCAACACGTTGATCGGAATACCCCAACGTCCCAGGCTAAAGGGGCTCTTCTCGCGCGGCCAGCCTTTGAAGCGAGCATTCAATGAGGCAATGTTGTTCATGAAGTAGGACAGGTAGATCATGCCCGTTGCGCCGGTAACAATGACACCAATAGCAGTGCTAATCAGGAAAGGAAGCGCGGAAAGTACAGCGACGGCAATCCCTGCAAACATGGGTGTGTGGAAAGTTGGGTTAACTTTTCCCCATACCCAGCCAAAGGGGAGCCGGCCATCGCGTCCCATCGAAAACATCAGGCGAATGGTTGCCGACTGGATGGCCAGCATGCAGACACAGACGGCTATGAGCACGACGAAGAGATACACATTGCCCCAGAATGGTCCAAGCGCATCTTGAATGATGGTAGGCAGTGCTTGCAGGAAGTTCGTCCCTTGCGCAATACCTTCAATCTTGGGATAGTTCTTGATAGAAAGGAGTGTACCACCCAGGAAAAGCAGGCCCGCTATGAACGAGAGACCGATAGACCAGAGGACGCCTCGTGGAGCATTGCGCTGTGGATCTCTCGTCTCCTCACCAAGGGTACCAGCAGTATCAAAGCCATAAATGACAAAGAGAGACATGAACAGCGCAGCCAGGAAGGCGCCTGTATAACTGACACCGAAACCTGGTGTCCACTCACTACCAGGTGACTGTAGAGAGGTATGCGGACCTGTGAAGAGGAAGCTGATGGGCTGATGATTGTTGAACACCAGCAGGATGAGCGCGAAGCCAAACATACCGATAATCTCAGCCACAACGCCAATATTATTGATGATGGATACAAGTCGCACTCCAGCAATGTTAATGAGTGTGCCGATAATAATCGCGACCAGGGCAATGAAGACGCCATTGGGTATTCCAAGAATAGTTGCCGGTATGCTGGGGAAAATGGAAAGTAAGGGGACTTGAATGGTATATGCTACTGCAGTTACGGTGAGAACCCCAGCGAAGAAATAAATCCACCCGGTAAACCAGCCGAGAGTATAACCGGACAGACGTTTGCTCCACTGGTAAATGGAACCCGCAATAGGAAAATGTGAGGCGAGTTCAGCAAAGTTCAAAGCGACCAGGAATTGTCCAGCAGCGACGATAGGCCATGTCCAGAAAAATGCCGGACCGCCTGCCGCCAGGCCGAGATAAAAGAGAGAAAAAGTGCCAGTTGAGACGGAGATGTAGGAGAAAGCTACTGCGAAATTGGAGAGGAATCCCAGCGTTCGCCGCAATTCCTGCCTGTAGCCAAACTTTTGCAGTAATGCTTCGTCCCGCTGATCCTGCGATAAATTGGGTTGTGCCATTGAGAAACGCCTCCTTTGTCGTAGATGATACCAACGCTCAGAAACGTAAAAACGGCTCTACCCACCTCTTGAAAAGTAGATAATGAGGCGAGTACGAGAAGAAAGGGGATGCCGGCAATTCTAGATTACGACATTCGAAACAGAAATTGCTGAATTAGCAAATATTCGTAATATTCCTGCCTGAGTAATCCGAATCTACAACTGTTAATACTACATAGTAGAGTTTTTTATATATATTTGCTATGTGCAAAACATCCATATTATGGCTTGGAGATATGTACCTGTTAGATCAGGCCTAGCCAAGTCTTGTGCCTTTGCATCATGGTATAACATTTAGTAGCGGAATCCGTGTAACAAGTGGGGCCTGGACAACCCATCCCATTATAGCTAACTTTTCGTGTACACTCCTCGCCGCAGGCGTCTCGCCCATTCTTGTGTTGGTTGGGGGCTTTGCAGCCGCAGGCTGCAAAGCCCCCAACCAACACAAACTCTAGCGAACTGCCGCAGGCAGTGAGGGCTCAAGAAAAGAGGACATATAAGTAGTTTCCATTACAGAATAAGAGAGTAAGTGAAAGGAAAATTCCCAAATGAAAATAAGTGCTCGTAACCAATTGAGAGCCACAGTGAAGGCAGTCAAACCTCCACCGACGTGATGATACTATCTCAGGCGGATTAAACTGTATCTTGAATCTGGGTTTGTGTCCCGTCTCCCAAATTGTAGCGGTTATGCCGAAAAATTCTATAAGATCCCGCTTTGTCTTGTAATCAGGTTCATACGCAGGATCGTTTAATTTCTCGCGCATAACTGCGCATCTTTGATGCATCTTTTCTAGTTTTCTTTGTACCGCATCCCATTGTTGATGTATTTTTTCATCGTCTAAAAGTTCACTATTGAGTTGATTTACCAGTTTTTCTATCTCTTTTAGACGATTTGTAAGTACACCTTCTGTATTACGATCCAACGAACGTTCTCTAATCATCCTTAAAAGATCGGCTTGTAAATCTTTGCGCTCGGCTTCAAGGCTTGCAATCTCCTTGTTAATCTGCTTTCTTCTGCTTGCAGTTGGGTCTTTTGATCTCCTCTCTGCTATTGCTGCGTCTACAATGGAAGGATCGCGTATGATTTCAACAGCTTTTTGCCACGCTGCATCGTCAACCGTTTTGGCATTCATAGCAGAGCAACCTATGCATTTGCGCGAAGCACCGTTCATATGTGCTGTACATCGGTAGTAGATATATTCGTATTTACTACCCTGCCTCGCTATTCTTGCCGATACATTTCTACCACAATTTCCGCATTTGGCGAAACCAGCACGCAATAACGTTAGCTCCCCTTGCTTATTATTACGAGTCGAAAATCTCTGATTGCGTTGTAAGTTCCTCATTATTTCCTCCTGTATCTCTTCACTAACTATAGCAGGAACGGGTACTATGATATGTTCCTCTGGCGGGGTCTTGATACGTTGCGGTGATTTCTTACCAGGGACTCTGGAGGTATGGTGCCCATTTACCACCATTTTCCCTATGTAGGTTGGATTCCTTAACATCTTGCTCACTACGGGTATTTGCCATACAACTTTTTCAGCCTGTACGCCTCTTGATTTATACTTTCTGCCTATGCTAATAGATGGTGCAGGTATCCCGATGTGATTCAATCTTTTACAAATTTGCCGTATACCGATACGGCGTTTAGCACATCTGAATATGAAGACTACAACCCGTACCTCTGTCCATTCAACCCCCTTGCTGTCTACCCATACCACATCGTAATTTGGCTCAAGTGATTCTCTCTTCCCCCTGGAGTCACAGGTAAATTTGTATCCATATGTACACCTAATGCTTTGTGTCTGATCGCGTTTTTCGATCTTCGTACAAAGTCGTTTACTTCTTCCTCTGCCTTGTAACCTTTCAGGAGGCGCATTAACTGACCTTCTAAGCTATCGTCGTCTGAATGGTCGCTAGGCTCTGTAGTAAGGATATGAATCCCTAGCTCTCGTAACTGACCTCTGAAGATTTCGCGGCTCACTCCTTTACGTCCTAACCCACGATCTAGGACATCTAAGCAGAGTAAATCAAACTCCTGGCGTTCTGCCATACGAAGTATGTCGTCCAGTGCTGCGCGATACCTGTATTCTAAGCCTGTATACGTATCATGAATAACATGTCTCTCTTCGTCCAGAATTAACCCTAATGGCTCTATTAGCTTCTCGCGTATAACCCTTTCCTGTGCCTCGTGGCTCTGTCCTGGCGTTGAAACACGGGTAAGCAATAAAGCGCGTAACCCTCTGTACTGTTCGTATGCGGGTTGTGGTGGTAAATTGTTGTTTGTCGTCATGTTGTTGAGTCCTTTCTTTTTGTCCTGTAGCAATGCATTAGCAAGGGCATTGCTACAGGGCCATGTAAAACTATTGCTGCTGTTCTCGTTGGGCCTTCTTTGCTGCTTTACCGTACTTCATGCGTTTAATCATGTTCTGCCGTTGTATTTGTGCTGCATGTTTCTGCACTTCCTCAAACAAGCGGCGTATTTCGGTGGCTTCTCCTGGGCCGATCTGGTTGCCGGTTCCATCACCGTTTGGTGTCTTGCTGTTCATATCGTCTCGTCCTCTCGTCAAGATTACAAGTGAGTTATGTTACCACTCTCAGGGAATGGTTAACGCTACAAGAACAACTGTCAAGGGATAAAGACGCTCTGCAGGCCGATTGAGCTACCTTTTAAGTCACCCTTTACGCTACCCTTTTCTCCGGTTGCCGCAAGGTGACAGGCCGGTGTATAGCACTGCCGAAAATTGGGCGGTTGCCGCTAAAAAATTGGGCCTCCTTCCCCCTGGTTGCAAGCGTTGCCGCGCTACGCTGAGGTTGCCTGGGCGGTCCCCCCTCATTTGACCTGTCAGACAGGGCACCACTGCAAACCAGGTTTCTTGAATACTTCCGCTCGCCTGAGTCGAAGTTTGCTTTATCCAGCATCCGTTTTAAAACCTCCGCCGTCCCAAGAATCGCTGTTATGACAGATTCCGGGTAGTTCTCGGTCTCAAGGATCACCCTCGTTATCGTCGTCCGGGCTCTTAGTCTGCTGGGCGGACTCCTCATAAATGGCCGCGATGGCTTCCAGGAGCGTCCGTGCCGCTGCGTGGTAGAGGTGCGCCCTTTGGGCACCGGTCATTGGCGCTGATGTCTTCTCAATATCGAGAATAGGGAGGATCTGGCCATCCTGGATGAGGGCGATGCAATTGAGCTGTCTCAGGATGACAGCCGCCTCGTCGGAAAGCGTGATGAGCGCCGCCTCGCCCGGCCCCTCTGCCGGTTGACAAGCACGCAGGACATCCGCGATCTCAGCATCGAGCCGGCTGGTAAATTCTCCGTCCTGGTACTGCCTGGCGATGTCGGAGTGGTGAAACTCCGGCGGCAAGGCCGGGACAACGACCTGGTCGAGGATGTGCGGCTGTTCCTGTGGCTGGTTGATGTCTTGCTGCATACTGATTCCTCCAAGTGTTCTTAATTATCTACCTCGCTACGGACGCAGTTTGCCCGCGTGCCAGGTCTGCAGTTCGTGCTGGAGCGCGGCGGTGTAGCCCGCAACATCGTTGTTGTCGGAACCCGGTGCATAGACAGGAATCGTTTGCCCGATGGTCAAACAGGGATGGCCGACCAGAGGGACCGTCACGCCTCCGTAGATATAGCCGTACAGAATGAGGCGATACCAGTGGTCGAAGCCGTCGACCCAGCTCTCCATCTGGGCGTATCCCCCCTGAGCCTGGTCGACACAGGGCCGATCAGCGATGCACCTCTCGTTCCCCAGCGACAGGGTTTTGTGCGCCTCCCCGGTGGTGCCGAAGAGGCTTTCGTGCATGAAGAAGGCTAACGCATAGGCCGGGTCGATGCCGTACTTTACGCCCAGGCTGTAGAGTTGCTGCCCCAGGTCGGCCGCCGGGGAATGATAGCTGGCCAGTACCTGGTTGATGAAGCTGGCGGACAGCGTGGGCTTGCCGATGAAGCTCAGTGGTCCGGGCTTGAGGACGGCGCTAAAGCCAGCCCACCACTTCATGAACTGGGTGCGCGACAGGCTCGTTCTGTCCCAGCGCGACGAATCGGCCAGCTTCACCGAGGTGCTATCTCCGCCGGTGATCACGACGAGGTGGCCGCCATCGTAGCGAGCCGGAGGCCAGCTCACAATGACCGGCGTGCCCGTATTGGCGAGAGCGATCACCTGGTCGTAGGAGCGCGCGTAACCCCAATCTGTGGTGAAGCCGAACAGCGCGGCGGTGCGCTGGATGCCCTGGTCATCGACCAGCCCAAGCGGAGGCGTTATGGCCTTCGCTGCCACTTCCTGCTGCAAAATATCGGTGATGCGGTAGTGATAGCCGTAGGCATTGATCACTTCCGTGATGGCCGCGGTGGAGCAGGCGCTGTACGCCCACAGAGCGCATTCGTCCTGGCCGGCGTACTGCCCGCAATCGAGTTGATTGATGCGCTTCAGCGCGAGCGAGGCATTTCCGCTCGACGAGACCACCGGCACGCTTGTTGTCGCGGTCGGGGTAGGAGTCGTATGGGTTGCCGGAGTAGCGGTCGTCTGGACTGCCTGTTGAACGGATAGCGCTGTCAACGAAGCGTCGTAGCTCATGCCTGAGAGGCGCGTGAACAAGACGATCAAGGCCAGCAGGAACACGGCAGGCAGCGCGAGGAAGGAGAATATCCTCCCTCTGCGCGTTTGCCCCCCTCGCCCAGATCGCCGTTGCGCGAATCGGGCCGTTCCCTGTTCCAGGTCGATGCTACTCGTACTCACTACCTTCTCGCTTTCTTTCTCTTTTCAATCGCTTGAACGCGATGCAGGCTAGGGCAACCTGCGTTAAGACACACATGCAGCTCTCTTCGTCTTCGTCAATCAACTGCCTGGCGTGTTCCCTCGCGTCTTTTTACTGTCTCTTCTCGCGTCTTTTTGCCGTCTCTTCTTGCGTCCTACGCTCTGCTGTGCCGCTCACATAAACTGCTCGGCGACTTGCAGGAGCGCGGCTCGCCGTGTTTGCTCCTCTGCACTAAGTTCCTGGTCTTGCGTCGGCGAGTTTGATGAGAGCGGTATCGGTTGGCCAGCTGCGGCCTCAGCGATAGCGGCCGCGAACGGATTGGGACGGCCATTGATGGCGTCCGCCCAGTCGGCCATGATCACCCGTGTGGCCTTGCCCAGAGTGAGGCCACGATTGTTCGCCCATTGGAGGAGGGTCAGATGCATCTCTGACTCCTCGTCCAGCACAAATTGGACCTTTTTTTGTCCCGGTTTGAGTGTCGGCATACTCCCTACCTCCTCCGCTCCCACATCGTGGGTTTGAGGATGGTCTGCTGCCCCACCAGCTCTTGCATGTAGGCCGCGTTCAGGTACTCGGCCTCAGGAGGCAAGTACAGGTCGTGCAGCACCCCGTTCTCCAGCTCGCTGTCACCCGGGATGCCGTCCCGAAGCGGCCCGTAGAAGATGTAGCCCCCACCGCCGTAAATCGTGGCGGTATCCAGGTTGCTCCCGATCTCCGCGCCCTCCCTGTTGAGCGCTGCACGCACGAACTTTGCCAGGGCGCGAGCCATGGTGATGACCTTGCGGGTGATGATCTCGCGCTGGGTGTCGCCATCAAGATAGCCGTCGACGGTCCCCTTCGGCACCTTGAGGCGTGGCAGCCGTATCCCGGCGGTGTACGCCTTCAGCAGGACTCGCACCTCTTCGATCTCCAGGACGCGCCCGTAATTGGTGTTGATCTCGGCAATGATGTTCTCGATCACCTGCCGCACGCCGTAGGTGCGCCCTTCAGAATCGCGGGAGACGAGCTTGAAGCCGCTCGCGAAGATGATCTCGGTCGTGCGGTCTCCTACGTCGATGCTGACGTTGTTGCCGGTCGGGCTGCCATAGCGCGTAATGGCGGCGAAGCCCTCCGGGACCACGGTTCCCACGCGCAGGTCGATCTCGTGGTAGACCTCGTTGAGGTAGCAGTAATAGAGGCCGTCGAGGTTGGCGATGGCGCGCTCTTTCCGTTCAGGGGAGTATAGTGTGAAAGGCATACAGAAGTTCAGCCGGACCTCCGCGTGAACGTCCGGGATGATCGCGCCGATGGCCGTGCAGGCGATGATCTTGATGTGCTCGCCCCAATAGCGGTCCGGGTCGCCTTTGGCGTCGGTGGGATGTTCCCCTTCCAGATCCGCCAGCGAGCCGACCAGGTGCTCATACTTGCTTCCCTGTATCCGCAATACGTACTCGCCAACGGCAAGGACGGAGGCAGGTCTGCCCTTGGGCGCGTTGCGCCCGTTGGCGATGGTCGAGAGCAGATCTTCGCCAGTGTCTACCACGCTCGGGAAGGACAACCGGAAGAGAGGGCCGCGCTCGCTCCGTTCTTTGGTGAGAGCTCTGACCGGTTGCATGTAGATGGTGGTGATGCCGCTGCCCATGTCGAGTGAGGCCTCCCACCAGGTGGCCCACCCGATCCAGGTGGCGGTGAGATCGATCTTTTGCCCAGTCAGATCAACGATGTTTGCTGATGTCATGGTGCTCATGAGAAGGTATTCCTTTCTTTAATGGGAGAGGGAAGTAACTCTACCCATACGCTCCCCCTGTTCTACCTGCAGGCTTCGTTCAGGTCGGTTTTCGCCGGGATTGGGTGTGTTTTGTGTCGGTCTCTCCCGTCCTCCACCCTATGGGTAGAGGCGGGTTCCCTGAGCCTGGTTGGCGAGCACGCGCGAGTGCGCTCACTCTCCTGCGCTGGTTGCGGCAGCTGTTGAAGGAGCTGCCGTGTATAGCAATCACCGCATATCGTCCAGCCACTCCCGGCAATGGCTTCTCGAACGAGTTCAATGACAATGTCAATCTCGTCATCGCTGATATATGGGTAGCTCTCTTGTGGCGAGTTTGCCTGGGGATCGCTAGAGGCGGCGATGAATGCCCAGCACACGCCAGCAATGACGAGGCCGATGGACAGGCCGAAGAGGAACAGCGCGCAGCCGATCGCGACTGAGAAAGTTGTTCCGTTAGTGAGTGGCGCGTTCCACATGCGGTGTCCTCCTCGTGCGATAGCCGCTTATTGGTCTACAAATGGGCCGACCTTGAAACCTGGCTGCTGATTCAGCAAGAGGAAGGTAGCCGAAGGTCGTTGGTAGAAATGGCCGATATCAGGATCACCTTGCAAGTGAACCAGGATATTGGGTGCTGGTCCGTTCCCAGCCATAGAGAGTGTGGTCACGATGTCGTCAAGGTTGCCCCAGCTGTGGAAGGTGGTCTGCGCCGACATCACGTAGGTCACCACCTTGGTGAAGTCGCCGCCGGGAGCCACCTGGATGACGATCGTGCCATGCGCGTTCATCGCCACGAACCAGGTCGGATGGCCTGGCGCGTCATGATCGCCGACCACTGCCTCCAGGTAGGAGGTCGGCGTCGGGCCGTAGCTAAAGCGGTTGGAGACCCCCACCCAGGCTGAGTACAGCCAGCCGATCACCAGGTAGAGGAAGATCAGGACAATCGCACCCAGCAGGAGCGTTACGCCGCCGTGGAGATGTCTGCGCTGGCGAGGTCTGGGAAGATCATCGGTCCTCCGCCGAGGTATAGGGCTCCCTGTCGTGCGGCGTTCTGGAGCGTCCTGGCCTGCGCGTGCGTTCTGCTCCCCCAACCGCTGCCTCACCTCTGCACGCGAGTAGCGACGAGGAACCCATTCTTCGTCTGCCTCAGTCTCCGGGAGAACGTCCGTGTCGAGCGGCTCTTCCATCGCGTCCTGCTGCACGCGCGACCTACTGCTTCCAGTATTCTTCCCGATGGGGAGTGGGATAGGTCCGTCCTGATTTTGCTTCCGACTCGCGCGCTGTGCGACGGGGCCCCCCATTTCTTGAACTCGCTCTGTTGCATCAGAGCCAGGAATACCGGTCTTTTGCATTAGTCCCCCCTCGGGCGATCTGTTCAAGCATCGCTCGTTCTCGCAGAGAAAGCAGAGCATCAGCCTCAGAGGCGGAACACTGGTCGTCCCCTTCCTGCCCGGCAGGAAGACGAGCCTCAGCCAGACTTGCGGCGAGCAAGGCGGCGCGGCGAAGACGGGCGAGGCGTGTACGTCTCGCGGCCTGAGCAAGCAGGACATCGCCCGTCACCAGGCACTCTCCCAGGACTACTCTGTGCATCTTCGCCAGTAGCTCTTCCCCGGAGATGTAGCCATCTTCATACGCAGTCGCTCCGCGCAAGCTGCTGCACCATGTCGAGCGGGTCAGCCGTTGTCAGGCCGCCGTCCAACAGGACGATATCGGGACGGTGTTCCCTGGCCAGCGCAAGCACATCTTCTAGATGAGCGGCCTCTCCAACAAGCTGACAATCGTCCTGCCGCTCTAGCAAAGAGCGCAGGCCCACCCGGAACAGCGGGCACTCATGGACGATCAGAACGTAAATCGTTTTGCTGGACACAGTAACTGGATTCTCGACCCGATTTGACAGATCTGCCAACGCGACTGCCATTGGTCAACTCCTCCTTTTGCCTTCTCAATCCGTGAGGCGGACTGGCGCTAATGGACACCGTGGCTCTGTAGAGCCATAGCCACGACACCGAGAATGATCATCAGGCGCACGAGGAAGCACAGGAGTTCGGCACGGTCAAAGCCGGACTGACGTGTTGAAGTAGGGGTTGAAGGTGCAGCTTGTGCGCGTGGGTGTGCAAATACAAACATGGTTGTTTCGGCCTCCTTAAAAGGTGGTGATTCAACGAAGTTGCGATAAACACGGGTACAGAACGTCGTATTTCACCACCCGCAAAGGAGTGTAGCAGAGGTAAATGGGAGTATCATGGTGGTTTTCTACCAATTAAATAATCATTATCGCAGTTGATGATAGGTAGAAATATCAGAATAATTTATCAAAGATTTAGGAGTATGAAAGCATGAGCCACCTTTTTGTTTTAACAGAAGGTGGCTCATGCAGCTTATGATTTCAATTGGGATATTCTCTAACTGTTCCCTCCATAGTAATGGGCCTCCAATTGGTAGAAAAACATCATAATTTCGTTACTTGATCATGTTATACTCCTCAGAGATAGCGAGAAAAATCTCTTTGTCTGGCCTGAAGGGCCAGACAAGACCTCGTCACTGGGAGAGTTTGAAACCTTATAGATCTGGCTAATGTATATGCAGAAAGCAACAGGGCCTATACATCTTACCGTTTTTGTATCTGTTCTCAACGATCTGTTATACTACGTGAGAGTGCTATAAGGAGCTTCCGCAAAAAAAGATACTGCGTGTGGTGCCCTCAGAATCGTTCTGCACACGTAAGGAGGTTTAAAATGACAGTACTCGTTGGAGCAGAATCACGAATGATAGAAATTTATCTGCCGAAAGTATTCCCAACAATGAGTGAACCTGATAAGCTCACCGTTGAGCAGTGGTACGTTCGGGAAAATGACATTGTTCAGCCAGGGGATTTCCTTCTGGAAATCGAAGCGCCTGTAGGGCTGATCGACATTCCTACCCCTCCAGAGGTCACGGCACCACACCGGGTTGTGTCCATCAATAAGCTCCAAGGGGCAACTATTCGGCTAGGGGATCTGCTTATCGTATTAGAGCCGACGGTAACATACTCGGAGTAGCAGTGATACACATGAAAGAGAGGAACCCTCTCAGATTGGGATGGTTCCTCTCTTTCAACTGAGTCCGTACAGGCGCTACTTACTCGGGGCTTCGCCGCCGTCGTCATCATCTTCCAATCCGCCCTCCTCGTCATCCTTTTCCGACGCTATGAGCAGCGGCAACGGGCGTGAGGTTTTCCACCAGTCACGATCGAACATGGTTCGCGTTTCCTCCATTTCTTAACAACTGTAGTACCAATCATCTCTGTACCCGCTACATTGAAGCATACACAATTGCGAACGTTTTTTCAATCCTCTGCGCAGGCTATTCATCGCTTAATTGAGCTGCAAGGCTCTCCAAGCTGGTTGTCAGTGCTATTTTCTGGTGCGGTACGGCAGCTTCCAGAATGTTTAATTCTTTGAGATCGGCCATTTGTTCCAATGCGAAACATCCGGCCATCAGGTGCTCAAAGCTGGTACCTCTCTGTAATTCCTGCGTGACAGCGAGATAGCCCGCCAGATAATGCGCGTCTTTGGTAGAACAGAGCCGTTCAACTGTTAAATCGGGCACCCCGCGAAAGGTACGTATGCAGCGATCCTGAGCCATCTGTTTTGCATCCGCCAGCGCTACGGCGCTTGCTTTTCCTGCAAGTATCCCTCTGATGAAAAAGACCTTCTCTAAGAAAGCATATAACCGTGTGAATGTGAAGGGCTTGGTGACGATTCCATAGGCAAGACCGGTTGCAAGTGTCCCTAACCACATTTTAGAGGGATCTTTAGCAGGTTCGATCTGCTCGACTGACTTCCTTGGCCGACGTTCCACTTCCGTCTCGTACCAGATCGCCAGGCCTTCGTCTGTCGACATCGAATGCTGGGTGCCAGACGAGAGCAAAGCCAGCACAGATTTTTTGCCCGCGCTTGAGCGAAACACATGCGCTTCTATTTCGTGAGCCAGAAGCTGGAGTACCTTCGCGATAGTCAATGGCTTTGCTGGTAGGTAGACGGTCTGCAAATCAAGCTCAACGCGTGCGTGACTTGTCGTTGCATCAAGCGCGACCTTCCACTCATCAAATTGATACTGCTCAAACACACGCTCAAATAAGCGCTTCACTGCCGGTGTCTGGACCTTTTTCCAGATCATTTGGTCTGGCTCAGCCGCATGTTGGCCTTCTCCGTCTTTTGCAACATATGTTGGAGAGAGTGCGTGCCACTGCTGTATCTGCGTGTAAAGCTCTACGCTTAGTTCATGCGTCTCAGCGCACTCCATACCACGCTTTAGCATCTGGACGAGCTGCTGTAATGTGATCTCCATCTCTCTACGACTTGGTTCTGGGTAGAGCTGCCTCACGTACTGCTGGTAAGCCGCATTATCCTGCGTATAGGTCGCTTTGGCGAGAGACAGGTCGTATATATGTTCATCGATCGCTCCTATATAGAACCGGCGAACGAGGGCATTTGGTTCTTGCGCAAGAATATCATTTTTAAGCTTCTGGAGCCCGGCCAGGCGTTCGTTGATCCCCTCGATAAGAATGAGCGGGTAAGTAAAATGCGGTTCCCGACTTTCAGCGAAAGCTGCTGTGATTTCTCGATCCCTTGAGAGCGTGAGGAGAGCGTCTCTCCTCTCACGAGCGCCTTCCTCAGGTTGCCCCTGCACCGCGTCCCATTCGCGCTGCTCTTCGTCGGTAAACGTTCCTGCCGCTGCGAACCAGCCAATGCTGTCATATGAAACCAGGTCGTGATAGCGGTCAAACCAGCGCCAGTCCAGTTTCCTTTCTGGGTTCTGCTGGTATTGTGTCTCAATTGACGTTAACCGGTCCCTGACAATAGGCTTGTAAGTTTCTCTCAATCCAGTTAAGCGCGGGTACGCATTTTGATACAGGTGATATGCCTCCTCTAACCGACCCAGGAGATAGAGGATATGTGCATGCTCTACTTCAAGCATGGCAACTTCTTTCTCCGGGACCTTGTGACCTGCCTGGATGAATGCGCGAATACTTTCGAGGTTCTCTACACTCTCAACCAGTGCGAGCCGGAAAGATCCGAGTTCGCAGAGGACCTGGGCATGTTCGCTGATGGAAACGGCCAGCGACGTTCTGCTGACGGTATACCCTGCTTTCTTGAGCGCGATGCAGTCTTCCAGGGCACACCTTGCCTGCTCGAGATCGCCTAGCTCGCGCTGGTAATAGGCGGAGTCGTTCAGATAGCGCGCCAGGAGAAAGTTTCTCTTGCTGCGGAGGACGTGAGAAGCAGTATAGCGCTCCTCTTGTAGTATGGCTATACACCGTCGATAGAGGGCCAGACATTCTGTTTTGAGGGAGGTGGCTTGCTCAGTCGATATCCCTCCTGGAGAGGCGCTCCATCTTCCCAATAAATAGGCGCGATTGGCGAGAAGAGCAACGGAGGTAATGCTATCGGCGATGGAATCGGAAGGATGAAGCAAGCCCACAAGCGCGGCGTCCGCCTGGTGAAACACCTGCTGAGCCTCTTCGAAGCGACCGAGATCGGCGAGGCGTCGGATCAAATGATGCACCAAATGCACCTTACCCGCAGGCGACAGGTCTATCTCCCCGTGCATCATCTGTTCAAATGCGCGCTGGTAAGCCTCTGCACGTTCTTCCTCCCGTACCTTTTCCCCTCGAAATCGTGCGAGGTGGTAACGGAGGATCTGCCCTCCCAGCTCGGTCCCCAGCCCGGAGCGGTGCCAGTCGAACGATTGCATCACTTCAGACGCCATGCGGGCCAGGCGAGGTCCGTGTCCAAGGGTAAAGCTCAACCACCCGTGCTCTACCAGTAACTCCGCGGCCTTCAGAAGCTGGTGATATTTGAGATAGAAGATTGCTAGCTCAGAGATGAGCATGGCTTGTTCTGGTACGCTTTGTTCCTGATCGAACTGGAAGTCCCCGGCGTGCAGCCACGTCTCATAAAGTTGTTGTACTTTTTGCTCGATCTCCTCTCTCCGGTGTTGCGTAATGAGCGTGTGGAGTTCTGCCTCGCGAACGATGGGGAGCATGCCCACGCGATCGGAGACAAAGATATCGCGGTCGACCAGCGAGCATCGCACTAGCTCATCAAGTGCCAATTCTGCCTGCGAATTGATGGTATCCAGCAAGGGGAAAGGCAATGGCAAAGGCGATGCGGAGAGAACCTCTAAGAGCTGCACCGCTTGATGTGAGAGCTTATTGGAAATGACCTGCTGCAACACCTTGCGGGCCTGGATGTCGGTTTTTGTATCGAACACCGTCTCCTCCGAGAGGAGCTTCTCGATGAATACCTGGTGGCCACTTTTCTGGTTTTGGCGCGAGGAGAGCGCGCCGTTACTGCGCCAGGCGTAGACAAATCCGGGCCGACTAAGACTGGCCGCGCGCAGTTCGATCATCTGTGGGTTTCCTCCAAACCTTCCGCTTGCCTGGCGCAGCAGGTCTTCGGGAACGTCTTCAAAGCCCATGCGTTGCCATATGACTACGCCTGCGTCCACAGTGAGGCGCGGCATCTCAGTTTCCGCAATATACGTGTGATCTCGTCCGGGCCATCCAGGCCACTCTCGTGTGGTAAGGTAAATCGTCCCGCCATGGTCATTTTTGACGAATTCGCTCAGGAACTGTAGCCAGTGTGCAGACACATCCCTATCACGTTCGAGTATCACCTGTGCATCGTCAAGGAGCAGGATGACTCGCATTCCTTGCTGCCTGGCGGCAATGATTTCATTGAGAACCTGTTCGATCCGCTCATCAGCTGAACGAGCCTTCTGAGCTTCGTCCGATTGTGGGATACCGAGATCTGTAAGCAGCTGGGCCAAGAATGTATCGAGGTGGTCGTCCGGTGTCATGTCTTCGGCTGGTGAAAAGCTGAAAAGCAATGGCAAGCAGTGATCTCTGTCGATAAGGTTCTTGAGGAGCAGGTTGATGGCGCTCGTTTTACCAGCACCGGACACCGCTTGGATCGTCACTAATTTCTTGGCCGGTTTCATCTCCAGGTAGGAGAGCATTTCTTCGATCCAGGCATCGCGCTCGAGCAGATGGCTGACGTCTATTCTCGACGCGCGAGCGACAGCACGCTGAAGACCTGGGAGAATCGGAGATTGCGCCGAATTTGAACCTATTGCTTGCCTGAGAACGTGTAACGAATGCTCAGAGCCATCGATTTTAGCGATTCCATCGGCGAGTTGCTGCCACTGTTCAGCAGAAATCCGTTCGATACGCCGCTTTTTAGCCGCAAGTTTTTTGCGAGCAAGGACAACGTACAGCTCTCTTTCGGCTTGGGAGAACTTGATTCCGCAGCCTTCTGTCAACGCATGGTAAAGCGGAAGAAGCTCGGCAAATGCGGGATAGCGTCTGCCGCGCTCCAAGTTCCCGTACATTTTATTATCAATTACCGGGACATTCCGCATACTGAAGTATGGGGGTAATGATTCCGCAACCTCGTCCTGCGTTAAGTGGACACTCTCGCGAACGCTGGCCAGCAGGGTTCCGAAGCTACTATATGCGGCCATTTCCTCTGGCAAGCCCGTTACTGCCTGTAAGTGAGATTCTTTTAGATGCGCAGATTTGATTGGCGTGTATTGTGAAGGTTGCATTACCATACTGACGACACGCATCCTCAAGCTTGTTAAGGATTGAGGGCGCTCCTCCCTTCAGATAGAGGCACTCTGTAAATGCACGAACAGTCGTTTTCACTATAGCATACATCATGAGGGAGACTTTTGCTCATCGAAAAGCGGTCGAAAAGCATTTGGTAGTCCAATTGGAAGTCATATCTTTCAAATGACGGCTATTCTGATAGAAAAATATCAGAATAATTCACGGGCTTCTGCTAAACTACTCACAGACAGTAAAGCACTGGGGCCGGACGTGATCAACATCACGAAAGCTCATTCCAAAAAAAGGGAGGGAAGGATGCATTTCACTATGACACTCCTCTCTTTTCGTGCTACAAATCAATATAAAAAGAAGAGGAGAAACGTGTCCATGCATATGGGAACAGAAAATCCTGATGAAGGGGAAGGTGAAGATTAAGGCACGGATTAGGCGAAGTCAACGTAGATTGCGCTATCAGACTGGCGAAGGCGCATATAGGCTACTGAGATTGAACTGCCATCTCTCTCAAGTGGAAGGAGAGCTAGTTGCAGTGGCTGGAGCCGACTTCTAATTATTATGAAATGAGAGGGGTAGGCTCCGCGCACATGGCTGCGCATGTTGGAACAGCATGCGCAGCTTGCGGATCAGCCGCTGATCGGGCACCATATAGCTAACCATCTGTAAATAATGACGTAAAAGAATAGATGTTATGAAAAAGCAAATCAAACTTCTTTTGGGTTAGGTGAATGCCCCTCCTGGTCTACACGATAGGTACACTGCGGATGCTCCTGGTTCTCTGAATGGCCTCTCAACTGCTATCCAGTCCTTGCTGGTCTACCCAATAGGTGCCAAGGGTACTCCTTGAGACGACTCTAGCGGAATATGCGTAATGATGTTGGTAAGCAGGTAGACACATAAAATGGCCCGCAGAGCCTAAATTGATGACCGATGGGAATGCTTAGATAGTGAATTGTACCTCTCTGCTGTTGTTCTTTAAAACTATATCTTTTATCGTAACATGCATTGACACCCTCGCCAAGTTACAGCATAATGAGACTCATATAGAGGAGCTTCGGTCTGGAGTAGCTCAATGCTTCGATAGCCAGGCAGACGCATTCGAATGCTCAGTTGAGAAGAGAGAGGGGAATATAATGATTATGGATCTATCCCATTTTGGACGCCTGCAGCTTGGCCTCCTTCCTTCCCATGCAACCAAGAAAAGCTTATTAAGTGGCGCTGGAATCGACTCAATCATCAACTCGATACAGATCAACCTCAGTTAGATCTCATCGTGCAATATATAGACAAGCACTTTTGGAGAGAAGAAGCGTCGATCTAGCTCAAATCCTGCAACTGCCGGAGCGCTATGTACAGGATCAAGAGATCATTATTCAGGCTGTCTTGCGCTGGTTCCGTCTCCACACAAACTGGTTACTGATCTACGATAACATCGACGACCTTTCTATTGTCGAGCCATTTCTCCCCAAAGCGGGATCAGGGCACCTCTTATTCACGACTCGGACACATGATCTCAGGGGATCTGCCCAGCGCTGGGATGTCCAAATAATGCCGCCAGATGTCGGAGCACTGCTCCTCTTACGTCGAGCCGGTAATTAAAGAAACACCCTGCTTATTGCAGGACTATCTTGCTCGTTACCGAACGCGGCGCCAGGACTTACTTGGGGCTCGTGGGAGCTTTGACCAAGACTACCCGGCTTCTGTGGCCACTACTTGGTCTCTCGCGTTCGAGAAGATCAGTCAAGTCAATTCCGTAGCTGCGCAATTATTGGAGTTCTGTGCCTTTCTAGCTCCTGATCCCATCCCAGAAGAGCTTCTGATCGCTGGAGCTTCTCACCTTGGAGCCGCGCTTGCCTCAGTAGTTACTAACCCTGTACAGCTAGATCAGGTCTGCAAAGAGCTATTGAGATATTCTCTGCTTCAGCACGATGCTGACGCACGCACCCTCAGAATTCACCGCTTGGTTCAGGTGATGCTCCAAGACAATTTGCCTACTGAAAGCAGCATGCGCTGGAAGCAGAGGGCAGTGCTGGCAATGAATGCAACCAGCCCGCATGTGCAGGATTTTGGGCAATGGGAAGCTTATGAACGCTGGCTACCCCATGCTCTGGTGTGCGCGAGTTGGACTGAACAGGAAGATATGACTTTTCCAGAAGCAGCTCATTTGCTCAATGAAGCAGGGTGCTATTTAGAGAACCGAGCACGATATGGGGAGGCGGAGCCGTTGTTGATGCGTGCCCTGGCCATCTATGAACAGCAGTTGGGAGCCGATCACCCTAACACAGTTCAGACCTTGAATAATCTGGCGATGCTTCATCACAAGCAGGACAAAGATGGTGGGGCAGCGCCATTTTTGATTAGTTATACCCATGAAGATTTGCCATGGGCGAAGTGGATCGCGCAGCAATTGGAAAAGGCAGGCTATAGCACGATCCTCCCCGATAGGGATTTCCTGCCAGGGAGCAATCTCGCGTTGGAGATGGATAGCGCGACAAAACGAGCTGTGCGAACGATAGCCGTATTGTCTGCCGATTACCTCGCTTCAAAGTTTACCCCCTCAGAATGGGCAGCGGCGTTCCGGCGTGATCCGCGGGGAGAACAGGGTCTGCTTCTTCTGGTGCGGGTGAAGCCGTGCGACATACAAGGATTATTGAGGCAACTGATCTACATTGACCTGGTGGACAAAGACGAATAGAAAGCGCGGGAGGTGTTGCTGGCAGGAGTGCAGCGCATTCCACGAACGCTGAAACAGACTCCCTTTCCGTCAGATGCTGCTCCCGAACACGTCCCTTTTCCCGGTACCCAACCAACTCCCAGCCGCACACGCATAGAGCCGGCGCGCTTTGGCGCACCCTTTCCTGAGGTCTGGAATGTCCCTCGTCGTCATATCGTCTATTATACGGGTCGGGACAATCTGCTTCAGCAGCTCTTTCAGCGTTTTTCAGTGAAGAGTGCAGCAGGGGCATCGATTCCTCAAGCACTTGTTGGCCTGGGAGGCATCGGGAAGACACAAACGGCTGCCGAGTATGCCTATCGCTACCGCGGGGCATACCAGGCTGTGCTCTGGGTGAGAGCCCAGACAAAAGAGAGCCTTGCTGAGGATTTCAAGGCTTGCGCTCTTCTGCTCAACTTGCATGCTCAAGAGAGCCTCATCGAGACCATACAGCAGTGGTTCAGGTATCAGACAGACTGGCTGCTCATCCTCGACAATGCGGATGACTTCGACTTAATCGCTCCTTTTCTTCCCCAAGCGCCGCGTGGGCATATCCTCTTGACGACACGTACCAGAGCACTAAGCAATGTAGCGCAACCGCTTGTATTAGGGCCACTAGAACCAGAAGATGGCGCACTCTGTATTCTGCGCCGAGCAGGGGTTGTAGCCTGGAACGGACAGCTGAGCGATGCTTCACCACCCAGTGCCAATGCTGCTCGAGCGCTTGCTCAATTGATGAATGGTCTTCCTCTGGCATTGGAACAGGCTGGAGCGTATATCGACGAGACAGGGAGCAGCACAAGTAGATATCTAGCTCTCTACCAACAATACCGCTCTGTGCTCCAGGATGTACGGTTTGGAGCGGTTCCCGACTATGCCGAGTCGGTTGCCTCTGCTTGGCGGATTTCTATGAGTTTGGTTGAGCGAGAAAATCCTGCCGCTGCTGAACTCTTACGATGGTATGCCTTTCTGGCGCCGGATGCGATTCCATCGGAGATTGTTATAGATGATGCAGCTACTCTTGGCCCAGTTCTAGAATCGCTTGCGGCCGATCCATTGGCGCTTGATAACGCTATTAGGCTCTTGTGCAGACATTCATTGATCCACCGAGAAGTTGATCATGAAACAGACACATCAAGACTCTTCATCCATCCCATCGTGCAAGGAATTATTAAAGACCACATGGACCAGCCAACGCAGCGTCTCTGGGCAACAAGAGCCGCGCGCATAGTAGATTACGATCCCCTCATGCACGGGAGAAAAGCTCAGATTGAAGTGAGAAGAGGGAACGTAATGATCGTGGGAGCAGAGGGCGAGCTGGTCTTGCGCGTAACAAACGGCACGGTAGCACCGATGGAGGAGATAGACATCGAACTCACTCGCTCGGCTGAATACGATCATCTCACTCCCCATAGAGTAACCATCCCTTCGCTTCCGCCTCAAGGCTCGACAGAAGTGCGTTTTCGGTTATGTATGAAAGTAGCCGGGCGGGTAAGCATCAACTATCTCGTTAATGGAGAAATGAGAGACCCCCCGATCTCCGTGTATACCTCCAGAGACAATCCCTACATTTATGGCAATCCTATAGACGAGGGAGAATTTTTTGGCAGGCAGGAAGAACTCGAGGCGATCGTACAGGCAATGACCAAGCCTGTTAAGCAAGATATCCTGGTGGTCGGGGAGCGTCGCACTGGGAAGACCAGCCTGCTGTACCAGGTTGGGAAGAAACCTCGCCAATGATCTGTCCGATAGAGTTGGAGTATCATTGTCACTTCTTTACCCCCCTCGCCAATGATCTGTCCGATAGAGTTGGAGTATCATTGTCACTTCTTTACCCCCCAAGCTCTCCGATTTGAACAGACGTTTGATTGCTTTTCCCCAGGGAATTCGTCGTGAAACAGGCTGAGAATGCAAGCTGGCGTACTAAGCCGTAACATGTTTGACGTATGTGGGCAGTCGTCGTGAAGAAAACCCCGTGGCGTCTGGCAAAAGGCGGCAAGGGAGTGGGCACGATGTGCAACGTCTCCGGCCCATGCGGGCCGGAGACGTTTCTCTTCAGACCTTGATCGCAGTCAAGAGTCGAGCTTGGGTGAGGGCAGGATCACAGAGGTCGCCGGAGTCCTCCAGACACCACCACTCACCAAGGACGGCCTGAACCAATCCCCACCCGCGCACGCGGGCACGATCCACCTGCAGCTCTTCGGCTAATTGGTCCACGCGGCGGGCGAGGAGGCGAGCGAGCTGGTGGCTGGAGAAGTGCTCAGGCAGCGCGCTGCGTACCACCTCGCCTACCTCGTAGGCAGGTTCGCCGATCAGCCCCTTGGGATCAATCGCCAGCCAGGGCTCGCGCTCTGCTGCCAAGAT
>WNGL01001821.1_pt1 | contig 26000 bp, 22 predicted proteins | sample 5400591 | NCBI WGS metagenome assembly WNGL01 (sample SAMN13153377, study PRJNA577476) | soil metagenome | isolation source: 80 cm soil or saprolite under Garry oak tree replicate 1 | place: USA:California | collected 2016-06-15 | reverse complement strand
ACGCTCGAGAAGGCGCTCGAGTGGATCGCGGAGGACGAGCTCGTCGAGGTGACGCCGGAGTCGATCCGGCTGCGCAAGAGGTTCCTCGACCAGAACGCGCGCTACAAGCAGGAGCGCGACAAGAAGAAGGGCATCGGGGTGTCGCCGGCGTAGCGGCGGGGGTGCGTGCTAAACTCCGCCTCCCATGCGCGTCGCGGCGATCGTTCCCGCTTTCAACGAGGCGAAGAGCCTCCCCGCGCTCGCCGAAGCGTTCCGCGCCTGCGCGCCGGCGGTGGACGTGTGCGTGGTGGACGACGGGAGCAAGGACGACACCGCCCGCGTCGCCGCTTCGCTCGGGCTGTCGGTGCTGCGTCTCCCGGTGAACCTCGGCATCGGCGGCGCGGTGCAGGCGGGCTACCTCTGGGCGCTCGAGCGCGGGTACGACGTCGCGGTCCAGGTGGACGGCGACGGCCAGCACGATCCCGCGTACCTCGCCGCGCTCGTCGCGCCCATCGAGGCGGGGGCGGCGGACGTGGTCATCGGCTCGCGGTTCCTCGCCGAGGGCGGGTTCCGCTCCACCTTCCTGCGCCGGGCGGGGATCCGGTACCTGTCCTGGTTCCTGCGCGTCCGCTGCGGCGCCCGCGTCACCGACACGACGAGCGGCTTCCGCGCCGCCGGCCGGCGGGCGATCGAGCTGTTCGCCCGGTACTACCCCTCCGACTACCCGGAGCCGGAGGCGATCGCCCTCGCGAAGCGCGCCGGCCTGCGGCTCGCGGAGGTGCCGGTCCGGATGAACGAGCGGTCCCACGGCCAGTCCTCCATCACCGCGTTCCGCACGCTCTACTACCTCGTGAAGGTGTCGCTCGCGCTCGTCCTCCTGCCGCCGCGGACCCAGCGCGCGGAGGGGGACGCCTCGTGAGCTCCGGGATCCTCCCGATCGAGGTGCAGCTCATCTCGCTCGCGGTCCTGCTCGCCTTCAGCGCGTGGGTGGTCTCGCTCATCCGCCGGCAGCGACTCCATCTCCGGGAGAGCCTCATCTGGCTGGTCACGACGCTCGCGGCCATCGCCGTGACCGCCTGGCCCGATCTCCTCGTGCGAGCCTCCCGGCTCGTCGGGATCCAGGTCCCGGCGAACGCGCTCTTCGGCGCGGGGCTCCTCTATCTTGCGGTGAACGTGCTCGCCGTGACCATCGGGCTCTCGCAGAACACGACCAGCGTCCGGCGGCTCGCGCAGGAGAGCGCCCTGCTCCGCGCCGAGCTCTCCGAGCTGCGCGGCCGGCTCTCGGACGCGCCCCGCGGCGACGACGGGGAGCGCGCGAGGCGATGACCCGCCCCCGGATCTCGATCGTGACGCCGTCCCTCAACCAGGCGGCGTTCCTCCCGCGCACCCTAGAGAGCGTCCTCTCGCAGCAGGGCGACTTCGAGCTCGAGTACGTCGTGCAGGACGGGGGGAGCACCGACGGCTCCGCCGAGCTCCTCCGGCGGCACGAGGGGCGCCTCTCGCTCCGGATCGAGAAGGACGCCGGCCAGCCCGACGCGATCAACCGTGGGCTCCGGCGGACGACCGGCGAGATCGTCGGCTGGGTGAACTCGGACGACCTGCTCCTGCCCGGCGCCCTCGCGCGCGTCGCCGCCGCGTTCGCGGCGAACCCCGGGGCGAAGTGGCTCCACGGCGGATGCGAGATCGTGGACGAGCAGGACCGTCCCATCCGGCGCTGGATCACCGCCTACAAGGACTGGCGGTGCCGGAACTACAGCCGCCGCGCGCTGCTCGTCGAGAACTTCGTCTCCCAGATGACGGTCTTCTGGCGCCGGTCGGCGATGGAGCAGGTGGGGCTCCTCGACGAGTCCCTCCGGTACACCTTCGACTACGAGTACTGGCTACGCCTCTCGAGGCTCGGGGACCCCCTCTTCGTCCCGGAGCGGATCGCGGCGTTCCGCTGGTACACCTCCTCGAAGAGCGGCGCCCGGTTCGAGGAGCAATTCGCCGAGGACTACGCGGTGTTCCGGCGGCACGCCCCGCCCGGTGGGCTGCTCCAGCTGCACAAGCGGCTCCGCACCGCGCAGATCGTCGGCGCCTACCGGGTCCTGAGGGCGCTCCGGCCGTGAAGCTCGCGCTCTCGCTGCTCTCGCTCCGGCCCGGCCAGGTCGGCGGCGCCGAGACCTACGTCCGCCAGCTCGTCGCGAAGCTCCCCATCGTTGCGGCACCGGGGGACCGGCTCGTTGCGGTGATGGACCGGGACGTCGGGGCCGCATACGAGACGCCCGGCTGGGAGCGGGTGGTCCTGCCCCGCTCCGCGACGCGGATCGTGGCGGACCGAATCCTCGAGGCGTTCACCCCCTGGCGCGCCCGCGGGATCGAGCGAGCGTTCGCCGCGGTCGGCGCGGACGTGACCCTCTTCCCGCAGCAGTCGATCTTCCCGAAGCGCGCCTCCGGGCGGGCGGTGCTCACGGTCGTGGACGTGCAGCACCTCTATCACCCGGAGCACATCCCGGCGTTCGAGCGCGCGTTCCGCGCGGCGATCTACCCGGAGGGCATGGCGCGGGCAGTCCAGCTGCTCACCATCTCGGAGTTCGTCCGGACGACGGTGCTCGAGCGCTGCGGGATCGCGCCGGAGAAGGTGACCGCGATCCCGCTCGGCTACGAGGCGCGCGACGCGGCGGCGGTCGCGCCGACCGATCGAGTCGCCGGGCCGTACCTCTACTACCCGGCCGCGACGTTCGCCCACAAGAACCACGCGGAGCTGATCCGGACGTACGCCGCGCTGCGGCGGCGCGGCGAGCTCGCCGAGAAGCTCGTCCTCACCGGGATGCAGACCGCCGCGTGGCCCGGGCTCCAGCGGCTCGCCCGGGAGCTCGGCGTGGAGGCTGACGTCGTCCACCTCGGCTACCTCCCCTACCCCGAGACCCGCCGCGTCTTCGCCGGCGCCGCCGCGGTGGTCTTCCCGTCGCGCTACGAGGGGTTCGGGATCCCGGTGCTCGAGGCGGCGGTCGAGTTCGGAAAGAAGGTCGTCACCTCGCGGCTGCCGGTGTTCGACGAGCTCGGCGTCCCGCGGGAGCGGCAGGTGGACTTCGCGGATCCGGAGGCGCTCCTCGCGGCGCTCCGGCTCCCCGGGCCGACCGTGCTCGAGCGCACGCCCGCCACGTGGGAAGCATGCGCGCGGACGACGCTCGAGGCTTGCCGACGGGTCGCGCGCGGCTGACCGCGCCGCCGGCCCTCAGGCAGCCCGCGCCAGCGCGCGGCGGATCCTGCGGAGCCCGAACCACGCCAGGCGCGCCAGGTGGATCGCCGCCGGGACCGCGCCGACGCTCCCCGAGACCGCGACCTGCCACGGCGCGTAGCCGTACGCGAGGAGCTTCCCGCGGATCGCCTTCCACTCCTCGCGGCTCGCCGCGCGGCTGCGGATCTCCGCGTAGACGTACCAGGGGTGCTCTCGGCGCATCACCGCCAGGAACTCGGCGCGCGCCTCCGGACCGCCTCCGAGGACGCCGGCGAGGTGCAGGTACCCGTCGAGGTCGATGACGAACCTGCGCACGACGCCCCCTCGCGCGAAGCTGTCGTTCTCTCCCCGGCAGAGGACGAGTGGTGCGGGGACGTGGCGCAGCCGACCGCCGCTCCGCAGGATCGAGAGGATCCGCGCCGCGTGGGCGTAGTTCGTGCCGATCGACCCGGGGCCGGGCGGACTCGCGTCCCACGCCTCGCGCCGGACGACGATCGCGCTGATGAAGCTGAAGAGCGCTCCGATGGAGCGGGCGTTCGTGAGGTACCGCCGGAGCTCCGCCGGCTCCGAGAAGCGGAACGGGCCGACCCCGGCCCCGGGCGCGAGCCAGGCCTGTTCGCCGAGCGGGCGCAGATCGCGATCGCACACGACGCGGTCGCAGAGGTAGACGTCGGCGCCGCTCCCGAGCTCTTCCCGCATCCGCGCGAGCGCGCCCGGCGCAGGCACGTCGTCCGCGGACATGAGCCAGACGTACTCGCCGTGCGCCAGCGCGACGGCGCGCTCGATGTCCGCGTCCACGCCTCCGGGGCGATCCAGGCGCCGGTAGACGAGGCGCGGGAACTCGCGCGAGAACCGCTCGACGACGGCAGGGGTCTCGTCGGTCGAGCCGCCGTCCAGCACGACGATCTCGACGTCGTCGGTCGCCTGGTCCACGAGGGCGCGGAGGGTCTCACCGATGAACGCCCCGAAGTTGTAGGTGGGGATGCAGACGGAGAGGCGGAACGCGGTCATCGTCACGTCCTCGCGAGACCGAGCCGGCGTGCAATGGCGCGGGGTGCCCGGCGCAGGACGCCGAACGACGCCGACACACGCGTGCGAAGAACCGCGCGCCGGAACGCGGCCGGGCGAGCCCCGACCCGCGGGAGCGCCGCCTCCAGCGTAGCGAACGGAGCGCCGGCGAGGAGCATCCGTCGCCGGTGCTCCATCTCGTTCGCCGCGGCGAGGCCGAGGGCCCGGCGCCGCGCGGGCGACGCGTGCAGGCCTCGAAGCTCGTCGGCCGCGTGCGCCACGTCCGCTTCGGCCCAGACCTGCCCGTCGCGGCCGAGCTCGCGCAGATAGGCATCGTGCCGGGTCCGCACCGGGACGAGGGCGTAGCGGACGGGTACGGAGTTCTCGGGCGTCATGAAGTCCATGTTGCCGGACCAGCCCGTCGCCACCACGGGCTTCCCGAGGCTCATCGCCTCCATGAGGTGGAGCCCGAGCCCTTCCGAGCGGTGCATCGCCACCAGGATGTCGCAGCTCGCGTAGAGGCTCATGAGCTCGCCGTATCCGAGCGAGCGGTCCAGGATCCGGATGCGCGCATCGACCGCCACGCGTGCCGACAGCTCCTCGACCTGAGCGCGGAGCGCCGGCACGTTTCGCCAGGGCTTTGTCTTGAGAACGAGCCGGACGTCGGCGTCCGCCGGGAACGCGCGATGGAACGCCTCCACGGCCGCCCAGGGGTTCTTCCGATCGATGTCGCTCCCGATGTCGAAGGAGGCGAGGAACACGGTCGTTCCCGCCGGGAATCCCCAGGCCTCCCGGGCCGGGACGGCGTCCGGGACGAACACCGCTTGCGGATAGTGGATCACGCGCTCGACAGGCATCGCGCGCGCGCACGACTCCGCGATGAAGCGAGTGGGCGCGAGCACCGCGTCGAGCGCGCCGAGCACCGGCTCCCACTCCACCGGCACCCGCGGCAGCTCCCAGAACGGAACGCAGACCGCGGGCCCGACGGGCGAGACGTCGCGGCGCCAGCCGGCACGGTAGATCGCGATGTCCGGAGGGTTCATGTGAAACAGCGTCACCTCGCCGGGGCGCACCGGCCCCGGCGGTCGCTCCGCGGCCGCACCGGGGGCCCATCGGTGCTGGATCGTGACCTCCTCGAGGGGCCGACCGCTCGCGCGGAGCCCCTGCACGGTGTTCCGGGCGGCGACCCCGAGCCCCAGGTCCCCGGTCATGAAGCCGACCACGCGATACGGGCGGCGATCGCCCCCCGCGTCTGCCGGATCGCCCATGCCGCTTCGACGGCTCAGTGCCCCGGGGGCGCCAGCCACTCCCGCTCCGCAGCGACCATGCAGTTCACTGCGTCCGCCATCCCCAGGGTCGCGCGCCAGCCGAGGACCCGCGCGGCCTTTTCGGGGTTCGCGTAGTTCCCCTCGATGTCCGCGGGGCGGTAGAGCGCCGGGTCCACGTCGACGTGGTCGCGCGCGTCGAGCCCCACCGCGGCGAACGCCGCGCCGACGAACTCCTCGAGGGCGTGGGTCCGTCCGGTGGCGATGACGTAGTCGTCAGGCCGCTCCTGCTGGAGCATGCGCCACATCGCCTCGACGTACTCCGGCGCCCAGCCCCAGTCGCGCTTCACCTTGGTGTTGCCGAGGCGGAGCCGCTCGCCGCTTCCCGCCGCGATCCGGCACGCGGCCGCGACGATCTTCCGGGTGACGAACCGCTCGGGCCGGAGCGGCGACTCGTGGTTGAAGAGGATCCCGCTGCACGCGAACAGGCCGTACGCCTCCCGGTAGTTCGCGACCTCGAAGTGCGCGGCGGCCTTCGCCACCGCGTACGGGCTTCGAGGTCGAAACGGCGTCTCCTCGTCGGCGGGCTTCCCTCGCGTGTCGCCGAAGCACTCTCCCGACCCCGCGTTGTAGAACCGGACCGAGCGTTTCGTGAAGCGGATCGCCTCGAGCAGGTTGAGCGTCGCGATGCTGATGCTCTCCATCGTCTCGACGGGCTGATCGAACGAGAGGCCGACGGAGCTCTGCCCGGCGAGGTTGTAGACCTCGTCCGGCTCCACCTGCACGAGCGCGTTCAGCGCCGAGCGGAAGTCGTTCGGGGCGACCGACAGCCGCTTCACGCGGTCCGCGATACCGAGCCGCTCGAGGTTCGCGAAGGTCGAGAGGTTCGCGTCGCGGGAGGTGCCGAACACGGCGTATCCCTTCGCGAGCAGCAGCTGCGCGAGGTACGCCCCGTCCTGACCGGACACGCCGAGGATGAGCGCTCGCATCACGAACTCGGGCCCGCCTGCCCGCTCCCTGGTGATCGCCGGAGCATGCCCAGCGTCTTACCACGACCCAGCGAGGACGTGGCCGCACTCGCGCCGACGCGCGCCTCCTGGCGAGCCTCGGCGGCGACGCGGAGGGCGTCGCGCTGCTCGATCGACTCGTCGAGGCGCTCTACGTGGACCGCGACCTCCAGGTGCGCCTCGGGCGGGCGATCTACCGGCACACCCCCCTCGCCGTGCTCGCGGTCGCGAAGCCCGCGTACCGAGCGCTCCTCTCCGTTCGGCATGCGGCCAGGCGCGCCCCCGCCTCCCGCGGTGCGTCGCGCCCCGCGCGCTGACGGGCGCTCGCGGCTTGCCGCCACCTCCCGGCGTGTGCCAGCATCCGCCCTCAATCCCTGAGGAACCCCATGCACCTCACCCACAGAACCACTTGCCGCGTTTGCGGGTCCTCCGCCCTCACCAAGGTGATTGACCTCGGCGAGCAGTACCTCCAGGGCTCCTTCGTGAAGCCCGGGAAGGAGCTGCCGCCGATGCGCCGGATCCCGTGCGTCCTCGTGCGGTGCGACCCGGCGCGGGACGAGAAGGCCTGCGGGCTGCTCCAGATGGAGCACTCGGTGCCCCCGGCGATCCTCTACTCCGCCTACTGGTACCGGTCCGGCACGAACCAGACGATGCGGACCCACCTCAAGGGCATCGCCGACGAGGCCGCCGCGATGATCGCGAAGGCGGACGCCCGCGCCCTCGACATCGGCTGCAACGACGGCACGCTGCTGCAGGCCTATCCGCGGTCCTTCGCGAAGTTCGGCATCGATCCGTCGGACGTGGCCCAGGAGGTCAAGGGCGACGTGACCGTGGTGCAGGACACGTTTCCGTCCGACCTCCTCGACCAGCGCGCGGACAGCAAGCCGTTCGACGTGATCACGTCGATCGCGATGTTTTACGACCTCGAGGACCCGGTCGCGTTCGTCCGGAGCATCAAGCGTTCGCTCGCGCCGCACGGCATCTGGATCTTCGAGATGTCGTACATGCCGACGATGCTGAAGATGAACTCCTACGACACGATCTGCCACGAGCACCTCGAGTACTACAGCCTCGCGGTGCTCGAGGGCATCCTCGACCAGGCGGGGATGAAGGTCGTCCGCGTCGGGATGAACGACATCAACGGGGGGTCGATCCGCTGCTACGCGACCCACGCCGAGAGCTTCCAGCTCGCGAAAAAGGAGTGGGCGCAGCCGCTCGAGGCGCTCCGCCAGGAGGAGTTCGACCTCGAGCTCGACACGGACAAGCCGTACCGGAACTTCCAGGAACGGATCAACGTCCACCGCGACGAGCTGACCGCGCTGCTGAAGAAGCTCAAGGCGGCCGGCAAGAAGATCCACATCTACGGCGCGTCCACGAAGGGGAACACCATCCTCCAGTGGTGCGGTGTCGACCGGTTCATCATCGACTACGCAGCCGAGCGGAACCCGGACAAGTACGGCGCCCGCACGCTCGGAACGGACATCCCGATCATCAGCGAGGCCGAGTCGCGCGCGATGAAGCCGGACTACTACCTGGTGCTCCCCTGGCACTTTAAGGCGGAGTTCCTCGAGCGCGAGAAGGAGACGCTCGCGCGCGGCACGAGCCTCATCTTCCCGCTGCCGACGATCGAGGTCGTGAAGGCGTCCGGCGTGGCATGAAGGCGCTGATCTTCGGCGCGAGCGGGCAGGACGGGCACTATCTCGGCGCGCTCTGCCGGGCCGAAGGGATCGAGCCGGTCGGAATCTCGCGCGTCAGCGCCCCGGTCCGCGGCGACGTCGCGCACCGGGCGGAGGTCGAAGAGCTCGTCCGCGCGCATCGCCCGGCCTACGTCTTCCAGCTCGCCGCGTCGTCCACGACGCGGCACGAGGCGCTCTTCGAGAACCACGAGACCATCTCGACGGGCGCGCTGAACGTCCTCGAGGCGGTCCGACTGCACGCGCCCGAGGCCCGGGTCTTCATCGCGGGCAGTGGGGTCCAGTTCGAGAACACGGGCGCACCGATCTCGGAGCGGGCTCCGTTCGCCGCGACGAGCCCCTACGCGGTCGCCCGGATCCAGTCGGTCTACGCGGCGCGGTACTTTCGATCGCTCGGGGTCCGCGCCTACGTCGGGTACCTGTTCCACCACGAGAGCCCGCTTCGAAAGCCGGAGCACGTCGCGATGAAGGTCGCGCTCGCCGCGCGACGGATCGTGGCGGGGAGCGCTGAGCGGCTCGAGATCGGGGACCTCTCGGTCGCGAAGGAGTGGACCTTCGCGGGGGACATCGCGCGGGCGATCTTCACGCTCGTCCGGCAGGACGCGGCAGTCGAGGCGGCGATCGGCTCCGGCGAGGCGCACCCGATTCAGGAGTGGATCGAGCGGTGCTTCGCAGTGGCGGGGAAGGACTGGCGCGATCACGTCGACGTACGCGCGGGGTTCGTTCCCGAGTACCGCCGCCTCGTCTCGGACCCCGCTACGATCCGCTCGCTCGGGTGGGCTCCCACCGTGGGCTTCGAAGACCTGGCGCGGCGGATGGTGAACGGCGGGTGATGCCTCGGGGTCAGCGCCCGATGCGCCGTTCGTAGATGGCGACGTGCGCCCGCGCGATCTCGCCCCAGCTCGGACCCGCGAGCTCGGGCGCGGGTGACGCGATCCTGCTGCCCACATGCCGGTCGAGCGCGGCCCGGAGCTCACCTCTGTCGCCCGGGCGTGCGTAGTACACGTGCTGCGCGGCGACGTAGCCGCTCCGGCGCGTGCTCGTCGTGAGGACGAACGTCCCCTGCGCCGCGGCCGCCTTGAGGCTCGTGTTCCACTCTCCGCCCCCATCCCGGAACGGGAGCACGACCGCGTCCACCGCGGCGAGGACGCGCGCTGCCTCGGGCGCCTCCAGGAAGCCCGCCAGCGTCACGTGGCCCGCGAGCGGCGGGCGCGCGATCCGCTCCGCCAGCGCGACCTGGAATGGATCGGCGCGCTGGAGCTCGCCGACGACGACGAGGTGATGCCGCTCCGGGTCGACGATCCCGAGCAGATCGTCGATGCCCTTGTTCGCGTACAGGAACCCGAAGTAGGCGAGGAGCCTGCGATCCGGCGGGGCGTACCTGCCACGGATCTCCGCCCGCTCGGCGTCGCTCAGCTCGACGCGCGGTAACGTCGGCGCGTTCGGCACGAGGTGGAACTCACGGCGGCCGGTGAGGGCCCGGTACCACCACGGCATGCGCTCCCTGAACTCCGGCCGCACGACGACGACGTCGCCGGGCGCGACGCCGATGGCGAGGTGCCAGAGCGCGGTGCGGGCGCCAGGGACGTACTCGTGCCAGGTCTGGACTACCGGGGGACGCTCGGCCAGGAGCAGCATCGGCAGGAGCCACGACAGCGGGCCGGAATAGCCGCGCGACGGGTACTGGACGTGGATGACATCCGGCTGCCACTCGCGGATCACGCGGCGTACGGCCGCAATTTCCGAGAGCTCCCACCGGCGCACGGCCGGGAACACCTCGAAGGGCTCCCCGGCGCGACCGCCGCCCTCTGCCTCGGCACTGGTGAGCACCGCGACGTGCACGCCCGGTATCGTGGTGAGCGCACGGGCGAGCGAACGGGTGTAATCGCCGACCCCGCAGAGCATCGGCGGGAAGGAGCCCACCACGAGTAGTATCTTCATCGCCGATCTCGTCCGGGAGCGCGCATTCGCGGCAAGCGCTCTCCACGCGGGGTCAAGTGTCCTCCCGGAGCACCCGTCGAGCATACGCCGCCGGGTGTGCAAGATCGGGACGTCGTCCGGACGAGGACCGCGTCGAGCCGGCGTTCATCAATCGGCCGGGCCCGCCGGCACGATCGACGGGCCTGCGGACTTGACCCCAAGGAGCTTCTGAAGTGCCGCGGCGAGCTTCTTCTTCGCGGGCTCTCCGAAAGCCAGGTGCACTGCGGTCGATATCGTGGTCACGGCGATCAGATAGCCGCTGAAGGCCCATAGGAAGTTTCGTCCAATCAGCACCGGCCACAGCAGATACAGAACGAGACCGTGGAACAGGTACGCCTCGTAGCTTGCGCGGCCGAGGATCTTCAGCGGACGCCAGAATGCGAGCTCGAAGACGGGGTGATCGAGTCCCGACGCGAACAGCAAACCGATTCCAGTCGCGAGCACGGTGGGGCCCCAGGTCCGTCCGACCGGACTTCCGAGCGACGCAAACACGTATGCGATTCCGGCGAGGAACACCCCAATCGCCGGAAGCGAAGATCGCAAGAATCCCGGCAGCCTCGCGAACCACTTGTCCCGCCACGCGATGTATGAGAGCACACCGATGGCAAGCTGGTCGAACGCCGCAAACGAACTCGTGAACCCCAGCAGGAAGCTCTCCGGCTTCACGATCGCCGCGGCCAAACGGTATGCAGGGCCCGAAACAATGACGAGCGCGAGCACACGGACGAGCCGCTTCGTGGTCCCGAGCCGCGACAGCATGAACGGATACCCGATGTAGAACTGTTCCTCGATCGCGAGCGACCACAGCACGTCCCAGGTCAGGCCGTAGCATGCGTTCGCCGTCTCCGTGGCGATTCGCAGCCAGTTGAAGAAGAAGAGCAGGATCGATGACCAGAAGAGCAGGCCGAAATCCGCCTTGGGATCTTTGAACGTGACGGCCAGTGCTCCGCCGCGGTCGCCGCCATGAAGGAAGAGCAGGATGCCGATGCAGCCTGCGAGCGCAAGTGTCGGAAAGATGCGACTCGCACGGCGTATATAGAAGAGCGGTTTGTTCGCGATGAACATCTCCTGGTTGCGCCCATCGATCATGCGAGTGATCAGGAACCCGGAGGCCACGAAGAACGTCGAGACGCCGTACGCACCGTTGGCCGCCAACAGGAGAAAGAGCGACCAAGCCCAGCTTGGCGTCCTCAGCGGGTCGACGAGCGTGAAGTGACCACACAGCACGGCCAGGATGCTGAAACCACGCACGACGTCGATCGACTGGATCAGCTTCGTGGACGACCTGCTCATGAGCGAACCCCTGCTCCGGTGTGGCCTCGAAGAGCGGGCCACTGTATCTGCGGCATGACCTTCGGCACAACCGGAGGTCCGCGACGGTGCGGCGGCTTCGCCCGCGCCTCGCGGCGCGGCGCACGCCCGCTCGCCGTGTTGCGGTGCATCGGGCCCTCCGATATCCTCTCGCGCTCTCCCGTCTCGATGAAGCACCTCACCCCACGAGCGTGCGAAGCTGAGGCGTCGCGAACGTGGCCGGGGCACCGTGAGACCGCGCAGCAGCGCTGCGGCGGAGGGATCGAATGTTGAGCCGGCAGCAGATCGTTTCCGTTCTGGGCAAGGTCGTCTGGGCGGTACGCAGGTTGCTAATCGGCAAGAAGCTTTCCTGGCTCGGCCAGAATCCCGCCTCGGATTCCCTCGCGATCATTCATCTCAGCGTCAAGGGGCTCGGGTACGAAATCGCGCGCGAGCGGGCGCCCGGCCTGCGCGGGAAGGGACCCGCCACGGAGCCGGCCCATCACTCGCTGCGCTGCAAGGCAACCACGCAGCGGGACATCGAAAGCCCGTGGTTCGCCCACTGGTGCGCCGAGCTCAAGATCACCCCGATCTACTATCGAAAGCTCTGGGAGTACGCGTTCGCGCTTCAAGCGCTCTTCGAGCACGGCAGGATCCGCGAGGGAATGCGAGGCCTCGGGTTCGGATGCGGCGAGGAGTCGATCGCCTCCTATCTGGCCGGAAGAGGAGCCAGGATCACGGTGACCGACCTCGACCCGGGGATATCGCGGGGGAGAGGCTGGATCGAGCGCGGCTACCACACGACCGAGCTCGACAAGGCGTTCAAACCCGAACTCGTTTCCCGGCGAGACTTCGACGAGCGCGTTCACCTCGAGTACGTCGACATGAATGCCATCCCGAAGCATCTCGACGGTGCGTACGACTTCTGCTGGTCGATCTGCGCGTTCGAGCACCTCGGGTCTGCCGAGAACGGCCTGCGCTTCGTCGAGAACGCGATGGCCACGCTGCGCCCCGGAGGCGTGGCGGTCCACACCACCGAGTTCAACTTCCTGACGGAGCACGAGACGATCGAGAACCGGGACATCGTCCTGTATCTGCGCAAGCACTTCATCGACCTCAAGCAGAGGCTCGAGCGTGCGGGCCATTCGGTCCCCGACCTCGATTTCGACACGGGGGACGGCGTGCTCGATCGTTTCATCGATGTCCCTCCGTATGGTTGGCAGCCCGATTGGCGCGAGGACGTCTGGGGGCGCTGGGGACAGGACGCCGCCAATCTCAAGATGTCGATTGGTTCCGTGGCGACCACGTGTTTCGGGATCATCGTGAAGAAGCGCGAGTGATCCCGAGGCGGCTCGATCGCGCGCGGACTGACAGCGCTGCCCGGCTGACGTGATCGAGCGGCCTTGATCTGCTGCCCCCGGGCTTCGGCGGGAGGTGGCAAGCGCCGAGCTCGAGCGCGCGGGGCGTCTTCGGGGAATCGCGATCGACGAGGCCGATGCCGCCGCGCCCGCCCGCGCGTCACCCGGCGAGCCGCGGCCCGGCGCCAGCGACGGCGCGCGCCGCCGCACGCTGCGCGCGCTTCAGGCGGACGAAGCTCGCGAGGATCTTCGTCACCTCGCGAATCCCGCGGAACGGATTCTTCTCGATCCGTATCCCGATGAGGTACGCAAGCACGAGGCGGGGGAGCGTGGGGTTCATCATGAACCCCTTGATGGTTCCGTACCTCATCTCGTCGGCGAACTTCCGGAGCAGCGCGAAGAACCGGTCGCGAGGGACGTCCGTGAGGAGCGGCGCGCCGTCGAGCTTCCGCACGTCCGTCGGAATGTCCATCACGATCCGGTCGATGGCCTCCACGGGGATGCCCTTGCTCTTCCCGTACTCCCAGAACTCCGTTCCGGGGAACGCGGCCGATACGTAGACGAGCGGCGCGAGCGATGGCGAGTAGCGGTAGCTCTTGATGAACTCGAGCGTCCTCGTCATGTCCTCCTCGGTCTCCCCAGGATTGCCCACCATGAACGAGCCCATGGTCGGGAGATCGTGCTCATCGGAGAGGGCGATCGCCCGGCGGTTCTCCTCGACGGTCGAAGTCTGCCGCTTCAGGAACCGGAGGACCCGCTCGTCGCCGGACTCCATCCCGATGCCAGTCACGACGACGTTCATGCTTTTGAGGAGCTTCATCGTGTCGTGGTCGAGCAGGTCGGAGCGCACGAGGCACATGAATTTCACGCGCTTGTTGATGCCCTCCCGCACGATGGCGTCATGGATCCGCACGAGGCGCTTCCGGTCGGCGATGAAGAGGTCGTCGAAGATGTGGACGATCTCCGCGCCGTACTTGCCGATGAGGAGCTCGATCTCCTCGATCACCCGCTCCGCGGAGAAGCCGCGGAAGCGCTTCCAATGCACCCGGGTCGAGCAGAAGACGCACGTGAACGGGCAGCCGCGGCTGCTGATCATCGTGAGCGAGCGGCCCTCGTGATAGGGAATGATGTGACGCGGCTTGAGGTAGTGGTCGAGATTCGCTAGGTCGCGATCCGGGATCGGGATCTCGTCCAGAGGATCGATGAGCTCGCGGTCGGGGGTCCGGACGATTCGGCCCTCCTCCCGGAAACAGACGCCGTTCACGGCCCGGAGCGTCTTCGGGGAGAAGTCGCCCAGCCGCATGAGGTCGAGCATCGTCCGCTCGCCCTCACCGATGACGGCCAGGTCGAATGGCTCCGGGAGCTCCCCCGTCGTGGAGACGTGCACGCCCCCGAGAATGACCGGGATGTCGTGCTTCGCCTTCACGAACTCGGCGAACCGGACGGCGTTCTTCACGTCCTGCGTCACGGCGGTGACGCCGACGACGTCGCACTTGCGGAACTCCCGATAAATGTCCTGACAGTTCGAGTCGAGCAGCCGAATCTCGTCGAACCCGCCGTACTTCTTGAGGTACGCCGAAATCGACGCCAGGCCGAGCGGGATGAGGCCGTCGTTGAAGCCGGAGGTGGGATTGACGAGCGTGAGACTCTTCATTGGCTCCTCGTTCGGTGCCGCCGCGCGCGAGAGGAATCTCCCGCGCGGTCGCGCAGCGGGAGCCCCCGGCCCACAGATGATACCATGGCGATGAGTCCGGCCCCTCGCCGCCCGCGCCGAGCCCGCGCCGTCGCGCGAAAGAGCGCTTCCGCACGGGGGGCGCCCTTGACGACAGCACGGTTCGGTCGTACCTCCCGACGCCATGTCCGACCACAGCGAGCCGGTCCGCGCCGACGCGGACCCGCCGAAGGCTTCGGCCGGTGGAGTCGTCGCGACCTGGGTCCGGTTCGTGGTGATCACGCTCGTCGGCGTCGGCCAGGCGCCGATCCTGTTCCGATGGGTCCCCGCGACGGAGCTCGGCGTCTGGTACTTGCTCTTCGCGTTCGCGACCTTCATCAGCTTGTCGGATCTCGGGCTCGGACACGCATTTGCCCGCGCCGTCTCGTACCGCTTCGGGCCCGCACGGGCCTCGCCCGGCGCGCCTGGGCCCGAGGGATCGGCGCTGTACCGGGACGTCACGCTGCCCCAGCTCTACGTGTCCGTCCTCTCCGCAACGGCGGTCTTCGGGATCGCGCTGGCCGCGCTCTCGATCCCGGGCGCCTTCTTCTACTTCTCCCGCACCGTGCCGCCTGCGGAGCACGCGGCGATCTTCGGCCCCGTCCTCGTGTTCCTCGCGGGCGTCGTGCTGAACCTCGTCGCAACGGTGCCGGGCGCGTGCCTCAGCGGCTCCGGCGAGGTCACCCTCGACAGCGTGATCCGCACCGCGGTCACGCTCCTCGGCTTCGCGCTCACGGTCCTCCTCGTTCCGGCGCACCCGAGCCTCGGGGTCCTCTGCGCCATCTTCGCGCTCCAGGGCGCCGTCGGGTTCGCCGTCGCGCACGTGGTCGTCGCCCGCCGCCGCGTCGGCTCGCTGCGTGGGGTCCGCCCGAGCCTGCCGCTCGTCCGCGGACTCTTGCATGAAACCGGGCCGCTCTTCGTCACGCGCATCGGGCTGTGGCTCACCCAGGAGTCCACGCTCCTCGTCGGCGCCTCGTTCATGGGCCCGCAGCGCATCGCCGACTTCGGTCTCCTCCGGCAGATCGTAGGAATCGGGGCCGCGGTCGTCGGCGCGATCCCGCTCGCCGTCTCGCCGAAGGTCGCGGCCGCCCATGCGGCCGGCGACCGCGAGAGCGTCCGGGACCTGTACCTCGCGGCGCTGCGGTACGCGTGGATCGTGAACGCCCTCTGGGCCGTTGGCGCCTTTCTCTGGGCGGGGACGCTCATCGAGCTCCTCGTGGGCGCGCCCCACTACCTCGGCGCCGTCGTCCTCGCCCCCCTTGTCCTCGCCATGTTCCTCGAGCTGCACGCGGTCACCCACGCATACTTCGTCTGGAACGTGGGGACGTGGCCGTTCGCCCGCCCCACGGTCACGGGCGGCGTGCTGAATGTCGTGCTCGCGTCTACCGGGGCCTCGACCTTTGGCTTCGCGGGGCTCGCGTGGGGATCCCTGGCAGCGCAGGCCGCGACCCTGTCCTGGATCCAGGTAACGTACGCGCTGCGCATCCTCGGGGTCTCCGTGCGCGAGTACGCAAGGGACATCGTCGCCCCCGCCGCGCTCTACGCCGGCGCGCTGGGAGCGCTTGCCACGGCGCTCCACTGGACCTTCCGCCGCTGGGCGCCGTCCGCCGCCAATGGCGGGGCGCCGGAACGCGCCGCCTGGGCACTCGCTGCCATCGCGGCGACGGCCCTTCTCGCCGCGGCCCTCGCGTGGAGGTTGACGCTCACCCCGGCGGACCGCTTGTACTTCCGCCGGCTCCTGCGCCTACGGCGATAGGCACGTCCCCTCGCGGCGCGTAGGGGACCGCACGTCGGGCGGTCGCCGGAAACGACAATGCGCCGCCCGGTTTCCCGGAGCGGCGCATTTGCGGCGTCCTGCGTGCGGCCGGAAGGTCGCTAGACCTTCGGCTTCGCGCGCTCGCGGACTTCCTGCTTCTGCTTCGGGCGCGGCTGGCCCTTCGACGCGGTGTTCACGAAGAGGAGCCCGTCCGCGTGGCCGGGCACGGCGCCCGAGACGAGGAGGATGTTCTGCGCCGGCTCGATCCCGACCACGGTGAGGTTCTGGATCGTGATCTTGTCGGTGCCGTAGTGGCCGGGGAGGTGCTTGCCCTTCCAGACCTTGCCCGGCGTCTTGCGCTGGCCGATCGCGCCCGGGTGGCGGTGGTGCTCATGCGCCGTGGAGGAGTCGCGCGCGGCGCCCTTCATCCCCCACCGCTTGATGACGCCCGCGAAGCCGCGCCCCTTGGTGATGCCGGAGACGTCGATCCGCTGGTTCGCCTTGAAGACCTTGTCCACGGTGAGGACGTCCCCGGTCTTGAGCTCGCCGAGGAGCTTCGCGTCCTTGACCCGGACCTCCTTCAGGTGGCGGAAGATCGCGGTGCCGGCCTTCTTGAAGACGCCGACCTCCGGCTTCGAGAGCCGGTGCGCGTGCTTCTCGTCCACCGTGCCCCAGCCGAGGACGACGGCGTCGTAGCCGTCCTTGTCCTTCGACTTGCGGCGGATGACCGTGCACGGGCCCGCCTCGAGCACCGTCACCGGGACGCAGTCACCCTCCGGGGTGAAGATCTGCGTCATCCCGACCTTCTTCGCCAAGAGACCCGTAGCCATGTGTTGCACCTCGCATTGGTCCGCCGCGCGTCGCAGAAGGCCGCGGTGGACGTGCCTGTGGGAGGCGCGTGTGTACCCGGGGCGCCGGGGGGTGTCAAGGCGCGCGCTCCCCGCCGCCCTCGCAGGCTGGCCGCTCCCCCCGGGCGCTCCCTCCGGGGTACGATGCGCGCCCCGGAGGCCGGAACGTGAACCTCGACAAGCCGCGCGTCGCCGTCCCGCTCCTCTTGCTCCTCACGGTCGCGGCCTATGCGGGGTCGATCAGCCGGACCTTCCAGTTCGACGACTTCCAGCTCTTCGACTACGCCTTCCTCCGCGATCCCGCGGTCTTCCTGAACCCGCTCGCGATGTTCCACACCGGCGTGGACGCGATCGCCCGGTGGGTCGCCTACGCGACGCTCGGCCTCGACCTCCTCGTCTGGGGGCGAGACGCCCGCGGCTTCCACCTGACGAACCTCGCGATCCACGCCGGGGCGGTCGCGCTCGTGTACGCGCTCGTGCGGGAGCTCTACCGCACCCCGCGGCTCGCCGGATCGCCCGCCGCCGAGGACGCGCCGTGGACCTCGCTCGCCGCGGCGGCGCTCTTCGCGGTCCACCCCATCCAGACGCAGTCCGTCTCCTACGTCATCCAGCGGATGACCTCGCTCGCGGTCGCGCTCGGCGTGGCGGGGCTCGTCGCGTGGCTCCGGAGTCGGCGGGCGGATGGGCGTGCCCGCGCGGCGTGGCTCGCCGCCGCGGTCGCCGCGACCGGCGCGGCGATGCTCACGAAGGAGATCGCCTTCACCTTCCCCGTCCTCGCGATCCTCGCGGAGCTCGCGTTCTTCCGGGGTCCCGCGGCGCGCAGGGTCCTCGGGCTCTCGCCGCTCGTCGCGACGATGGCGATCGTGCCCGGCCTGGCCGTCCTCGGCGGCGCGCTCTCCGAGCGCGTCCAGGTCGGCGGCGACACCGCGCTCGCCGCGCTCGGGCTCTCGCGCGCCGAATATTTGATGACGCAGGCGCACGTCGTGCTCTCGTACCTGCGCCTCCTCGCCTGGCCCTCCGGGCAGAACCTCTTCCCCGACTTCCCGATCACCCGCTCCCTCGACCTCGCGACCGCGGCCGCGGTCGCGTTCCACGCGGCCGCGGTGGGCGCGGCCTGCTGGTTCGGGTGGCGCTCCCGGGAGCGCGCGCCGGCGCGGACCCTCGTCGCCTTCGGCGTCCTCTGGGCCTACGTCGCCCTCTCCGTCGAGACGTTCGCGGTCGTCATCATGGACGTGATGAACGAGCACCGCGTCTACTACCCGTCCGTCGGGCTCTTCCTCGCGATCTCCGCCGCCGGCGCCGCCGCCGTGCGCGCCCGGCCGGCGCCCTGGCGCGCCGCCGCCGTCGCGCTCGCCGCGGTCGCGGTCCTCGCGCTCGGAGCCGCGACCATCGCGCGGAACCGGCTCTGGGGTGACGAGGTCGCGATGTGGACCGACGTCGCGGAGAAGAGCCCGCGGCTCGCATCGGCGCACCGCATGCTCGGGTTCGTGATGCTCCGCAACGGCCGTCCCGCGGAGGCGGTCGCGCCCCTTCGCCGCGCCATCGATCTCGTGCCATTTTACGACAGCGCCTGGAGGGAGCTCGCCTCGGCGTACGGCCAGAGCGGCGCGGCCGCGCGCGCCGCGCACGCGCGCGCCGTGATCCAGTACACCCACGCGGATCCGGCGGGCGCGCTCGCGCAGTGGGACCTGGCGCTGCGGCTCGCCCCGGCGGACGGCCCGATGCATCACGGCCGCGCCCTCGCGCTCCGCGCGCTCGGGCGGCAGCGGGAGGCCGACGAGGAGCTGGTGTTCGCCTGCCGGCTCGGCGTCGCCCGCGCCTGCTCGGGCGGAGGGATGATCCCGGATCCGGAGTAGCCCCGCAGGCGGCCTACCTCGCGCCGGCGGCGTCCTGCGGGCGGGCGAGGCGCGACACGTGCGCGAGCAGCGAGTCGATGTCGAAGGGCTTCGCGAGGTAGCCGGCCGCGCCCACCGGCGCGGCGCGCTGCCGGTTTCCGTCCGCCGAGATGACGACGATCGGCAGGTCGGAGACCGCCGGCCGCGCTCGGAGCGCCTGCGCGAACGAGACGCCGTCCATCACCGGCATCATGAGATCGAGGAGGATGAGCGCCGGCCGCTCCGCCTCGATGCGCTCGAGGGCCTCGCCACCGTGGCGCGCGCGCGCGACCCGGTACCCCTCCGCCTCGAGGATGTCGCAGATGGCATCCAGGATGTCGGGGTCGTCGTCGACGACGAGCACCAGCGGACGGGTCATGGCGCCAGGTCGGGATCGGGGCGCGCGGCGTGGTCCGCCGCCGGGAGCGTGAGCCGCCAGCCGTCGCCGCCCGCCGCGAGCGAGCCGCGCATCTCGGCGACGATCCGGCGCGCGAGCGGCAGCGAGAGCGCCCGCCCCGTCGGATCGGTCGGGGCGCCCTTCTCCGGATCGGCGAGCGCCGATGCCTCCGCCGGCCGCCCGGAGATCACGAGCTCCATCGCACCGGCCGCACCGGACCGCGCGGAGATGATGACCGGGGTGCCCTCGGCGCCGGCGACGGCGACGAGCCCGTCGAGGGCGCGCTCGAGCAGCGTCCGGTCCGCGAGCACGGCCTGCGCCGGATCGATCGCCGAGGTGACGGGCGAGGCGTCTGCGGGGCTCCGCTCGACGATCGCCGCCACGACGTCGGCGAGCGCGACCGGCTCGAGCCGGACCGGGAAGCCGCCCGCATCGAGCCGCTCCGAGAGGAAGTGGTCCTCGACGACCTGCCGTACCCGCAGGACCGAGCGCAGGCACATCGCCGCGAGCTTGTCGCCCCGGGCCCCACCCCGCTCCTGCGGCGCCATCCGCACGAGCAGCTCGGCGGTCCAGAGCGCGGTCGCGAGCGGGTTGCGCGCCTCGTGCGCGACGAAGGCGAGCCGTCCTGCGCGGCGCGGCCCATCGTGGGCAGGGGGCGTCTCCGCCTCGGCGCTGCGCTCGTCCACGTCGCGTACGTCGAGGGGATCCATCGAGGGTCGCAGCCTCCGTCGGATAGGGTGCTCAGCCGAGCGGCCTTCCGCAAGGGGCTTCTGGCCCTTGTTGGGTTGGGTAGGGAAGGAATTACAGGCAAAAACCCCAATTGGGACGCGGCTCCGCGCAAACAATGTAACTCTTACCGTACTCGCAGGGGTTCAGGACTCCGCCGCTTTCAGCCAAGCCATTGTAACTACACGAGTAATCAAGCGAGCCCCTGTCGGCATGCGTGTTGCTTTGTAGGAGGACTGAGGCGTTACTCGGCCCGGAGGAGAGCGCGAATGACTCGAGCTGCCGCGAGAACGATGACAGGCTCCCTGGAGCTGTATCTAGCCGAGATCAATCGGTTCCCGCTGCTCGACGTCGCGGAGGAGCAGCGCCTCGCCCGCGAGTTCCTGCTCGGGCGCGACACGAAGGCCGCCCACCGCCTCGTCACGGCGAACCTCCGCTTCGTCGTGAAGGTCGCCTACGAGTACCGCTCCTACGGGTTCCGGATCGCCGACCTCGTCCAGGAGGGCAACATCGGCCTCATGAAGGCGGTGCAGAAGTTCGATCCGGACAAGGGCATCCGGCTCATCTCGTACGCGGTCTGGTGGATCCGCGCGTACATCCAGAACTACATCCTGAAGTCGTGGTCGCTCGTGAAGCTCGGAACCACCCAGGCGCAGCGCAAGCTCTTCTTCTCCCTCGCCCGCACCCGCCGCGAGCTCGACCGGACCTCCGTCCAGCAGGGCGCGGACTCGGACGGCCGCGACTCGGAAAAGGTCGCGCGCAAGCTCAGGGTGAAGCCGTCCGAGGTGGACGAGATGGCGCGGCGGATGGAAGGGCGCGACTTCTCGCTCGACGCGCCGATGGGCGACGACGGCGGGACCACCCACGTCGAGTTCGTCCCCTCCGCCACCCCGTCCGCGCACGACGAGCTGTCCGGCGCGGAGGAGCAGGCGCTCGTGTCCGGCCGCGTCGGCGCGGCCCTCGCGCAGCTCGACCGCCGCGAGCGGTTCATCATCGAGCAGCGGGTCATGGCCGACCGCCCGATGACGCTGAAGGAGCTCGGGGACCACTTCGGCTTCTCGCGCGAGCGGGCCCGGCAGCTCGAGATCCGCGCGAAGGAGAAGCTGAAGCAGCAGCTGCAGGCGCTCGCCGCCGAGGTCGACTGGCCTACGGACGGCGTCGCCGCCGAGCTCGACGACGTGCAGGCCGCGTAGCGTCCTCCGCCCCCTCCCCGCCCGGCGCCCCCTTCGCCGGTGCGGTGGAGGGCGCGTGCGCCTCGGCCCGCACCGCGTCCGCGATCGTCGAGGCAGTCCAGAGCGCGAGCGGCACCGAGACGACGAGCAGCGCGCGGTGGACGGTCCCGTGGTTCAGGGTGAACTCCGGGACGAGGAACACCGAGCTCACCAGCACCTCGCCGAAGAGCGCCCCCACCGCGAGCAACGGCCACAGCTCACGCCCCCGCACGATCGCCCGCGCGCGGACCGCGATCGTCGCCGCGGCGATCCAGTAGAGCATCCCCTGGTCCCCGAGGCGAAAGAGGGCTCGGTCGAAGAAGAGGGTGGCGACTTCGTGTGTGACCTGGACCGGGGCGGTTCCCGTAACCACCTCGCCCGCTTGCTCCGCCATGAACGCGAGCATCGGGAAGGCACCCAGAAGCCCGGCCGCCGCGATCTTGCCGGTCGCGCAGAGCATGAGCGGCGCCACGAGCAGCGCGAGCGAGCGCCAGGGGAACGGGCGCCCGTCGCGCGCCTCCTTCACCAGCCAGAGCACGAGCACCGCCGCAGGCGCCGCCGCGACGAGCTCCCCCTCGCGCTTCACCATCGCCGCAATTCCGAGGAGGAGAAGCGCGAGCCGCGCGTCGGCGCGATCCCCTCTCCTCGCGTACTCCACCGTGAAGAGGATCGCGGCGCCCACCCGCATCGCGAGGACCGCGTCCGAGTAGGTCGAGGTCGCGTGGAAGACGAAGAGCGGGAGGGTGAGCAGCCCGAACGCCGACGCCCATCCTCGCTCGGGCGCGCCGCGCGACGAGGCGAGCGCGACGGTGAGCGCCACGAGCGCGACGAGGTCCGCGAGGATCGCGTAGTTGACGTGGAAGTGGTCGAGCGTCCCGGAGAGCACCCAGCCCACCACCGGGACGAAGGTCGAGAGCGGGCCCGCTATCGAAAGGATCGCGCGCGCCTCCGGCGGCCATCCGTCCTCGAACGCGAGCATGGGAGCGAAGGCGCGCACCCGCTCGCCGTCGTCGGTCTGCGTCGGGGTGTTCGCGCCGTGGAGGAGCGTCATCGCGAGCACGATCACGACGTACGCGGCGATGGGGATGAACACCCAGAGCGGCCGTGGCAGCCAGCGCGCCCCCTCGCCCGGGGCCCCCTCGCGCCCGGCGCCGGACGTCGCTCCTGCCTGCGCGCCCGCCCGTTCCGCCGCGGCGGCCCGCCGGGCCCGCCAGCCCAGCGCGGCCCATGCGGCAGGCGGCGCGAGGAGGACGACGAGCAGCGAGGGCCGCCCGAGGGGGAGCCCGGCGGCGAAGCGCGCCACGGGGACGACCGCCGCCACCCAACCGCTCCCGACGAGCCACGCGAGCGGTAGGTCGGCGGCGGGGTGGCCCGAGCCGAGCCGGAGGATTCGCAGGACTGCGAGCCCGGCGAGCGCCACGAGCGCGGCGGCGACGAGGAAGCTCACGGGCGGCGACGTCCCAGCCACCGGATCGGGCCGATCCCCGCGATCCGCTGGAAGCCCGGCGGCGTCCACTCGCCCCGGAAGAAGACGATCGCGTCGAGCTCGTCGTCGCGCAGTGACCCCACCCCGGAGATCCCGCGGTGCACTTCCTCGCCCTGCCGCACGATCACGCACGGCCGGGGCGCGAGGTTGAAGCAGAGCGTCTGCGACGCGAACCAGTCCCTCTGGCGCGCCACGATCCCCACCCGCTCGGCCGGCCCGAGCTTCTGACGCGCGAGCGCCGCCATCGCCCCGAGGTCGGGCGCGAGCGAGTAGTTCTCGCGGATGCGCTCCTCGCGGCCGGGCGTCGGCCGGAGATCGAACGCCGGGAGGAAGCGGACGAGGAGGTACGCGCCCCAGAGCGAGGAGGCGAGCAGCGCGGCCAAGGCCATGGCGAGCGCCGGCCGGGGACGCCCTTCACGCAGGCGCGTCGCCGCGAGGACGACGACGAATACGGCCGCGGCGAGGGCGGCGACGACGTCCGAGAGCCAGACCCCGCGCGACTCGCTCCAGATCGCCGGGGTGATGAAGTTGATGGTGGTGTGGCCGATCGACTCTGGCGCCCAGAAGTTCGCCCGGTCGTAGGCGGCCAGCAGGCGCGCGACGTCGGACTCGATCGGGAGCCAGCGCGCCGCGCGGACGACGAGACGGCCCGATCCGGTGAGGCCGATCTGCGGCTCGGAGCTCGTCGCCCAGCCCTTCGCGATGCGGAAGTCGAGCCGGACGGTCGAGCGCCCCTGCGCAAGGGTGAGGTGGCGCCAGGGCGGGCCGAAGGGCGTGTACTCCACCCCCGGCGTCCGCACCGCCCAGGTGAGGAGCAAGAAGCCCTCGACCTCGACGTCGAGTTCCATGACCTGCACGCCGTGGAGCGGCGGCCGGATCGAGTCGGTCCCCTCGACCGACAGCTCGAGCCCGTCCGGCCCGAGCGCGTGGATGGTGCCCTGGTACACGCCGTCCTGCAACACGTCGAGCCCGAGCGGGCGCAGGCCCGGCTCCGCGGCGAGAGGGCGTGCCGGCGCGAGCACGGCGACCGACGCCAGGACGCACGTCCACGCTCGGCCGCGGGCGCGGAGACGTGGGGCCGAGACCGAGGGCGGGCACATCGCGGTCGCAGGGTATACCACGACACGTTCACGGCGCGCCGACCGCCGCGCCGAGCGCCGCGTAACGCGAGGCGACCTCGGGTGACGCGCGGCGCCCCTGCTCGAACGCCTCGAGCGCCTCGCGCCTCGCGCCGAGCTGGAGGAGCGCGATCGAGCGGGTGAACGGCGCGTCGGGCGGGAGCTCGCCCTGCTCGAGGGCGAGCTCCGCCTCGCGCAGAACGACGCGCCATGCGTCGCGGCTCGGGAGCGGCTCCATGCCCGCCGGGAGCGGCGCACGCGCGAACACGAGCCCGTCCGTCGCGCGCACGAGACGCCACTCGGGATTCCCGAGGAGCCATGGCACGACCGGCAGGAGCCGTCCGGAGTTGTTCCAGATCGAGCGCACGAGCGCGGTGCGGAACCCGTACCGCTCGACGACGGGTCCCGGGTCTCCCGACTCGATCGCGTCGTGATCCGCCATCCGCTGCTCGTCCCCGAGCCGCCCGTCGAGGAAGGTGCGCGGCGCTCCGTCCCAGGCCCACGCGAGGTAGCCGCCCCAGTCCCACGAGTTGTACACGGGGGCACCGAGCCCCGCGGACTTCACGAACTCCGCGGCGTCGCGCGGGAACACGCGCCAGTCGACCCCCACGCCGAACGGGCAATCGCGGTCCCTCGCGACGAGGACCCCGAGCGCGAGGAGCGCCGCGGCCGCGAGGGCGTGCGCCGCCCGGCGCGGGCGCGCGGAGGTCGGCGGGGGTGCGCCCGCGGCGGCGGCGGGGATGAGGGCGAGGGCGGCGAGCCCGACGTTCCGGACGACGACGAGGCCGAGCAGGAGCGCCGCCGCCGAGAGCGCGAGGCGCGCGGGCCGCCCCTCGGGCCGACCCCACGCGAGCGCGCCGGCCGCGCCCGCGAGCGCGACGAAGGGGATCGCGATTCCCGGGAACTCCCAGGTGGGCCGCATCTCGGTCACCGCGACGAGGACGCCGCCCGAGAGCTCGCGCGCGACGAAGAGCGCGAACCTCGCCGCCGGGAGCGCGAGGAGCGCGGCCGCCGCCGCCGCGCCGAGGCGGAGCGCGAGCGGCTGGCGGCGCCAGAAGTCGAGGCGGGGCGCGGCCACGAGCGCGGTGCCCGCGAGCGCCATCCCGATCGCCCAGGACGGGTGGAGCGGACGCCAGGCGACGAGCAGGAGCGCGATGCCGGCCAGCACCCGCCACCGCGGGTTCCGCCCCCACTCGAGCGCGAGCAGGAGCACGCCGCCGAGGAGCACCGCGGCGGGGACCTCCGGCCGGGGAGCGAAGCGGAAGCGCGCGACGAAGAACGCGGCCGCCGCGAGCGTGACGACCGCGGCTCGGCGGCCCGGCGTGGCCGGGCGGAGCACCGGCGCCGCCAGCAGCGCGGCGGCGAGGGCGGCGCAGGCTGCCATCGCGACGGACACCGCCTCGTGACCGAGCGCGCGCTGGACGGCGTGGATCCCGAGCTGGAACGGCCACTCGCCGGACGAGGTGAGCGCGTGCCAGAGGCCGCTGGCGTCGAGCGGCGCCGCCCCGGCGCCGCGGCCGAGCACGAACGGATCGCCGATCGACAGCGTCCCGGCGCGCGCATAGGCGCGCCCGAACGCGAGGTGCGTCCAGTAGTCGAGGTCGTTCACCTTCCGGAGGCAGGCGAGGAAGGCGAAGGCGGCGATCGCGCCGAGCGCGGCCCGTCCGCCGACCCGAGGGTCCTCGCGCGCCCCGCTCACCGCCGCGGCCCCGGTGCTACGCCATCCCGTGCTTCTTCAGCCGGTAGCGCAAGGTGTCGCGCGACACGCCGAGGAGCCGCGCCGCCTTCGACTGGTTCCCGCTCGCCCGCTCCATCGCCTCGGCGATGAGCTTCTTCTCGACGTCGTCGAGGACGAGCCCCTCCTCGGTGATGTTCGGGACGATCTTGTCCGGCTTCCGCGACGGGGCCGCCCGGTGCAGCTCCGGGGTGAGGTGCTCCGGCCGGAGCTCCTCCGCGCCCGCGTGGAGGATGAACGCGCGCTCGATCACGTTCCGGAGCTCGCGCACGTTGCCGGGCCAGTAGTAGGCGCGCAGCATCTCCATCGCCGGCGCCGAGACGCCGAGCACGTTGCG
>WNGL01004206.1_pt1 | contig 26001 bp, 37 predicted proteins | sample 5400591 | NCBI WGS metagenome assembly WNGL01 (sample SAMN13153377, study PRJNA577476) | soil metagenome | isolation source: 80 cm soil or saprolite under Garry oak tree replicate 1 | place: USA:California | collected 2016-06-15 | reverse complement strand
TCGATGGCTTCGTGCAGGCGCACGCCCGCGTCGTAACCCTCCGCGACGATGTCCACGAGCCGGTTCTCGACGACGACCTCCACCTCGACGCGCGGGTGGCGTGCGCGGAAGGCACCCAGCACGGGCGTGGCGACGTAGGGCACCGCGGTCTCCGGCACGGTCAGCTTCAGCCGACCCACCGCCTCGCCAGGCTGCGCCGACACCTCTTGCAGCGAGGCGAGCGCCTGGCCGAGGCCGGGCCCTGCGCCCTCGAGCAGGCGCCGTCCCGCGTCCGTGAGCGCCACGGCGCGCGTGGTCCGGGTGAAGAGCACGACGCGCAGGTGCTCCTCGAGCTGACGTACGGACTGGCTCACCGCCGCCGGTGAGACGCCGAGCTCGCGCGCCGCCGCGCTGAAGCTCTTCTGTCGGGCCGCCACGAGGAACGTCTGGAGCTGGGGGAGGAGTGTCGTCTTCATCGAGAGGGTCCGAGTAGCCACTGTTGCATCGGTTCGCGCTGACAGCGTACCTCGGCGGGAGGACCTGATCTTTAAGCCCAGCTTAAAGGCCCATTGCCCTTTCGCCGCCTACCTCGCTGCTCACGAGCGCGGTACCTCTCTCCTCGTCAGTGCGGAGCCTCTAGTCGAGTCCGCCAACAACCGAAACACCACGGAACGAAAGCGCCACCATGACCGCGAAGACCCCCGCCATCACCCTCGACAACGGCGTGCAGATGCCGGCGCTCGGGCTCGGCGTCTTTCAGAGCCCGCCGGCCGAGACCGCGGGTGCCGTCGAGGCCGCCTTCGCGACCGGCTACCGCCTCATCGACACCGCTGCGGCATATGGCAACGAGCGCGAGCATCCCTACTTCCAGCAGACGGCGCTGCAGCGCTTGCACGCGGAACACGGCATCGCGACCCAGGCCTGGTCGCCGATGGGCGGCATCACCGCCTACAGGGGCCTCGAGAAGACGACGTTCGCGGACCCGACGCTGCTCGAGATCGCGCGCCAGCACGGCAAGTCGGCGGCCCAGGTGATGCTACGGTGGCATCTACAGAAGGGGCGGTCGGCGATTCCGAAGTCGGTCAAGCCCGCCCGCATCGCCGAGAACTTCGCCGTCTTCGACTTCGAGCTCACGCGGGAGCAGGTGGCTGCCATCGACGCGCTCGACACCGGACTCCGCAGCGGACCGGAGCCCGACAGCATCAGGCTCGACAACTACGGCAGAGCGATCCCCGAGGCGTAGGGCCAGTCACGTAGAGAGAGCGTAGATATGAACGAAGCTGTGATGAGCGCATCGGAACGCAAGAACGAGCTCGGACGCCGCTCCTTCCTGCTGTCGGCGGGAGCGCTCGCGGCGGTGCCGCTCCTGGGCGGTGCGGCGCCACACTCCGCTGCACAGGCGCCGGCGCCGGGCAGGTCGCCTGCACCGTCTGCGATTGGACGGCGAAGGCTCGGGTCGCTGGAGGTTTCAAGTGTCGGGCTCGGCGTTCAGAACATGAGCCGCACCTACCAGACGACGATCCCGACCCGATCCGAGATGATCAATATCATCCGGACCGCGTTCGACCGAGGCGTCACGTTCTTCGATGCGGCCGAGGTGTATGGCTCTCACGAGGTCGAGCGCATCCTCGGCGAGGCCGTGGCGCCGTTCCGCGAGAACGTGGCGCTCGCATCCAAGTTCGGCTTCAACGTGGACCTCGAGACGGGTGAGCGTCGACCCGGGCGCAACAGCCGTCCGGACCACATCAAGGGGGCCGTGGAGGGCATGCTCAAGCGCCTCCGCACCGACCGCATCGATCTTCTGTACCAGCACCGGGTCGATCCGGAGGTTCCGATCGAGGACGTCGCCGGCGCGGTCAAGGACCTGATGGCCCAGGGGAAGGTCCTGCACTGGGGGCTCTCCGAGATGGGGCCGAACACCCTGCGTCGCGCTCACGCCGCGCTGCCCGTGAGTGCCATCCAGAACGAGTACTCGATGCTGTGGCGTGGCCCCGAGGGGGTGATCCTCTCGCTCTGCCAGGAGCTGGGCATCGGCTTCGTGCCCTGGAGCCCGCTCGGAGTGGGGTTCCTCACGGGCGCCATCGACCTGAACACGCGGTTCGCTGAGGGTGACATCCGTGGCGGCGAGTCCCGCTTCTCTCCCGAGAACCTCCCGCATAACCTGGCGCTCGTCGAGCTGGTGAAGCGCTGGGCCGAACGGAAGCGAGCCGCGCCGGGCCAGATCGCGCTCGCCTGGCTCATGGGCAGAAGCCCTGGATCGTCCCGATCCCGGGGACGACGCAGATGGCGCACATGCTCGAGAACGTCGGCGCGGCTCAAGTGCGCTTCACTTCGACCGAGCTTGCCGAGCTGAATGGGGCCGTCTCGGCGGTCCAGGTTCGCGGCGCCCGTCTCCCGGAGCAGGTGGCGGTCATGTCAGGCGTGGAGGCGCCACCGAAGAAGTGACGCGTTGCGTTCTGGAGCCCCATCCGGGATCGCCTCTGAAGGTCGTGGGATGTCGTGGGCCGCGCCCGTCATGGGCCGCTACCCCAGCTTGGCGGAGGGCTTGCGGGCATGACAGTACCGCGGTAATGTAAGTGAATGCCGATCGCTCAGTCACGCATCACGTCCCAGGGGCAGGTCTCCATTCCCGCCGAGATCCGGCGGCGGCTCGGGCTCGCGCCGGGCTCCGTCATCGAGTGGGAGGAGACGCAGGACGGGATCGTGATCCGCCGCGCGGGCCGGTACTCGTTCGAAGACGTGCGTAAGGCGCTGTTCCCGAAAGGCCCCGGCCGCGCCCGCAGCCTCGACGAGCTCACGGCCGGAATTCGCGCTCACGTTCGGAAGCGCCATGCGCGCCGTTGATACGAACGTACTCGTACGCCTCGTCGTCGGCGACGACGCGCGCCAGGCGCAGGCCGCTGAGGCGTTCGTGCGCCCGGGGGCCTGGGTGTCGCACCTCGTCCTCGCGGAGATGACCTGGGTCCTCGAGTCCATCTACGAACTCGGCGCCGAGCAACTCGCCACTGCGATCGAGATGCTGCTCAACCACCAGGCGCTCACGCTGCAGGAGAGCGAGACCGTCGGGCGCGCCCTGGCGCTGTTCCGGGATCGACCGGCGCTGGGGTTCTCGGACTGCCTCGTGCTCGAGGTCGCGCGCGCGGCGGGGCACCTCCCGCTCGGAACCTTCGACCGCGATCTCGCGGCGCGGGACGGCGCCGCGCGAATCGACGTGCGCTAGCCCTCGAGCGTCCGTGCGGCCGCGGTCGGGGCCGCGGGTGGGACGGGTCCGTTCGTTCCGGAGGTTGAGCGGTTTCTCATGACGTACTGCTCGTGAACACCGTGGTGGGGCGCGCCGTGAGCTATCCTATCCGACTTCGGAGCCGGACCTTCGCGCCACTCCTCTTGTTGTGCCGCCGCATCGTCGTGGTCCTCGGCTTTCTGCTTCTTCCCGAGATCGCGCCCGCCGCCGACATGGCTTCGCTGGTCCGACGGGCGGACGAGTACGGCAAAGAGGTCTCGCGCATCGAGGCGTCCGGAAGGACTGCATCCCTGGAGGGGCTGCTTCGCAGGGGTGACGATCTCGCCGCCGAAATGAAGACGGTCATCGAGCACCTGTCCGTCGAGGACTACGGCTCGGTCGAGAGAGGCATGCGGGGCTTCGTCGTGAACCGGGAGGAAGTGATCCTCGTCGAGCCCGATACCCGGTTCTTCTCGAAGCTCGCCCGAGAGATCGGAACGCCGCAGGACCGCGCGAATTTCCGATTCACACAATCTTAGAGACACAACCTAGGGGAGGGTGTGGGCGTCTCCGCCCGCGAGTCGGAGCGCGGCGCGAATCCCGGCCTCGAGGATGGCGTCGGACTCGGCGCGGTCGGGGGTCGCGCGTGCGAGCTGCAGCGTCCCTGCGAGGAGCCCGAGGAGCGCCGCCGCGTCCGCGCGGCCGACCTCCCTGCCTCGCCGTGAGGACAGCCAGGCCGCGAGCGCGTCGAGGGTCGGCTGGTTGTGAGACGCGAAGGTGTGTCGCGTCGCGCGGGGGTGCCGCGCCACCTCCGCCGCCAGGGCCGCGATCGGGCATCCCGTCCCGGGCGCGTCGCGGTGCTCCGGGCTCAGGTACGCCCGAACCGTCAGCTCCACGTCCGCGCCGTGGAGCGCCTGCTCGAGTTGCTCATGCCGGTCGTGAAGCGACCGGAGCAGGGCTTCCCGGAGCAGGGCCTCCTTCGACTTGAAGTGCGTGTAGAACGTGCCGACGGTCAGGTCGGCCTCGGCCATGATCTTCGCGAGGCCAACGGCGGCGATGCCGTGCTCACGAAAGAGGCGTGATGCGGCCTCCAGGATCCGTTCGCGGGTCGCTTCGTTGTGTTCGGGGGCGTATCGCATCGGTGCAGATCTATCCCTGCTTCACCTTGATCACGACCTTTCCTCTTGCTCGTCCGGTCTCCACGTAGGCCAGCGCTTCATTCGTCAAGTGGAACGGAAAGACCTTGTCCAGCACCGGGCGGACGACTCCAGCATCGACGAGCGCAGCGATCCTCTGCAGCTGGTCGCCGCTCGCCTTCATGAAGAGAAAGGAGAATCGGGTCCCGAGGCTTCTTGCCTTTCGCTTCGCGCCGAAGCTCAGCAGCCTGGTGACAAGCCTCACGAGCCATGGCGCGCCGATCTCTTCGGCGAACTCCGGATCAGGAGGACCCGAGATCGAGACCAGGCGTCCGCCCGTTCGCAACACGCGGAAGGACTTCCCGAGCGCCTTGGAGTCCTGGCTGTGCAACACCAGGTCGTAGCCGCTCAGCTTGGTTTCGAAGTCTTCCTGCTTGTAGTCCACGACGACGTCCGCACCGAGGCTGCGTACCAGCTCCACGTTCGACGTGCTGGTCGTGGTCGCGACGGCGGCACCCATGTGCTTTGCCAGCTGGATCGCGAACGTGCCCACGCCGCCCGAGCCCGCCTGGATGAAGACCTTCTGGCCCCGCTTCAGCTGCCCCCTCTCGACGAGCGCCTGCCACGCCGTGAAGCCCACCAGGGGAAGCGAGGCCGCCTCCTCCATCGTGAGCGTCTTCGGCTTCAGCGCCACGTCCTGCTCCTGAACGGCGATGAGCTCCGCGAACGTGCCGATGCGATGGTCCGCCGGTCGAGCGTAGACCTCGTCACCCGGCTTGAAGTGCTTCACGCGTCCGCCGACCCGGACCACGACGCCGGCCACGTCGTGACCGAGCACGAACGGTGCGCGGTAGGGCAGGATCAGCTTGAACGCGCCACTCCGGATCTTCGAATCCAGCAAGTTCACCCCGGCTGCGTGGACCTGAACGAGGACCTCGTCCTCCCGGACGTCCGAGTCTGGCAGCTCACCGGCCCGGAGAGCGACCTTGCTCCCGTAGCGATCCAAGATGAATGCCTTCATGGCGCGGCCCCGAGGTCCACGCAGCTCGCCGCGGTCATCGTTTCGCGCCACCGGAGGCCACGGTGGGCGCGTCGAGCCTCAGGTCCCTTCGAATCCCCGCGTCCATCAGGCCAGCGGGCAGGAACGTGCGAAGGAACCGCAGGCGGCCCGCGAGACCACCGGCCGTGTATCGGAGCTTCGGGTGCGCCGCGCTGGCCGCCTTCAGGACGACCTCGGCCACGACGAGGGGCTCGTCGGCGGATGCCATCACTTCCTTCACCCGCTTCTTCACCGCCGCGCGGACCTCACGGTACTCATCGAGGGTGGCGTCGGGTTCCAGGAAGTTCGCGTCGAACGGCGTCTTCGTGTACGCGGGCTCGATGACCGACACCCGGATGCCCCTGGTGCGCAGCTCGTGGTCGAGCGACTCCGAGTAGCCTTCGACCGCGTGCTTGGTCGCGGCATAGAGCGCCCCGTACGGCATCGGCAGGAAGCCCAGGGCAGAGCCGATGTTGATGATGCGCCCTGCTCCTTGCCGTCGCATCTCGGGCACGACGGCGCGCGTCATCCGGACGATCCCGAAGAAGTTCGTGTCGAAGATCGACCGGGCCTGCTCGATCGAGCTCTCTTCCGCTCCGGCAGGAGCGACGCCGAAGCCGGCGTTGTTCACGAGCACGTCGACCCGGCCGGCGCGCGGACGCCGCTCGCCTGCTGGTACCGAAGACCCTGTAGCCAGCCTCGGCGAGCCGCTGCGCGGTGGCTGCTCCGATGCCCGACGATGCGCCCGTAACGAGGACGACCTTGCCGTTCATGACGCCTTCCTCCCAGGAACTTGAATGGTCCTCGCCGCACAGCTCAGGCATCGACCCAGGGCTGCAGCGACGTCCTCGTAGACGAGGACGTCAGGTCCGCCAGTCACGTGAAACCGTGCGAACTCAGTGCGTGTGCTCATGGCATGCCATGCATAATGCCATTGCTGGGCGAGCGCAAGCAGTCGGCGCCGAATTCCTCGCGAGCCAGACGGCGAAGCGGCAGGAGGCCGGGAGGGCGTCCTCGCCGCGAGCGACGAAGCCCAGGGATCCGACGCGCTCGATGAGCCCACGATCGATCTTCCGTCGGTGAGTTCAGTCGAAGCGGTCGAGACGTCGCCTGGAACCCGGCGACGACCCGGCCGCCGACGCGGAGAGCTGAGCAGCGCGGCGATGACCGGGCTGACCTGCGACTGCGGGGAGGATTCGCGCGAGCTCAGGAGCGGAACGTGGCGGAGGAACTGCTTGTGGGGAGATGCGTGGCGTCCATCGGGTCCTCGCGCAGCGGCGCCGCGGACGGTGACCCGCTCGCCGCGTGGGACAAGCGCGCCAAGTCCGGCCTCCGCGCGTTCCTGTTCCTCGCCGAAGCGGTGAAGTAGCCGTTGATCTTGCCTCGGCGGCGCTGCCAGAACGCAACGCTCCCGAAGTTGCGCCCGACCATCGTCGCGAGGCTGCAGACGCGCGGGAAAGCCCTGCGGCCCGAGGTGTCCAGCAAACACCCCCGAAAGTGCCCGATGTCAACGCCAAGTAGAAGTGTCCTCGTGCCTGCCAAGTAGAGATGTCCGGGTCGCCGTCGCGCGTGGTCGTCACGCTGAAGCGCCTGCGGTAAGCGCCTGCGAGGCCGCCTTTCGCATGAGCCGCGCGATGTGTCGGACGCCGACCTTGCGGCCGTCCACATCGGCGAGCTCGGCGCGGACCCAGCCGTAGGCCCCGTCGGACATCGCGTGGATCTCCTTGATACGCGCGGTGAGCTCGGCGTCGTCGACGGCGCGGCGAGACGGAGGTCTCTTGCGCCAGGCGTGATAGCCCGAGACGGAGGCGCCGAGGACCCGGCAGACGAGCGCAGCTGCGTGCACGGCCTGGCATGCTGTCGTGTCCCACGCTCTCTCATCGCGCGCTCGTCACGCCATCTCACCGCGGTTACGTGAGCGGTTCGCGGTTAGGCCAGCCGGATGCGAAGTCGACGTCCGGTCAGGGGCAGCGTAGCCGCGCCTGCGCTTCCCGGACCTGGCCCCGGAGCGTCGGGTTCCCTGGTTCAGCGGCCGCACGGGCGTAGGCTGAGCACGCAGCGGCGCGGTTCATCGTCATCTCCTCGAGCTCCCCGAGCTCGGCGCAGAGCTCCGGGTCCACCTGCTCCTGCATCGCGGCGACGGCGCGGCGCAGCGCCGCGAGCGCCCCGACCGCGTCGCCGCGCTGCAGCCGGACGCGACCGAGCATATGGAGCGCGTCCTGGTTCTGAGAATCGATCGCGAGCGCCGCGAGCGCAGCCCGCTCGCTCTCCTTCGTGTGCAGCCTCATGAACTCCACGCGCGCAAGGGTCGCGAGCGCCGCGGGATCCCGGGGCGCCGCGGCAAGCACCTGGTCAACCTCGGCTCGTGCCTCGTCGGCACGCCCGAGCGCGAGCAGCGCCGCCACCTTGTTGGCGAGGAGGGTATCGCCCGAGACCGTGTCGTCGCTGCGGAGCTCGAACGCGCGCCGGAAGCTCGCGAGAGCTTCGTCAGGGTCGTGCGCCTCCAGCTGTGCGGACCCGAGGTTCAAAAACGCACGCGCCGTCGGCTGATCGGTGCGGGTGGCGTCACGCCAAAACGCGAGCTGCGTCGTCCAGATCTCCGCGCGGCTCGACGTTGCGAGCCCCAGCGCGCCGAGCACAACAATCGCCGCCGCGCCGCCGGCCAACGGCGCTCGCGAGGGCGCGAGGCGTCGCAGCGCGGCGGCCGCCGCGGACGCGACCCCCAGGAAGGGTCCGAGGGCCGCGAGATAGACCCGGTGCTCCGCGTAGGCGTCTTTGAGGGGAATAAAGCTCGACGAGGGCGCGAGGGCGACGAGGTAGAAGAGCGCGCCGAAGCTCGCGACGCGCGCCGCGGCTGCGGAATCCCCGCTCGCGCCGCGCAGCCGCGACGTGGCGAGGACGGCGCCCGCCACGACGCCCGCGAGGAGCGCTGCGCCCGCGAGCGTTCCGGGTTCGAGGAGGCCACGGCTCGCGCGGAACGCGCGATCGGCGCACTGTCCGATGGGCCAGGCGAGAAGGCGCAGATACTCGGGAATGACCCGCAGCTCGGTGAGGACGTAGGAGGAAACCGGCATTCTCGTAATCGAGAACCCGGCGTGCGCGGATCCGGCGGCCCCGCGGAGCCCCCAGGCGGCCACGGCCGCGGAGAGCGCAAAGAAGGGCAGTGCCGCGGGCAGGCGCCGGCTCACCCGCCGCCAGATGGTATCGCCCGCCTCGGCGGTTGCGGGGAGGATCGCGGCGTGAAGGAGCCATGCGACGGGCAGGGTCGCCGCGACCGGCTTCGCCGCGAGCGCGAGCGCGTGAAGCGCGACCGCTCCCGCGAGCAGGGCGCGGCGCCGCGCTGCCGAGGTCGTGTCGTCCCGGCGGAGCAGCACGAGTAGCGCGGCCAGGTAGATCGCCGAAGATAGCGACTCGGCTCGCTGCGAGAGGTACGCCACCGCCTCCGTCTGCATCGGGTGCAGGGCGAAAAGTCCAGCGGCCACAAGCGCGGGCGCGTCCGGGCGCGTGAGCCCCGACCGATCGAGCGTCCGCCGGGCAAACCACCAGGCGAGGACCACAGCCGCGAGGTGGACGGCGAGGTTCGTGAGGTGCCATCCGCGAGTGTCGCCGCCCACCGCGAGTTGGTTCAGCGCGAACGTGAATGTGGTGAGCGGCCGGGTCGAGCCGAGCCACCCGCCCGCCGGCTGCGCGAAGGGGGCGATGACGAGCGGGTCCGCGCTCAGGACGGTGTCGTCGAACAGAAGCTCGCCGTCGAGCGCGGGCAGGTACACCATGGCCGCCGCGGCCAGTAGAAGCATGAGCGAGAGCGCGGGCCATCGACGCATCGAAGAGATGCCGTCGCACGGGGCCGGACCAGTGTCAATGCCGCCGGTCGATGTGTGGCTCCGACCGCGTGCCTCGACAACCGCGCTCGCCGGGCGGACGCGAGCTGCGCGATCCGTAGGTGGGACTTGAACTCGCGGAAGACGTGCTCCACCTCCCAGCGCCGCGTAGGTCGTAGCGGTGTCCTTCGGCGAGAGGACGGTCACCGGCACGTTGGTCGCATACACCAGTGGTACTCGCGCGCGGTGCCGTGGGCGCACCGGAGGCCGCCGCCGGGGCGGACGCCGACGACGCGGAAGATGCTGCGCTCGTGCCCCGCGTGCCGAGATAGCCGGCGGCGGGTGAACTCGACCTCGACGAGGAGGTCGACAACCTCGCGAGCGAGCCCGGCCGTCACGTCACCGAGATGCCTCCCCGCGAGGCTGCGCGAGGCACCGCGCCAGCGACGGTTCTCGGCGACGATCACGGAGCTGACGTCGTCGCGCGGTCGGATCACGGTCGCGTCGGCGACGACCAGTTCCTTGAAGCGCGCCAGGTGCTCGCGCAGTTCGCCAGACGGCTCGGCGAGGCGATCCACGGCCCGCACCAGCGCACGTTTTCGGATCGCAGGACGCGGGGTTACCCGCTTCACGCTGCGCTAGACCGGACACGTATGACGGAGCTCGTGACGCAGTGGCGTTATGACGCACCGTGAATTTCCGCTTGCAGTTTCTTGACAATGTGAAAGCCTTCGCAATCTCTCAGCATCTCCTACGAAAGGATGACGCATGCAGATGTTCGTTCGGAAGTCCCTAGGAGTGTTGGCCATGATGCTCGTGCCGGTGCTCAGCCAAGCATTGGCTTGGACATCGACGGGCTCGATGGCGACGGCACGCCATTACCACACGGCGACCCTCCTCGACTCCGGTAAGGTGCTCGTCGCGGGAGGCGTTCCCGCATCAAGCGCCTACACCGGAACGTGGCTCGCCAGCGCGGAGTTGTACGACCCCGCAACGGGAACCTGGAGCGCCACGGGCTCGCTCGCGACGTCACGTACCGACCACACGGCGACGCTCCTCCCCTCGGGGAAGGTGCTCGTGGTGGGGGGCTCGACGCGCGATTACACCGGAGACCACGTTCTCGCCAGCGCGGAGCTCTACGATCCGGCCACCGAGACCTGGACCGGGACGGGCTCACTCGTGACGGCACGCTGCGTGCACACCGCGACACTTCTCAAGTCGGGGAAGGTCCTCGTCGTGGGTGGGTGGAGCCCTGGCGTCGTCGCGAACGTGGAGCTGTATGACCCCGCCACCGGGACATGGAGCGCCACGGGCTCGCTCGTGATGGCACAGGCACACTGGGGTGACACGGCAACGCTCCTCGACTCCGGTCAGGTGCTCATCGCGGGCGGCCACGAGTTCGACGGCACGAATGATGGCGCCGAGCTCTACGACCCCGCCACGGAAACCTGGAGCGTCACGGGCAGCACGTATCGCGCGTACCACACGGCGACACTTCTCAAGTCGGGCATGGTCCTCGTCTCCGGTGGCTCGCCCTTCGCCAGCTCGGAACTCTACGATCCGGCCACGGGGACCTGGACCCGCACGGGCTCGCTCGCGGCGGACGAACCCATATGGCACACGGCGACGCTCCTCAACTCGGGAAGGGTGCTCGTCGTGGGGGGCTGGGGGGCAGGTGCTCTCGCGAGCGCTGAGCTGTACGACAAGAATAGCGGCACGTGGAGCGACGCAGGTGTGCTCGCCCAGGCACGCCGGTTCCACACGGCAACGCTCCTCCTCACGGGACATGTGCTCGTCGCTGGTGGGTACAACGACGTGGACGGCGTCCTCGCGAGCGCGGAACTGCGCTGAGAGATCGTGAAGGAATCGGCCGGCACCCCAAGGACCGGGGTCGCCGGCCGTGATCTTCTGCTCGGGTGAGCGAAGACGACGCGCCGCGGTTGGTGAAGCCAGTCCGGAACCAGCTCTCGCTGCAGCCGACGGACCTGGAGGCGTTGGTGCCGGACGATCATCCGGTGCGCGGGATCTGGGCGTTGGTCGAGCGGCTCGACCTGTCGGCGTACTACGACGAGATCGAAGCGCGCGGCAGCGGCCCGCGGGGCGGCCGGCGACGGATCTCGTAGCCGGCGGTTTGTGACGCCGGCTGCGAGCGAGAAGCGACGCAGAGCCCGAACAGCAGCAGCCGGTTAAGCAACCTCCGACGCGTCGTTTGTTCGTCGTGTCGCTTCCAGGTGCGCCACCAGGATCAGGCGCAAATACCCACAGAACTGCCCGTCTTGAGGTCACGAAGATGTGACCCTCGAGGATGTCACTTGCCTCGGTCCCCGACGGATCGCGCCTGCCTGCGCACGCCGCGATGGAGTTCACCAGCTTCCGTCGAGACGCCTGCTCCTCCTTTCTCGCGTTCAGGTAGGCGATCATCACGTCGAGCCGCTCCTCCGTGCGAGTCGGCGTCGGCGCTGGCGCGGGGGTGACGCCCGCGGCCGCGCGCGACTCAACGATGCGGTCCTTCTCTCGCTTCGTGAGCTTCTTCGTTACCAGTCGGGCACGGTCGCGCTCCGTCTGGGCACCCTGGATGAGCGAGAGGACCGCCCCAAGCCGCTTGTTCTCCACGACGGCCCCCTGGCTGACGACGGGGTTGTTCTCGAAGACGGAGTAGGGGAGCTTGCGCCCCTCGCAGTGAACCTCGACGTGCCCGTCCTCCCACTCGTGCACCAGGACGCGCCCGCGGGCCAGGGCGAGGTTCTCGGGGTTCCGCGCGATCGGGTAGGTCACCCGCTTGAAATGGACCGTGAGGTTCTGCGAGAGCGTGCGCTCTTCCTGCCAGGAGAAGACGCGCTCGAGGTCCTCGTCGCCACGGAGGGGCCGGTGGGCGTCGTGGGGGTTCCGGGGAGGCTTCGCGAACCGGCGGTTGTAGTCATCCATGAACTCGGGCAGGTAGGCGTTGCCGACGTCCATCGCGGCGATGTCGCGGAGGCGGAGCTCCTTCACGAGCCGATCCTGGAGCGTCTGGTTCATCCGCTCGACGCGACCCTTCGCCTGGGGCGTGTTCGCGCAGATGATGTCGATGTTGAGCTCGCCGAGGGCGCGCCCGAACTGCGTCACGCCCTTGGAACGGTCGGTCGCGCCCTCGGCGTACACGCGGAAGATGCTGTGCTTGTCGCTGTAGAACGCCACCGGCTTCCCGTGGCGCTCGAGGTACGCGATCGTCGAGCGGAAGTAGTCGAAGGCCGACTCGGACTCCACGAACCGCAGCTCCATGAGCTTGCTCGTCGCGTCATCGACGTAGACGAGCAGCGTGCACCTAGGAGCGCGCGCTTCGAACCACTCGTGGTCGCAGCCATCGATCTGGACGAGCTCGCCGAGGCACTCGCGGCGGTGCCGGGGCTGGTGGGCGTCCGGGAGGCGGTCTCGGCGCTGAACCCAGATGCCGGCCGCCAGCATCCAGGCCCGGAGGGTCTCCCTGGAGACCCGGATGTCGTGCAGCTCGACGAGCTTCTCCTGGGCGAGCGTCGGCCCGAAGTCGGCGTAGCGCTCGCGGACGATCGCGAGCGCGCGCGTCTGCAACTCGGCCGGGAGCCGTCGGTTGCTCGCGCGGCCGCGCTTGCGCGAGGCGAGCCCGCCAGGACCGTCCTTCGCGAACGCCGCGCAGAGGCGGCGCACCTGCCGCGCGGAGAGCCCGATGAGCTCGCCGGCCTTCACCTGGGTGAGCCTGCCTTCTTGGATGCGTCGGACGACGTCCAGCCGGTCCAGTGGCTACAACTCAGGGTCCGAGTCTGTTCAGCTTCGGGAGGTGTTGCGCGCTGGCCGGACTCCTGGGATGGCTGCGCGGCAGCGGTTCTGATGCGGGCGCCGGCCCTTAGAACAGAGCAGGGTGTTGCGATGACCGCGCGGGCCGTTTTGTTGCGACTTGGTGCGTCATGGGACGCCGTGGCGCCGGTCACTTCAGCCGCTCCACCGTCATCGTCTTCAGGTTGAAGACGTGCGCTCGGTCTGCCGCGGGGGCGACGAGCAGGCTGCCGAGCTCGACGCTATACCAAGACGTGTGATGGAACGAGATGATCGCCGTCGCCGTGGCGGGGGTCCGGCGTCGGTCCCACTCGACGGTGATGCTGTGCCCGAGCGGCCATTTCCCGACGCGCGGCGGGGACAGATTCCAGATGCGTCTCTCGTCAGGACGCCCGCCGTGGCGCACGAAGCGGCGCGTGGTTTCGAATCCTGCCATCAAGGCGGTCTGCGCCCCATACTCGTGAGCGAGGTAGTTCAACGACCTCCAGCCCGCGCGCCTTCAGCTCGGCGATGATCGGAGCGACGTCGAGGATCTCGCAGAAGTGGACGTACCGATAGCCGTCGCGGGACAACGCCTGCAGCGCGGCGCAGTCGGGGAGGTCTTCAACAAGGAACCACTTCTCGTACGGGCCACCGTCCGTCCTGCCGAAACCCACCTGCGGCAGAGGCACAAGCTCCAGAGCTCCCTCGCCGAGCGGAGCACGAGGTTGGTGGGGCGGAAACGTCCGAACGACTGCGGGAGCACGTGCTCCACCTTCGTGAACCCCTCGGGTCCCTTGGTCTCGAGGCAGTAGATGCACGTCCCGCCAGAGGCCTCTCGACGTCGGCGGGGCGGGCGCTGCTCTGGCATTCCCTCATGAGGCCGCACGCCGGGTGCGACCGTCAACCCTAGGCCGCGACTGCAGAAGCTCACCTTCGACGAGCCTTCTCGAGATCCTCGAGGACCGCTACGGCACCCGCTCGATGATCATCACGAGCCAAATGCCGACAACGAAGTGGCACGACCACCTCGCCGACTCCACTACGGCCGACGCGATCTGCGACCGCATCCTCCACAACGCTCACCGCATCGTGCTAAAGGGCCCGTCTCGCCGAAAGGAGGACTCCGCCGCCACCAAGTGACCCGCCAGCGTCGCTTCGCTCCGTTCACGATGACCGATCTGGGCGATCACGATCGGCGATCTCAGCGTTCACGATGGCCGGAATGCCCAGTGTAGGACGCGGTCGAGCGCGGCCGTCACGGCGGCGACTTCGCCGACTTCGGGCGTCTCGCGCCTAACGCGCCGCGGTACTCTCCGGGCTTGGTCGAAATGGGGCCGAATGCTCGAACGGCACCGTGAAGCAGAACGTGCTTCCCCGCCCAGGCGCGCTCTCGGCCCAGATGCGCCCGCCGTGGGCCTCCACGATCCCCTTGGCGATGGGGAGCCCTTGTCCCGTTCCGCGCCGGTCCGCTCGCCGCGCCTGCCAGAAGCGATCGAACAGGTGCGGAAGGTGCTCCGGAGCAATACCGGGACCCGTGTCCGAGACGCAGAAGCAGACCTCCTGCTCTCCGCGTCTCGCCGCGATCCGGATGCGCCCCCCGCCGGGAGTGAACTTCATCGCGTTCCCGATCAAGTTCGAGAACACCTGGAGGATCCTCTCGCGGTCGGCGGGGATGGACGGAAGATCCTCCGGGATCTCCGTCTCCAGCCGCAGCGCGGACTCCGTCGCGGCAGGACCAAACGTCTCGGCCGCCTCCGCCACGAGCTCGCGCGCCGGCACGCTGGTGCGCTCCACCGAGAGCCCGCCCGATTCGATCCGCGTCACGTCGAGCAGGTCCTGGATGAGGTGATTCGCGCGGTCGACCGAGCGCCGGATCGCCTCGGCGGCCTTGCGGGCGGCCCTGGCGTTCCCTTCGCCCGGGCACGCGTCGATGATGGTCTTCGAGGCGATGAGCGCGACCTGCAACGGGCTGCGCAGGTCGTGCGCGACGATCGCGAGGATCTGGTCGCGCGCCTCGATCGCCTCGCGCGCGATCCGGTAGAGCCTCGCGTTCTCGATGGCGAGGGCTGCTCGGTCTGCGAGTTCCTGCGCGACGCGGAGATCGTCCGGCCCGTACCGGCGCTCGGGACGCGACGAGACGAAGAGGAGTGCTCCGAGGATCCGCCCGCCAGCGACCAGAGGGACGCTCATGAGCGACTTCGCGTCCAGCGCCCGGAGCGCGCGCAAGTGCTCCTCACTCTGCGCGAGCACGTCCAGCTCGCCCGGCGCGACCTCCGTCACCAGGACCGGGCGCTTCGTCTCGAGCACCGAGTACGTGAGATGCGGGCGCTTGGGGTCGAGCGGAACCCGCTCCAGGAGCTCGGCGAACCAGGGCTTGGGAGCGGTCGAGTGCGCGACCTCGACGCGCCGCACGCTCCCTTGGTCATCCGCGACGTCGACGATGCAGCAGTCGGCCAGGAACTGAACTGCCAGCTTCGCGATCTCGGAGAGCGGATCGCGGTACTCGAGGGCGTTCGCCAGGATGCCTCCCGCCTCCGCCAGGAACTGCTGTCTCGTCTCCGCCTGCTTGCGCTCGGTGATGTCCCGCCCCTCGGGCACTAGCAGGACGACGCGGCCGGTCTCGTCCTTCACGGGCGTGAGAGAGAAGTCGATCGTCGCCGCTCGCCCGCCGGCCCCGGGATGCGTCGCCTCGAACCGCGCAAACCGCCCCTCGGCAGCATCGCGGATAGCGCTTCTCAGCCGGGACTGGAGGTCCGGATACCCCTGCCACCATCGCGTCTCCGAGAACGGCCGACCGACGACGTCCTCGCGGCGGGCGTCGACGAACTCCAGCGCGCTCTGGTTGGCTTCGAGGACCGTGCCGTCGGGGGCGAGCAGCCCGATGAACTGGAAGGTGTGCGAGAAGATCGCGCGCAGGTAGGCCTCGCTTCGCCGGAGCTCCTCTTGAGAACGCTGCAGCGCCCTCTCCAGGCGCTCGCGCTCCGTGATCTCGACGCCGCTGGCGACGACGCGGTCGACCCGGCCGTCACTCCCGATGATCACCGCGCTCGACCAGGCGAGGCGGTGCCGCTTGCCGTCCCGGGAGACCCAGTCGTTCTCGAACCGGGCCGGCAACCCGCAATCCCGCACCTGGACGAACGCCGCCCTGGCGGCCTCGGCATCTTCGGGCGCGAGCAGGAAGTCCCAGACGCGCCGTCCGCGAGCCTCTTCGAGAGGGTAGCCGGTCAGCTCGGAGCAGGCGCGGTTCCAGTACACGATGCGGCCGTCTGGGTCGAGCACGACGACGAACCCGGAAGCCGAGTCGAACGACCGAAAGTCAGCGTTCATGCGCGCCGCGTGGGTTTGGTGTCGTCAACATCATACGCGAACGACGGAACGGCGTCGGGCGCGCGGCGCTTCGGGCACAAGGTCGGCCCTCTCACCTTCCGCGAAGCGCTCGAGCGCTGGCGGGTCCGCCCGCTGGGCTGCTACGCCAGACGGGCCGATCCCTCTCCGCGCGCGGCACTCGCAAGCGTCATCCCCGCGATCTCCTGCAGCCCGTGCCTCAGCATAGGGGACCGGTGCCGGACAGTAGCGAATGCGCGGTGATTCCGGGCGCGCGCGGCTATGGCCAGACGACCGGCTTATCCACCCGCTTCCCGTCGTCAGCCGCCTCGGCATCCGGGATCGACCCTTCCGTCGCGGCCCTCACGACCGAACCTTCCTCGACGTCGAAGGTCTCGCAATCCACCTGCATCTGCCCCCGGCCGCCGATGAACAGGTAGAGTTCCTCGTGTGCGCGATGGCAGTGCAGGAACGGGATCGCGGCCCCGGCAGGGAGCGTCATCACGGACACCTCCATGCCGCTGAGGCCGAGCAGGCCCTTCAGGAAGACCTTCCCCCGGATCGCGCGCTTGAACTGCGGGAGCGACAGCTCGAAGCGCTCGACCTCGCCGAGCCTACCGAGGTTCGCGACGGTGAAGCTGTCGCCCGAGGTCGGCCTGACGGCCGGGGTCACCGTGATGCGCGTGATCATGGGGGGGCTCCTGGTCGGCGTGCGCGCGCTCGTCGCGGCCGGCGCCCTCGAGGCGCGGCGTTACCGGGCGCGGCCGCCCCGATTCGATCGCGGGGCCGCGCTCCACTGCGGCGGCGATCGCACCGCGCGGACAAGGTCTCTCTCAACGGCCTCAGCGAACTGCTCGGGGCGTGTCGCCCCGATGGCGGCGACGTTCTCGCGCGCCGGTGTGACCGGGGTGGACGTCGCCCGCGTCGACTAGCTGCTCGGGCAGATGGTCGCCGCGTTCAAGCCACCCAGGTAGGCATCCGCCGGCCGAGCTCGGCCCCGAACACGCAACAGCCCCGAAGGTGCCCGGCCGTCCGATAATATGGACAAGGGAACCTCGGGTGGGGGAGAAGCGCCGCCCCGCTGCACGCGCCGTTCACGGGCGGCGGTGCAGCGGGGCGACAGGGCGGGGGGCCGGGAAGGGCCCCTGCCGTTCGTTCGAGAGTGCGCCGTGAAACGCCTCATGCGAGGGAACGGCTAGCAGGCCCCGGCGCGCCCGTCAACGTATGGTCACGCAACCTAGCGTCAACCATCGGACTCCTCCCGCGGGTCGGAGGGCCGCGGACCGGTGGTTGGTACGACGCCGGCGGGCTGCACGCCGCCCTCATCCACGACCGGCTGCGGCTCGACGGTGACCTTCCACTGCACGTGGCGGATGAGCTCCCAGGCGTCACGGCCGAGGACCGCGAGCAGCGCGAGCGCGAGCGTCAGCGCGAGCTGCTGCCACCAGGGCAGGCCGAGCGCGCCGGCCTCAGCGAGGACGTCCCGGAGGAACGCCGTCGCCGGGCCGGGGAGCTCGCGCCCTTCGGTCACTTCGCGGCCAGCGCCGGCGCCGCCTTCGCGTCGGGGAGGAGGGCCGGGACGACGAGGGTGAGCCCCGCGGCGAGCAGCGTCCAGAGCAGGCCCGGTTGCGAGCCGAAGAAGGCGGCCACCTTCGGCACCATCCCGAGCAGGGTGGGGAAGACGACGACGGTCCAGAGCGAGGCGAACGTGGTGCGGGGGCTGCCGAGGATGTTGGCGAGGTTCACGGGGTTCTCTCCCGTCCGCGGGTTGGCTCAGCTCAGCTCGCCCGGCGGACGCGGGCGAAGGCGTTGAGGGCGTAGCCGACGACGACCAGGACGACGAGGACGCCGGCGGCCTTCGCGTACCAGACGAGGTCGGAACCGACCCCGGGGAGGCCGGCGAGCAAGTCCTTCGCCCGGTCGCCGAGCTTCGCGACCTCCTGGTCGACGAACTGCCCGACCGTCGCCGGCGACGCGGCGAGGTCCGAGAACAGCGCGGGGTCGGCGAGGTGCCGGGCGTGCTCGACGACGTCGAGCGCGGCCTCATGCTCGTCGTCGGTCGACTCGAGCGCGAACTGACGGATTCCGAGGAGCACGTCGTACCCCGAGCGCAGCCCGCGGGCAGCCGTCGTCTTGGACGATGGCCAGAAGAAACGGCCGACCGCGCCCTGCTCGGCCGCCGCGTCGGCCTCGGCGCGCTGGACGGCCGCGAGCGCCGCGGCGAGCGCCTCATTCGTTGCCGCCTTCTCCGCGTCGGTCAGCATCAGGACTCCTCGTACTTCACGCCGTAAACGAGGAGCGTGACGGTGCCGCCGGCGCCGGCGGGCCCGGTCACGCGGAGCTGCCTCGGCACGGGGGGCCCCCCCTCGAGGACGACATTCGCGTCGGTGTTTGGCGGCGCGGTGAAACCCAGCGTGTACCACCAAAATTGGCCCGCACCGATGCCGGCGCGGTTCCCGAACATGAACTGCGCAGACTTCTCCGAGACCGCGTACGCGTTGAAGACGCCAGCCGCCGCGCCGGCCGGTGCGATACAGATAACCACCTCGTCGAACTCCTCGACGTCCAAGAAGTTGGTCTCGACCGTGCCACCGACGGCGGAGGTGCTCTCGAAGAGCTGCACAACGACGCGGCGGCGCATTCAGTCGGCCTCGATGACGTAGAGCAGGTGGTCAATGGCCTGGCCCCAGCTCACATAGTCGACCGACGACACGGCGTGCGCGAACCCCGGCTCAATCGGAATCGACAGCGTGCCCAGGTCGTTGTACCCGCCATTCGGGTAGGACTTCCCGCGGAAGCGTGCGCGCAGCCCGCCCTGCATAAACCAGCTCACAGACCCCAGGTCGAGGTCCAACGCTTCGGCGTGACCGGGGGTATCGGACAAGCGACCCCACTCCTCGAGCTGCACCTGGAAAGAAAACGCGACGTTGTTGAGCCCCTGGTTGGCCGCATCCACCGGCCTCGCCCGCACGACGACGCGGCGCACGCGGCCGGCCCCGAACGCCATCCGCGGCGACGCCGCAGAGAACGCGGAGTGAATAGTGCGCACCAGAGGCAGCGGGGCGAGCTGGGAGGGAGCGGCCGTGCCGGGGCGCAGCCCGATGGTGAAGCCGCAGTGACCAAGTGGGAGGTTCGCCAGGAAGAAGAGCGCGATAGCGTCCAGATTGTCGGCGTTGTAGAGCCAGAAGTGCCGAAAGCCCGCGGGCACGTAGACAGTCTCTCCAGGGAAGAGGTACTGCCACGCCCCCCGCGAGCCCGACGCCCGCAGAAAGCTCACCCCCACTACGGCGTTAGGGGCGGTCACGTGCCGGTCCAGAGTCAGGGAGTAGGCGAGCTCGCAGTCGACGCGCAGGGCGGCCGTGGGGTCCCGCGGGCAGTAGCGCAGGAACCCGAGCGAGTTTCCCGCGATGCCGGCGGCGGGAGACGGCGGCCACACGCGGAGCCAGAGGTCCCGCTCGAGCGTGTCGGGCGGCGGCGGCGCGCCGGCGAGGCGAATCCCCTCCGCGATGACGTCCGCGTCCGAGTCGTCAAGGACCACGCGCGCAGCCTCACTTCCGGGCGAGCAGCTGCTTCCACTCGGCGAGGAGCCGCGCAAACCAGCCGACCCGCCGCTGCCCCGCGGCGGCGGCCGCCGCCGCCTGCTGGCGCTGCGCGTCTTCGGCCTGCTTCTTCGCCTTCACCTCGGCCTTCTGCTTCGCGTCGATGGAGAGCCCCGCACCGAGCGCGATGAGCGGCGTTCCGACGATTTGCCCGATGACCGGCACGGCCTGCACCGCCGTCCCGACCGCAGCCGCGATTCCGCCCCACCCCTTCTCGCCACCGACCGCCTTGTCGAGCTTCGCGGCGCTCTGGCCGGTGAACGTGCCGAGCCGAGTTGCGGACTTCCCGATGTCGGAGACGACGCCGGCGAGCCCCGTGGGATGGTGCTGCGCGGAGTGGTCGAAGACCCAGGTGTAGCCGTCCGCGTACTGGTAGGCGAGGTCTCCATTCCACGAGACCCACACCAGCGGGTCGGGGTGGCCGCGACGGTCGGGCGTCGGAGTCGTCCGCTTGCCGTGGACGAGCTCGAAGTAGGCGTTCCGCGACCCGAAGTCGCCCCAGCGGAACCCCTTCGCACTCGCGTCCGCCGCGGGGCCGCTCGCCTTTCCTACGACGCGGCTGAGCATACTGAGTCTCACGAGGCTTGCCTCCCCTTCCGTCGCCACCAACTCACGAGGGCGAGCCCGACGAAGCCGAGCGGCACGACCACGGCGAGCAGCACCAGGGCGAGGCCGAGCGGCCACGGGTACGGCGCGCCGTTCTTCTGGATGACCCTCGGCTGCCCGAGCAGGGACGAGTCGATGGTGAGGCGCGGTCGCACGAAGCCGAGCGCGACGTCGCGGAGCCAGCCCTTCACCCCGGCGAGGCCGAGGTCGACGCCCTCGTCCGGCTCGCCGTCGTCGTTCGTTGCCTGCGCCTCGCCGGTCGTGACGTGGATGGGCGGGAGGACGGACGTCTCGAGGGTCACGTCGGCAAGCGCGGTCGTCGTCACCTGAGCCACCTTTCGACGAGAACGGCGACGAGCCCGCCGACGGTGGAGCCGGCGAACGCGATCGCCGCGAGCGCCCCCTTGAACTGGGCGAGCTGCCGACCGTGGTCGCGGAGGCGCAGCTCGTGGTCGCGGAGCTGCTCCTCGTGCCGCGGGAGCGTCACGCGAATCGCGCCGAGCTCGCCCGCGTAGGAGCAGTCATGCGCGGGGGCGGTCACGCGAGCAGCTCCACCGCGTCGGCGAGCTTCTTCATGTACCCGATGGCGGAGCTCGTCGCCGGGACGGCGGAGGGAGAGAGGGCGCCGCCGTTCCACCAGGCGCCGTACTCCTCCGGCGTCCAGAGCTCGTGGTCGAGCACGTGCCCCTCGGCGTTCTGGGCGCCGGGGCGGAGGAGCTTCGCGGTCCAGAGCGCGGCGAGCTTCTCGTCGGTCGTGAACGCGAGCATGTCGCCCGTGTAGCCGTTCCGGCGCGCGGTGCGCTCGGTGATTTGCGTCGGTCCGAACGCGCCGCCGTGCTCGCCGTCGCGGCCGGCCCGGTTGATGGCGCCGAGCCGAAGGCCCGACTCGACGACCCCGATGGCCTCGAGGATGTCCGCGTCGAGGTCCATCATCACCGCGGCTTCGCGGAGCGCCTGCCGGACCCTCTGCTTCTCGTCGAGCACGTCGAGCACCTTCGCCGTGCCCACCCCCGCGCCGAGGGCGAGGGCGAGCACGAGCAGCACGAGGAGGATTCCCCGGGTCATCGCTTCTTCAGCAGGTCCACGGCGAGCGTCAGGAGCCGCTCGATTCGCTCGACGACGTCGCGGAGCGGCCGGGGCTCGGCCTCCTCGACGAAGCGCACGCCCTGGACACGGATGGAGACCTGGCCCCCTGCCGCGTCCATCGCGACGACGAGCTGCTCAGGCACGGGGGTGTTGATGGCGAGCCCGGTGCCGAGGCCGACGCGAAGCACCTGACCAGCGTTGGGAGGCACGAGCGGCCCGCCGACGAGGCCGAACCACGAGACGTCGCGATAGGGGGACGGGCAGAGCACGAGGCCCGTGCCGTTCACGCCGACCGCCTCCACGGTCACGAGGACCGCGTCGTATCCCTCGGTCGCGACCTGAACCTCGCCGTGGCCCGCCTGGTTGCTGGCCTCGGCGAGGATTTCGACGACGCGCTTCTTCACGGGAGGCCCCCTGCTAGTTGCTGTCGCCGAACGCCCACTCGCCGAGCGCGGTCATGCCGTCCTGCGCGAACGAGTCGAGCCCGAAGGTTTTCGCGAGCTGAACAGCGGCGCCGGCGTACTGCCCGATGGGCGAGCCGGCCCCAGCGCCGGCGGACTTCGCGGCCGCCTTCTTGGGAGCGAGGAGCTTCGGGAGGAAGACGAACGCGGCGACCGCGACGACGACGATGCCGAGCACCCACATTACGGTCTTGCTCATGGTGGACCTCGAAGCGAGGAGGGCCGCCCGGCCTCTCGACCGGGCGGCCCCGCCCGCCTAGCGAACGGCCAGCTTCGCGAAGCCGAGGTTATCCGCGTGCCCGGTGGTCGCGTGGATGGTACCGGCGGCGGCTCCGGCCTTGCGCGCGGCCCGCTGCCCGTGCCCGACGTCGCGCTCCTCGCGGATGCGGCACGCGATGGTGTACGCGCCGATGGTGCCGGCGAGGTCGACCGCGAGGCCGTTCTTGACCTTCGCGAGCTTGTCCTCGGTGTAGGTCCGGGACGGGAAGACGAGCGGGCAGAACTCCACCTGGCTGCTCGCCTGCGCCGCGCCGTTCGACTGGTCGGGCTGGTCGTCGATGGACTCGGCCGGCTGGTTGTAGACCGGCGAGCTCGAGCCCCGGAGCGACGTGATGGCCTGGTGCCGGTTCCAGAGCGAGGCGGCGTCCTCGAGCCGGCTGTTGATGAGGAGCGGCTTCCCGTCCGCGCGCGTCGTGATGGACGCGATGTTGGCCGACGTGAGGCGGTTGCGGCTGTTCGCGGCGGTCGTGAACAGGGCGACGTGCTCGAGCGCGCCCGGCACGAGGACCTGCGCGTTCAGCGCGGCGAACGGCTGGTCGAAGATACGGTAGCTCGTGGGCACGTCGAAGCCCTGCTTCGGGCCGGGGAGCGTGTCGACGTAGCAGCGCATGGTCGCGTTGCCGAGCGTCGGCGCGGTCGCGCCGAAGATGGCGTTCGTGGCGAGCGGCGCCTGCACCATCTCGTCGAAGAGCTCGGTCGGGATGAGGCCGTCGTAGGGCTTCTCCGACTCGGGCCGGTGGTACTGGATGCACCACTCGATACGCTTCGAGGCGACGTAGCTCGCGGTGGCCGGGATGTCGCCCGGGAAGGTGCCGCTCTTCCGCTGGTCCATCCAGTCGAGGAAGAAGGCACCGAGCCCGCTGATGGAGACGCGGCGGCCGATGGTGATGCGCGTGATGAGCTGGGGCCGGCCTGGTCCTGGAGGCGGGTGGTCGCGAGACCGTCCTGGGCGGCGCGCATGGCTAGCTCCCCCCGCGCAGCCGGACGCTCAGGTCGCCGACGAACGGAATCTTGCCGATGAGGTTCAGGAACGGGGCGGCGATGAAGGTCGCGAAGAGGAAGAGGAAGACGAGGGTCCACGCCCAGTGCTTGACGAGGCACGACCCGAACGACTTGAGCGATGCGAGCACGGCTACTCCTTCGGCGTCGCGGGGTGGGGGAAGCGGAGCGCGACGCGCGCCCACGTCACGGGGAGGTCCCCGGGCTTCCAAGCGGCGACCCTCGCCGCGTACTCCTCGCCGTAGACCTCGGAGAGGGCGGCCAGGTCGTGAGGGTGGTCCTGCAAGAGCGAGAGGAACCGGTTCGCGGTGGCGCGCGCGCCGAGCGGGATGTCCTGGGCGCGCTGCGAGGCAATGAGCGAGGCGACGCCGTCGTGATGGCCGTTCCGGTGGAGCGCCTCGAGCGCGAGCGCGGGCCTCGACTGCGCGCCGCGCCGGCCGACGTCGCCGACCTCGTCGACGACCAGGAGGAGCCCACCGTGCTCCCTCGCGGCGCGCGCGGCCTTCACCGTCGCGACGAACTCGTCGGCGAGGTCGACGTCGCCGCCCTCCGGCTGGACGACGACGCGCATCCACTCGCCGGCGAGCAGCTCGGGGTACGCCGCGAGCTCGGCGGCGGTGACGACGACGCCCTCAGCGCCGAGCCCGCGCGGCGGATCGAAGAAGACGGCACGGCGGGCCGAGCGCGTGAGGTCGCGCAAGAGCACGGTCTTGCCCGAGCCCGGGACGCCGGTCAGGCCCCAGTGGTCGCGCTCCTCGAACTGTCCCCAGGGCTGCGGCATCAGGGCGCCTGCGACGGGCCGGGCTGCACTTCGCGGAGCGGAACGACCGGGGCGGCCTTCCGGTGGAGCTTCTCCCGCACGCGCCGGAAGAGGACGATGGGCGCGCCGACCCAGGAAAGGATTCGGACGAGCGTCGTCCGGTCCTTCACGACGGCCATGAGCGCGGCGGCGTCCTTCTCGATGTCGAGCGGCGCGAGGTCGTCGAGCTCGTGCGTCTTCCGGGCGTAGGCCCAGACGAGGAGCTGCAGCACGAGCCAGAGACCCGCGTAGGCGTTTTCGAGCGTGCGCGCGTCGAGCGGCGCCGGGGGAGCAGCGGCGGCGTCGGACCTCGCGCGCGCGAGCTTCGCCGCGGCGTCCTTCTCGGCCTTCGCCGCTCGCGCCTTCTCGATGGCGGAGAGCGCCTTGCCCTTCTCGGTCGGGAGCGGCGCGGCGGCCGGCGCGGGGGCGACGGGGCTCACCGGCGCCTCGACTTCTTCGGGGGAGGGGAGGCGCGGCGCGCCTGGTGGCGCTCGTTCTCGACGCCCTCGGCGTACGCCTCGCCGTAGCACCGGGCGAACAGCTCGCCGAAGAACTCGCGCGCGGCGAAGTAGACGAGGAAAAGCGCGAGCCCGAAGTAGTAGAGCGCCGTCCACCGGGCGCGCGTCACGACTCGACCCCCGCGAGGCGACGGCGAACGAAGTAGCCGACCACGACCAGGACGACGACCACGACGGCGACGATGGTCCAGGTCTGGTTGCCCTTCTTCGGCTCGGGCTCGGACCTCGGGGGCGGCGCGGCGCGCTCGGCGCGAAGCTGCGCGAGCTGGTCGTCGAGGTGCCGCTTCAGTCGCGCGTGCTCGCGCCCGTCCTCGCAGTCGTCGTCGTGCGGCTTCGGGGACGGAGGGTCGGCGGGCTTCGGGGGCGCCGGAGGGGGAGCGCCGCCGCCGGAGCCGCCGCCGGCGTCTTCCTGCCCGAACTGCGCGAGGAGGCGCCGGAGCACTTACGCCCCCGGCTTCGCGGCGGCGGCCGCGGCGGCGGCCTTCTCGGCCTCGACCTTCGCCGCGGCGTCGGCGGCGCGCTTCTCGCGGGCCTTCAGGGCGACGGGCGCGAGCTCGTCGATGGTCGCGCCGTCGTTCGTCTCCTCGACGACGGCCTCGAGGTCGGCGAGGCGGGCACGGAGGTCACCTTCGGAGTGGCGGGTGTTCGGCATGGCTTCGTCTCCTTCGGAGTGGCGGGTGTTCGGCATGGCTTCGTCTCCAGGTCACCACGACATAGGTGTCATAGCGACTACGACCTTACTGTCGTGGAGTCAAGCGCTTGGCCGAAGGGCTGCCATGGTGTCAGGCGGCCCGGTGTGGGCATCACTATCGGAATTACTCGGGTTTTAGGTTGCTACCGGGGAGTTTCGGGACGCCCACGTATCCAGCGGTGCAGGGCTGCCGTGGACACCCGATGCTCCCGGCACGCTGCACGCCACGATGCGCCGGCGGCGAGTGCTCGAGCGGCCGCGGCGAGACGGTGCGTGGGCGTCCGGGGGCGGCCGACGGGGCGCTTCACGGCGAACACGCCATAAAAAGGAACGCACACACCGGGACCGCGCCCTCGTTCGTACCGCAGCCGCACGCGGCGACCTCGGCCACCCCGGCGTACTCGCACACTAGGTCGCCGGCGGCGTTCCGGGTGCACGAACATGACCGGACCTCAGCCACGCCGGTGGTGCAGCTCGAGCGCGGAACCACGGTGGTGACGCACGAGGCGGCCTCGAACTCGGCGAACGACCCGGCGCAGAACTCCCGGCAGTCGTCGAGTCTGACGGACGGGGTCGACGTCGCCGCGCAGGCGGCGGCGCGCGTGGAGACGTCCTCGCCCTGGCCGCACGCGGCGAGCACGACCAGGAGGGCGAGGACGAGGGGGCGCACGGA
>WNGL01003199.1_pt1 | contig 26004 bp, 25 predicted proteins | sample 5400591 | NCBI WGS metagenome assembly WNGL01 (sample SAMN13153377, study PRJNA577476) | soil metagenome | isolation source: 80 cm soil or saprolite under Garry oak tree replicate 1 | place: USA:California | collected 2016-06-15 | reverse complement strand
TGCTCATTGGTCTGGTGCACGCTCTGGGACAACTCGATGGTCCCGAAGAGTATGTTTTGATCGCACCATGGGAGGCACCGGACTGGCTGAAACCGTATCTGGGAAAGAATCAATCCGTCGTTCGCGGACCCAAGCTACAGGCCGCCAAGCGTTTCTTGTTACCGTTCACACGGCTCGTAAAATCAGCTGCTCGGCAGACGTCACGTATTTTTCCTCGAGGCGAACTCCGGCCACGGTTAGCCACCAGCAGCGCTTTCTATGAGAGATTGGGTTGTCACGTCATCCACTTTCCTTACCAGCATTTCGTCATCTCGAACATTCCCTCGGTCTTCAATCCCTGGGACTTGCAACACATACATTATCCCCAATTCTTTTCTCCGGCAGACGTGGAGTGGCGCGAGGCGACGTATGGAGCAGCCTGCCGTGCTGCGAATACAGTGGTCGTCGGCTCAGAATGGGTGAAACGGGATATTGTGCGGCACTATCAGATCCAGCCGGAGAAGATTCTGGTAGTTCGTTGTCCCCCACCCACCTGCGCCTACGTCGAACCAAACTGGCCAGCTTTAAATTCGCGATCGCCGCGGCATCCGGGTTAATCTCGTGTGTACAGGAAAGCAGACTGAGTTTTTTCCGAATATCGCAAGAAAAATGAAGGAACTTCAACTGGACGGCCAGGTGCGCTTCTTGGGCATGCTACCGCCGGCAGATCTCCGGGCGGCCTATCGATTGGCGCAATTTATGGTCTTTCCTTCGCTCTTCGAAGGAGCCGGCGTCCCACTGGTGGAAGCGTGGAATGAGGGCACACCGGTGACATGCGCAGCTGTGACATCGATAGCAGAACAGGCCGGTGACGCGGCACTGCTGTTCGACCCGACATCAGCGGATGAGATTGCCAAAGCCGTAGAAAAGATCGCGACGGACGAATCACTTCGGGAAGCTCTCACAAGGCTTGGTTTTCAACAGTTGAAAAATTTTAATTGGGAAACAACAGCCAAAGCATACAGAGCTTTATACCGCCGAGTCGCCGGTCAACCGTTGACGGAGGAGGATCAGTGGATTCTTACTGGAGCTCAATAATGACGTCCCGCCGTTTCGTTCCGATCTCGGCGCCTAAGCGGGTTAACCGCGTAGATTGCCTTCGCTGCGCTCTCAGAGGCTGAAGTCCGATGCGGTGCCCTAGACTTCTAAAACTGCTTCCGGCAACTGAAGGGAAGACAGGGTGGCCTTGGACGGAAGAAACTGTCCCGGAGGAAGCAGAACAAATTTCCAGCTCACTGCCGTCGATCAGTATCGTCACCCCATCTTATAATCAGGCTGCCTTTCTCGAAGAAACGATACGGTCCGTCCTCCTTCAAGGTTATCCAAACCTGGAGTACATCGTGATGGACGGCGGATCAACCGATGGCAGCTTAGAGATCATTAAGAAATACGCAAAACACCTGACCTATTGGACGAGCCAAAAGGACGCTGGGCCCGCCGACGCCATTCGCAAGGGTTTCGAAAGAGCAAAGGGCTCGATCCTGGCGTATCTGAACTCCGACGATTTGTATCGACCTGGAGCGATTCATTGCTTAATCAATCGTTTGAAAACGGCCGGCGCCGATGTCGTTTACGGAAATACATACTGGATCGACGATCAAAGCCGCATTTTGGCGGAACGCCGCCAAACTCCATTTTCGCGATTCGCTTATCTCTACGGCGGCGCCGATCTCCAGCAGCCGGCGACGTTCTGGACCCAGCAGATCTACCGGAAAGTTGGGGGAATGGACACGTCATTCATTTGCGCATTTGACACGGATTTGTTTGCCCGGTTTGCTTCAGGTGGCGCGAGGTTTTCTCATATTCGCCGTTTTGTCGCATGCGCTCGGATGCAACAGGCCCAATTGACCGAAGTTCTGTTTGAAACCACCGTAGAAGAGACAAACAAAATTCGCGGAAGGCACGCGTCTGTTCCAGTCCGGTCGCCCGCAGGAAGCGTGCTGCGCATTATCGGGCGAATGCAGCGATTGGCCTGGTATCTGCTTCAGGGTGACGCCTTGTGGCTCATAGGTAGAATACCGGACCGGCTAAGAGCACGGACTCGTGCGGCCACAGCTACGGGTCCGAGATCAAAATGGTTTTGACAGATGTCCACTATGCGAATCGGTCTCATTTATATGGGGCGGCATGGTCCAGGTGGCCCGATCAGTTTTGAATTGGCCTCCCATCTTTCGAGGAAAGCGGATCTGTTCGCGGTTGTTTCAGAAGATGCGGACCACATCGGTTATTGGCGGCGGTCCGGCTTAAAGATTCTTGCAGTACCCACATTCCGGACGTACACCGAGGCCTTGTTTTCCTGTCTCAGCCAGGCTCGGGTGCGAAAATTGGCCAGTCAAATTTCGTCGATGCGTCCTGATGTCCTCTTGTATCCGATGATTCATCCGTGGACGCCGAGCCTGCAGAAAACTTTGGCCGATATTCCAGATGTAGTGACTGTTCACGATCCTGCGGCTCATCCAGGCATCGTTCATCGAATGAGCAGCTTTTGGGAAAGACGATCGGCACAACGCGCATCGCGATGCGTCGTTTTGGCCCAAACGTTTCTCGAACAAATGCAAGCGAGGGGAATCGCCAAAGAGAAGATCGACGTTATCCCTCAGGCCGTGTTTTCTTTTTACGACAAGTTTACCGAGAACACAGAGAACTCGCGAACCGCCCGATCCATTCTCTTCTTTGGGCGTATTACCCAATACAAGGGTCTCGATGTTCTCATTCAGGCTTTCCGAATATGTCAGGCGCGGTGGCCCGATCTTCGCCTCTCGATCGCCGGTGAGGGAGATATGCGGCCGTACCGTCGCTTACTCGATGGCGCGAAGAATGTCACTGTCCTCAATCGGTGGGTAGAGGATGCCGAAGTCCCCGGCATTTTTCAATCGTCTGATATCGTAGTGGTCCCCTACACGAGCGCCTCACAATCAAGTGTCATCGTGCTGGCTGCAAGTTTTCGACGCCCGGTGATCGCCTCGCGTGTGGGTGCTATTCCCGAACAGATTCGAGATGGAGAAACTGGAATTCTCGTCGAGCCTGGTTCGGCCGAAGCGCTTGCGTCTGCGATCGAAAGGTCTCTCACGGACGCGCACCTCCGAGAAGCCATAGCGGAGCGCCTTAGTCTCGAGATGCGGGCAAATAGCAATTGGAGTGTGACCTCCGACGCGTACCTCGAGTCGTGCCGCAGGGCGGTACTTGAACCCGGGAAAGCACGATGAAGCGGAAGGTCTTTCACATAATCACCAAGCTGGAATTGGGCGGCGCTCAAAAAGTGACGCTGATGACACTCGAACGCCTGCCCCGTGATCGGTACGAACTCGGATTGATAACTGGACCAGAGGGCATCCTGGTCGGCTGGGCTAATCAGATTCCAGATTTAACCCGGTTCTGGATTCCGAATTTCGTACGGGAGGTCCGGCCGATCCAAGATTCAATCACTCTGCTTAAACTATGGCGCCTATTCAGACGCGAGCGGCCGGATATCGTCCATACTCATTCCTCGAAGGCAGGCATCTTGGGCCGGTTGGCTGCCAGGCTGGCCGGCGTGCCGGTTATTTTTCATACCTACCACGGATTCGGATTCAACGATTTCCAGCCGCGGCTGATCAAGACTCTCTACATATGGCTCGAGCGCATCACTGGTAGAGTGACGAACCAAACTGTCATTGTTTCTTATGCGAATGCCAAACGAGCCGAAGACAGCGGCATCGTTCGAAATAACGACTGGATCCTTTGCCGCGATGCGATCTCTCTGGAACAATTCATGCAGCCTGGACCGCGCCGAACCAAGCTGCGTGAATGGAATGTTCCGGAAAACAGAGTGGTTGCCGGAATGGTGGCATGCTTTAAACGGCAAAAATCTCCATTGGATTTCGTCGAAGTCGCCGCACGCGTTTTAAAAGAAACTGACCGCGTTCACTTCATTATGGCTGGTGATGGAGAATTAAGGCCGGCAATCGAAGCGCGCATTCGTGACCTGGGCATCAGCAGTCATATAACACTACTGGGATGGCAAAAAGACATGCCCGAAGTGTACCGAAATTTGGATGTGGTGGTCTTAACGTCACTGTGGGAGGGCTTGCCGTGCGTCTTTTCGGAGGCTATGGCTGCCGGCCTTCCAATCGTTGCAACCCATGTGGACGGAGCGCGCGAAGCGATCATCGACGGCGATAACGGGTTTCTTCACGGGCCGCACGACGTAGAAGGAATGGCAAAATCGGTCCTCAAGCTCGTGGAAAATCCGGCACTTCGGGAAGCGATGGGCAGCCGTGGAAAGAGCCGCGTGAGCGAGTTTGATATCGACACCTCCGTTCGAGCCCTGGAGTCGGCCTATCAAAAATGGCTGGCGCGCCAATGAAGACTGGACCAATCAGAAGGTGTTGTTGTTTCGGTGTCCTTATGGGAACGTCTACATGCTTATGGCCAAGTATAGCGCCGCGTTCATCTTGAGCTTCTTCTTTGCGTTCTGTTTGACACCGCTCATGCGAAAGGCCGCCCTGCAAATGGGCATCGTCGACAAGCCAGACGGAAAATTGAAGACCCATGGCGATACGGTGCCATACCTGGGCGGCATTGCAGTGTATACGGCTTTTCTCTTCACGGTCGGAATACTCTCGGACTTCGGCCAGGAAACGCTGGGCCTCCTGCTCTCCGGAAGCATTGCTCTGATGGTGGGACTCATCGACGATTTTGGGGTGCTCACGCCGTACCAGAAGCTCCTAGGTCAAATGCTGGCCGCACTCGTTCTCGTGAAATCGGGCATTTACATAAAACTGGTCGTGCTGCCGCTGTGGCTGGCCATTCCGTTAACGGTGCTCTGGATTCTGGCGGTCACGAACGCGCTCAACATCATCGATATTCTCGATGGCCTTGCCTCCGGAGTTGCCGCGATCGCGGCAATTGCGATTGCGTTTGCGAATGTGATGGCCAACCGCGGTCCTGTCGCGTTCCTTTGCATTGTGCTGGCTGGAGCCATTTTCGGTTTTCTCCGTTATAACTTTCATCCCGCAAAGATTTATCTCGGAGATGCCGGCTCGCTCTTCACCGGATTTATGCTGGCCGCTCTTTCGATGAATGCCGGCTACACCCGAGCAAACATGCTGGCAGTAATCAGTCCTGTCCTTATCCTGGGAATACCGTTATTTGATCTGGCGCTGGTCATATGGATTCGCTGGCGCAACGGCATTCCCGTCACCAAAGGCAGTCCCGATCATTTCGCGCTCAGGTTGAGGCGCTGCAATCTCACGGTCCGTGAAACTGCCGTGACCACTTATGTTGTCGGCGCTATTCTCGCTGGAACGGCTCTGCTGATGAGCCAGGTCACTCTGGAATGGGCCGCCGCAACGGTCACGGGAGCGTTGACGCTGGCATGTCTTTCCGCATACCTGCTGCTGAAAGTAGATATGACCCCATGAAGAAGATCGTGATCATTGGCGGCGGATTGGCTGGCCTGAGCGCCGGTTATCACCTGCGTGAATACGATCCCAGTGTGTTTGAGAAGGAACATGCCGTCGGAGGGCTCTGCCGGTCCTTCAGCCAGGATGGCTTCACGTTCGACTGTACCGGACACCTCGTGCACCTGAAGAACCAATACACGAAGGATCTCATCTCAAAGATCCTCCCGGATGCGTTCGGTTATCACGAAAGGCTCGCCGCGATTTATTCGAAATCCACAATGACGCCGTACCCGTTTCAAGCGAACACGTACGGTCTCCCCGCCGAAGTGATCAAAGAATGTGTTGTCGGGTTTGTCGAAACACTGACTGCCTCGCCCAACGGCGGGCCGAAAAACTTTCATGAGTGGGTCATGAAGACGTTCGGTACGGGCATCGCGAAGCATTTCATGCTCCCGTACAACGAAAAGTTCTGGAAACAAGACCTCCGGGCGATCACGGCGGACTGGGTAAGCTGGTCGATTCCGAAACCCAAACTCGATGAGGTCGTCAATGGCGCGCTGGGTTTGACCAACAAAGGCATGGGATATAACCCGAAATTCATGTATCCCCGCCACGGCGGAATCCATTGTCTGCCGAAGGCTCTCGCCCGACAGCTCCGTAGCGTTCACGTGGGGGAGACCCTCGAATACATCGATGCAAAGAAGAAATACGTCCGAATGAAAAGCGGACACGAGGAATCCTTTGATTTCCTCATTTCAACATTGCCCGTTCCCGCCGCCTACCAGATGATCCGGGACGCTCCTGATGCGCTGCGCCACGAGGCCGGCCGGCTTCAGGCAATTTCGGTGCTCAACATCAACATCGGCGTCGCCCGACCGAATATTAGCGATCAGCACTGGATCTATTTTCCGGAAGACCAATTCATATTTTCTCGAGTGGGTTTTCCGGCCAATTTTTCGAAATCCGCTGCCCCGGACGGTACGAGTTCCATGTACATCGAGATTACGCACCATCCCGATGAGCAGCTCAACGTCGAGGAAACTTTTGAGCGATGCCTGATGGATCTTCAAGCCGCAGGGATCCTACTCAAGGACGACCGGATCCTCACACGTCACGTGATCGACATCAAATTCGCATACGTCGTCTTCAATGAACATCGTCAAAAGCACCTCCACACGTTGATCGACTATCTGGAATCCCGCGGCATCTACACCGCAGGGCGCTATGGCCGGTGGGACTATTTTTCGATGGAAGATTCCATCCTTAGCGGAAAGGCCGCTGCGGATCAAGTACTTGCTGCGAGCGACCCAAAATCTACTATGTTGGTGTGACCGCGGTCCGGGTATCTTTGAATCAGGTTGCCTTTATCCTTTATCGCCTCGTTTCCAGATCTCCACAGCAGCTCGTGGACCGCGGAGCCAAACATCTTCTGCTCTCATGGTTATGTCTATGAGTCAAACCAGCAGAAAAGAAGAAGGGATGCCATATCGTATAGATCGCCAGGTGGTTCTTGGGCTGATCCTGCTGATCGCCATCGCCTTTCGTTTCTATGACCTTCGCTCAATTCCACCAGGATTTTTCGTTGATGAGGCGATGGAAGGCAATCAGGCACTGGAGGCGCTGAGCACGGGGCATCTTCGCGTGTTCTACTCCGAGAATGAGGGCCGGGAGGGGATGTTTGTATGGCTGGCGACAGTTCCGCTACGGCTGTTTGGCAACCAGCCGTGGGCCCTGCGATCCGTTTCGGCGACAGTCGGGGTGCTCACAGTGCTCGGTCTTTTTTGTCTCGGTACTTTGGCATTTTCGGACAAAGTGGGTGCGGTAGCCGGGTTTTTATTGGCGACCTCGTTCTGGCATACGAACTTCTCAAGGATAGGGATGCGTGCGATTCTTGCGCCGCTGTTTGTCGTGTGGATGCTGTATTTCTTCTTTAGGGGTGTACGCTACCAGCGTCTGTGGAATTTCGCTGTCGCGGGTCTGCTGCTAGGCCTTGGCTTTTACACCTATCTCTCGTTTCGAGTCGCGCCAGCGATTCTGCTTACGGCCGTGATTGCGTGTCGGCGTCGGACGGAATTAAATGGTCTGAAGCCCCTGGTGGTGATGGTATTAATTGCGGTGATCGCCGTGGTGCCGTTGGCGGCGCACTTTGTTGGGCATCCCGAAGACTTGATGCGCAGGGCCTCGGAGGTCGTCATCTGGTCAGGATACGATTTGGTTACGAATGTGATGAAGACGGTCGGGATGTTCAACTACGCAGGGGATCGAAATATTCGGCACAATTTGCGCCGAGTTGAAGGCAATCCCGGAGAAGAACGCATCGAAGGCGAGCCGATGCTGCCTTTTGCCGTAGGAGCTTTGCTGCTGGTTGGTATCGGTTCGATCCATTTGCGAAATTGGTCTTCCGCGGATATGGCCACGCTTGGTTGGTTAGGATTCGGCTTGTTGTGCGTTGTCTTATCGGACGCTGCACCGCATGCGGGACGCGGTTTGATTGTAGTACCGGCTGTGTATATTGCTGCGGCGAACGGCCTTGCTCTAATCAGTGACAGTTTGAAATCGCGATTCCGTCGGGAGTGGCTAGTTGCTGCGGAAATCGGGCTGTTGGCTGTAACCATGGCGATTGAGGGAAATAAGTATTTCGTCCGATGGTCGCGCCAGCCGAATCTCGCTGGGAACTTTTTTGAGCTGGATGTGCGCATAGGCACCATCTTAAACCGTGTGCCGATGGGCAGATCGATTTACGTGTATGTGACTCCGCACAGGTTGGCGAATGTAGATGGCATACCTGTGAATGCGCAGACGCTAATGTTTATAACGGATACATATACTCGCGAGAAACAGCACCAGAAAAACATACGCTACAGTATGGCTCCCCCCGTCGATGTTTCACCGGACACCCTCGTTGTAAAATTGCCGTAGATTCCTCAGACGGGATCGCAAGGGTAATAGGACACCAATCCGGCATACTGTCGCATCACCGGTTGCAAATTCATGACGGGATGTTGTACTTCTGCATGTAATGCCGAAATGAACGGTAGGACATGCGCAGCAATTCAGCCGCTTTGACCTGGACCCCATTCGTGCGGCGGAGGGCCTCTTCGAGAAAATTTTTCTGAAGATTCTCGACGTAAAGTTCAAGATCAAATCCTTCGTCGGGAAAAGTCGCGTTCGACCGCATCCGGGAGTTGGTCGATACGTTTTCAGGGAGATGCTGCGCAGACAGTTCCTTAGACGTCTCCAGTATAAAAGCCCGCTCGAGGGCATTCTCGAGTTCGCGCACATTGCCGGGCCAGTCGTAGCTCTCGAGCTTCTTCAACGCTTCATCGGAAATATGGTCGAACTTCCTTCCCATCGATGCATTCAGGCGCGCAAGGAAATGATCGGCCAGAAGCGGAATATCGTCGCGGCGGTGGCGCAGAGGCGTAAGCTCGAGAGGAATGACGCTGATGCGGTAAAACAAATCTTCGCGGAACTGATTTTCGGCGACCATCTCGGACAGATCCCGATTCGTGGCCGCAATGATTCGAACATCGACCGAAAGTTCCTCAGTACTTCCGACCCGCCGAAGGGTTCGTTCCTGCAAAACGCGCAGCAGCTTTACCTGCATGGCGAGGCTCGTGTCGCCGACCTCGTCGAGAAAGATCGTGCCTTTGTCGGATACCTCGAATAGGCCTTTCTTGTTTGCTGTGGCCCCGGTGAAGGCGCCTCGCACATAACCGAAGAGTTCGCTTTCAAGGAGTGACTCCGTGAACGCGCCGCAGTTCACGGAGACAAAAGCTTCTTCCGCGCGAGGGCTGTTCAGATGGATAGCCTTCGCGACCAGTTCCTTTCCGGTCCCGCTTTCCCCGGTAATGAGCACCGTGCTGTTTGTGGCGCTGACGACTTCGATCATCTTGAAGAGCTCCTGCATTTTCTTGCTCTTCCCGATGAGATTGCCCATCCCGTGCACCTTCTTGAACTCGCGCTTGAGATAGGTGTTTTCCTCCCGCAGCCGGCGGTTCTCGAGAGCGTTATGAACGACGAATTTCAACTCTTCCGTCCAATTTTGATCCTTCAAGATGTAATCGAAGGCACCCATCTTCAGCGCTTGAACCGCCGCTTCGGCCTCAGCGTGTGCGGTAAGCAGGATAAATTGGGTTCCTACTTCTCCCCTGCGGCGGCGTATAAGTCCAGTTTCGAGAAGTTCACGGAGGAAATCGATTCCGGACATGTTGGGCATCTTGAGGTCGGAAATGACGACGTCGAATTCCGTGGCCTTTGCTTGCGCGAGACCCTCTTCCGCCCCCGCGGCGCTGGTGACGGTAAGGCCTTCGTTCTTCAGGAGGATTTCGAGCAGTTCCCGAATCGAACGGTCATCATCGACGATCAGAATCTTGTCGCGTTTCGGCATTTATAACTCAATCACGAAGGTCGTGCCCATCCCTTTGCGGGAACGGACAGCAACAGTGCCGTTATGTGCACTGATGATCTGATACACGATCGGCAACCCAAGACCGGTCCCGTTGCGAAACGACGAATTGAACGGAACGAAGAGTTGCTTGAGTTCATCTTCCGTCAGGCCGACACCGGTGTCTTTGAAGCGGATGTGCGCATTCCCGTTATGGGCTTCCAAAGAAATTGTCAGAGTTCCACCATCCGGCATGGCTTTGAATGCGTTGGAGGCGAGATTATAAAACACCTGGCGCATCATGCTTTCGTCGACTTGCGACTCGACGCGCGTCAGCCATGTCTCGATCCGGTGCGCCGGCTTCAGCTCCGAACTATTTCGCATCAATTTCATCGTTTCCGAAATCAACTCCGACAGATCCACCGTTTTCCGGTTTGGCGCTCGCGGACGCGCGTAGCCGAGAAACTCCGTAATGATGCGATTGAGCCGCTCGGTTTCCCGGTTAATAATTTCCGCAAGATGGCGCTGATCGGGACTGAGATTCAAATCCGACCGTAACAGGTTAAACGATCCCGCAATCGAAGCCAGGGGGTTTCGGATCTCGTGTGCGATGCCGGCGGACATAGCGCCGATCGCGGCCATCTGTTCCTTCTGATGCATTTGACGTTCCAGCAGACGGAGCTCGGTGACATCATCGAAGCACCAAACGTAACCGGCCGTATTCTTTTCGTCAATCATGACAGGAGAAACCGAAAATCGGAGGTTGATCGGAACGTTTTCCCGATGAGACGTCGAGATCTCGAAACGTCCCGAATTGATTTCCGACAGCATGCCGGGAAAGACCTGCCAGATGGTCATCTTCAACGCTTCGCCGGAACGGTATCCCGTGATTTTCTCGGCCGCCCGATTGAAGAGGTAAATGCGCCCTTCAATATCCGTGGTGATGAGCCCGGATCCCAAGCTATCAACAATGCGGTCGCTGTATGCCTGGAGAAATGCAATCTGTCCGGTCGACTTCTCCAGTTCCACGCCGGTCCTTCGCCAGCTCTCGGCCAGGAAATTCGAGAGAAACGCAACCGAGCAGAAACCGAAAATATTCAAGCTGATGATGTATTGCAGCGATGGAAGGTCGGGCCAGACATTTGTCGTCGTCGGAACATAACCGAAATAGCCGAGGTCCAGGTGCGCGAAATGGAACAGCGAGCTTGCGGTTCCCGCAACGAACGCTCCCCGCCGCTCAAGGAGGATGCTCGACATCACGATCTCCAGGAAATAAAGCGACGAAAAATAGCTGTCGAGGCCGCCCGTCCGGTTGACGGTCCAGGTGATGAGCAGCAAATCAACAGCAATTTGAGCGTAGGATTGTGCGACGTAAGATGGATTCAGTTTGAGGAGCGCGAACCAGCAAGCCGACAGCGCATACACGGCTGCCAGCAGCACCAACACGTCCGCCGTTGGGTTACGCGTGGCTTCAGCGGCAAGGAAAATCGTAAAGGCCACCATCCGGACATAAATCAACCGGAGAAGCCATTTGCGCCTGTCTTTCAGGACGGGGATGGCGGTTTCGGCCATCGGATTATTTGCTCAATTGTCCGACCAGTGTGAATATGGGCATATACATAGAGATCACGATACCACCGACAGTGGTACCGAGGATGACGATGATCATCGGTTCCAAGGCGGTCATGAGGTCGCCCACGGCAGCGTCGACTTCTTCTTCGTAGAAGGTCGCGATCTTGGTCAGCATGGTTTCCAAAGCGCCGGCTTGCTCGCCGACGCCGATCATCGAAACTACCATGCTCGGGAACACGCCCGATTCTTTCAACGGATCGACGATCGTGCGGCCTTCGGAAATAGCCTTCTTTACACTGAGAATCGCTTCTTCAATGATCGCGTTGCCCGATGTGTGCGCCGTGATGTCCAGGCAATCTAAAATCGGAACGCCGCTCGCGATCAGCGTCGCCATCGTTTGCGTGAAACGCGCGACGGCGATTTTTCGCAACAGCGGTCCGAATACCGGCGATTTCAATATCAAGCCATCCGCCGTGTACCGCCCTTTCGGCGTCCGGTAGTACGCCCTGAAAAGAAAGCCCAGAATGACCAGACCGATCGCAATAAACAAGCCGTAGCTGCCGACGAATCTACTGGCGCCAATCACGATCCGCGTTGGCAGCGGCAGATCCACGCCCATGCTGGCAAAAAGTTCGGTAAACATGGGAACTACTTTCCACAAAATGAGGGTGATGACGCCGCTCGCGATCACCACGACTGCTATTGGGTACACCATGGCCGATTGGACGGCACGCTTCAATTTGACGTTTTTTTCGATGTACACCGAAAGCCGCTGAAAAATGGTATCGAGAATACCGCCGGCCTCTCCCGCTGCAACCATGTTGGTGTACAAATCATCGAATATTCTCTGATGATTCTTCATCGACGCCGCAAGGCTGTTGCCCGACTCGACGTCAGTTTGTACAGCCTTTAGCGCCGCCGCGAACTTCTTGTTAGGTTGCGTGGACGCCAGAAGTTCAATGCATTGGACGAGAGGCACTCCCGCGTCAATCATCACCGAAAATTGCCGCGTAAAGACGGCAATGTCCTTCGGCGTCGGGTTTCCACCGAACTCGAAGGACTTCCTGGCGACCTTTTTTTCCTGGGCCTCGAGCAAAAAGATCTGCTCGCGCCGAAGCGTGAGCGCCAGCGCCTGCCGGCTATCGGCCATGCGCTCGCCCAAGAGCGTCTCTCCCTGACGATTTCGTGCTTTGAATGCGAAATTGGGCATAACCACCTCTCCTCCGACGGGGCATTTTACTTAAAGGACATTATTTTTTGGGTATACATTCCTTGCGGGCCGCTGCGGCCGGCTTCAAAATAGGTAAGTTATGAAGGTGCAGCCCGAAACGACAAAGCTCTATTTGGCGGGATTCTGCTTGCTGATGCTGGCCTTGATTGTATTTGTACAGGCGGCGTTTAATCTCGATCCCTTTTTCAGTCCGTCGGAGCCGACGCAAATTGTTCTGCTGTATACGCTCTCGACTTTCATCTTTCTCGTCCTTTTGATCTTTGGCTTCGTTCTTCTTCGCGCGCTGGTCAAAGTGTGGATCGAGCGGAAACAGCAAAAGCCCGGTTCTAAATTCAAGACCAGCATTTTGGTGTCGCTTATCTCGCTGACCTTGATCCCGGCCACATGTCTGTTCCTTTTCGCGTTCGGTTTAGTGAATCGCAGCATCGTGAAGTGGTTTAGCGTGCCGGTGGATCAAATCTTCAATGCGTCGGCCGATATGAATGCGGAATGGCAAAAGGAGCACGAAGCCATCGCCCGATCGATACTGCTAGAACTGGATCGCGCACCGGATACCGATCTGGATGAACTCCGTCAGACGTTCCATTTGAAGGCGATCATTGTGATCGACGATCGCGGCACAGTCCTGCGATCATCGGCCGAACCGGATGTCGCCGCGGCGGCTCTGGGCAGCCAGATACGGTCGAACGTGGGCAACGCCGTCGAGGCCTTCCTCGATATCGATTCCTACTGGGTCGTCGTCCGCCGGACACCTCCCGACGGCAACATCATGGCAGCGCTGTTTCCACGGCCCGAACGCATCCTCCAATTGGCTGCGAAGATTGCCCAAGAGCGGGAGCACTACAACGCCCTGGTCCAGAACCAAAGGCTATATCGGGACACTTACGTCTATATCCTCATTTTGATGACAGTGTTGGTCCTGTTTGCCGCGGTCTGGACCGGTCTGTTTCTCTCGAAGCGCATCACGATTCCCATTGAAGCTCTCTCCGAGGCCACTCGCGAGATTTCGTCAGGAAACCTTGATCACCGGGTCCACGTCCAGGCGCAGGATGAACTCGGTTTGCTGGTGCGCTTATTCAATGATATGGCCGGGCAGCTGCAAGCCACAACACGCGAGCTTGAAGCGCGCCGGCGCTTAATGGAAATCATTCTCGAAAGCATTCCTACCGGCGTGATCTCCGTCGATCGCGATCTTCGGGCCAACAAAATCAATCGCGCGGGGCGCGCGATGTTCTCCAGCGAGAATGCAAACACGCTGGAGGAGATTTTCGGCCAGGACTTTCATACCGTTAGCGAACTGTTGTCCGCCTCGGATGGCAATTCGATCACGCGTGAAATTGAATTCAACGTGCACGGGAGGCCCGCCCACGTGGCCGTTACGGTGACACGATTGATGACGGGCGGTTTCGTTTTGGTGATTGAGGACCTGACCGAAGTGGTGCGAGCGCAAAAAGCGAGCGCGTGGCGCGAAGTCGCGCGGCGGCTGGCGCACGAAATCAAAAACCCGCTCACGCCAATTCAACTCTCGGCGGAGCGCATCGCTCGAAACATCAGCCGCTTGCCCGCCGCCTCGCCTCGGGTTGCCACGGTGATCGAGGAATGCGTTGCGGCAATCGTGGAGGAGGTCTCCAGCTTGAAGCATCTGGTCGACGAATTTGTCCGGTTCGCGCGGCTGCCGGCAGTATCGCGCGTTCCGAACAGAATGAAAGAACTGGTCGACCGGACATTGGCGCTGTATGAAGGCCGCCTGGATAAAGTAAAAGTCGTCGTCGACGTTTCAGAGGATCTCCCGCTTATTCTGATGGACTCCTTGCAAATGAAGCGCGTTCTGGTCAATCTGCTCGATAACGCACTCGACGCGCTTGCCGGTGAGCCTATCCAGGAGTTGACAATCCGATGCGAGCTCGCACGCGACGAGACTATGGCGCGTCTGACCATCGCCGACACAGGCCGGGGAATCGCTTCCGAAGATCGTGAGCGCTTGTTCACGCCCTATTTTTCGACCCGTAAAATCGGCACCGGCCTTGGACTCGCCATCTCGAGCCGGATTGTGGCCGATCATGGCGGCTATATTGGCGTCGAACCCAACTCACCGAAGGGCACACGATTTATTTTTGAGTTACCCGTATGCCAAGAATCCTCATTGTCGATGACGAGCCCGGCATCCGGCAGTCGCTAAAAGGCGTTTTCGAGGACGAAGGTTTTCAAACCGAAGCCGTGTCCTCCGGCGAGGAGTGCCTGAAGAAGATCGAGCAGGCCGCCTACGATCTTGTGCTTCTCGACATCTGGCTGCCTGGCATTGACGGCATCGAGACACTGCGCAGATTGCGTGAAAAGTCCTCTAAAACACACGTCATCATGATTTCAGGCCACGCGACGATAGCCACCGCCGTCACCGCGACAAAGCTCGGTGCCTATGACTTCATCGAAAAACCCCTCTCGCTCGAGCACACGCTGCTTATCGCCAGAAATGCTCTTTCACATCGGCGGCTCCAACAAACCAACGACCTGCTTCGCCATCAACTCGAACAACGATTCAATATTGTTGGGGAAAGCGTACCCACCAAGGCATTGCGAAAGCAGATCGCGATTGTCGCTCCGACCAACAGCCGCATCCTTATTTATGGAGAAAGCGGAACCGGAAAGGAACTGGTCAGCCGCAACATTCATTTCATGAGCCATCGGGCGGCCGCGCCCTTTGTCGAAGTCAATTGCGCCGCCATTCCTGAAGAGCTGATTGAAAGTGAATTGTTCGGGCACACAAAGGGATCGTTTACCGGAGCCAGCGATCCCAAGAAGGGAAAATTTGAACTCGCCGACGGCGGCACATTGTTCCTCGACGAGATCGGTGACATGTCCCTGAAAACGCAAGCCAAGGTTCTGCGAGTTCTCGAAGAGCAAAGCTTCCAGCCCATCGGCGCCCCAACGGGGGTACGAGTGGATGTGCGCGTCATCACGGCGACAAATAAAAATCTGCAAAATGAAATTGCTACCGGCCGTTTTCGGGAGGATCTGTTTTATCGATTGAACGTGATTCCCTTCTTCGTACCTCCGTTGCGCGACCGCCGCGAAGATATACCCATACTGGCGGACTATTTCTTGCGCGTGTTTTCAGCTGAACACGGCCGCGGGCCGAAGGAGTTCACTTCCGACGCGCTGGACGTGCTGATTGACTATTCCTGGCCTGGAAACGTCCGGGAACTCCGAAACGAAATCGAGAGGCTGGTCATCATGATCCCGGACGAGGTCATTCGCCCCGCGGATCTCTCGCTGCCGAACGGCAATACATCCCGTGCCTCCACTCTTCACGAAGCGAGAGCTCAATACGAGCGTGAATTCATTGTGACGAAATTGAAAGAAAACAACTGGAATATTTCACAGACCGCGCAGACCTTGGGATTGGAACGTAGTTATCTTTATCGGAAGATGAAGGCGTATGGGATCGAAAAGTAAACGTACGGGAAAGGGTCTGAGCCGCGAAAAGGCGCAAAAAGCACCAAAAATCTTTTTATGTCTTTTGTGCCTTTTTGTGGCCACTGTTGCCCAGACGCCCGCTCCGCCATCCTATGTCCTCCGGCCGGCGCGCATCTTTGACACGAGGCTCTCGCGCTGCGGATCGCGCGCGCAACGAATCACCTTCGCAACACGCTCCGGGCTGGATTCACAACAATTCGCGATCTGGGAACGGAAGGCGCCGGTTCCCCAACTGGCGTGACTTCTACCTTGTCTCGGATGGCCCGCCATCTTTTTTCGCTGATCCCGGGGACGGCCAGCAGCTCTTCGACACGCTTGAAACCGTGGTTCTTTTCGCGGAAATCCACGATGCGCCTGGCAAGAGCGGGGCCAATACCCGGCAAAGACTGGAGCTGCTGGACTGAAGCTGTGTTCAGGTTGATGATGAGAAGAACGATTGCTGTGACTGTCATGCCCGCCCGTACCGGCCTTTGACGAAGTCAAGCGCTTCCGACCGGTTCCTAAGCCGGCCTTCGAGCTGGGCGTCCTCTACTATCGTGAGAATTTCCTTGAAGACCGGCCCTGGCGGAAAACCGATCGCGATCAGGTCATCGCCCGTAATGAGCGGTTCAGGATAGATGTCCTTATCGGTCCAAGCCGCAAGTCTGCCCAGAACGTAGTTGACGTCACTCAGATCCTTTCCGGCCGCCATAAGGTGAATCCGTGCAAGCTCCACGTGATCTTCAAACCGATTGAGCCGGAAAAAACGTTTAATTTCCGCAACAGACATCTGTCGGACTCTGGAGAACTGGGGCAGGTTCCCAATCAGGGCAAGAATATGATGCATCTCGGCCCGCGAAAACTTCAAGCGTTCAACGATGGTCGCCGCGCTGGAGAGGGCAGTGTGGTGAAGTAAAACACCCATCGCAAAGTCCGCCAGAGCGCCGGGTTTAAGAAACCGGAGAGAAGCTTCAATGTGACCCGTCCACTCCACCTCTGGAAAGATTTCCCGACGAAGACCCGATTCCTCCATCAGGCGAAAGCCTCGTGCCGCCCGGCCTTCCGTCAGTATCCGGCAGACCTCTTCCCGGATACGTTCGCTACTGACTTGATGAATCCTCGGCGCCATCGCCACAACAGCCTGCCAGGTCCGCGGCTCGATCTGGTATCCAAGGCGTGCGCCAAACCGAACGGCACGCAGAATTCTCAGCTTGTCCTCCTCGAAACGGTCGTGCGGATCGCCAATCGCGCGGACCAGCTTGGCTTGGATATCGGCCTGGCCACCCACGTAGTCGATAACCTCCTTGGAGATGGGATCATAAAGGAGCCCATTGATCGTGAAGTCGCGCCGTAAAACATCCTGCTTGGCGTCAGTGAAGACGACTCCGGTTGGACGCCGCCCATCAACGTAAGCTTCGTCGGAACGGAATGTCGCGACTTCAAATGGATAGCCGCGATAAATGACGAGAATGACGCCGAACTGTGCGCCGATGCCCTCGGTACGGGGAAATATCTCCACGATTTCTTCCGGCCGGGCGCTGGTCGCAATGTCATAGTCGGCGGGTTCGATTGCCATGACCATATCGCGCACGCATCCTCCGACGAGATATGCTTCGTGGCCTCGGCTGCGTAGCTCCCGTACGATCTCGGTCGCGGAGTCGGGCTTCATGCGGTTATGATAGCCTCTTTGCTGTAGCGGCGGTCTATGACCGCCGGCAATCACGCAATTTGTAAGATCGTCGGCGGTCCGCGAAGCGCAAGCGCGATAGCGCGCAGCCCATAGAGATAGACCGCCGCTTCAGAACAAATCTCGGAGTACGGCTGATGCCATTCAAGGGTGTCGACTTTTATCGAATCGACGACCTGCTGAGCGACGAAGAGCGCATGGTGCGCGATACGGTTCGCCGATTTGTTGATGAGCGGGTCGTCCCGATTATCGATAAGCATTTCGAAGAAGCAACCTTCCCGTCCGAACTGATTCCGGAAATGGCCGAAATGGGCCTGTTCGGCGGCACCCTGCCCGAGGAATATGGCTGCGCCAATATGAACAACGTCGCGTACGGCCTGGTCATGCAGGAACTGGAACGCGGCGACAGCGGCCTTCGAAGTTTTGTGAGTGTTCAAGGAGCACTTGTGATGTATCCGATCTTCACTTTCGGAACAGAAGAGCAGAAACAAAAATGGCTGCCGTTACTCGCCCGCGGCCAGAAGATCGGCTGCTTCGGTCTCACTGAACCCGACCACGGGTCCGATCCCGCAGGTATGGAAACGCGTGGGCGCCGCACGAACAAGGGTTGGGTGCTCAATGGCACGAAGCGTTGGATCACAAATGGCACGATATCGGACGTCGCGATCATTTGGGCCAAGGCCGAAGGCGATATCCGCGGATTTATCGTTGAGACCAAAATACCCGGATTCCAGGCGCCTGAAATCAAGAACAAGCTCTCGCTGCGGGCCTCTGTGACCTCCGATTTGATCCTCGACGATGTTCTCGTCCCTGACGGCAATCTCCTGCCGAACAGCTCGGGGTTAAAGGCGCCGTTGATGTGCTTGAACCAGGCCCGGTATGGAATCGCTTGGGGCGCCATTGGTGCCGCGATGGCTTGCTACGAGTGGGCGGTCGAATACACGAAAGGAAGAATTCAATTCGACAAGCCAATCGCTCAGTTCCAACTGGTCCAGGAAAAGCTCGCGCATATGCTGACAGAAATCACGAAAGGACAGCTGCTCGCATGGCGGCTCGGCCGCTTGAAAGATGAAGGCAAGTTGCACTTCAGCCAGACCTCCATGGCAAAGCGGAATAATGTGCGGGTCGGACTGGAAACGGCCCGCCTGGCACGCGATCTGATGGGAGCAAATGGAATCACTTTGGAATACCCCATTTTCCGCCACATGTGTAATCTCGAGTCGGTTTACACCTATGAAGGAACCGACCACATCCATACACTCATCCTGGGAGAACACATCACCGGCTTGCCCGCATACAAGTAATCAATCAAGTAGGGTCAATGGCCCGACTCAGGAGGGGAGTTCACTGGCTTTTTCTTAGCGATCTCTTCCACGGCCTGTTCCTGGAACGAGATGATACGTTCGGCCACCCGGAGGCGCGCCCTCAGCTCAACGGCATCGAAAGGCTTGGTGACGAAATCGTCGGCGCCTGCATCCATGCCTTCAAGGTAATCCTTTTTTCCGATCAGCGCAGTGATGATGATGACGAACGTATATTTCGACTGCTTGTGTTTGCGGATGCGCCGGCACAATTCGAAACCATCCATTTCCGGCATCAGCACATCAGAGATGACCAGACGGAACCTTCCGCGGCGGAATGCTTCCCACGCCTCCTTCCCGTTTTCAACCGCAACAACCTGGTACCCGAGCTTTTCGAGCATCCAGCGCAAAAGCTCGCGCGAATCCCGGTCGTCTTCGGCGATCAAAATTTTCATTGGCAACAATAACTAGCACAGTTTTTCGGTGAAATTCTAGTTCCACGGGCCCATACCGGTCCGCTTGCCATCTGTGCTTTCCTGAAACTCTGGTGGGATCGATAGGAACCGCGGCGCCGTTGGTTCAATGGATGGACTCGGTTTTAGGATTCCTGGACGAAAAATAGGGAATTCGGTGGTCTGACCCCGAATTTGTGGCTACTTCATCTTTATAGTTGCCGCGGGCTGTGAATTATAATGCAGGGTCCATGGATAAAGACCTGCTGCGACGCCAGATTGTTGACGAGATCCAAGCCGAGTTTGATACCAAACTTCGACAAGCCAAACGCCAAAAGGAACAAGCCGAAGGAGAATTGGAAGCAGCATCCGAACGCTGGCGGGCCGAGAAGCGCCGTCTGAATGGAGAAATTGACCGGCTCGAGGCCGCACTGGTCGATGCTAAAGCCAATGCCGGACGCAAGCAGCCTCAATCGGATTCAGGCCGAAAGCCCGCATCGCCAGATCCGCTGGCGGTTGCAAGAATCCAAGCGCAGTTGCCGAAGCGATCGCACGTGCCTCGAACCCGCTGCGATCGACGCAACCCATGAAGGAACAATTCGAAATTGAATTGAACCGGGTCGCTCAGGAAAAAACCGAAATCGAACAGGCCTTCTTAAGAGCCAAGACCCAATGGGAACAAGAAAAGCTCAAAATGACCGGCGAAATGGTCAAACTGCGGCGAGCGGCGCAGATTATGGGCCAGCCGCTTCCGAAAGGAGAGAAACCTGACGTCAATCCGAAGATCCGGGATGTGGAAAATCAACTCAAGGAATCACACGCGAAATGGAGCGCGGAGCGCGAACAATTGGTAAAGGAAATCCATCGGCTCGAGCAAGTCTCCCGGCACTGGGACATCGAACGCCGTCAACTGAACGACCATGCCGGACAACTCCAGCAGGCCTTCGTGAAAGCACAAGCGCAGATTCAAACTTACGAAGCTGCCGCCCGCGCGCCAAAACCTTCCGAAGCACAGGTCGAACAGCTCCGCCGAGAAAAGGAAGGTCTCCAAAAGGAACTGCAGGAGACCCGCAGGGCTTGGGAGGCAGAGCGCCAACAGTTGAAAACGGAAATTGAGCGGCTGGAAGGGCAGATCCAGCGCGTATCAGAATCGCAAGATCGCGTCAGCAAAGAAATTGTCGATCAATTGCGAAAGCAGTATGAACAGCGGCTCCAGGAAGCCATTCAAGAAAAGAACCAACTCGCCGGACAACTCCAAAGCGCCAACGCGCTTTTGGAAGCCGAACGCACGCCGCGAAGCGCCATGCAGACCGAAAATTCCGGCTTCGACATCACAGCGATCGAAGCCGAGGTCTCGCGCGTCGAGTCTCTGATCAAGGAGGTCCTAGCGTTAATGGACGATCCGGACACGGAACTGTCGACGATCATTCGGAAGAACGTCGAAAAGGCCGAGCTGGACGCTTACTTGAAAGGCATTATGTTTGCCTTCGGCCGCAGCAAATAGATCCCTCTCCCGTTGGGAGAGGGCTTACTCCAACTCCGCTAACACTGCGACTAATGCCAGCAGCCTCTGGATGCCCAGGTCGCGGTGGACCGGATCGAACCATTCCTCGGGTGTATGGATATTTCCCGAAACTCCGCCTCCGCCAATTGCGATTGCAGGAATTCCCATCGACATTGGGATGTTGGCGTCCGTCGATCCCACCTCAAATCGAGGTTCAACGTCAAATCTCCGCGTCGTCTCGGCTGCAGCCTGCAAGAGCCCCGACGTCGACGGCGTCACTCCCAACGGCCGCTCGCCCGTCTGCTCGATCTGGAACTCGACCCCTGTGGCACCTGCCGCTTCGCTGACCGCTCGGCTCAGTTGGCGTTCTAAATCCCCGAGATGCGCCGAAACGATCGAGCGAAGATCGACCTCAATAGAAGCCTCCGAGGGAATGGCGTTTACAGAAATTCCTCCCCGAACGATTCCGAAATTGAAAGAACTTCCGGAAGCCCGGCCCGGCCTGCCAGTTGAGAACTTGTGAATGGCTGTTGCGATGGCCTCGATAGGATTGGGACGCCCAAAGTCCGCCCAGCTATGTCCTCCGGGACCCCGCATGACAACTCGAAATCTGCGGCTACCAAGTCCCTGGTTGGCGATGCAATGGAGGCCTCCGCCGTCCAACGCAATAAATTCACAGTCTCGGCCACCCCACGGCGGAGCGCTGAATAAATGTCGGACGCCCCGTAAATTTCCTTCGCCCTCCTCGCCAACGCTCCCAACCGCAATGACCGGACGGCGGAATCGAAGTCCGGCTTCTTTTGCGGCGCGCAGGGCCCAAACCAGCGCAACGATTCCAGATCCGTTGTCGGAAATCCCCGGCATAAACAGCACCTTCGCTTTACGCCGGAGATGGAGAGGCGTCGAAGCCGGAAATACAGTATCGAGGTGGGCGTCAACAACGACCGGATTGCTGCCGGCAGCTTCGTATGCGGCGAAGACATTGCCCGCCGAATCGATGCTCGGATGAAGTCCCAGCGTGCCTAATTCTTGTGAGAAGGCCCGGGCACGCTCCGCTTCTTGAAAAGGAGGCGCGGGTATTCCGGTCAGCCGGATCTGGTCGGCTTCAATTTCCGATTCCTTTTGCGATATGAAACGAAACGCGCGCTGAATGCGGGGATCCGCCAGCACCGTGTCGACGCGGGCGCGCACTATTTAATGTCAAAGCTCACCGCTTCAGACTCGATCGGCGGCTGAGTGGCAAGGCTCCCGATGACTTTGTATTTTCCCGGCGCGACGACATTGAGGTCATTGTCACGATGGTTCCATGTGACTTCAAAAACCCAATTGCGGCTGCCGCGAATGGCTTCCTGACGAACGACCTGACTGAAAAACATCCGGCGGGACCAACGCCAGACCTCTTGCCCGGTAGATGCATCAATTACTTCGAAGTCATACGTTTGGCCCGACCTGAAATTGAACGGCAACAGTTTGTCCGAAGTATTAATGACCGTGAAGACGAATCTCATACCGCCTGGAACTTCCGAGACCTGAACATCAAGAGCCGGATTTTCTTCCGACACCTTCGCAACATTATCCGTAAGCGCTTTATTCCTTTGCTCGGGAGTGGCTGGTTGCCCCGGTTGCGGAAGCGCCGGCGCGCCTTGAGCCGCGGCCTGCGCGGCCTGCCGCTCTCCGACGTGGACGTTTGTGATTTTTGCGATCTGGACTCCGCTGCCCGCGTGCAGACGAGCCTCAACAATGCCAAGACCCCGCTGGAAGGTGAGATCCATGAGGTCCATCTTCAGAATGAATTTCTGGGGCAAACCGGATTCGTCAGCCTGGATGACCTCCGCCTTCGCTCCGTCAGCTAGAAAGAGCGGGGTCTCTTCGTTATTCCCCATCTTCATATACTGTCGCTCTTGCCGGTCGTAGCGGATTAACCTTGTCGGGGTCGTATCCTCGGTAACGAACGGAAAGCTCGTGAGCAGGTAGAAGCTACGGCCGCCGACAATCCGGTATTCTTGAACCGCAAAATCGAGGGCACCCAGCTTCTGTCCATTCTCGTTCAAGAGGTCGTAGACCCAGCGATTGCCGACTTCGAGCGGAAGAAAATCGGCGGACATCCTCACACCAGGCTGAGCAAACAACGAGGCGGGAAGTAACAAAAAGAGAATGCAAACCTTCGGCACAATTTTCATTGCATTCGTCAACTGGTAGCCACTGTCGCTGCCTTTAAGTGTAGCATGCAGGCATGTACCTGGATGTGGACGAGCAATTCATGGATCTGGCACTCGTCGAAGCGAAGAAAGCGGAGGCGTCGGGCGAAGTTCCGGTTGGAGCCGTGATTGTTTCAGACGGAATTGTTATCGCGAAAAGCTTTAACCGTCCGCTTTCTCTGAATGATCCCACAGCGCATGCCGAAATCGGCGCCCTCCGCGATGCATGTCGAGAGCAAGGTAATTACAGACTGTCCGGGGCGACGATGTACTCGACCGTGGAACCGTGCATGATGTGCGCCGGCGCAATGATTCACGCGCGCCTGGCACGTCTCGTCTTTGGAACTCCCGATCCCAAAGCCGGCTCGGCAGGATCGATTTATAACGTCCTGACCGATCCGCGGCTGAATCATCGCGTCGAAGTGATCTCCGGCATCCGTGAGGATGAATGCGCATCCCTGCTTCGGGATTTCTTTCAGCGGCGCCGAAGCAGCCAATCTCTGTAAGATTCCACCCGCACCGCCTGCCCTGACATACAATGGCAAATATGAAGGACAAAATTCAAAAGACCGAAGAAGAATGGAAGAAGGAACTTTCGACAGAGCAGTATCAGGTGTGCCGTATGAAAGCCACGGAGTCTCCCTTCACCGGAAAATATTACAACTCGAAGCAGTCGGGCATGTACCGATGTGTTGCCTGCGGGAACGAATTGTTTGATTCGGCCGCCAAATTCGATTCCGGCACGGGCTGGCCTAGTTTTTACAAACCAATTTCGGAAGAAAATATCGAGGAAGAAGAAGATTTAAGCTATGGAATGCCCCGGACCGAAGTCATGTGTAGCCGATGCGGAGCGCATCTCGGCCACGTCTTTCCCGACGGGCCTCGCCCTACCGGCCTTCGTTACTGTATCAATTCCGTCGCGCTGAAGTTGGAACCCAAAGAAAAACAATAGCGCCGTATAGCTCATTTCTTCGGAACGATCTGAATTTCAAAAATTTTTGGCCAAAGTTTTCCAGTAACGAACAAGCGATCGGCTGCGGCGTCATATGCAATACCGTTGAGGACCGCCTCCGGCTCGGGGCGGTCGGTTTTTGAAAGAATTCCGCTGAGATCGATCCAGCCCAGCACTTTACCGTCCATGGGCGCGATACGCGCGATGCGATCGGTTTGCCAGACATTTGCCAAAATTTCTCCACGAACAAATTCCAATTCGTTGAGGGCCGTAACCTCGCGGGAACCGTCCTTGACCGTAATCCGGCGGATTTCTTTGAGCGTTGCGGGATCCCAAACTCGGAGTTGAGACGTACCGTCACTCATATAGATCTGCTTGCCGTCGTTCGTCATGCCCCAACCCTCACCGGAATAGTTGAAACTGCCCATCAGCCGGAAAGTCGATTTGTCGTAGATAAAACCGGTCTGAGACTGCCAGGTGAGTTGAAGGATCCGCTGGTTCAAGACCGTAATGCCTTCGCCGAAAAACGGCTGGGGTACATCAAAGCGCTGCACAACCTGGCCGGTCTCGAGATTCACCTTCCTCAGCGACGACCGGCCGACAAGCCCGGTCCCCTCGTAAAGAAACCCGTCGCGAAATTCCAGCCCTTGCGTGAAAGCGTTTCGTTCATGAGGATAACTTTTGACAACGCGATAGCCGTATTGCTGCGGAGAAAAAGCAGCCACAAAAAGGCACAAAAGACACAAAAGGATTTTTTGTGAATTTTGTGCTTTTTTGTGGCTAATCTCATGCCCACGCGACGAAGCCAAAAACGAAATTTTTCCCTGGCGCGTGAGGATCTTCAGCCGCTCTTCGATGTAATAGACGCCCAACATCTTCCGGTAGAGCTCCAGAATAATGGCATCGGGCACAAACCTCCGTTCCGGTTCGCTGCGCAGGTTTGTCGGAGTATCCATAGATCTTAGGCTCATACCACTCGCCTCATCTCTAGAATAAACCCAATTTATGTTGGGATGACCGCTCCGCAACTTTCTACGTAGCGATGGACCGACAAGTGCATCCAATTTCGGAGGAGAATGTCGTTAAGGCAGGGGAGGTGCGTGCAACGATCGTCGCCTATTGCACCTGACCGTCTGAAGCCTCAAGCGCCCGTGTGGCGCAAATTCTTACGCAAAAGGGATACCCCCGCGCGTTTTGCGTTCTAACGTGCTTTGCTTGACGGCAGTGACCCCTAGAAACGCCTGTTACTTGCTCCGCCGGTTCCGGCGAGAAAAACGGTTCTGTTTCTCCATGAGGCGGTCGACACCGTTGGCCGTGATTGCGAGCAGCCCGTTCTCCAACCGTTCGACACATCCCTTCTCGCGCAAATACCACAAATGAAACTCCAGATCGTCCGACGAGTGACCGAGAACCTCTTCCAACTGAACGATACCCATACCACTGCGCTTCAGATTCTTTCGTCTTTTCGCGTATAAGAGCGACAGAATGCGATCGAAGAGTCGTTGGTCACCTTCGTATCCGGTTTCTTCAGAAGTTTCATCGAGGGGCGTCAGTGCGTTCGTGGGCACGTCTTCGCAGCCGCGGTCATGGGATGCTCGCGGTTCCGCATCGGAAAGAATCTTGCCGGCTCTGAAGATCTGGACGAATCGCGCGGGATCACCTGTCTCCTGATTACCGGGATGATACTGGCGGGCGAGAATCTTGCAGGCGCGGTCGAAGGACTCTCCAACATTGGAGGTGAGCTGAAGAATTTCGTAAAAGTCCTGCCGGTATCGGGCGTCCTTCTCTGTGATCATCGCATCCCAAAAATAACACAGCACGGGACTGGAGACACTGAGCAAGAC
>WNGL01002435.1_pt1 | contig 26007 bp, 26 predicted proteins | sample 5400591 | NCBI WGS metagenome assembly WNGL01 (sample SAMN13153377, study PRJNA577476) | soil metagenome | isolation source: 80 cm soil or saprolite under Garry oak tree replicate 1 | place: USA:California | collected 2016-06-15 | reverse complement strand
TCCGGCCGGGCCGCCGTCGTGGCGCAAGGCCCGGCGGGACGAGGGGTTCCGCATCGTGGGGCGGCGCGGGCGGCAGTGGGACGTGCGCCGACTTAACCGGAAAGCTGGTGAAGTCTGGATACCGAAGGTCGGGTGGGTGCGGTTTCGCTGGTCCCGCGCGGTGCCGCCGGAGGTGAAGTCCTACCGGGTGACCATGGACCGGGTGGGGCGCTGGCATATCGCCTTCGCCGCGATCCCGGACCCGGTGCCCGGCCCCGGCAACGGCGAGGTGGTCGGCATTGACCGTGGCGTGGCAGTGTCCGCGGCTCTGTCCACCGGGGAACTGCTGCACGTATCCGGCCTGACCGTGCGGGAGCGGAAGCTCGCCCGCGCCCGGCGTGGCTCGGAACGCCGCAAGGGGGTAAGGCTCGCCATCGCCCGGCTGAAGGCCCGCGAGACCGACCGGCGAAAAGACTGGGCCGAGAAGGCCAGCACAGACATCGCACGCCGGTTTGACACCATCAGAGTCGAGGATCTGCTCATCAAGAACATGACGCGCTCGGCGAAGGGGTCTGCCGGGAATCCGGGCCGGAACGTGCGGCAGAAGTCCGGGCTCAACCGGGAGATCCTGCGGTCCGGGTGGGGTCTGCTCGTCCGCCGTCTGGAGGAGAAAGCTGCGAGCCGGGTAGAGAAGATCAAACCCGCGTTCACGAGCCAGCGCTGCTCGGCGTGCGGACACGTGGATGCGAAGTCGCGCGAGAGCCAAGCGCGCTTCGTGTGCACGGCCTGCGGCTTCGCCTGCAATGCTGACGTGAACGCGGCCAGGAACATCGCGGCGGGGCACGCCGTGGCTGCGCGGGGAGGCTTCCGGGATGCCGGGCCCGTGAACCGCGAACCTCAACTGCTGCTCCAATCGGCGTAGTAGCTGGAATCCCCTCCTTCGGGCCGGGGAGGATGTCAAGACTGGCTTGCCTTCCGGTATCTCGCGGCCAGGCCCCCGAGGCAGGCCGCGAGCAAGAGCACCGCTAGGACCCCGTAGAGCGGCCCGTAGCGGCCTGGATCGGCGGTCAGGCCCGCCTGCGCGCTGCCGCCGAGCCAGACGCGCACCCCGTCGAGGATGGTGAACGGGCTGAACAGCCCGGCGATCCGGGCCCCCGTGGAGGTGGCCGACTGCCCTCCCTCGGCCTGGATCAGCAGCAGGGCCAGGAAGAACGTGAGCACGCAGGAGATCGCGACGATCCCGGTCGAATACGCGCGCCGCCCGGTGAAGGACGCCAGCACCAGGCCGATCGCCGCGAACAGCACGGCCCACATCAGGCCGACGCCGAGCCCGGGGATCAGCGCCCTGGTCTCGTGCCAGACGGCCGAGCCGCCCCCGGCCGACGCGATCGTGCCCACGTACAGCAGGACCAGCGGCACCTCGATCAGGACCAGCAGCGCCCCGGTCATCGCAAGGAACTTGGCCAGCGGGTAGTCGCCGCGCCGCAGCGGCCGGCAGAAGTACAGCGGCAGGACGCGGCTGCGCAGGTCCCGGGAGACGAGTTCGGGGGCCTGGGCGGCGATGAAGATCGTGACCAGGGCCACCCGCAGCGACGGCGTGTAGACGTCGTAGCCGAACAGGCGCGCGTTGCCGCGGGCCACCGCGAACGCGTTCACCAGCGCCGGCAGGCACATCGCGATGAACGCCAGAACCGGCACGATCTTGCCCTTTACGCCCCGGCCGATGCCGAACGCGGAACGGAAACTGTGCCAGGTCAGCGCCTTGACGATCTGCGCGCGACCCAGCCTCGGGCCGTCGTAGCCGCGATAGCCGAGATCGTGGATGACCCCGCCGGCCTGATGTTGAGCCTGGACACCGGCATCAGGCATGCTGGAACTCCTCCCCGTCGCGGAACAGTTCCTCGACCTGATGCCGCCGCTGCTCGAGCCGGCACAGCGGCAGGGCCAGGGCGGCCACGCAGTCGCGCACCACGTCGTAGGTGTCGTCCCCGCCGAGCGGCACCAGCAGCGTCCTGGCCTGAGCGGTGACGGACAGGCCGCGGGCGGCCAGTTCGGCTTGCAGCTGGGCCAGGCCCTCCTCCACTTCCACCGCGAGGACCTGACTCGCCTGGGTGAAGCTGGTGATCGAGTCGGCGCGCAGCAGTCGCCCGCCGTCGATCGCGACCAGGTGGTCGCAGATCCGCTCGATCTCGCCGAGCAGGTGCGAGGCGACGACGATGGAGATGCCGAACTCCGTGCCGATCCGGCCGATCAGCTCGAGCATGGCGGTGCGCCCGGCCGGGTCGAGCCCGTTGGTCGGCTCGTCGAGCAGCATCAGCCTCGGCGCGCCCACCAGGGCCTGGGCCAGCTTCACCCGCTGCTTCATGCCGGTGGAATAGGTGCCGATAAGACGGTACCGCTCCTCGTGCAGGCCGACGTGGCGCAGCGACTCGGCCGCGCGTTCCTTGGCCACCGTGGGCGGCAGGCCCGAGACGCGGCCCAGGTGGGTGACGAACTCGGTCGCGGTCACGTCGGGCGGGAGGCAATCGTGCTCGGGCATGTAGCCGAGCAGGGCCCTGATCGCCTCGCCGCTGGTCTGGCAGTCGTGCCCGAGCACCGTGGCCTGGCCCTCGGTCGGCGGGACGAGGCCGAGCAGGATCTTTATCAGCGTGGACTTTCCCGCGCCGTTCGCGCCGACCAGCCCGGTGACGCCCGGGGCGACCGAGACGGTCAGACCATCGAGCGCGGTCACCCGGCCCGGGTAGACCTTGGTCAGCGCGGTGGTCTCGATGACGGTGTCCGTCTCGATCGGGCCCGCCCCGGTCGAGGGAGCATCGGTGGATGGCATGTGTGTTACCGTGCCAGCACGGGGCCGGCCGTGGCATCGGCCGCGAGGGTGAAGTTGGTGCCGGCCGGGCGTCAGCCTGGCGGTCAGCGGCGGGGCGCCTGGCTCACCGCGCGGCCTACGCCTGCAGGATGACGCCGTGGCCAGCGATGCCGGTTACGGTGGTTTCGTGCGCACCGATTCAGAGGCTCCGGCTGCCCGTCAGCGGCCGCCGCTGACCAAGCGGCTCAAGCCCCGGCACTGGGCGGCGCTGGACTACGTGGTCGGCGGGGTGTTCGGCCTGATCCTGTTCACGACCATCAGGCCCGGCGTCGTCCAGGCCATCGAGAGCCCCTACGGGTGGGTACCCTACCGCCCGCTGGCGCTGACCTGGCCGCTGGTCCTGTTCCTCGTCCTGATGGCGGTGGTAGCGGTCGGCATGCGCCGCCGCCGCCCAGCCTTCATGCTCGGCGTCCTGCTGGCCGGCTCGGTCATCGTCACCACGCTGACCGGCCCGGAGGCTGGCGCGCTGACCTACTTCCTGCCGGTGGCCTACGTGCTCTACCTGGTCGCGGCGACCTACGAGCACCGGCGGGCCGCGGCGCGCGTGCTCATCGCCGTGTTCGCCACCCTGCTGGCCGACGCGGTGCGTGATCATCGCCTGGTTCACCGGCTACATCGTGCGCCAGCGGCGCCGGTACGCGCTCCGGCTGCAGGACGAGGCGGCCAGCAAGGCGGTCGCCGAGGAGCGCCTGCGCATCGCCAGGGAACTGCACGACGTGGTGGCCCACAGCATGAGCGTCATCGCGGTCCAGGCGGGTTACGGTCAGTACGTCATCGACACCCAGCCCGCCGACGCGCGCGACGCCCTCGGCGCGATCCAGGCCACCAGCCGGGAAGCGCTGGACGAGATGCGCCGGATGCTCAGCGCCCTGCGTCAGGCGGACGAGACCGACCAGCGCGAGGTGGCCGCGCGGGCCGCCCCTGGCCCCGGTACCGGCGCTGACGTCGGTACCGGCGCTGACGTCAGCGACCCCGCGCGCGACCCCGCGCCGAAGGCGCCAGGGGGCAGCGCGCCGCTGTCGCCCGCCCCCGGGCTGGCCGACCTGGACCGGCTGGTCTCGCGCACCGCGAGCGCGGGCGTGCGGGTGGACGTGACCCGCTGCGGGCGGCCCAGGAATCTGCCCCCCAGCCTCGACCTGTCGGCCTACCGGATCGTGCAGGAAGCACTGACCAACGTGGTCAAGCACGCGCGCACGAGCTCGTGCCGGGTGCTGATCGGATACGGCCAGGACGAGCTGATCCTCGAGGTGACCGACAACGGCGCCGGCCTGCCCGCGATGGCCGGAGCCGGGGTGCCCGGGAACAGCCTGGCCCTGGCCGGCGGCGGGCCGGTGCGGCTCGCCGAGGGCAGCACGCCCGGGTGGAGCGTGCCCGACGTCGCCGGGAGCGGGCACGGGATCATCGGGATGCGCGAGCGGGTCAGCCTGCTCGGCGGTGAGTTCAGCGCCGGACCGCTGCCCGGATACGGCTTCCAGGTCAGCGCGCACATCCCGCTGCCCGCAGGAAGCGCGTAGCCTCGGCATGACCTTGCGGGTGGTGGTCGCGGACGACCAGGCGCTGGTCCGGGTGGGCTTCTGCGGGATCATTGCGGCCACGCCCGGTTTCACCGTCGTCGGCGAGGCGGGCAACGGCGCCGAGGCGGTGGAGGCGGCCCGCCGGACCAGGCCCGATGTCATCCTGATGGACGTGCGCATGCCGGTCATGGACGGCATCGAGGCCACCAGGCAGATCACCGCGAGCACCGACGTCCGTGCCCTCATCTTGACCACCTTCGACCTGGACGAGTACGTCTTCGCCGCGCTCCGCGCCGGGGCCAGCGGTTTCCTGCTCAAGGACACGGTGCCCGCCGACCTGCTCACCGCCATCCGGGTGGTGGCCGCCGGGGACGCGCTGCTCGCGCCGAGCGTTACCCGCCGCCTGATCGGCGAGTTCACCCGCGCGTTTCCCGGCGCCGGGATCCGGGCGGCGGCCAGGCCGGCTCAGGGCGCGGCCACTTCGGCGCAGGATGACCAGGCCAGCGCCGCCTGCGACCGGCTTCAGCGGGTACTCACCGAACGCGAGCTCGAAGTGCTCCGGATGGTAGCCCGCGGGATGTCCAACGCGGAGATCGCCGAGGAGCTGACGATCAGCCCGGCCACGGCCAAGACCCACGTGGCCCACCTGCTGACCAAGCTCGACGCCAGGGACCGCATCCAGCTCGTCATCATCGCGTACCAAACCGGTCTGAGCAGGTCCTGACGCGTTCTCAGTGCGAGAAGTGGCCCCGGTAGTACTCGAAGACGAAGCCGATCGTCGCGAACACGGTGAGCATCAGCCCGATGAGGAAGAGCCACCAGCCGATCGCGAAGCCGAGGGCAGCCGTGGCCGCGGAGAGCCCGAGGAACAGCGGCCACCAGCTGTGCGGGCTGAAGAACCCGGCCTCGCCGGTGCCCTGCGCGATCTCGCCGCGGTTGTCGTCTTCCGGGCGCCTGGGCAGGCGGCGCCCGGTGAATAGCACGTAGAAGCCGGTCAGGATGGCCAGCCCGACGAGGAACGCGATCGCGGCGGTCCCGGTCGGGTCCTTGGAGGTGTACCAGTACACGACGTCCGTGCCTGCGAAGAAGACCCCGCAGCCGAGGAAGAGCCAGCCTTCGACCTTCATCTGGGGAACCTACTTCCGCGCGCTCTCGATGGCCGGGATCTTCTGCTCGATGCCGTGTGATTCCCGGCCCCACTTGATGTGCGGGTAGTGCGCCTCGAAGGCGGGCCGCTCGGACCTGATCCTCGGGATGCGGTAGAAATTGTGCCGCGGCGGCGGGCAGGACGTCGCCCATTCGAGCGAGCTCGAGAAGCCCCACGGGTCCTCTTCGGTCACCTTCACCCCGTGCCGCCAGGTGACGTACACGTTCCAGAAGAACATGAGAATGGACAGGGCGAGAATCCACGACCCGACGGTCGAGATGACGTTGAGCGTGGTCACGTTGCCGGGCAGGAGCGGGTAGTTGGCGGTACGCCGTACCTGACCCTCGACGCCCGCCCAGTGCTGGACCAGGAACGTCATGTGGAAGCCAATGAACATCAGCCAGAACTGGACCTTGCCGATCCGGCTGTTCAGCATCTTGCCGGTCATCTTCGGCCACCAGAAGTAGAAGCCGGCGAACATCTCGAACAGCACCGTGCCGGCCAGCACGTAGTGGAAGTGCGCGACCACGAAGTAGGAGTCGGACACGGCGAAGTTCAGCGGCGGGGAGGCCAGGATGATGCCGGTGATGCCGCCGAACAGGAACGTGATCAGGAAGCCGATCGTGTACAGCATCGGGGGTTCGAAGGTGAGCTGGCCCTTCCACATGGTGCCCACCCAGTTGAAGAACTTCACCCCGGTCGGCACCGCGATCAGGAACGTCATGAACGAGAAGAACGGCAGCAGCACGGCGCCGGTGGTGAACATGTGGTGCGCCCACACGGTCATCGACAGGCCGGCGATCGCGATCGTGGCGGCGATCAGCGTCTTGTAGCCGAACAGCGGCTTACGGCTGAACACGGGAATGATCTCGGTGGCGATGCCGAAGAAGGGCAGCGCGAGGATGTAGACCTCGGGATGGCCGAAGAACCAGAACAGATGCTGCCACAAGATCGCCCCGCCGCTGGAGGCGTCGAAGACGTGTGCGCCCATCCGCCGGTCGATCTCGAGCACGAGCAGCGCGGCGGCGAGCACCGGGAACGCCATCAGCACCAGCATCGAGGTGAGCAGCGTGTTCCAGGTGAACATCGGCATCCGGAACATCGTCATGCCGGGCGCGCGCATGCAGAAGATGGTGGTGATGAAGTTGACCCCGGATAGGATGGTGCCGAGACCGGAGAGCACCAGGCCCATGATCCACATGTCGGCGCCGACGCCGGGTGAGTAGATCGCGCTGGACAGCGGGGAGTACGCGTACCAGCCGAACGACGCGGCGCCGCCCGGGGTGAGGAAGCTGGCCAGCAGGATGAGCCCGCCGAGCGCGAACATGTAGTAGCTCAGTATGTTCATCCGCGGGAACGCCACGTCGGGCGCGCCGATCTGCAGCGGCAGCACCTCGTTCACGAACCCGATGAACAGCGGGGTGGCGAACAGCAGGAGCATGAGAATGCCGTGCATGGTGAACAGCTCGTTGTACTGCTGGTCGGACACGACATGCTGGTCCGGGCCCAGCTGCTGGATCCGTATCAGGAGGGCCATCACCCCGGCGCACAGGAAGAAGAAGAACGAGGTGATGAGGTACATGTGCCCGATGATCTTGTGATCGGTCGAGGACAGCCAGGAGGCGAGGATGTTGCCCTTGCGCTCGGTCTTCGGCGCGACGTCAACGCGGACCGGCTGTTCGATCGTGCTCACTGCGTGCTCCCGGATGAACTCTGGGCGGCCTGCTCCTGGGCCATGTACGCCTGGAATTGCTGCGGTGTCACGACCTTCAGCGTAAACAGCATCTTGGCATGGTAAAGGCCGCACAACTCACTGCAGTGCCCGGTGTACGTGCCCGTCTTAGTGGCGGTGATCGTGAAGTGGTTCGGGTGACCGGGGATGACGTCCCGCTTGAACAGGAACTGGGGCACCCAGAAGGCGTGGATGACGTCTTGTGAGGTCAGGTCGAACTGGACCGTCTCCCCCTTCGGGATCTCGAGCACCGGCAGCGGCCCTTCGCCCTGCATGTTTCCGATGTTGGTCACGCCGTACTGCGGGTACTTGAACTGCCAGGTCCACTGGAACCCGAGCACCTGCACCCGCACGGCGGGCTTGGCCGGCAGCTTGTCGATGTAGTCCTCGTCCTTGGCGGTGAAGTAGAACAGCACCGCGATCAGCACGAACGGCACCGCCGTGTACATGATCTCGATCGGCATGTTGTAGCGCGCCTGCGGCGGCAGCTTGTCCCCGCGCTTGCGGTGGAAGATGACCGCCCACAGGATCAGCCCCCAGACCAGCGCGCCGACGGCCAGGCCCGCGATCCAGGATCCCTGCCAGAGCGTCAGGACCGTCTTGCCCTGCTCGGTGATCGGGTCGGGGAATCCCAGCCGGGTGAACGAATCGTTCGTGCACCCGGTGAGGCCGAGGACCACGAAGGTGAGCGCGACCGTCATGCCTGCCGCGCGCGTCGCGCGCGCCCGGCCCGGACGGGGCCTTCGAGAGCCCTGTTCGGCGTTATCGGTAGTCAAGGCGAGGGCCTTCCTCGGTTCTGCTACAACGTGTCGTGCAAACAGTATCGCGCACCGACCGCGAGGCAGCTACGACCCCACGGGTTTGAGTCATCTTTGCGCGCCGGCGCGCGTACGCCGAGCCCGGGCGGGCATGATGGACAGCGTGAGGCAGTACTGGCCCGGGGGGGCGACCCCCCGGAACCCCCCGCGACCGGGGGGACCCATCCCCCCGGACCCCCCTCGGACCGGCCGCCGCACCCGGCTGTTCGGTCGCGTCCCCGCGGCGCGCCCGGAGGACCAGCAGGCCACCGAGCCAGTTCCGGTCATGGAGGCCGAACGGCTTCCGGATCCGCCTGCCCCCCCGGTTCCTGCCCTGACCATCGACGCCCTGGGCCGCAAGTGCCCCATTCCCATCATCATGCTCGCCGATCAGATCAGGAACGTCCCGCTGGGCGCCGTGGTGGCGGTGCTGGCCGACGACCCGGCGGCCTACACCGACATACCGTCCTGGTGCATGATGAAGGCGCACGAGTTCGCCGGGCACCGGGAGCTGCCCCAGGGCGGCTGGGCGCTGTACATCCGCCGCAGGCTGTGACGCTTTTTACGAGGTCGGCTTGAACCGGCCTGTGAAGCGCGGGTCATCTTCCCACCAGGGTCTTTCCCCGGCCTGCTCCCCCTCCGCGAGCACCTCGGCAGCGGCCTGCCTGGCGTCCAGTTCGGCGTCGACCCGGGCCGCGTCGGACTCGTCCTCGCGTATCAGCTGGATCAGCTGGGCGGCCAGGAAGGGCAGGCCGACGAGGTCGCCGAGGATCCACAGCGCTCCCCCGCCGATGATCTGATCCGACTGCAACGTGGGTCCCCACGGGCGGGCCAGCGCGTGGTACCAGGCCGCGCCGATGAGATTCTGGCTGGCGATGATGGCGAGCCCGAGGAAGGCGTCGCCGATAACCTCGGCGCCGGTGATCCACATCGAGACCGCGTAGGAGTACTCCTTCGGCACCGGGTCGACCCGCAGCAGCGTCCAGAAGAACGCGAAGCCGGGCGCCATCAGCGCCAGGAAGGTCAGCTCCCGGACCGCGGCACTGTGGAACACCGCGCTGTACCAGGACGTGAAGTACATGACGAAGGGCACGCCCACCAGCGCGAACGTGGTGATCGCGGGGAACGTGAAGATCCGCGCCGGGCGCGAGCGGATTATCGCCTCCAGGCGCGCGCCGGCCCGCGGGAACACCGCGATGACCAGCGAGATCGGGCGCCCGAGCGCGAGGAACAGCGGCACCACCAAGACGAGCAACACCGTCTGTACCGCCCGCGCGTAGAACAGCACCGACTGGTATACGCCCACCCAGGACATCGTCGCGACGACCAGGAAGCCCAGGCCGAGGCCGAGGAACCAGATCCGGCGCGCCACCGGCCAGCCCGGCTGCCTGCGCACCGCCGCGAGGTAGCCGCCGCCGAGGATCAGCACCAGCGCCAGCATCCACGGGTCGAGCGTCCACTCGGTGAGCGCCCGGGCCACCGTCAGCTCGGGCGGTCCGTGGTAACCGCCTCCGGCCGCCCGGATCAGCTCGGCCAGCCCGGCAGATGCGACCGCCGTTCCCATGCCCGTCACGCTACCGCCGCCCGTGACCGGGGCCGCGGCCGGGCGGCACCTTCTTAGGAGGCGGGGCGGACGGCGCCTATGTACATGATCTGGACGGGCTTGGTGCAGCCGCTGGAGGTGTTCGGCAGGTAGACCGGCTCGGTCTGGTTGGGCGGGTAGATCTTCAGGGCCGTGGCCTTGGTGGGGCCGCAGGTGGCGCTCGGGAAGTTCAGCGCGTCCACGATCTGCAGCTGGGCGCTCGCGGTGGCGCCCGCGGCCAGGGTGACCAGCTTCTTCGGCGTGCTGGTGCTCCGCTTGGCGGCCAGGCCGATCTGCTTATACGGCGGGCCGGTGACCAGCGAGACGCCCGGATAGCCGAACAGCGTGCAGCTGCTGCCCGAGGTGTTGGTGAAGTCGATGATCACGTACACGCCGCCCGCGTAGCCGTCGGAGGAGCCGAGCTTGACCTGCAGCGCGCTGGTCGCGCAGGCTGGCGTCCCCGCTGCCGAGGAGGACGGCGCCACCACCGCGGGGGTATTGCCGCTGCTGGTGGCGGCCGGAGCGCTCGGGCTGGCCGCGGGCGTGGAGCCGGACGCGGCCGGCTGGCTGCTGCCTGGCGAGGCGCACCCGGCCACGGCCGCGGTACAGATCAGCGCGGCGGCCGTGAGGGCGAGCCGCCCGGCCCTAAGCACCACGGCTCGAAGGTGACCAGCGAGATGACCGAAGCGCGCTTCACAATGCCTCCCAAGCAAGAACAACCGGTTCAAAGCCTGAGACGGCGCAGGCACGCGCCGGGTTGTGAAGTGAAATCACGCTTGGCTGCCGATGCGAATAGCCAGGCCCGTTCGGTATGAAGATCGTTATCTCAAGCGGGCAGGTGCGCCGCGACCTCGGTCGCCGCCGTGTCGCCGTAGGCGGCGGCGAAGCGCTCGGTCAGCGGGCCCGGCTTCAGGTTGTACTCCTGCGGGCCGGTGGCCTCCAGGGCATGCACCGCCATCAGGTTGCCGAGCTGGGCGGCGCGCTCGAGGGGCAGGCCCCAGGCGACGGCGGCCAGGAAGCCGGAGCGGAACGCGTCACCGGACCCAGTGGGGTCGACGGGCTTGGCGTCCGGCACCGCGGGTACCGAGATCGTCGGCTCGCCGCGCTGCTCGATCTTGGCGCCGGACGAGCCGAGGGTGGTGATCCTGACCCCGACCCGGGCCAGCATCTCCGCGCTGCCCCAGCCGGACTTGCGCTCGATCAGGGCTTCCTCGTACTCGTTGCCGAACAGATAGTCCGCGCCGTCGACCAGCGTACGCACCTGCTCGTCGTCGAGGATCCTGGCCAGCTGCTGGGACGGGTCGGCGGCGAAGGGCAGGCCCGACTCGCGGCAGTCCACGGTGTGCGCCACCATGGCCATGGGGTCGCCGGCGCCGATCAGCACCAGGTCGATGCCGCCGTGCTCCTCCGCCAGCGGCGCGAGCTTGATCTCGGCGTCCTGGCTCATCGCGCCCGCGTAGAACGAGCCGATCTGGTTCCCGTCCTCATCGGTCGTGCAGACGAAGCGGGCGGTGTGCTTGAGCAGCGACTCCCGCACGCCCGCGGTGCTGACGCCGTGGCTTTCCAGCCACTGCCGGTAGTCCTCGAAATCAGCCCCGACCCCGCCGACGAGCAGCGGCCGCAGGCCGAGCACGCCGAGCCCGAAGGCGATGTTGGCCGCCACCCCGCCGCGGCGGATGGCCAGATCGTCGACAAGGAACGACAGCGAGACGCGGTCGAGCTTGTCCGCGATGAGCTGGTCGGTGAACTTGCCGGGAAACGTCATCAGGTGGTCGGTCGCAATCGACCCCGTCACGGCGATACGCACGGCGTTACCTTATCCCCCCGGCCGCCGTCAGTGGAACGAATCGCCGCAGGCGCAGGAACCCGTCGCGTTCGGGTTGTCGATCGTGAAGCCCTGCTTCTCGATCGTGTCCACGAAGTCGATGGTCGCGCCCATCAGGTACGGGGCGCTCATCTTGTCGGTCACGACCTGCACGCCGCCGAACTTGGCGACGATGTCGCCGTCGATGTCGCGCTCGTCGAAGTAGAGCTGGTAGCGAAGACCCGAGCAGCCGCCCGGCTGCACCGCGATACGCAACCTGAGGTCGTCGCGACCCTCCTGGGCGAGCAGCGAGCTCACCTTGGCCGCGGCACCGTCGGTCAGGACGATCCCCTGCGTGGCCTCTTGCTGAATAGTCACCTTAGCTCCCGCCTGGTGTATGTGCCGCGCTCAGACGGCGTCTGGCGTTGCTCCAACGTGCAGTCCCAACGATATGCGGTGCGCCGGCATTCCAGCCACCCCTGAGGCGTGGCTCACAGCGTCTCTAAGACGGGCCGCTGCCAGCCGGGCCGCTACAAGCCGGGGGCGCCCCAGACCGGGAACCACCGGGCCAGGTCCGGCTCCCACTTCAGGTCGTCGCCGATCACGCCCTTGATCTCCAGCTCGAGCGCGTTGTTCCGGCGCTCGCCGGACAGCGGGGCGAACGGGTAGAACGAGCCCCGCTTGTACAGGTAGATGAGGGCGAGGCGGCGCTCCTGCTCGTCGGAGAAGGCGACCAGGGTACACAGCAGCTGCGGGCCGAAGCCGTTGTCGACCAGCGAGGAGTTGACCGCGTGCAGGTCGGTGACCAGCGCCTCGAGCTCGTCCGACATGTGCGAGCTGACCAGCCAGGTGAAGCCGTAGTCGTCCTTGGTCACCTCGACCGGCAGGCCGCCCTCGGCGTGCGAGCTCGAGTTGAGCAGGTCCTGCACGTCCTTCTGCACGTCGGAGAAGGACCGGCCCTCCACCGGGCGGAAGCACACGGAGCCGGATCCAGTGGGCTTGAATCCGGCTCCCGCGTCCAGCGTGACCGCCGCGGACGGCAGCGCGAACAGGTCGTCCAGCTTGGGCTGGACCGGCTTGGTACGGCCCAGCAACGTGTCCAGGAAGCCCACGAGCGCTCCGTCCTAAACTGGTCCTTAGCCGGCGGTCCGGCCGAGCTGCTGCTGCACCTTGTCGAGCTCGGCCAGGCGGCGCTCCAGGCTCGGGTGGGTGGAGAAGATGTTGGCCAGCTTGCCGCTGCCGCCGGCGCTGAGGTGCATGGCCGGCGCGAAGAAGAACGCGTTCAGCGGCTGCGAGGTGCGCAGGTCCCTGGTCGGGATCCTGCCTATATCGCCGGTCACCTTCATCAGCGCGGCCTTCAGCGAGCTCGGCCGCCCGGTGAGCAGCGCGCCGCTGCGGTCCGCGGACAGCTCGCGGTACCGGGACAGCAGCCGGATCAGCAGGAAGCTGATCGCGTAGACGACAATGCTCACCGCCATGAGAGCGAGCATCACGACCCCGGCGTTGCTGTCGTTGCTCCGGCGGCCGCCGCCGAACAGCTCGCCGTAGAACGCGATCCTGACCAGCAGCGCCGCGATGATGGCCAGGAACGACGCGATCGTCATCACCTGGACGTCCTTGTGCGCCACGTGCGACATCTCGTGGGCGAGGACGCCCTCGAGCTCGTCGTTCTCCAGACGGCGCAGGATTCCCTTGGTCGCGCAGACTACCGCGTGGTCGGCGTTGCGGCCGGTCGCGAACGCGTTCGGCATGTCGGTGTCGGCGATCGCGACCCGCGGCTTGGGCATGTCAGCCAGCGCGCAGAGCCGGTCCACGATGCCGTGCAGGCGCGCGGCTTCCGGTGAGTCGGTCGGGCTTACCTCGTGCGCCCCCGCCGTGGCCAGCGCGATCTTGTCGGAGTAGAACAGTGACCCGATGGCGAAGCCCCCGCCCAGGATCACGGCAAAGAACACGATCGCGGTACTGGACGCGCCGTACACCGTCCCGATGCCGATGATCGCGGCGACGAACGCGACAAACACCAGCCCGAGCAGGAACATGGTCACGGTCATCCGCACCGTGAGCCCCCGGTCGGGCGCATACCTGGTACGCGCCGCCATGGCGACACCTCCGTTCGGCCCCCGGCTGGCCGTAACCGCCCGGGACCAGCAGCCAATTATCTAGCTCAAATCTACCCGTCCAACGCTGAGCGCCAGCCGAACGTTACCCGCGAGTATGCTCAGGGCCTTCTGCCCACGGCTTAACCGGCGGCACGGAGGGGCGTCCCCCGAGCCAGCCGAGCTTAACCGGGGATCAGGCCCTCCTCGGTGAGCATCTCGCGGACCTCGTCCATGCTCGCGTCCTCCGGCGGAAGGATCAGGTCAGACGGTTCCAGGGTATCGGAGGGCAGCGGCGAGCCCTGGGCGCGAACCTGGTCGAGCAGGCCGCGCAGCGCCGCGGTGAAGGCCGCCTCGTCGTTGCGGTTGACGGCGGCCTCGAGCTCGCTGTCCAGGCGGTTTAGCTCGGCGGTGGCCGCGTCGTCGATGCTGAACTGACCCTCGCCGCTGATTCTGACGATCACTAGCCCTCACCGTCCTGCGGCTCGGCGGGCCGGTCGGCCGCCGGGATGCTGGCCGGCTGGGCCTGTCCCTGAGGGGCCTGGGCACTTTGAGCCTCCTGGCTGCTGCCGTTGGCGCCGCCCTCGAGCTGCTTGGGCGCACTGGCCGTGATCTCGCCCTTGAGCCTGCTCAGCTCGCTCTCGACGTCGCTGCTCGCGGACATCATGTCCAGCTCGTTCTGGATGTCGTCGCGGTTGCTGCCGCCCACGGCGTCGTCCAGAGCGCCCGAGGCCATCAGCTCGTCGATCGCGCCCGCGCGGGCCTGCATCTGGGCCGTCTTGTCCTCGGCCCGCTGGATCGCCATGCCGACGTCGCCCATCTCCTCGGAGATGCCGGTGAACGCCTCGTTGATCCTGGTCTGGGCCTCGGCCGCGGTGTAGGTGGCCTTGATGGTCTCCTTCCTGGTGCGGAAGGCGTCCACCTTGGACTGCAGCCGCTGGGAGGCGACCGTCAGCTTCTCTTCCTCGCCCTGCAGCTGGGCATACTGCGCCTGCAGGTCGTTCAGCTGGCCCTGTGCCGACGACTTGCGCTCGAGCGCGCCGCGGGCGAGGTCCTCACGACCCATCCCGAGCGCCTTGCGCGCCTGGTCCTCGAGCTTGTTGGACTGCTGCTGGAGTTGGTTCATCTGCAGCTCGACGCGCTTGCGCGACGTGGCGACATCCGCGACCCCACGGCGCACCTTCGTCAGCAACTCGAGCTGCCGCTGGTAGGAGTAGTCCAGGGTCTCACGAGGGTCTTCCATCTTGTCCAGGGCCTTATTGGCCTTGGCCTTGAAGACAAGTGAGACTCGCTTCATCACGCCCATACGCGCGGCCGTCCCCTTCATTAACATCTTCGCCGCCATCAGTCCGCGTGACCGGGCCGAAATCATGGGTCCGGGCACCCGGCTAGACGGCGGACGAGCCCGTGCGACTAGTCGCAATCCACCCTACGCGGTCTCCCGCATTGCGAGCTACAGTGCGGGCTCCCCGGCAACAGGTGGCGCCAGCCCCACCTCTGCTGGCTTCGGGGGGCCATTCCCCCCGTTCCCCCCGATAAGCTAGGCGCGTGTTCCGACGCCGTAGCGCCGGGGCGACGGACGGCACGGCCCAGGATTCCCCGGGCGCGCCGAGCCCGGACGGCCCGGCAGACACCAAACCCCGCTCCCCGGCAGAGGCGGCCAAGGGCCGGCCCACGCCCAAGCGCAGCGTAGCCGAGGCCAAGCGCCGCCAGCCCATCACCGGGTCGTCGCGGGCGGCCGCGGCCGCCCCGCGTACCAAGGAAGAGAAGGCCAAGGCCCGGACGAACCGGGCCGGCCGGTACGAGGCCATGAGGCGGGGCGAGGCGTGGGCCCTGAACCCGCGCGACCGCGGCCCGGCCCGCGCCCTGGCCCGCGACTTCGTGGACTCCAAGCGCCGGGTGAGCGAGTACTACATGTACATCCTCGTCGTCCTGCTCGCCGCGGTGTTCGTACGGAGCACGGCGGCCCAGGCGATCATCTCACCGGTGGTCCTGCTGCTGATCCTGGTCATCGTCGTCGACGCCACGCTGATCCGGCGCAGCCTGGGCCGGCTGATGGCCGAACGGCTGCCCGGCGAGTCCGCCCGGGGCCTGACCATGTACGCGGTGATGCGGGCGCTGCAGATCCGCAGGTTCCGGGTGCCGACCCCGCGTGTCCATCCCGGCGACAAGATCTGACTTCGCCCCTTCACGGCGTTACGGGTGGGAATGTTGTGAGCCGTGTGAGTTCTCAAACGCGCGACCTCTAAAGTTGGGCACCATGGAATACCGACATCTTGGCCGCAGCGGCCTGATGGTCAGCGAGATCGCCTACGGGAACTGGATCACCCACGGCGACCAGGTCGAGGAGCAGGCCGCCATCGATTGCGTCCGGGCCGCGCTGGACGAGGGCATCACCACGTTCGATACCGCCGACGCCTACGCGGGCGGGCGGGCCGAGGAGGTCCTCGGCCGGGCGCTGCACGGGGTGCGCCGGGAGTCGCTCGAGGTCTTCACCAAGGTGTACTGGCCGACCGGCGACAAGCCGAACGACCGCGGCCTGTCGCGTAAGCACATCACTGAGTCGCTGCACGCCTCGCTGCGCCGGCTGCAGACCGATTACGTCGACCTGTACCAGGCGCACAGGTACGACCACGAGACCCCGGTCGAAGAGACCATGCGCGCCTTCGACGACCTGGTCCGCGCGGGCAAGGTGCTGTACGTGGGCGTGTCCGAGTGGCGCGCCGCACAGATCGCGGCCGCGCTGCGGGTGGCCGGCGAGCTCGGCCTGGACCGGATCGTGTCGAACCAGCCGCAGTACAACATGCTGTGGCGGGTCATCGAGCCCGAGGTCGTGCCGCTGTGCGAGAAGGAAGGCATCGGGCAGATCGTCTTCTCGCCGATCGCGCAGGGCGTGCTGACCGGAAAGTACGAGCCGGGCGCGGCGCCCCCGGCGGACTCCCGGGCCTCCGCGCCGGCTGGTTCGGGCTTCATCAAGCGCTGGCTCAGGGACGACACGCTCGCGGCGGTGCAGCGGCTGCGGCCGCTGGCCGACGAGGCTGGGCTGTCCCTGGCGCAGCTGGCGGTGGCGTGGACGCTGCAGAACCAGAACGTGTCCGCGGCCATCGTGGGCGCCACCCGGCCCGCGCAGGTACACGAGAACGTCAAGGCGGCCGGGGTCACGCTGGACGACGGCCTGATGAGCCGGATCGACGAGGCCCTCGGCGACGCGGTGGTCCGTGACCCGTCCGGGACGGCCAGCCCGCCGTCGCGGCCCTAGCCGGCCCCTGGAGCCGACCCTGTAGGCCCGGCCCTCTCGCCCGGCTCAGTCCTCCGGGTGCAGGCTCATCGGGCCGTACTCGGTTCTGGTGTCGTCGAGCAGCGAGACCTGGTCCACCCCGGCCGCGAGCAGCGCGCGCCAGTTCTCCCCGAGCCAGCTCTCCGCGTCGCCCTGGCTGGCGAAGATCGCCTCCTGCAGCTCGTCGGCGGTGATCGCGGTGCCGTCAGCCTTCTCGTACCGCCAGGTCCAGGGCATTGTTCGGTGGCCTCCCGCTGAGACAAGCACTGTGCGTGTGCTGACCGAGGGTAGCTCAGCCCGGGGAAGGCCGCGACCGGCCGTATAGTGAGCGTTAACAAAACATGAATAACGCGCAGAACAAGATGGCCCAGACGGCCTTTCCGCGGCCGGTGACCGGACTCCAGCCCCAGACGTCACTCAGCGCGTCCACCATCTGCAGGCCGCGGCCGGCTTCCTCGTTCCGGTCCGGCATCCGGAGCACCGGGGCGCGGTCGGACGGGTCGAGCACGGCGCACATGACCTCGCCGGTCCGGCGGAGCAGGCGCAGGCCGAGCGGCTGTCCGGGCTCCTCGGCGGACCGGGCGGCGTGCGAGACGGCGTTGGCCACGAACTCCCCGACGATGGCTTCGGCGTCGTCGGCGAGGGTGACCAGGCCCCACTCCTTCAGCGTGTTCCTGGTGAACTTCCTGGCGGTCCGGCCGGACTGGGCGCCGGTATTGAGCGGGCACGCCGCCACCGCGGGCGAATCCCACCAGTCGGACGGCATCCGGACCACGCGCGGGCGGCCAGGCGCGTATTCCCGCAGCCTGGCGGTCAAGTCAAGCGGCCGGCGAACGGCAGGATCGACCTTCGTCCGTGTCGGCAACCCTACTTGGCTCAAGCCCATCGCGACCCCGCGAAGCTAGAAACGGCAATCCCAGATGATTGACGCAAATCACATCCTGCCCGAGATTCCGCGTTTCATGCAAGACCAAATGCACGTTCATTTGTAACGTGCACTCGCACGCTCCCGGGTCACAGCGTTTCATAGACGGTTCAAGTAAACCTCTTTCCGAAGGTCAGGAGGCCGGCGTCAGAGGATAACCGCGGCCCGCCGGACCGGTGCCGCGGCCCGCCGGACCGGTGCCGGCCGGTCATACCGAACGGCCTGCGGTGACGGCCCCTCCATCGCCGCCGCGCCCCGGACGGCCGCGTTATCGTGAGTCACCTCACTCCGACCTGGGAGCCGCTGATGCTTGTCGCTGGCGTCGATTCGTCCACGCAGTCCACCAAGGTACTGCTCTGCCAGGCCGACGACGGCGCGATCGTCGGGGAGGCGGCCGCGCCGCACCCGGACGGCACCGAGTGCGACCCGGAGCTGTGGTGGCAGGCCCTGGTCACGGCGGGCGACGGGCTGCTCGGCCGGGCTGACGCCATCGGGGTGGCGGCCCAGCAGCACGGCATGGTGGTGGTCGACGAGGCGGGTCAGGTGATCCGGCCGGCCCTGCTCTGGAACGACGTCCGCTCGGCGCCGCAGGCGGCGGCGCTGATCGCCGAGATGGGCGGGCCCGCGTGGTGGGCGCAGCAGACCGGGAGCGTCCCGCCGGCCTCGTTCACCGTGACCAAGCTGCGCTGGCTGGCCGAGAACGAGCCGGACGCTGCCGCCAGGACCGCGCAGGTGATGCTCCCGCACGACTGGCTGACCTGGCGGCTGGGCGACCGGGCGCACGAGCCCACCACCGACCGCGGTGACGCGTCCGGCACCGGCTACTTCTCCCCCGAAACCGGGCGCTGGCTGCCGGAGCTGGTCGAGGCCGCGCTGGGCAAGCCAGCCGCGCTGCCCCGGCTGGCGGCCCCGGCCGAGGTCGTGGCCAGAACCCCGGCCGGCGCGGCGCTGTCCGCCGGAACCGGGGACAACATGGGCGCCGCGCTTGGCCTGGGCCTCGGCCTGGGCGAGGTGGTGGTCTCGATCGGCACCTCGGGCACGGCCTACGCGGTCGCGGCCGAGCCCGCCGCCGACGAGTCGGGCGCCGTGGCCGGCTTCGCCGACGCCACCGGGCGTTTCCTGCCCCTGGTAGCGACGATCAACGCTGCCCGGGTGCTGACGGTCACGGCCCGGATGCTCGGCACCGACGCGGGCGGCTTGTCCCGGCTGGCGCTGGCCGCGCCTCCTGGCGCGCAGGGCCTGGTCCTGCTGCCCTACCTGGACGGCGAGCGCAGCCCCAACCGGCCCCGGGCCAACGGCGTGCTGCGCGGCCTGACCAGTGCCAACACCACGCAGGAGAACATGGCCCGTGCCGCGGTCGAAGCGGTGCTCTGCTCCCTGGCGGACGCGATCGGCAACCTGGCCGACTGCGGCATCACCGCGCGGCGAGTGATCCTCATCGGCGGCGCGGCCCGGTCCGAGGCCGTGCGCAGGATCGCGCCGCAGATCTTCGGCATGCCGGTGACCGTTCCCTCGCCCGCCGAGTACGTAGCGCTGGGCGCGGCCCGGCAGGCCGCCTGGGCCCTATCCGGCGCAGCCGAGCCTCCGTCCTGGCCGCTCGCCGGCACGGCCGAATACACCGCCGAGCCCACCCCAGAAGTCCGCGCCCAGTACGCCGCCCTCCGCGACGCCACCGCGGGCTGGGGCTGAGCGTTTTCATGATCGTGAGCAGTTTCGGACAAATAGCGCCCAAAACTGCTCACGATCATGGAGCAGCATCGGGCGGGGGCTGGGCGCGGGGACGGGGGTGGGGTGGGTGAAAGGATGAAGGGGTGGGTGGCGACTCAGGAAGGGAGTGGCTGGTGAGCACGGATTACGTACCGTCGCGGGAGGACCGCTTCTCGTTCGGCATCTGGACGGTCGGCTGGCAGGGGGTTGACGTGTTCGGCAGCGCCGTGCGGCCGCCCATGCCCGCCGAGCGCGCCGTGTACAAACTGGCCGAACTCGGCGCCCACGGGGTGAACTTCCACGACAACGACGTTTTCGCCTTCGATGCCACGCCGGCCGAGCGGGACGAGCGCATCGGCGCCTTCCGCAAGGCGCTGGCCGAGACCGGACTGGTGGTGACCACCGCCACCACCAACCTGTTCGGCCATCCGATGTTCCGGGACGGGGCGTTCACCGCCAACGACCGCCAGATCAGGCGGTTCGCGCTGGCCAAGGTGATGCGGAACCTGGACCTTGCGGCCGATCTCGGCGCGAAGACCTACGTTTTCTGGGGCGGCCGCGAAGGCGCCGAATCCGGCGCCGCCAAGGACATCAGGGCCGCGCTGGACCGGTACGCCGAAGGCCTGAACCTGCTCTGCGCGTACGTGCGCGACCAGGGCTACGACATCAGGTTCGCGATCGAGCCGAAGCCGAATGAGCCGCGCGGCGACATCTTGCTGCCCACCGTCGGGAACGCGCTGGCGTTCATCAACGAGCTGGAGCACGGCGACATGGTCGGGGTGAATCCCGAGATCGGCCACGAGGAGATGGCCGGGCTGAACTACGCGCATAGCATCGCCCAGGCGCTATGGCACGGCAAACTGTTCCACATCGACCTGAACGGGCAGCACGGACCGCGGTACGACCAGGACCTGCGGTTCGGCGCCGGCAACGTGCGCGGCGCGTTCTGGGTGGTGGACACGCTCGAGGCCGGCGGCTACGACGGCCCGGTGCACTTCGACTACAAGCCGCCGCGGACCGAGGACGACGAGGGTGTCTGGGCGTCCGCGGCCGCCTGCATGCGCAACTACCTGATCCTGCGGGCCAAGGTGCGCGCGTTCCGCGCCGACCCGGAGGTAACCGCGGCCTTGCACGCCTCGGGCGTGGACCAGCTCGGCTCGCCGACGCTGGACCCCGGCGAGACCTGGCGCGACGTCCGCGAGCCGCACGCCGACACCGAGGCGCTGGCCCAGCGCGGGCTGGCCTACGAGCACCTTGACCAGCTCGCCCTGGAATACCTGTACGGGGTCCGCTAGGGGGTATGGGGGGGCGAGCAGCCCCCCATGATCGGGGGGTTCCGGGGGGTCGTCCCCCCGGGCTAACACTGGCATCCAGACGCGCATCGGCCTGCCGTCGCGGTTATCCCACTGGAAGTACGGGATCGCGATGCCCGTGACCGGGGTATCCGCGGGCAGGAGCTGGCCCTCCGCGGTGATCTCGATCGTCTGGCCGATGCCGTCCAGGGTGACGGGCCGCTCGCCGAGCACGCCGCCCGGCTTGACGACGAGGTCGTCGAGCCGGGCGCCGTCGAGCTGGTCGGCCTGCTCAAAGCAGTAGACGAGGGGCCCGCGCTCGATGGCCACGCAGCCGCGGATCGCGTCCACGCGCCGGTCTGGGCAGGTCCAGCGGGGGGTCAGGTCCAGGTGCAGGGTCACCACGTCGCCCTTGTGCCAGGGGCGGTGCAGGAGGTGGTAGCCGGGCGAGATCCCGGCCCGTTCGGGATTATTGTTGACCGAGACCCGGGTGCTGCCGCTCCAGGCCGGCACCCGCAGGGCCAGCCCGCGCGCCTCCGGCGGCGCGGCGAGCACCCGCAGGTAGACGGCGCCGGACCAGGGGTAGTCGGTGGTGACCTCGAGGTCCAGGCCCGCCCCGGACAGCCGGGACCCGGTGTACTGGTGGACGTACAGGGTGTCGCCGGATTCGGTGGCCAGGTAGTGCTCCAGCGAGGCGATGAGGCGCATGATGTTCGGCGGGCAGCAGGCGCAGTTGAACCACACGCGGCGCCGGCCGGGGTCGTCCTTCTCGAAGTGGTCCTCGCGGCGCTGCAGCGGGTTGACGTAGAAGAACCGCTGGCCCTCGGTGGCGATGGCGGCCCCGAAGCCGTTGTAGAGCACGCGCTCCATATGGTCCGCGTACTTCGCGTCGCCGGTGGCGAGCAGCAGTCGCCAGCACCACTGGAAGCTGGCGATGGCGGCGCAGGTTTCGTTGTAGGCACGGTCCGGGGGCAGCTCGTACCGGTCGCCGAAGCCCTCGTCCGCGTGCCGCGACCCGTTGCCGCCGGTCAGGTAGGTCTTGGCGGCCACCATGTCATCCCAGCGGCGGAGCGAGGACCCGAGCAGCTCGCGGTCGCCGGTCTCGGCGGCCACGTCGGTCACTCCGGCCTCTAGGTACAGCGCCCGCACCACGTGCCCCACCTCGGTGGCGGTGGCGCGCACCGGCAGGTGGTCCTGCAGGTAGCGGCGGCCCATGCCGGAGTTCCCGGCCAGCCCCTGCCCGCGCTGGTCGACGAACTGGCGGGCCAGGTCCAGGTAGGCTTCGGTGCCGGTCTCGCGGTACAGCTCGGCGAGCGCGGTCTCGATGACCGGATGCCCGTCCAGGCCCCGCTCGGTGCCGGCGAACTCGCGCACCAGATGGTCGGCCAGGCGCACGGCCACGGCGAGCAGCCGCCCGTCACCTGCCCCCCGGTGCAGTGCCACCGCGGCCTGGATCAGGTGCCCCGCGCAGTACATCTCGTGGCTCCAGGCCAGCCTGGTGTACCGCGGCTCGCCGCTGACCTGGAAGTAGGAGTTCAGGTAGCCGTCGGGCCGCTGCGCCTGCTCGAGCAGGGCGGTGACCTCGGCGGCGAAGGAGGCGAGCTCGGGGCGGTGGCCGTGCGCCAGCTCCCAGCCGACGGCCTCCAGGGTCTTGTAGATGTCGGAATCGGAGAACACCGGGCCGCGGTAGCCGGTCCCGGGCAGCGGATCGACCGGGCCGACCCCGACCGGGCGGTGCCCGCCCGGCGCGCCGTAGCCGTCGGCCGCGCTGGTCGCCTCCCCCTCGGCGTCCGCGTTCTTCTGGTCCGCCTGGATGGCCAGACGCACGTTGTCCAGGTTGCCCGCGTCCTCGAGCTGGCGCAGCGCGAGCGGCAGGCTGGCCGCCAGGTTGCGCTGCTGCCACTGGTGCAGCAGCCCGGAGGCCAGGCTGGCCCGGATGATCGGCTGATGTGTCCCTGACGCCGCGGTGGTGGGGGCGACGGGCCCGGCTACGATCCGGTCGGCGACGGACATTGCGGCAGACGGCTGGTGGGCACTGTTCACGTACGCGGCTCCTGATCCAAGGAATAGGTTTTCCCGATTCCTACGGAAACGTAGGCTAGAGGCTGTCCGGCGAGGCGTCAACAGCGCCCGCCCGAACCTGAACCCGACGACGCCCGAGGAGTGCAGATGAGGCGGGTGACCATCCGTGACGTGGCGGTCGAGGCCGGCGTGTCCATCGGTACCGCCTCCAAGGCGCTCAACGGGCAGGGAAAGCTGCGCGCCGAGACCAGGGAGCGGGTCGCCGAGGTGGCTCGGCGCCTCGGCTTCGCGCCGAACACGCTGGCCCAGGCCCTGCTCGCGGGCCGCTCGTTCACCGTGGGCCTGATCACCACCGATAGCTTCGGCCGGTTCAGCATCCCGGTCATGCTCGGCGCGGAGGACGCGCTCGGCGACGGCCAGGTCTCGGTATTCATGTGCGACACCAGGGACGATCCCGAGCGGGAGCAGCGCTATATCGAGATGCTGGCGGCCCGCCGGGTGGACGGCCTGATCGTCACCGGGCGCCGGATCGAGCCGAGGCGGCCGGTGACAGCCGGGCCCGGCATCCCGGTGGTGTACGCGATGACCCAGCCGCTGGACCAGGACGGGCCCGCGGTGCTGCCGGATGACGAGGGCGGCGGGCGGGCGGCCGCCGAGCACCTGCTCGGCGCGGGCCGGCAGCGGATCGGGCACATCACCGGGCCCGAGCGGTTCCTGGCCGCGCGTAAGCGGGCGGAAGGGTTCGGCGCCGCGCTGGCAGCGGCTGGCCTGCGATCGCGTGGCGGCACGCGGTTCGGCGAGTGGAGCGAGCAGTGGGGCCGGGAAGCCGCGGGCAAGCTGCTGGCCGACCAGCCGGACGCCGACGCGATCTTCTGCGGCAGCGACCAGATCGCCCGCGGCGTGGCCGACACGCTCCGCGCGGCCGACCGGGCCATACCGGGCGACGTCGCCCTGGTCGGCTACGACAACTGGGAGCCGATGGCGCTCGGCGCGCAGCCCCCGCTGACCAGCATCGACATGCGCCTGGAGGAGGTCGGCCGGGTCGCCGCCGGCCTGCTGCTGGCCGCTATCGCGGGCGAGCCCGCGCGCGGCACGCGAACGGTGCCCAGCCGCCTGGTGGTACGGCAGTCAAGCCGCTGATCTCAGCCGGCGGCCGCATCATCTGCGGTGCGATCGGCGCCGGCCTGGCTGGCAGCGCGGGCCTCGCTGGCGGTGCGGGCGTCGCTGGCGGCGCGGGCCTCGCTGGCGGTGCGCATCATGTGCCGCTGCGAGCGCACCTGGAAGAACACGATTACCACGATCAGCCCGATCGAGATCCACAGGCCGTAGTGCGAGATCGTCTGGGCCACCACCACCGCGTGGTGGCCGAGCGCGTAGCCGAGGCCGGCCAGCATGCCCGCCCACAGCAGCGTGCCGATGGCGTCCAGGATGATGAACGTGACCAGCCGCATCCCGGCCCAGCCCGCGATGACAAAGATGATCGCGCTGGGGATGGGCAGGAAATTTGAGACGATCACGGCGGGCCAGGTGAACTTGCGGCCCCAGCGCTGCACCCGGTCCATGTACTTGGCTCCGCGGTTTCGCCGACCGCCGAACAAGGCGATGACCCGCTCGCCCCACAGCCGACCCGCCCACCAGAAGAGCGGATCGAACTTTATCAGCCCGAAGAGGGCGGCCAGCAGCACCACGACCAGCGACCCGTGCCCGACCCGGGCGAACGCGGCGGCGGCGACGATCCCCTCGGTGCTCCCGTTGATCAGTACCAGGAACACCGGGTGGGTGCCCACCAGGGAAGCACGGAACGGCAGGGTCGCCCAGTAGAAGATGCCGCTGAGCACGATGCCCGCCCAGCACAAGACGTCGGCCCAGCCCGGCTTGCCGGACCACGGAATCCGCGGATCGTCAAACGCCGGCCGCTGCTGGCCCCCGTCGGCGGCTACCTTGACCGGCTCCGCCACAGCGTCGTCATCCACCAAAACACGCTACAACGAATCACGAGTAATTCCACCTCGACCTAGGCGATGATGACCCTCGTGACCGAGGATCCCTTTGCCGTCGCGGCGGCCAGCGCCGACCGCCTCACCGCCCTGGCCGGCCCGCATGACGCCGCCGTGGTGCTCGGCTCGGGCTGGTCTCCGGCCGCCGACGCGATCGGCGCGGCGGAGACCGAGATCCCGCTGGCCGAACTGGGCGGGTTTCCCGTCTCGACGGTGCCGGGGCACGCGCCGACGGTCCGTTCGGTAGCCGCGGGGACAGTACGCGTTCTGGTGTTCCTCGGCCGGGTCCACCTGTACGAGGGGCTATCCCCGGCCACCGTGGTGCACGGGGTGCGGACGGCGGTGGCGGCGGGCTGTCGCACGGTGGTGCTGACCAACGCGGCGGGCGGCATCAGGACCGGGCTCAGCGTGGGCGAGCCGGTGCTGATCAGCGACCACCTCAACCTGACCGGCCGGTCGCCGCTGGCCGGGCCGCCGCCGTCGATAGGACAGCGGTTCACGGACCTGACCGACCTGTATTCGCCGCGGCTGCGCGCGCTGGCCCGCGAGGCCGACCCGAGCCTGGCCGAGGGCGTCTACGCGATGATGCCGGGGCCGCACTACGAGACCCCGGCGGAGATCACCATGCTCGGCCGGCTCGGCGCCGACCTGGTCGGGATGTCGACCGTCCTGGAGGCGATCGCGGCCCGCCACCTGGGCGCCGAGGTGCTCGGCATCTCGCTGGTCACCAACCTGGCGGCGGGCCTGGCCGGGCAGAGCCTCAGCCACGCCGAAGTAGTCGAGGCGGGCCGGGCCTCGGCCAGCCGGATGGGTTCGCTGCTGGCCGGGATCCTGCCCCGCGTCTAGCCGTGGTGCGCGAGCACCGCGTGGTGCGCGAGCAACGCGTGGTGGTCGGTGCCGTCCAGCGGGTCGGCGTGCACGCTGGCCGCCGCCAGCCTGGGGATGGCGTGGATCAGCGCGTGTTCGGCGCTGACCGCGATGTCGTGTGCCTGGACCACGGAACAGGCCGGGTCCACCGAGATCTCGCACTCGGCGCGGATGGCGCGGCCGACCCAGCGCAGCCGGACACGGCCGACGGCCAGCACGCCCGGGGTGGCGCGCAGGGTGGCCTCGGCCTGCTCGGTCAGCGCGGGGTCCACGCTGTCCATCAGCCGCCGGCCGACCTCGCGGGCCGCCTGCCAGCCGACCACGCCGATGGCCGCCGTGATCAGCAGGCCCACCACCGGGTCGGCCCAGCGCCAGCCGATCGCCACCCCGCCCGCCCCGGCCA
>WNGL01002243.1_pt1 | contig 26033 bp, 24 predicted proteins | sample 5400591 | NCBI WGS metagenome assembly WNGL01 (sample SAMN13153377, study PRJNA577476) | soil metagenome | isolation source: 80 cm soil or saprolite under Garry oak tree replicate 1 | place: USA:California | collected 2016-06-15 | reverse complement strand
ACGACTTCCGCAAGGCGTTGGTCTCGACGCGCACCGGCCGGGCTTCGGTAAATATGCTGGATGGCGTGACTGTGGAAGCTTACGGCGCGCGGATGCCGCTAAACCAGGTTGCGCAGGTGCATGCGCCCGAACCGCAGTTGATCACCGTGCAGCCTTTCGACCCCTCTCAGTTGTCGGCAATAGAAAAATCCATTCGTGGGGCCGAGCTTGGGCTGAATCCGATGAACGATGGCAAAATCATCCGTGTGCCGGTTCCGCCATTGACCGAAGAGCGCCGCAAGGAGATGGTGAAGCACCTGCACAAAGTTCTGGAAGATCACCGGACGGCGGTCCGCAACATTCGGCGCGATGGGAATGATGCGATCAAGAGAGCGCTGAAGGACAAGAAGATTACCGAGGACGAAGAGAAGCGTTCGATAGATGAGATCCAGAAGCTCACCGATGGTGAAATCAAAACGATGGAAGACATGTGCAAGGCTAAAGAAAAAGAAGTGATGGAAATTAGGTAAAGCTCGTCATTGGTCGTTGGTCGTTGGCAAGAGCAGCCGCTTGTCAGAAGTATTTGGGAATTTGATGCGCGCATTTTTTCTTTTTGTTGTACTCGTGTTTGGCGGTACAGGTTCGGCCGAGCACCACCGACGAGCGACCGACGACGCAAAGGAGACTCACATTACCCGCGCAGACCTGCCAGGATTTCAAGTGATCGGAATTGAAGCGCGTACTACGAACGCGAAAGAGGCCACCGCCGCCGGGATCATCCCTCAGCAATGGCAAAAGTTCTTCCAAGAAGGTATTCAGACCAAAATCCCCGACAAGGTCGGCTCCCACATTTACGCGGTTTATTCTGATTACGCCAGCGATCACAATGGCGAATACACCTACCTGATCGGCGCGATGGTGAAGGATGGGACCGCCCCGCCCGCAGGAATGGTGGCAAAACGCATTCCCGCAGGGCAATACGCCGTGCTGACCACGGACAAGGGGCCGTTGCCACAAGTTGTACCTGGAACATGGCAGAAAATATTCAAACTCGAGGATGACAGAAAGCTCAAGCGGGCCTACCAGGCGGACTTCGAAATCTACGACCAACGGGCCCAGGACCCGCAGAGTGCGCAGTTGGATATTTATGTGGGCGTTAAGTAGGGTGCTGGTAGGTTCTAGGTTATCTATCAGTGAAGCGCTGAACTCCAGGCGCTAAAGCCCAACATTCCGATACGCATGTTCGGCACGTCTCGAAGCCGTGCCCTTCCCCGGTTAGTCTGAGACCCATTGTCGAGGAATAGTACTCACGGTCTTTGCTTGACCTGATCGCTACGGGTTTAAGCACAGTGTCGGTTCCGGACGGGACGCCCGCGACTCCTTGTCCCTCTCTTAGTCTGCTCTATAATCTTCTGAATATGGCGACATCGGTGGAGAGCTCCGTGACAGCGCGGGCCAAGTATGAGCCGGTTATCGGGCTGGAAGTGCACGTCCAGTTGCTGACTGCGACGAAGATTTTTTGCTCTTGCTCGACGCGTTTCGGTGATCCACCGAATACAAATGTGTGTCCGGTGTGCCTGGGGCTTCCGGGTGCGCTGCCGGTGCTGAACCGCAAGGCGGTCGAGTTTGCCACGCTGGCAGCGATGGCGCTGAATTGCGAAATCCGCGAGACCTCAATTTTCGCTCGTAAGAATTACTTTTACCCCGACCTGCCCAAGGGTTACCAGATTTCCCAGTACGATAAGCCGCTGGCGGAGCATGGATTTATTGAGATTGAGGCGACGGATGGACGGGCGGGGGCGCCCGTCCCCACACAAAAGAAGAGGATCGGGATCACGCGCGTGCATCTCGAAGAAGACGCGGGCAAGAGTCTGCACGAAGGGTTCGCTGGCGCGACTGATACCACGGCGATCGATCTGAACCGTAGTGGCGTTCCACTGATTGAAATTGTCAGCGAGCCGGACATCACTTCTCCCGAAGAGGCTTACGAATATCTGACGCGATTGAAAGAGATCATTCTTTACACGGGAGTTAGTGATTGCAACATGGAAGAGGGCTCGCTACGTTGCGATGCCAATATCAGCGTGCGCCTACGCTGCGAAAAGAAATTTGGCACCAAAACGGAAGTCAAGAACGTCAACTCGTTCCGCTTCATCCGCGAGGCGCTGGAATACGAGATTGACCGGCAAATCGAAGTCATTGAATCCGGCGGGAAAATCACGCAGGAAACGCGGCTCTACAACTCTGTCGAAGGCAAGACTTATGGCATGCGTTCGAAGGAACAGGCGCATGACTACCGCTATTTTCCAGAGCCTGATCTTCTTCCACTCGTTGTAGATGAAAAGTGGCGCGCCGAAATCCGCCGAACGCTGCCTGAGCTGCCGGAAGCGCGACGTAAGCGGATGATGGCGGATTATGGCATTACCGCGCAGGACGCGCACGTTCTCACTCTGACTAAAGCGCTGGCTGATCAGTTCGAGGAGGCGGCGAAGGCGGCGACAAATCCCAAGCGCGTGGCGAACCTTGTCCAGAGCGAGCTAATGGGACGGCTGAAAGCACGTGGTCTGGAGATTGAACAGTCACCGATCACCATGAAGGGCATGGCGCTGGCGGCGAACCTTGTGGAATCGGGCGCGATCTCCGGCAAAATGCTAAAAGATCTCTTCGACCTTTGCTTCGAACGCGGCAAAGATTTTCCCGTCGTGTATGAAGAAGAAGGCCGCCCGGAACAGTCGCGCGACACTTCAGCGCTGGAGAAGATTATTGACGAAGTGCTGGCGTCGAACCACAAGCAGGTTGAGCAATACCGCGCCGGGAAGAAAACCGTTGCTGGCTTCTTTGTCGGCCAAGTAATGAGGCTATCCAAGGGGCAAGCCAATCCGGAGTTGGTGAATGAGTTGATCAAGAAGAAGCTGGGGTAGAGCACAAATCCCCGCCCTGTCTCCCCCCAAAGCGGAGAGACGAGGACGGGGCACCCTCTGGGCAGGTCTTCCGGACAACATCTTCCGTCATATTCCGAGTTCCGCTGGACACTCTTACCATAGTTATTCCCCCAAGAATCAGGCAATCGTGTGCCCGGAGGCGGAATGCAACTCAATGGCAAGCGCATTTTCACCGCTGTAATGCTGGTTGGCGCAGCGATTACTGTCTATCAAGTGATGAGCAAGCCGCAGCCCGTGGCGCCGCCCAGCTCACCTAGCGCGGTAAAGGCCAATGCGCAGGCATTCGATCAAAAGTTGGAGCAGTTAGAGGCGCCACGAAGCCAGGGCAGCGCGCCCGCCGAGATACACTTCACCTCGGACGAGGTTAGCGCAGGGATGGCGCAAGCCGTTGGTTCGAGTCCGGCTGCTCCTCAGACCACCACGAAGCCGGTCAGTTCAGTGCCGGCCTCGCCTGACCAGGTGGCTGGCTCTGGAGACGTCCAAGTCAAGGGCTACCAGGTCAAGCTGGAGGGAGACGTCGCCCGCGGCCAGTTCCTCACGCAGCTTGCGGGAAGGGACATCTACGTCACACTTGCCGGGCATCTGGGATCGCAGGACGGCTACGTCACGTTTGATCCGACTGAATTCAAAGTCGGTGATTTGAGTATTCCCGTGTCACTGGTGAATTCGGCTCTCCAGAAGAAGCTGGCTGAGCAGCGGGATGCGTTGAAGCTTCCGGAAGGTATTGGGAGCCTGCGAGTGGAGAAGGGGGAGTTGGTGATTACGCAGAAGTAGTTCTTGGCTTTGGTTTTAGTAGCAAGGGTTCTACTGAAGCGGCTTCGGGTTAACCGGGTGGATATTAAATTTCCCGTTAGCATTGTCAACACTGACCAGAGTACCCTCCTCGATACGAAGCATTCCGGCAAGCCACTCAGGAATCACGATCTTCAAATAGCCCTCCTCGATTTCCGAAATTCCCCGGGAACATTCAATGAATTGAGAACCGCCAGCTTCGAGTGGAATTCGCAAGACGAGTTTTCCATCAGACTTCTCAACGGGGCCTTGGAGTGAACTAACGTCGTCCACTTGGTTATCAGCTCCGTCGTCTGTAATACACCGCAAACTCAAACCCTGGATTGGGCGGGAACAACTCGGCGATTTTGCGTAGGCGCTCGGCCAGGGGGGCGGGTGCGAGCAGGGGGTAGTCGCGCTCGCGGAGGTCGTGGTAGTCCACATCGAGAAACATGGACAACAGATAAATGGAAATCGCATCCGAAAAAGCGGCGGCGAAGTATTCGTTTTTGTGCTTTTCCGCATCGGGGCCATGGGCGGTAGCCAGTTTGCGGGACTCCCAGGCATCGAGCGAAGTTTCGCCGCGGGCGTTTGATTCTGCCTGCTTCCACACCAGATCGGCGAAATCATGGGAGACTCCGGCGCGCTCGACGAAGGCGTGCCCCACGTTGATATAAAACTCGAACGCGATGGAAAATTTGTCGTCCATCAGGCGGGTGGAGATGAAGACGCACTGTGAGCCACCCAGCTCCAGATTGCGGTGGCAAACCGCGCTGTCGCTGAGCGCAATGTCGTAGCGGTCGGCGATAACCGTCTGGTCTCCCTGATTCACAGTTAGGGGGACGAAGTAGTAAGCTTTGCGCTCCAGGGCCGCCGCCACTGGCTTTGGGACAGCCGACACCATGCGTTCGACGTCGGCGCCCGGAATGTTCATTTCACCAGACACGGCGTAACAAATTCCGTTGGCGGCCTGGGAAACCGGGGTGTCCCTGACTACTTCGGTTGGCGGGCGCGTGATTGCCTGGGCAGCTTGGGACATCCTCAGCATTTTAGCGCAGTGGAGGCATATAAACGCTGATTACGCGCCCGGACGCACTCGCTGCTGCACTCAAGGCTTCTGCTGGTGTAGGTTATTAATGATGCCCTCGGTCGAAACTCCCGCCCGGCTGCCGCGCTGGTACCTGATACCGGTTCGGGTATTGCTTGTAACTTTTATCGTTACACTGCTCTCGTTTGCAGTGAGTTTGTTGCTGGGAATTGGCGGTACGGTGCTGGCGGCAAGATTGCGAGGCGGCCGGCCGGATATGACATTTGCTTATCGGCATGTGGCACTGCCCGCGGCTGGGATGGTGGCGGCGATTGTGTTGGTCTCAGCTAGTTTTATGGAAGTGCGGCATTATCGCCAGACGAAGACTCTCGATCAGCTTGAGCGCACGGGCTGAAAATGAAACCTCGCATCGCAATTCCATTGCCGCACGGCGCCGATCCGGAATACGCCGAGCGCGCCATTCCCCAGTACGAACGGGCGGTTGAGCTTTCGGGAGGCGAGCCGGTCAGGATTCCCCTTGACCGGTCTCCAGCCGAGGTGATGAAGCTGATTGAGCGCTGCGATGCGGTACTGTTGCCGGGTAGCAAGGCTGATGTTGATCCGGCGAAATTTGCCGCCGCGCGGCATCCCAAGACCGAGAGCGCCGATGCGAAGCGAGATACGGTAGATGAGTTGCTGCTGCAAGACGCCTACAACATGCGGAAGCCGGTCTTGGGAATTTGTTATGGCCTGCAGATATTGAACGTGTATCGCTCGGGGACGCTGGTGCAGCATATTGAGTCTCAGGTCAATCACGAGGCTGGGCGGAAGGTTCCGGTGGCGCATTCGGTGGAGATTGAGCCAGGGTCGAGGCTGGCGGAGGTCTTAGTTCTGGAGGGCACGGTCGGAGAAGGTTCCGGGAAGGGCACGAGTTTCACTCGTGCCGAAAAAGCTCTCCACCATGATCGGGCTTTAGCCCCTGCTGAAGGCCTGGTCATCCCCGCAAACTCCAGTCATCATCAGTCTGCCGATGTGATTGGCGACGGGCTGAAGATCACGGCCCGGTGCCCGGAGGATGGAATCATCGAGGCGTTAGAGGGAACATCGCCGGACCATTTTGTTCTGGCGGTGCAATGGCATCCGGAGCGGTCGTTTGCGGATGATGAATGCTCGCGGAAGATTTTTCGGGCGCTGGTAGAAGCGGCCAAGGAGAAGCATCGGGAGTTGGTGGGAGAGTTTGAGACAACTTGAAATCTCTCGGGACTCGACCGTCATCTGTTTCAACAATGCGCCGTAGCAATTCGTTTCAGTCTTCGTTTGTGGGAACTCTTGGCCGACTTTTTCGGTAGCAGAGTAGCGTACAAATCGCGGTTCCCGATTGTTCCGACAATTTCAACTTGACCGTAGGTGTCGCTCGCACCGAACAATCGAATTCGATTACGGGTAACCGTGCCGCTTACCGGAACCGGAGTCCCACAGCCGCCTTCGTAGAATCTGAGCACCCCTTGCACGCGTGACTGTGTGAAATCCAACTCCAACTCCAACTCCGAGCCTAGGAGATCGCCAGCCTTCTCGATGTATCTGACGTCGGAATAAATGCGGTGATCAGGCCGCTGCGCAATGCACTGAGCGGCAAGGATCTGCGAGAACATCAATAAGACATTGAGAGAACGACGATTGAGGTGTGTTGCCATCTATGGCACCTTCAGTACTACCTTCCCAAAGTTCTTTCTCTGTAGCAACAACCGGTACGCATCCGCTGCTCTCTCCATCGGTAAGACATCGCCGATCACTGGGCGAAGACGGCCCTGATCTGCCCAGGCCAAAAGCTGGTTCCATGCTTGCTTCATCAGGTTCGCGTTGGCCGAGAGATAAGTCAGCCAGAGGCCGTGCACGCTGGCGCCTTTGGCGTAAAGGCTTCCAACGTCAATTTGGGCGCGTTGTCCGGTAGCGGAACCATAGGCAATGACGCGGCCGAAGTCGCGCAGGCAGCGGACGCTCTTTGCCGTGTGCTCGCCGCCTAACATCTCGAAGACAACGTCAATACCTTCGCCGTGAGTCAGGTCTTTGATCGCTTCCTGGTAATCGGTTTTCTTGTAGTTGATCGCGTGATGCAAGCCAAGCCGTTTCGCTCGATCCAATTTCTCGTCAGAAGATGACGTTCCATACATTTCCGCGCCGAGAAGTTTGCCAATTTGCACTGCGGATGTACCAACTCCGCCGGCAACAGCGTGAATCAGCACTCTCACCCCTTTGCCTGAGTCACCTACTATCCCCGCTTTCCAGTAGGCGAAGTACGCAGTGAAGAAATTGACGGGAAACGCCGCGCCTTCTTCGGCGCTCCAGCCCGAGGGCACCGGCCAGAGCAGGGCGCTACGGGCGGCGACGAGTTCGGCGAAGGCGCCCCATTGGGTGTAGCCCATTACGCACTCGCCATTGCTGACGCGGGTTCCGCAGAACTCGCGTCCTGCTATCAGAGGAGGCTTTGGGGTGCCATGATATCCGCCGATGGCGGCCATCGTGTCGGCAAAATTGACTCCTGCGGCGTCTGCGCGAACTAACTCCTCACCCGCCCCGGACACTGGACCCGGGACATCGCGAATCTCTAATGCATCCGGGCCGCCGAGGCGGGTAATGACGACTGCTTTCATTAAGGAGAGTGTAGCAATGGCTCTGCTGTAAACTCCCGCTTACCTGCTAACGCTTCTTTCGCCTTTGGGGCTGGTTCGTGCTCGACCTTACCCAGGGCTTGCGCCCTGGGCTGAATTCTTTCGCCGCTCCGCGGCTGGAGAATGTTTGGTAATCCACGTAGGGGCAGGTGCCCTCACCTGCCCGGCACCCGACCCCGGGCAGGTGAGGGCACCTGCCCCTACATGTTCAGGGTCGTAGAATTCGGAGACCTAGCTTTGGTTCTCGAAAAGTGAGCGGCGGGCTTGATCCGCGGTTCTCGTTTCATCGCGACAAATGGCGGGTGTGGTTTTGCAAGCAGGTATATACTTTTCGCGTTACTGATCGGTCCCTCGAAAAGTGGAGGGAGCGGAGCCCTTTTATTTCATATCTGGTTCCGCATAGAGAAGGCCGGCTGGTTTGATAAAGCGGTTTTGGCCGGCACGGGGCGACTGTGCATTCAGCGGCTGTCCCGGGGAGGCAATGCTGTGGACTTAATTCTCATTCGGCTTATTTTTGTCATCTTTGTCGCCATTACCTGCTACCTGATTCATCCCTTCGGTCTGAGTCCCAGGGTTGACGCTGTGATTGGCTCGCTGATCGGGTTTGCAATCATCATCTTCGAATGGCGGCTGCTGCGGGTCAGCCTGAAGCGGCTGATTGGAGCCGCCATTGGCAGCATACTGGGGATCTTCGGCGCCTATCTTTTCGCGCTGGTCATTCGCAATAGCCTTTTGGACAGCCCGCTGCGCAGCTTCCTTCAGCTCATGGTCATGCTGCTGATGGCCTATGTTGGCCTGATTGTAGGCGCAAATAAAGGCGACCTGCTCAATCTGGCGGCGCTGGGTGGGATCTTCGGAGGCGAGAAGCAGCTCAAGAAAAGCTACAAGATCCTAGACACGAGCGTGATTATTGACGGCCGAATCGCCGACATCGCTGAAACCGGCTTTCTCGACGGCATTGTAGTTACTCCGCAGTTTGTGCTGCGCGAGCTGCAGTTGGTGGCCGATTCCGGCGATTCGTTGAAGCGCAATCGCGGACGGCGCGGCCTGGATATTCTGCAGCGACTGCAGAAGGTCGCATCAGTCCAGATTCAGATTGTAGAAGACGACTTTCCTGGCGTGCGTGAAGTGGATTTGAAGCTGATCGAACTAGCCAAACTTTACGAAGGTAAGATTATTACCAACGATTTCAATCTGAACAAAGTCGCGCAACTGCAGGGCGTGGAAGTGCTCAACATTAACGAATTGGCAAACGCGCTCAAGCCGATTGTTCTTCCCGGCGAAACCATGCGGGTATTCATCCTGAAAGAAGGAAAAGAGTACAACCAGGGCGTGGCCTATCTCGACGATGGCACCATGGTTGTTGTGGATAACGCGCGAAAGATGATTGGAAAGACGATTGACGTATCGGTTACCTCAGTCTTACAAACCACCGCAGGGAAGATGATATTCGGCAAGTGGGACGAGCGCGCCGCGGCGCGGGTTGAAAGCAGGCCCGTGCTCAACAACGCCAATGTGATTGCCGAACCGAAAAAGCAGGTTGTCGCGGCGGAGCAAACCAGCGAATAGAGACTCTGGTCAAAAAACGGGGGCCGCGGAACTTACCAGAATAGTGCCGCCTTCCCGGCTGCCAGTGACATTAGCTCTGGTACCGGCGAGCTTCCTAAGAACCTCGTCGCTGCCGCTCAGAGCGTAGCGCCGATCACCGTCCACTAGAACATAGCTGGCACCTTTGCGAACGCATTCTCGAGCACACTCGGCGGGACTGAGGTGCGAAGTTCTGAGGTGACGCGCGCCGCAATGAGAATCGGTGACGACGCCGCTAAATGTGGCGGTAATACGCGGACTCGGGGTCGAAGGCACCGCGTTCTGCGCTTCCGCTGAGCTTTGATGACCGGCGAGCGCAACCGAGCCTCCGGCGACAATTACGGCAAAGGCAAGCGCCGCGGCGACCGCCATCATTAGGCAAGACCCAATCAGCGAAATCCAGGACTGGTTGCGTTTCACAATCCCTCCGTCCAGCGGAAAACAGGATCGAGAGTGGCTTAAGTTGGTTGCCAAAGTAGGGTGGCCGGTTGCTCGCGATTTGAACTGCTCTTAGGCAACTCGTATACTGTTCGCCCACATGGCAGTTGTCATCATTCCCGCGGCTGGACTGGGCACACGCATGGCGGCGCCGACGCGAGACAAACCCGCTGCGACAAAGCAGTTTGTGGAATTGCACGGAGTTCCCGTCGTGGTGCACACACTGCGCCGATTCGCAGCGAACCCAGAAATCTCCGAAATATTGGTGGCGCTGCGGAAATCAGAAATTGCTCCTTTTCGTGCGCGGCTCGAGCGCGATTCGCCTGAGACCCTCAAAAAGAAAATGGTCCTACTTGAGGGTGGGGAACATAGGCAACAGTCTGTCGCCAATGCGTTGGCCGCGGTCAAGGCTTCAGCGGAAGATATCGTGCTGGTGCACGATGCGGTGCGGCCGTTTGTGAGCGCCGAGATCATCAGCGAAGTAATCAGCGCCGCGAAGAAACACGGAGCCGCAATTGCCGGAGTTCCCGCGGTGGACACGATCAAACAGGTGGAACGAACCGCCGACGGTGCGCTGATCAAGGCAACGATTCCTCGTGAAAAAATTGTCATGGCGCAGACGCCGCAAGGTTTTCGTTACGATGTACTGAAAAAAGCCTTTGACGAAGCCGCCGCCGACGGCTTCGTTGGCACCGACGAAGCGTCGCTAGTGGAGCGCTCCGGGCATCCGGTTGCCGTGGTCATGGGATCCCCCCGAAATATCAAGATCACAACGCCAGCCGATTTAGAATTAGCGGAGTTTTACTCTCGCCAGAACACGGGCGGGACAAAATGAAAATTGGCTATGGGTGGGACTCGCATGAATTCAAGGGTGGGATTCCACTGAAAATCGGTGGCGTGGAGATCCCATTTGCTAAGGGGCTTGGCGGGCATTCTGATGGAGATGTCCTGCTGCATGCTATAACCGATGCGCTGCTGGGAGCCATCGCTGCACCTGATATCGGAACCCTTTTCTCGCCGACTGATCCCAAGTGGAAGGGGGCGGATTCGGCGGTGTTTCTCGCCGAAGCGCTGCGTCGGGTCAGCGAGGAGGGATACCGGATCGTGAACCTGGACTCCACCCTCATTCTGGCGCAGCCGAAAATCGGGCCGCATGCAGATGTAATCCGGCAGCGTGTTTCAGAACTGCTCGACCTTCCTACCGATCGCATTGGTGTTAAGGCTAAGACCCCTGAAGGCATGGGAACCGAGAATGCCGCCATTGCTCACGTTGTCGTTCTGCTGGAACGTGCTCCGCGGAACATCCGACGCAAGTCGCAGAGAAAGTCTCAACTCTAATACTCGCGGGTTGCTAACCGCCGGCCCGTTCACTCGTCCAATTCTCAATTGCAGGTTCAACAGAGGCGCTGCGCGACTAGGTATGTAACGAAGCAGGAGATATCAGCGGAAGACTGCATCACGCAATCAAGATAACCGGAGCCAGGGACTGTCGCACCCACGGTTTGGCGGCCACGTGTGCGACAATCCCGCAGCCAACGAGCCTACCCTAACGGGCTTACTCGTTAGTTTGGCGCCGGACGGCAACATTGTAGGCTCTGCGACGCGAAAGGCAAGCCTTTTTGCGTCCGGGCGGGCCGCCACCAGCCGCTTTCCGGCGATCCGGAAAACAGGAGGCGTGGTGAACGCAGCTTTTGATGTAAGGAAGACTCTTAAGGGCAGTTTTTTGGCAACCATCGTTTTGATTGCCGGAGGTGCATTGGCATCCAGTAAGGGATCACTCGATCTACAACACCCGACCAGCATTGCAGGGAAACAACTGGCAAGTGGAAGTTACACGGTGCGCTGGGATGGTAGCGGCGATCAGGTTGAGCTGAAGGTTTATCACGGTAAAGACGTAGTGGCTTCTACTTCAGCGCGAGTCGTGAAAACCGATGCGCCCCAGCGTAGTAACAGCGCCGTGATCGTGAAAAACGGAGACGGAAGCATGTCATTGGCACAAATCCGTTTTGCCGGAAAAAGCTACGCGTTGGAAATTTCCAACGACGGTGGCGGCTCGGGCTCAGCTGGCGCTGCAAGGTAGTGTCAATAAATCTGGCGGTGACAGGAGCAGGGCCGTTGTGCTGATAAACTGTCAGAGCAATGGTCCTGCCTTTCGTCCGCGATTTGTTTGCGGGCGTAGAAAAGCTGCCCGGTTTCCTGCGTGTTGTCTCCCATCTGCGAGCGAACACGGGACGGATTCGTGTTTGCGGGCTCAATCCTCCGTCCAAAGCATTGCTAATTGCGGATATCCAGCGGGCCGTCGCGAGGCCTCTGCTGGTTCTCGTACGCAACAACGAGGCGGCTGAAGAATTTTTGCCGGTCATTCAAGCCTATTGCGAGCTTGTGGGCGGAGCTTCGGCTGAAAGTGTGGTCTCTCTGCCCGCACGCGATGTCTTGCCCTTTCAGAATCTTTCGCCTCACCCCGAAATTCAAGAACAGCGCGCGATTGCGCTCTGGAAGATTGCTACCGGCGTGGCTTCGATCGTCGTGGTGCCGGCGGCTGCAAGCGCTCTGCGGTTGAGCTCGGCGGAATACTATTCTGACCTGGCACGAGTAGTTCGTCGTGGCGAGAGCTTCGATACCGGCAGTCTGCTGCAGCACCTCAACTCGGTAGGCTACAACGCCACTGACGTCGTCGAAATGCCAGGAGAGTACGCTCTGCGCGGCGGCATTCTCGACGTTTACTCGCCCGAAGCGGACCGGCCCGTGCGGATTGAATTTTTCGGCGATGAAGTGGAATCCATCCGTAAGTTTGATCCAGCGACCCAGCGCTCATCGTCTCCCGCTGATGAGGTAGCGCTGCTTCCCCTTTCTGAGACGCCGGTCACCGAGCAGGTTCTCAGAGCAATTCACGCCCGGCTATCTGGGAAACGCGTCAGTGGGACGGGGGAAGTTATTGAAGAAGCCGTACGGTCAGTCGGCGTGAGTGCTTTTCCCGGGTGGGAATTCTACGCTGCGGTGGCTGGAACTTCGGGAACCATTTTTGATCTGATGCCGACTGCGGCCGTAATTGCCGATGAGCCGGAATTGCTGAGGCGCGAATTGGAGCAGTTTTTGGCGAGAGTAGAAGAAGCCCACGAACGCAGCGAGATCGGGAACCTCGTAAGGCCAGAGGATTTGTATATTCCACTTGACGACTGGTTGAAAACCTTGCAAAGCGCGCCTAGTGCGGAGGTCGAGCATCTTGGACTGACTCGTTCGGACAATGCCGAATCAGTTGAATTCCACTCGCAGCCCGCCCCGCGGTTTCACGGTTCGATTCCCAAAATGCTGGAAGAAGTTAAGAAGCAAGTGGGCGAGAACCGCCGAGTTTTGGTTGCGGCGCCGAACACTGGTGAACTGGAGCGGCTGGCGGACTTCTTTACCGAGTATGGAGTCTCATACCGGCTGGGCAGCCGGACGCGCAGCGGCGAGAGCTATGCGGATGAGACCACGTATTTTGCAGGCGAGGTGCTTACCGCAATCTTGGTGAAGGCTTATATCCCGGACGGAATGGTCCTGCCCGATGCTGGTCTGGCCGTCTTTGGAACTCGCGATCTCTTCGACGAGTCGGAGTCGGTAGTGTCGCGTCCGCAACGGCACAAATCGAAGACCTCCGCATTTCTTTCGGACTTCCGTGACCTACAGGTCGGAGACTACGTAGTTCACGTAGAACATGGCATCGGGCAATACCAAGGCCTCAAAGAGATCAGTCAGGGGGATAGTGAATCGGAATTCATGGTGCTCGAATACGCGGAAGCTGCCCGGCTGTATGTTCCGCTGACGCGCCTTGATCTAGTACAGAAATATCGCTCGGCGGAAGGTGCGAAGCCGGTGCTCAACCATCTGGGCACCGCCGCATGGGCCAAGACAAAAGCGCGCGTCCGCAAGGCCATGCAGGATATGACCGAGGAGTTGCTGAAGCTCTATGCCCAGCGGAAGACAGCAGAGGGCCACAGCTTTCCCGCAGACAACGAGTGGATGCGCGAGTTCGAAGATGCCTTCGAATACAGCGAAACCGACGATCAGGCGCTGGCCATCACCGATATAAAACGCGACATGGAATCGTCATTGCCCATGGACCGTCTTCTGTGCGGCGATGTGGGTTATGGCAAGACGGAAGTCGCGATGCGCGCGGCATTCAAGGCGATCAACGACAATAAACAAGTCGCGGTGCTAGCTCCAACCACAGTGCTTGCCTTCCAGCATTACGAAACCTTCAAGCAGCGATTTGCGGCGTTTCCCGTTCAAATTGAAATGATCAGTCGCTTCCGTTCGCCCAAGCAGCAGAAGGAAATTTTGCAGCGAGTTGAAGCAGGGAAGGTAGATGTTTTGATCGGCACGCACCGGCTGCTTTCAAAGGACGTAAAGTTTGCCGACCTGGGATTGCTGGTCGTGGATGAAGAACAGCGTTTTGGAGTTCGCCACAAGGAACGTTTGAAGCAGATGAGGAAGGAAGTGGACGCTCTGGCGATGTCGGCAACTCCAATTCCCCGAACCCTCCACATGTCCCTCGTGGGATTGCGCGACATGAGCATAATCGAGACTCCGCCGAAGGACCGCATCGCAATTCAAACCATAGTGGCGAATTGGGACCCGAAGCTCGTCCGCTCGGCGATTGAGCAGGAGTTGGAACGGAGCGGCCAGGTTTATTTCGTGCACAACCGGGTGGACACGATCTGGGAGATCGCCGCTAAGCTTCAGGAACTAGTACCGCGCGCGCGTGTGATTGTGGGGCACGGGCAAATGTCGGAAGGGGAGCTCGAAAAAGTGATGCTGAAATTCATGCGCCACGAAGCCGACATTCTGGTGGCGACCACGATTATCGAGAACGGCCTCGATATCCCGCTGTGCAATACGATTCTAATCAATCGAGCCGAACGACTTGGGTTATCCGAACTTTATCAGTTGCGCGGCCGCGTTGGACGCTCGAACCGCCGGGCTTATGCTTACTTGTTGCTGCCTTCGGAAATCGAACTAACGCCGATTGCGAGAAGACGTCTTGCAGCGCTGAAGGAATTCTCTGATCTGGGGGCAGGGTTTAAGATTGCGGCCCTCGATCTTGAGCTCCGGGGAGCAGGCAATCTTCTGGGAGGCGAACAAAGCGGGCATATTGAGGCGGTTGGATTCGATCTCTACACGCAAATGTTGGAGCAGGCAGTCCGCGAAGTGAAAGGCGAAGCCGAGCCTCAGCCGCAAGCCCAACTTAACCTGGGACTCAATATTCGAATTCCTGCCGATTACATCCCCGAAGAAAACCAGCGCTTGCAAATGTACAAGAGGATCGCCGGGGTCGAAAGCGAGCGACAACTGGCTGACGTGGAAGCTGAACTGCGCGACCGCTACGGGGAACCGCCGGTTCCTGTGCAGCAACTGCTTCGTTACGCAGTCCTAAGATTGCAGGCAGTGCAGGCAGGGGTGACAGGAATTGACCGGAAACGCGATTTGGTCAGCGTGCGATTCCGCCCCGATGCTCCGATTGACGGCGCAAAACTGGCGGGATTCGTTTCATCACATCGCGGTGCTCAGTTCCTGCCGGATGGCACACTCAAATTTATTGCAAAGAATGTCGGGGCAAGGGAATTGCTGGAGCAATTGCAGAATGTTCTGGAAAATCTTTTGGAGCAGAGGATTTCACCGTCAGTCGTCTGATCGTCGCCGTAGAGACTCTTTTGCCGTGTGGGGACAGCTGCCCTCGGCTGTCCGCTCGGCGTAGCCGAGCTTCCTCGCAATTCAGTCAACATCGTCGAGCGTTGCTCGACCGGACAGCCGGGGCGGCTGTCCCCACATGGTCTTAGCTGTGGTAGCTTGGATGGAATCGCCAGACGCTTTAAGCAGAATCAGCATCGAAAGCTGTTCGTCTGTTCTGCCAAAGGCCAATGATGAAGATGAAAGTTTGCAAAGCGGTGTTTCCAGCAGCCGGTCTGGGCACGCGATTTCTACCCGCCACCAAGGCCCAACCCAAAGAAATGCTACCTCTGGTAGATAAGCCAATCATTCAGTATGGCGTGGAAGAGGCGCTGGCTGCCGGATGTAACCAAATCATTATGGTCACGGGCCGCGGCAAGACCGCGATCGAGGACCATTTCGACGTGAGTTACGAGCTCGAGAGAATTCTCGAAAGCAAGAAGAAAACCGATCTGCTCAAAGTAGTGCGGCAAATTTCCGACATGATCCATGTAGCCTACGTTCGGCAGAAAGAAGCTTTGGGACTGGGTCACGCGGTATTGACTGCACGGGAGTTGGTCGGCAACGAGGCATTTGCGGTGCTGCTGGCCGATGACGTAATTGATGCCGAAGTGCCGGTGCTGAAACAAATGATGCGGGTCTTTGAGCAAACGCAATGCTCAGTGATCGCGACACAAATCGTCGAAGGTGAGGCGATATCAGCATACGGCGTCCTTGACGTGAAGCCAGCGGATGGACACCACGGCGGCCGCCTCTATCAAGTGCTCAACATGGTTGAGAAGCCGTCGATTGAGGAAGCTCCTTCGAATCTCGCAATCATTGGGCGGTACATTCTGACGCCGGCAATTTTTGACGTGCTCACTCAGACCCCGGTCGGCAAGGGCGGCGAACTCCAACTCACGGACGCACTGCGGCTGCTGCTGAAGCAAGAGAAAATGTATGCCTATGTTTACGAAGGCAAGCGTCACGATACGGGCGACAAGCTAGGCTTTATTAAGGCAACCATCGAATTTGCGCTGAAGCGCGATGACTTGGGTGGACCGTTAAGAGAATATCTGCGGACGCTGAAGCTGGATTGATGGCCGTGTGGGTCGGACACTCTTGTCCGACTTTTGACTTTGATTCCAGCGTTGAGTCGATCCCAGAGAAACTTTCAGAGGCAACTTAAAAAGCGTCGGACAACAGTGTCCGACCCACACCAAAGCTCCGGAGCTTCGCTCCGCCAGGCGGGTGAGGGCACCCGCCTCTACGTGGTCTCTTTTATCTTGCGAGATTTTTCTTCCACGCTTCTGGCCAGCTTTTCCTTGTGACCCTGAAGTCTTGCGGCAATGGCGGGATTGTCTAGCGCGAGGATTTGCGCGGCGAGGACACCCGCGTTTGTCGCACCCGGCTTTCCAATCGCGACTGTGGCTACTGGAATTCCAGCGGGCATTTGTACTGTTGCAAGAAGCGAGTCCAACCCGTTCAAGGAGGTGGAAGGTATAGGCACGCCGATTACCGGCAACGTGGTGTGCGCTGCAATCACACCCGCGAGATGTGCCGCTCCTCCTGCTCCCGCGATGATTACGCGAATCCCATTTTTTGCCGCGTTTCTGGCATATTCTGCGGTGCGGTCGGGTGAGCGATGCGCCGACGTGACATCCATCTCGTACACAATGCCAAACTCGTCAAGCGCTTTAGCGGCTTCGCGCATGATTTCAAGGTCGGAATCGCTTCCCATCACGATTGAAACCACTGGCTTGCTCATTCGCTCTCCTCGAATATTTGGGCCCCTACTTCACAAGAACGCGGGCGGCGATGTCTTTGCGGTAGTGCGCTCCGTCGAAATGGATTTTCTCTACCGCTGAGTAGGCGCGGGAAACCGCGTCCGGCAATGACGCCGCGCGGCTCGTGACTCCCAGCACTCTGCCTCCGGCCGTGTAGTACTCTCCGTCACGGGTGCTTGTGCCCGCGTGAAACACCTTCACACCCTCTATTTTGTCGGCCTCTTCAATTCCGCTGATTTTCTTGCCGACCTCGATCGTGCCGGGATAGCCTCCCGAGGCCATCACCACGCATACCGAGGCATCCTGCGACCAGCGAAAATCGCCATCACTGACGCGGCCTTCAATGGACGCTTCCATGGCTTCAATCAAATCGCTTTCCATACGCATAAGGATCGGCTGGGTCTCAGGATCGCCAAAGCGGCAATTGAATTCCAAAACCATTGGCCCGCGCGCGGTCATCATCAAGCCGCAATAGAGAATGCCCTTGTATTCCATGCCCTCCGCTTTCATTCCTGCAATCACCGGTCGCGCAACGTGCTGCAACAGCCAGTGAGTCATTTGTTCATCCAGCAGACCTGGGAAGGAATATGCGCCCATGCCTCCAGTGTTGGGGCCGGTGTCGCCATCCCCGACACGTTTGTGGTCCTGAGCGGCAACCAGAGGAGCCACCCGCTCGCCATCGCTGAGCACGAGGAAAGATAGTTCGTCCCCTTCCAGACACTCTTCGAGAAGAACCCGCGCCCCAGCGTCGCCAACTATTTTTCCCGAGAGCATGTCGGATGCGATTGCTCCGGCCTCGTCTTTGGTTTTGCAGATGACCACGCCCTTGCCCGCGGCAAGGCCATCGGCTTTGACAACCACTGGTGTGCTGAATCGAGGAAGCGCTTGTTTAACCTCTGCCATGGAAGAGCAGATTGCATAATGGGCCGTCGGAATACGATGAAGCTGTAGAAATTGCTTTGCAAAACTCTTACTCGATTCGAGTTGCGCCGCAGCTTTGGTCGGCCCGAAAACCGGCCAATTACGTTTTACGAATTCGTCCACCACTCCGAGCTGAAGGGGCAATTCGGGGCCAACCACGGTGAGATCGGGCTGAAGCCGCTGCGCAACCGAGACTACCGATGCCACACTCTTTAGATCGACCGCGACGCACTCAGCTTCATCCCTGATGCCGCCGTTTCCCGGCGCGCAATACAACTGAGAAACGCGCGGAGACTGGCGCAGTTTCCAAACCAGCGCATGCTCGCGGCCGCCACTTCCCAGAACCAGGACTCTCATATCTGTGAGAGACAAGGTTAGGGGTAGGAGGAAATCTGTGTCAAACGGCAGGGATAATACGCATTGAGGGGTGCTGCCCCGGCTCAGGATTTTCAGGCGCGGGTGCGTGCGTGCGCAAGCCAACAGCGTGCGCTGATGCGGCCATGCGGCGGGGATGAGAGTATAGCCCCTTGCGCAGCTCGCCTTCTTTGGCAAATCAGTGGCGAATCAGCCTTTTCCTTCGGATAACCCCAACAATGCCCGCCAAGCCAGTCGCCATCAAGCCGAGCGTGCCCGGTTCCGGCGTCACGACGGGTGGTGGAGTCCCTGCAGTAAACGTTCCACCGACGAATTGGAAGCTCCCGGGAGAGCCGATGAAGTTAAAGCTCCAGCCCCCTCCGCCGGGCAGTGTAAGGTTCAATTGTCTGAACGTCTCTCCTTCACCAACAAATCCGCTGACCGACCCGTTCAGAGAACCGGAAAAATCAAAAATGCAACAGCTGAGGTCTATGTTGTTGTAGGTTATTCCCCCCGACTATCACGCTTTGGAAGGATCCAATAAAAACTTGGGAAGCAGCGACAGATGACAAGTCGGGGATGGGGAAGCCATCGCACCAAGGGTGGCACGCCATGCCGGCGCTCGCTGTAATGATTGTGCCCGGACCAATCAAAGTGAGACCTACATCGCCGCCAACATTCAGGACAGCGGTGACGTAGGTAATGTTGATGTTGAGAATGCTGTCAGCGTTTGCGCGCGGCGCAAATGCGACAAAGGAGATGACGAATACCCAGAGAAGGCGTTTCATTGGTTGGGTACTCCTTCACCATTCGGCTGGCTACTGTAAACGCTCAGGCTACTACCCGCTATGGCCCGAAAGTGGGGAGCGAAATGCGGCCGGTATCTTACATCAACTGACGTTGTCACAGTAGTCCTATCACTGAATACCCTCCACGGATGCAACTCCGGATAATTCCCGATTCTCCAGAGTTGCGATTTGTGAATGTATGGGCGGCCCTGCCCGTCTTCGCCAAAATATGGGAGTGAGGCTCTTTTCAGTAAGATAGAACTTCGGTTCAATATGGCTGACCCGCCAGGAGACACGAAAACGAATGGCCCACACGTCGGGGACGCGGCCACCGTCCACGTGTCACTGGAAGGAATGCACAGCACCGTAAGTGTGCCTCACCATGATGCTGGATTCTGGCAGCAGTGGCGAGCGTTCATCGGCCCGGCGATCCTGGTCAGCGTCGGTTACATGGATCCGGGAAACTGGGGCACGGACCTAGCGGCTGGGGCGCAATTCAAGTACGGACTTCTATGGGTAGTCGGGCTGGCCAGCTTGATGGCGATCTTCATGCAAGTCATCTCCTCCCGCCTGGGAGTGGTGACAGGAAAAGATCTCGCGCAATGCTGCCGCGATTGGTATCCATGTTGGACTCGCTGGCCCAACTGGCTGTTGTGCGAAGGGGCGGTTGGCGCATGCGATCTGGCGGAAGTGTTGGGCAGCGCCGTGGCCATTAACTTGATGTTTCATATCCCACTGCTTTGGGCCGTCGTTATAACTGGCCTGGACGTGCTCCTGCTTTTGAGCTTGCAGGGACTCGGGATGCGCACGATAGAGGCTGTGGTCTTGCTGCTCATCGCAACGATCGGGGTTTGTTACCTCATCGAAATTTTCGTACTGCCGCAGACGCAGCCCGATTTTCTGGAGATGGGACGCGCCCTGGTGACACCGAGTTTGCGCCATCCAGGAATGATTTACGTGGCGATTGGAATTATCGGAGCCACGGTCATGCCGCACAATTTGTATCTGCACTCCGCGCTGGTGCAGAGTCGCAAGCTCCAAAAGGACGAAGCTTCTATAAGAAGCGCAATTCGATTTAACACGATCGACTCAGCCACCGCCTTAACCGTGGCCTTCCTGGTCAACGCCGCGATTCTGGTGCTGGCGGCCATAGTTTTTTACGGCAAGGCAAGCGTAGTCGCCGCGGGCGGGAAGTTGGTCACGTTCAGCCCGCAGAGCGACTGGATTCGCATTGCTTATCTCACTCTCGCGCCTCTGCTGGGCACCGCCCTCGCGAGCACACTCTTCGTGATTGCCCTGCTGGCCAGCGGGCAAAGCAGCACCATCACGGGCACGCTTGCCGGGCAAGTGGTGATGGAAGGATTTATGCACTGGAGAATTCAGCCCTGGGTGAGGCGGTTGATCACACGATCTCTGGCAATTATTCCAGCAGTCCTAATTATCGCCATCCGGGGCGACGCCAGCGTGAACGACTTGCTGACGCTCAGTCAAGTGGTACTGGCCTTGCAGCTTCCGTTTGCGATGTTTCCGCTTCTGCACTTCACTAGCTCGCGGAAAAGAATGGGCGCTTGGAGGAGTGGCTGGTTGCTGATGACCGCCGGCTGGAGCAGCGCTGTATTGATTACGGCACTCGATATTTGGGGACTGCCCGACTCATTGCGCTCGGCGTGGCGCGTGATTGCTGGCGGTTGATAGTGGAAGAGGGTAAAGCATGTACAAGACGATCTTGGTCACTCTGGACGGCACTCCGACGGATCAGGCCATCATTGCCCACGTCAAGCAGCTCGCGAAGCTGGCACAGAGCCGCGTCGTGCTGCTTCATGTGGCCGACGGATGGGCGGCGAGGACCTATGGCCCAGACGCAGTCAGCCCCGAAATTGCCGAAGACACAGCATATTTGAAAGAAGTTCGCGAAGACTTTCAGGCTGCGGGTATTCCGACGGAGGCTGAATTGGCTTACGGAGATCCGGCCAAACAAATCATTAACTGGGTGCTGCAGAAAGGTTGCGATCTGGTGGCCATGAGCACTCACGGGCATCGCTTTCTTGCCGATGTTTTTCTCGGGACCACTGCCAGCAGGGTGCAACATAACATCAGCGTGCCCGTGCTTCTACTGCGAGCGAAGTGAAAGTCAGCAGTTGGCATTTGGCCTTTGGCCGTGCGTGTTCGGAATGGGGATCCTATGAGCCGAGACAGTAATGCCAAGTCCTCAGTAATGACTTTCTGCACGACGCACACTCCGCTGCAAACGACTAAACTAATCTTAAGCAACAGATCAGGAAGGCCGAACATGGACAGCTTTCACTCGCGCTCGACTTTGAAGGTCGGCGGCAATGAGTACGAAATTTATCGCCTTGACGCGCTCGACAAACAGGGAATTTCGACCAAGCACCTGCCGTTCTCGCTGCGAATTCTGCTGGAAAATCTGCTGCGCACCGAAGACGGCCGCAACGTCAAGGCTGAGGACATTCGAGCTCTAGCGTCATGGAGTGGAAAAGCAAAATCGGATAAAGAAATTGCATTCACGCCGAGCCGCGTACTGATGCAGGACTTCACCGGCGTCCCCGCCATCGTGGATCTAGCAGCGATGCGCGACGCCATGAAGAACCTCGGTGGCGATCCGGGGCTGATCAACCCGCTGCAGCCGGCGGAACTCGTTATTGATCACTCCGTTCAGGTGGACGAATTCGGCACACCAAAGGCGTTTGCCTTCAACGCAGAACTCGAATTCCTGCGCAACAAAGAACGATATGCGTTCCTGCGATGGGGACAAACCGCGTTCGACAATTTGGCGATTGTCCCGCCCGACACCGGCATTGTTCATCAAGTTAACTTGGAATTTCTGGCGCGCGTAGTCTTTGTGAGCGAAGCAGGTGGGAAACGGGTCGCGTACCCGGACACGTTGGTTGGCACGGATTCGCATACTACGATGATCAATGGCTTGGGCGTACTCGGCTGGGGTGTCGGCGGAATTGAGGCCGAAGCTGCAATGCTGGGGCAGCCTGTTTCCATGCTGATTCCGCAAGTTGTTGGTGTGAAGTTGACAGGCCGGTTGCGCGAAGGCGCCACCGCAACTGACCTGGTGCTCACGATTACTGAAATGCTGCGCAAGCATGGAGTCGTAGGAAAGTTCGTCGAGTACTTCGGGCCGGGGTTGCAGGACCTGCCGCTGGCAGACCGCGCGACCATTGGGAATATGTCCCCGGAATACGGCGCGACGTGCGGCATATTTCCCATCGACCGCGAAACGCTGAACTACTTGCGATTGACCGGTCGTACGGAAGAGCAGATTGCGCTAGTCGAGGCGTACTCCCGCGAACAGGGACTCTTCCATGACGCGAACATTGCCCAGGCGGAATATTCCGAATTGCTGGCGCTTGATCTCGCTACAGTTGAGCCAAGCCTTGCGGGCCCGAAGCGTCCGCAGGACCGAGTGCCGCTCTCGAATGCGAAGCAATCGTTTGAAAAAGCGCTGCCGTCGCTGATCAAGCCGGGAAAGGGAAGCCTGTCTCCTGTGGTTTCCGGAAACGGTCATCTGAGTCATGGCAGTGTAGTGATAGCGGCAATCACAAGCTGCACCAACACGTCGAATCCTTCGGTAATGCTCGCGGCCGGGTTGCTGGCGAAAAAGGCCGTCGAGCGAGGTTTGCAGGTTCCTGGATGGGTGAAGACTTCTCTTGCGCCAGGATCAAAAGTGGTGCGTGATTACCTCGAAAACGCCGGGCTTATCTCGTTTCTTGAAACGTTAAAATTTCATATCGTGGGGTACGGTTGCACCACTTGCATCGGAAATTCAGGGCCGTTGCCGGAAGAAATTTCGGACGAAATTGATCGCAAGAACCTGGTCGTCGCTTCGGTGCTCTCAGGAAATCGGAATTTCGAGGGCAGGATCAATCCTGAAGTTCGCGCGAATTATCTGATGTCCCCGCCGCTGGTGGTGGCTTTCGCTCTGGCCGGCCGGGTTGATGTGGATTTGCGCAAGGATGCTTTGGGCAAAGATAAAGATGGCAAGCCGGTGTACCTTGCCGACATCTGGCCGACACAGCGGGAAGTGGACGAAGCAATTAAACAGTCGATTTCCTCAGACATGTTCCGTAAAAGCTATGGCGAGGTTTATGCGGGAGATGACCACTGGCGGTCGTTGAACGTGCCTGCTGGCGAGACGTACGCCTGGGACAGCAATTCGACGTACATTCAGCGGGCTCCGTATTTCGACGGCATGATGCTGCAGCCGGGCTCGGTTGGCGATATCCGTAACGCGCGGGTGCTGGCCGTTCTCGGAGACAGTGTTACTACTGACCACATCTCCCCAGCAGGTTCAATCAAGAAAGACAGCCCTGCGGGGAAATATTTGCGGGAGCACGGGGTCAAGCCTGCAGACTTCAATTCCTACGGTTCACGGCGGGGAAACCACGAAGTCATGGTGCGCGGGACATTTGCCAACGTGCGCCTGCGAAACAGAATGGTACCTAACCTTGAAGGTGGATTTACCCGTCATCTGCCCGACGGCGCGGAGATGACGATCTTCGAAGCCTCGGAAAGGTACATCGCTGAAGGCGTGCCGCTAGTTATCATGGCTGGGAAAGAATACGGTGGGAGTTCACGCCGTGATCGGCGAAAGCTACGAGCGCATTCACCGCTCGAACCTGGTTGGAATGGGCATCCTGCCACTGCAGTTTTTATCCGGCGAGAATGCGGAGTCTCTAGGATTCAGTGGAGAAGAAACTTTCGAGATCCGCGGAATCCGCGAGTTGGTTGAAAACTATGTCCCCGGGCGGCGAGTGAGAGTGCGTGCGGGCACGAAGGAGTTCGAGGCCCTGGTGCGAATCGATACCCCGCAAGAAGCGCTCTATTACGCAAACGGCGGGATTCTGCAGTATGTGCTCAGGCAATTGTTGGCCAGCAAGCAGCCGGTCCACGCCTAAGACTACCGTGCGGTTGCTGCAAGCGCTTTAGCCCTGGACGTTTTCAACTGCGATCTTTTCAACGGCGATCCGTGCAAATTGCCCGTGGAGATGGAGCGGTCGTTCTCAGAATCGTCGTTAAGCTGGAACTTGGCAACCAGCTTTTGCAGATCGAGCGCCAATTCGGATAGATCCTCACATGCTTTCGCTGCCTCCCGGGCACCCCCTGCTAATTCCTTAACTAATCCGGCGATTTGCTCCATATTGCGATTGACTTGCTCCGTGGCGCTCGACTGTTCGAGGGCAGCGGCTGCGATTTGGGTAATCATCTCGCCAACTTGCTCGGACGCGTGGATGATCTGTTTGAGGGACCCGCCAGCTTTCGAAGTAGAATTCAGCCCTGCTTCTACTTCCCGGGTGCCTTCTTCCATTGCGACTACGGCAATTGCGGTTTCCTCTTGCACAGTGAGAATCATTTGCGCGATTTCTTTAGTCGCACGTGCTGAGGGCTCGGCCAGCTTCCGGACTTCCTCGGCAACGACGGCGAACCCGCGGCCATGTTCTCCAGCATGCGCCGCTTCAATGGCGGCGTTCAATGCCAGCAGGTTAGTTTGGTCGGCCATGTCATCAATTACACCGATGATGCGTCCAATGTGATCGGAGCTTTTGCCGAGACCCTGCAGTTTTGCGGCTGTGCTGCTCACGGAACCAGCAATGGCGTGCATTCTTGCGAGTGCCTCTTCGACAATCACGCCACCGGCATGTGCCACATCGGACGCTTGGCGGGAGGCTTCAGCTGCTTTGGCCGAGCTGTTGGAAACCTGAAGCACTGTAGATGACATTTGCCGCATGACGGTGGCGATCTGGGCGGCTTGGTCGTTTTGGCAATCCGCGCTTTGCGCCTGTTCGGCCGCGGACGCGGAAATTTCCTGGCTGGCGCTGGCCACGTGCTCAGCCGCGCGTGCAATGCGGTGAACCGTGCCGGCTGCTGCGCGTCGCGCCTGATTGAGCGCCTCGCTCATTTCACCAAGCTCTGAGCGGGGATCATCTTCGTATCGCCGCAGGTCACCATCTGCCAATGCCAGGAGGACATGGGTTGTTCTCCTCAGAGAGGCGAGAATACTTCGCGTGATGAAGATTCCAATACCAGAGATAAAGGTCAGGATTACCGCGACCGCGACGCCCAGAATCAGCAGCCCGCTGGACTTGTCACCAGCGGCCGCTTTTTGCAAGGCCAGGTAGGCGCACATGCTGAGTGCTAGCAATCCTGCTGCTGGCAGCACTACCAGCAGAGTAAGTTTCCTGCGGAATGGGTATGAGATTTTCATTGCACGGTGCGGATGGCGAAGCACCGCCCACCGGATATCCCGACAACCTTTGAATCGGCAAGTGGCGAAAATCACTTGACTGGTTTGGAGCCGGCATTGTTACGTAGGTATGTAGGTGGAGTTATTGGTGTCTGGCGGCTGGTTTGATTGCCAGACCTGGCTCGAGCTCTCTTCGCATCGGCTGCTATAATCAGGATTCGTCTCTCATGTCTCAGAAGCGTCTGATTCGTTCCACAACAGTTTTGTGTGTGCGCCGCAATGGCAGTGTGGTCATGGCGGGAGACGGCCAGGTGACTCTGGGCGAAGGCGTGATCAAGCATTCCGCCAAGAAGATCCGGCGCCTTTATCAAGACAAGATTCTTGCGGGATTTGCTGGGTCCACGGCGGACGCGTTCTCGCTCTTCAGCCGCTTCGAATCGAAGCTGGAGCAGTATCATGGCAATCTCGGTCGAGGAGCAGTAGAGCTGGCGAAGGACTGGCGCACCGATAAATTTCTGCGGCACCTGGAAGCTCTGTTACTGGTTGCGGATAAGGAACAAACATTTTTACTAAGCGGCCAGGGCGACGTGATCGAGCCGGATAGCGGAATCGCGGCCATCGGAAGTGGCGGACCCTATGCTCAGTCCGCGGCCGAGGCGCTCGCCCAGCACACGCAACTTTCAGCTCGCCAGATCGCAGAAGAAGCAATGAAGATTGCCGGTAAAATGTGCATCTATACCAATGACAAGATCACGATAGAGGAATTGTAGCTGTCAGCCATCAGCCGTCAGCAAAGGCGGTTTGGCTGAGAGCTGACGGCTGAGAGCTGACGGCTAAATGGCTATTTATCTCCCCGCTACCGCTGAAGAAGAAC
>WNGL01004176.1_pt1 | contig 26055 bp, 26 predicted proteins | sample 5400591 | NCBI WGS metagenome assembly WNGL01 (sample SAMN13153377, study PRJNA577476) | soil metagenome | isolation source: 80 cm soil or saprolite under Garry oak tree replicate 1 | place: USA:California | collected 2016-06-15 | reverse complement strand
CAACGCCTGGGTGGTGATCCGTCCGGACGACACGGTGGTCATTCGCGTTGCCCGCTCCGAGATGGGTCAAGGCACGCTCACCGGGCTCGCCCAACTCGTCGCCGAGGAGCTCGAATGCGACTGGTCGAAGGTCACGACCGAATATCCCACGCCCGGCCAGAGCGTCGCGCGCAAGCGGGTATGGGGCGACTTCTCGACCGGCGGCAGCCGCGGCATCCGCACGTCGCACGAGTATGTGCGCAAAGGCGGCGCGGCGGCCCGCGAGATGCTCAAACAAGCCGCCGCCAACGAGTGGAAAGTCCCGGTGTCCGAGGTGAGCGCATCGAACAGCGTGATCACGCACACGCCGTCCGGCCGCACCACAACCTACGGCAAGGTGGCGGAAGCCGCCGCCAAGATCGAGCCGCCGAAGGACGTCCCGCTCAAGGATCCGAAGGATTGGAAGATCGCCGGCAAGGGCGTCAAGCGCCTCGACACGATGGACAAGGTTACCGGCAAGCAAGTCTACGGCACCGATCTCAAGCTGCCCGGAATGCTCACTGCCGCGATCAAGGAGTGCCCGGTGCAAGGCGGGAAGATCAAAAGCTTCGACGCCGCCAAAGTCGCGAACATGCCCGGCGTGAAGAAGGTGGTGCAGGTCGGCGATTCAGGCGTCGCCGTCGTCGCGGACACCTGGTGGCAGGCCAAGACCGCGCTCGACGCGCTTCCGGTGGTCTGGGACGAAGGGCCGAATGCCAAAGTCTCGAGCGCCTCGATCGCGGAGTGGCTCAAGGCCGGGCTCGACGCGCCGGAGGCCTTCGTTGGCAACGCGAACGGCGACGCCAAGGACGCTATTGCCAAGGCGGCGAAGAAGGTCGAGGCGGTTTACGCCTATCCCTACCAGAACCACGCTTGCATGGAGCCGATGAATGCCACCGCGCTCTACACGTCCGACAAGTGCGAGGTGTGGGGTCCGACACAGAACGGCGAAGCCGCGTTCGCGGCGACGTTAGCGGCGTCGGGTCTCCCCGCCAACAAGTGCGACGTCCACAAGGTCCACCTCGGCGGCGGGTTCGGCCGGCGCGGCGCCTTCCATGACTACACCACCCAGGCCGTCCTCATCGCCAAGCAGATGCCGGGCACGCCGGTCAAGCTGTTATGGTCGCGCGAGGAAGACATGGTGCAAGGCCGGTATCACCCGGTCATGCAGTGCAAGCTGATCGGCGCCTTCGATGCCAACAACAATCTGACCGGCTTGCACATGCGGCTCTCGGGCCAATCGATCCTTGCCGATGTGCGTCCCGAGGCCCTGCAGAACGGAAAAGATCCGCTCACCTTCCAAGGCCTTGCCCCGGCCGGAGAGCACGCGTTCGGCTATAGCATCCCGAACCTGCTGATCGACCATGCCATGCGCAATCCTCACATCAAGCCGGGGTTCTGGCGGGGTGTGAACATCAACCAGAACGCCATCTTCCTGGAGTGCTTCATGGACGAACTGGCGCAAGCCGTCGGCCAGGACGAGCTCGAGTTCCGGCGCAAGCTGATGAGCAAGCATCCGCGGAACCTGGCGGCGCTCAATGCGGTGGCCGAGCGCATTGGGTGGGGCAAGCCCGCGCCGCAAGGCGTCTATCGCGGGCTCGCGCACATGAAGGCGTTCGACTCCTATGTCGCGGCTGCCGCGGAAATCTCCATCACTGGCGGCAACAAGATCAAAGTGCACCGGATCGTCGGCGCCACCGATCCGACCTACGCCGTCAACCCGGCCCAGATCGACCGGCAAGTCGCGGGCTCGTTCGTCTACGGCCTGTCCGCGCTGTTCTATCAGGAGTGCACCGTCAAGGACGGCCGCATCGAGCAGACCAACTTCGATAACTACAACTCGATGCGCATCGCCGAAATGCCCAAGGTCGAGTCGATCCTCATGCCATCGGGAGGCAGCGAGCCTTGGGGCGGCGTCGGCGAGCCGACGATCTGCGTCGCCGCGCCCGCCGTGCTCAATGCGTTCTTCAAGGCCACAGGCCAGCGCATCCGCTCGTTCCCGCTGAAGAACCACAATATCCAGATGGCGTGAGACACCCCGCGCGGCGGCCGCATCACGGCCGCCGCCTTCCGCCCGGCAAGATGCGCAGGCGCGCGCCGCCAGCGCTATAACCGCGGGCTATGCGCCCGCGCGGGTGAGTTTTTGCGCGCATGAGCTTTTTGAACTAATCTCCGGGACGATCGAACCGCCGCTTTGAGGTCCGGTCGAGAGGGAGGGGATGGCGCGTCTTACCGTCAACGGGCGAGCCCACGACGTCGATGTCGATTCCGACACGCCCCTGCTCTGGGTGCTGCGGGACACGCTCGGTCTGATGGGCACGAAATACGGCTGCGGGATTGCCCAGTGCGGCGCCTGCACGGTGCACGTCGACGGTACGCCGATGCGCTCGTGCTCGCTACCGGTGAGCGCCGTCGCTCATAAGCAAATCACCACCATCGAAGGCCTGGGATCGAACGGCGCGCTTCATTCCGTGCAGAAGGCGTGGCTCGACCTCGACGTTCCGCAATGCGGTTATTGCCAGAGCGGAATGATGATGGCGGTGGCCGCCCTTCTCAAGGACAAGCCGAGCCCGAGCGACGCGGAGATCGACGCCGCCATCACCAATATCTGCCGGTGCGGGACCTACCAGCGCATCCGCGCGGCCATCCACGCCGCCGCGGGCCGGCGCGTCAGCGGGATGAGCTCGCAATGAGCCGCGTCGCGCACTTCGACCGCCGCTCGTTCCTCGCCAGTGTCGCCGCCATCGGCGGCGCGCTGGCGCTCGGCTTCGAAATCCCGTTCGGCCCGCGCGCCATTCACGCCTCAAGCTTCCGCCGGGAAATCACCGCCTGGATCGTGATCGAGCCCGACGAGACGGTGATCATTCGCGTCGCCAAGTCGGAAATGGGTCAGGGCAGCTTTACCGCGCTGCCGATGCTGGTGGCGGAAGAGCTCGACTGCGACTGGAGCAAGGTGAAGGCCGAGTTTGCGCCGCCGCACGAGAATCGCAGGCGCGACCGCGTGTGGGGCAACATGTCGACGGGCGCGAGCCGCTCCATCAGCGCGTCGCAGAACGACCTGCGCCGCGCCGGCGCCACCGCGCGCGCGATGCTTATTGCGGCCGCCGCCGCGCGTTGGAACGTGCCCGACGCCGAATGCGCGGCCGCGCAAGGCGTGATTACCCACCTCCCGAGCGGCCGCAACATTACGTTCGGCCGCATTGCGGCGGCCGCTGCCGACATCGCTCCACCCGCGCAGGTCGCCTTGAAGGAGCCGAAGGACTGGACGCTGATCGGCACCCGGCAAAGACGCTTCGACGTCCCGGACAAGATTACGGGCAAGCCGATCTACGCCATCGACGTGCAATTACCGAATATGCTGTACGCGGCGATCGTCCAATGTCCCGTGTTCAAGAGCACATTGAAGTCCGTCGACGAGACGAAGCTCGCCGACATGAAGGGCATCCGCCACGTGGTGAAGCAGCCAGACGCCGTCGCCGTCGTGGCAGACAGCTGGTGGCGGGCGAAAAAGGCAGCGGAGGCGCTGCCGGTGACCTGGGATTTCGGTGACAATTCCGGCGTTTCAAGCGCCACGATTCGCGCGCAGCTGCATGCGGGCCTGGGCGCCGCCGACGCGCGCGTCGGCCGCAGCGACGGCGATGTCGATCGCGCGCTCGGCCAGGCGGTCAAGCGAATCGAAGCAGACTACGAGGTGCCCTTCCTCGCTCACGCCACCATGGAGCCGCAGAACTGCACGGCGCACGTGACCGCCGACCTGGTCGAGATCTGGGCGCCCACCCAGGATGGCGAGACGGCGCTCGCAATCGCAGCCGATGCCGCTGGCGTACCCCCGAGCAAAGTCGTGGTTCACAAGATGATGCTCGGCGGCGGCTTCGGCCGGCGCGGGATCTTTCAGGACTTCGTGCGGCAAGCGGTGCTGATCGCGAAGGAGGTCGGCCAGCCGGTGAAGCTCGTTTGGACGCGCGAGGAGGACATGCGCCACGACTTCTACCGCCCGGTGGCAACCGCCCGGATGACCGCCGGCCTCGACGCCAACGGCATGCCGGTCGCCTGGAAGATAAGGACCGCCGGCCAATCCATCATCGCGGCGGTCTCTCCGCGAGTGATGCAGTTCGGGGTCGACCGGAACTTTCTTCAAGGCCTGCTTGAAGACATGCCCTACGACGTGCCGAATTATCTCGTCGATTTCGCCATGCGGAACACGCATGTCCCCGTCGGCGTGTGGCGCAGCGTCAACCACTCACAGAATGCGTTCTTCAAAGAGAGCTTCGTCGACGAGATGGCCTATGCGGTGGGCGCCGATCCCTATCTTTTCCGCCGCAAGCTTTTGGCCAAGAAGCCCAAGGAGCTTGCGGTGCTCGAGGCCGCGGCCACGCACGCGGGTTGGGGCACATCGCAGCCGCAAGGCGTGTTTCGCGGCATCGCGCTCCACAACTCGCAAAACAGCATTTGCGCGCAGGTCGTCGAGGCTTCAGTGGCCACCGACGGCAAAGTACGGGTGCACCGCGTGGTATCGGCGATCGACCCCGGCCATGTGGTCAACCCGCTGACCGTCGAATTGCAGACCGAGAGCGCAGTCGTCTATGGGCTCACCGCGGCGCTTTATGGCGAGATCACCATCAGCGACGGACGGGTAGAGCAGGCGAACTTCCACGACTATCCGATGCTGCGTCTCGCCGAGATGCCGCGGGTGGAGACGGTGATCGTCGCGAGCGGCGGTTTCTGGGGTGGGATCGGTGAAACCGCCGTGCCTCCCCTTGCACCCGCCTTGTGCAATGCGATTTTCTCGGCGACGGGAAAGCGCATCCGCTCGCTGCCGCTCAAAAACCACGATTTGAGGAGCGCATAAGAAAAACGAACGGACGCAATCGGCGCCCACGCGCATTTGGGAGGCCCGACATGAATGCCACGCGCGTCGTGACTGCTATCGCCTCGGTTTTCACGTTGATCGGTCATGCTTCGGCGGCCGGCCCGGCGGATGCTCCGCCCGGCGCGCTCTCCTGTTCCGGCTGCCATCCGGCGGCCCGCACCGCGCAAACGACGGTGCCGCGGCTCATCGGCCGCAATCCAGCGGACATCGGCACCGCAATGCAGGCGTTCAAGTCGGGGCAACTTCCCTCGACCGTGATGGACCGCATCGCCAAGGGTTTCTCGGACGATGAAGTCAAAGCCATCGCCACCTGGTATGGCGCGCAGAAGGATTGAGGAGGCCGATCATGACTGCAAAGCGCACGAGCCGGCGTGACTTCCTCAAGGCCGCGGCCGCCGGCGCGGCCCTGCTGCCGCTCCCCGCCGCCGCCCAAGGCGCGGGCGGGCGCGTAGTCGTCGTGGGCGGCGGCTTCGGCGGAGCGAGCTGCGCCCGTTTCATCAAACGCATCGATCCGCGCATCACCGTGACGCTGGTCGAGGCGAACCCGACGTTCATCGCCTGTCCATTCAGCAACGGCGTCATCGCCGGGCTTCGCGACCTCAATGCGCAAGAATTCGGTTACGACAAGTTCGCCGCCGATCAGGTGGTCCTCCAGCTTTCGCCGGGGACCGCCGTCGATCCGCAAGGACGCACGGTGACGCTCGGCAACGGCGCACGGCTTCCCTACGACCGCCTGGTGCTCTCGCCCGGCATCGACATCCGTTGGGACGGTTTGCCCGGCTATAACGAGGCCGCCGCCGAGCGCATGCCGCATGCCTGGAAGGCCGGTGAGCAGACGCTGCTGCTGCGCCGCCAGCTCGAAGCCATGGAGGACGGCGGCACGGTGGTGATGTCGGCGCCCGCCAATCCTTTCCGCTGCCCGCCCGGTCCCTACGAGCGAGCGAGCCTGATCGCCTACTATCTCAAGACCAAGAAGCCGAAATCGAAACTGATTGTTCTCGACGCCAAGGATGTCTTCTCCAAGCAGCGCCTGTTTCAGAATGCGTGGAAAACGCTCTATCCGAACCTCGAATGGGTGTCGCTATCGAGCGGCGGTAAGGTGACCTCGGTCGACGTCGGAGCAATGACGCTCGTCACCGATTTCGGCCGGCACAAGGCCGATGTCGCCAATGTCATTCCGCCGCAAAAGGCGGCACGCATCGCCGAGATGGCGGGGGCCGCCGACCGCACCGGTTGGTGTCCGATCGACCCGGCCACGTTCGAATCCAAGCTACAGCCCAACGTCCACGTCATCGGCGACGCCTCGATCGCGGGCGCCATGCCGAAATCGGCGTTCTCGGCGAATGCCCAGGCCAAGGTCTGCGCAGCCGCGGTGGCGAAGCTGCTTGCCGGCGGCAGGCCCGACGAGCCCAAGCTCATCAACACCTGTTACAGTCTGGTGGCGCCCGATTACGGCATCTCGATCGTCGGCGTCTACCGGCCGGCGGACGGTCAGATCAAGGAGGTCGAGGGCTCGGCCGGCGTGAGTCCGGTGGACGCGCCGAGCTCCACGCGCGCGCTCGAAGCAACTTTCGCGAATGACTGGTTCAAGACGATCACCAACGAAGTCTTCGGCTGAGCGTTGCGGCGCACTCGTCTGTGCGGCCGCGCTCGCCGCCGCAATCGCAAGCTTCGCCTATGACGCGCGGACCGAGGAGCAACTTCGTCCCTATGCCGTGGTTGGCGATGCCATCCCCCAGTCGCTGACCGGTGCGAAGGGAGACGTGGAACGCGGGCGCAACATCGTCGTTAACCGGCAGGTGGGCCTTTGTCTCCTCTGCCACAGCGGGCCCTTCCCGGAGGAGAAGTTCCAAGGCACACTGGCGCCGGACCTCAAGGGAACCGGAGCGCGCTGGTCGGAGGGCCAGTTGCGGCTGCGGATCGTGGATGCAAGCCGCCTCAACGCGGACACGATCATGCCGCCCTACTACCGGATCGACGGTCTCACGCGCGTGGCCCCGGCCTTTCAAGGCAAGCCCGTGCTGACGGCGGAGCAGATCGAGGACGTGGTCGCCTATCTCGCGACCCTGCGCGACGAGTGAGCACCATGACGCGCGACGATGACATGCTGCAAGCAACCCGCCGCCGCTTCTTGATCGAGGCCGCGGCGCTCGCCGGCGTCGTCGGGATCGCCGTTCCGCTTGCGGCAAAGCCCACCTCCGCCACGCCCGCGTCGATGCGCGCCGCGATCAGAAAAATCATCGGCGAGGCGCCGCTCAACAAGGGCAAGGTGAAGATCGACGTGCCCCCGCTGATCGAGAACGGCAATGCGGTCCCGCTCACCATTTCCTGCGAGAGTCCGATGACGGCGGACGATCACGTCAAGGCCATTCATGTCTTCGCCGAGAAGAATCCGCAGCCCAACGTGGTGAGCGTTCAGCTCGGTCCGCGCTCCGGACGGGCGACCGTGTCGACCCGCATCCGCCTCGCGGATTCGCAGAAGGTCATCGGCATTGCGCAAATGCGCGACGGCTCGTTCTGGTCCGGCGAGGCCGAAGTCATCGTCACGCTCGCCGCTTGCCTCGAGGGAGTCTGACCATGGCGCGTGCCCTCATCAATGCGCCGGCGAAGGCCAAACGCGGCGAAATCATCGAGATCAAAACGCTGATCTCGCACAATATGGAGACCGGCTTTCGCCCCGACAATACGGGCAAGCCGGTGCCGCGCGACATCATCACCGACTTCATCTGCAAATATAACGGACAGGAAATCTTCCGCGCCGAGCTGTTCCCGGCGATTGCCGCTAATCCGTTCCTGACGTTTTTTACCGTTGCTACCGAAAGCGGCGCGCTGAGCTTCGAATGGACGGGCGACAACGGCTTCACCGCGACCGAGTCCGTCAATATCACCGTCGAATGAGGCCGGCAGCGGCTGTCGTTTTCGCGACCGCCGTGCTGGGCGCCACGGCGACCGCCGGCGAGATTCCGCTCGCCGATCGAAAGTCGGGCTACGAGTTCATGGCGCGCGAGACGCGCGCCATGCAGGATGACGACACCGCCAATCCCGGCATGCTGTGGGTGCTCGACGCTGAAGCGCTCTGGAAGCGCAAGGAGGGTTCTGCCGCCAAATCATGCGCCGATTGCCACGGCGACGCGCGGGCGAGCATGAAAGGCGTGGCGGCGCGCTATCCAGCCTTCAATGCTGCGCGCGGGCGCCCGGTCGATCTCGAAGAGCGCATCAACATCTGCCGCACGGAGCAGCAGCAATCGACGCCGCTGCCCTTCGAAAGCAAGGAGTTGCTCGCACTCGCGGCCTATGTGGGACAGCAATCGCGCGGCATGCCGATCGAAATCGCGGACGACGAGCGCACCAAGCCCTTCCTGCAAGCCGGGCGCGAGTTGTTCACCCAGCGCCAAGGGCAGCTCAATCTCTCCTGTGCGCAGTGCCACGACGACAATTGGGGCCAAAAGCTCGCCGGCGCCGCGATCCCGCAAGGCCACCCGACCGGATATCCGCTCTATCGCCTCGAATGGCAAACGCTCGGATCGCTGCAGCGGCGGTTGCGCAACTGCCTGTTTGGAATGCGCGCGGTCTCCTATCCCTTGGGCGCGCCCGAATACGTCGATCTCGAACTTTATCTGATGTGGCGCGCCCGCGGCATGCCGGTCGAGACACCGGCGGTGCGGCCGTAGCCCCTGCCGCCATTGGTTTTCACTTTGGACCGCCTCGAGCGCGTTGACACCCGTCTTCGCCGCTCGCGGACACGTCATGTCTGCGTGCGGTGAAAGTCGTCCTCCGGCGTCGGACCCCAGATGCTGGTCTTGCCCGGGGTCCACCGCTTGGGCCGCTGCGGCGTGTCGCGGTGCCACGGGCGCGGCTCGAAATAGCCGAGCTCCTCATCCTTCATCTGGTCGAGTTCGCAGAAGAACTCGACGACCTGCTCATCCTGGTTGCGATGGTAAGTGGCGACGTTGTGTCCCGGACCGTGCCGCAACGGGCCCCAGATGATCGGGATCTGTTTTTGGCCCATGACCTCGCATGAGTTCTGCAGATGCATGAAGTCCTTGAGCTCGAACGCGATGTGATGAAGCGTCACGTTCGGGCCGGTGAAGAAGTTCACGGTGTGATGATCCGGATTGCAGCGCATGAAGCAGAAGAAATCGCCGATCCAGTCGGAGACGCGAAAGCCGAGCACCCGCTCGTAGAATGTCACGGTGCGCTGGATGTCGGGCGTGAAGAAGGCGACATGTCCGAGCTTGAGCGGCCCGATACCGGCGACCTGCGCGTGCTTGGCGAGATAGCTCCATTCCTTGAACAGCTCGATCGTCGTTCCCTTGTCGTCCTTGAAGGACAGCACCTGGCCCATGCCAGGGATGGAATCGTTGCGCAACTCGCTGCGCACGCCGTCCTTGGACAGCTCCCGCGCCAACTCGCCGAAATCGGAATCGGGCGCGACTTCGAACGACAATTTGATGCAGTGCGCTCGATCCGCCTTGTTGATCTGGACCACCAGCTGCCCGACCTTGGTGGCGAGAAAGGCGCGGTCCTTCTCGCGTTCGGCCACGATCAATCCCATGAACTCCCCGTAATACGCGACGGCCTTTTCCAAGTCCGGCGTCTCGAAGGTGGCGTGGCCGATGCGTCTCGGTTTGATCATGGCGTTATCTCCATTTCGTTATCCGGCGCTACGCCCCGGATCATTGACATCATTGCTTGCCAGCCGGCACGAACGAGGGGTCAACGACGGCGTCGATGCGTAGCGATTGATCGACGAGTTTCAGGCCCTGGCCAGAAACAATGCACGACTATAGCGCAATCCGCAGCGGCGCGCTGAGCGCAGCGAAACCATCGAAACATCGCGGCTTGACACGGGACAATGGATTTTCGCTTCGGCTGGACCCATCCTACGCTGCGGCTTATCACCACTTACGCACTCGACAAAATCGAGATATTCGGCGAAAGCTTGCGCGAGCAGCATCGCACGCAGGGGAGCAAACGAACATGGCCGGCTACAAGCTCGCGACCTACCAAACCTCCGATGGCCCTCGCGCCGGCCTGGTAATCGACGACAAGGTGTTCGATGCCGCCAAGCTCACGGGCAAGGGCGCCTATGCCACCGTGCTCGGCATCCTCGAGGACTGGAGGACGGCGCAAGGCGTCCTGCGGAAAGCCGCCGCGGCGGCGGGAAAAAGCCGCATCAAAGCATTGCCGCTTGGGCGCACCAAGCTGTTGGCGCCGGTGCGCTGGCCGTCGGCGATCTACTGCGCCGGCGCCAATTATGCCGACCACGCCGCTGAAATGGCCCGCCGCATGAATCGCCCACCGGAGCCGGACCCGCACAGCCAGGGCCTCAAGGCGTGGCATTTCATCAAGGGGTCGCGGGCGCTCGCCGACCCCGGCGCGACGGTGAAGATTTCCGGCGTCTCCGACCAGGTGGACTGGGAGGTGGAGCTTGCCGCGGTGATCGGACGCCCTGCCAAGAACGTATCGCAGGAGAAAGCGCTCGATTACGTGGCCGGCTACACCGCGGCCAACGATCTCTCGGCGCGCGACCGCGGGCGGCGCCCGAACATTAGCGACACCTCCCCATTCAAGTCCGATTGGACCAAGCACAAGACCTTCGATGGCTCGTGCCCGCTCGGCCCATGGATCGTGCCGGCGAGCGACATCGGCGACCCGCAAAATCTCGGCCTCAAGCTGTGGGTGAACGACGTGCTCAAGCAGGACTCCAACAGCAACGACATGATCTTCAACCTGGCCGAGCAGATCGAGCAATTGTCGAGTGGCATGACGCTTCACCCCGGCGACCTGATTCTCACCGGCACGCCGGCCGGGGTCGGCTCAGCGCGCGGGGAATTCCTCAAAGCCGGCGACGTGGTCAAGATCTGGATCGAGAAAATCGGGACGCTGACCAACAAGATGGCTTGATCGCGCGCTCTTAACCTCCCCCAAGGGTACGCCGAAGGCATGTCGTTTAAGGAGGTCGGCCCAACGCTTGCCGCTGGTTGCATTCAAACAATTGTACTATACAAATGGCGGTGGACGCCGATCTCACGGTGACGGGGTGGGGTGGCGTCCCAAACAATGTTTATTTCTAGGGAACAGCGAGAAGCCAAGGAGGCATGGCAGCATGGCCGAGCAGTACGTCGGGAAGACCGCTGAGTTCAAGGACGGCGACCGCCGAATCATCTTCGCTGGAGACAACGAGATCGGCGTATTCCGGCACGAGGGTCAATTCTACGCCTACAGCAATTTTTGCCTGCACCAGGGCGGTCCCGCGTGCGAGGGCCTCACCATCGCCAAGGTCGAGGAGCGGCTGTTGCCCGACAAGACCTCGCAAGGGCTCTACTTCTCGGACAGCGAAATGCATTTCGTATGTCCCTGGCACGGCTACGAATACGACATGAAGACCGGCGAATGCGTGTCCGACCGCAGACTCAAGCTCCGCAAATACAAAGTGGTCGAGAAAGGGGATGAGGTTTATGTCCTCACCTAAGGCCGCAAGGACCGTGCGGCGCGCGGCAATGCCGGCGCATCCCGCGGCAAAGAGAGTGCCAGCACAGCCGGCGGCAAAGCCGGCAAGCAAGATCGCGAACGGCCCCGCCGGCTCGGCGGAGGCGAAGCGGCTTGCCGCCGAGCTCGAGCGTGCGCTTGCGAGCGGCCGGCGCGATGTCCTCAGCACGGAAGCGTTGCAGGCGCTGATGGCTGCGGTGTGCAAGACTTACGCGGCGCAGATCGAAGCGGGCGAGCAGCTCCTCCCGCTTCCGGAGCGCGGCGGCGCCACCGCCACCGACGTCATGATCACGGCGAGCGGCCTGCTCAAGGCCGCGAACCTGGCGGTGTTCGAGCTCGGCATGTGGCAGAGCTGGACCGGCCGCTAACTTTCAAGCGCGGTTCGTCCGCATGGAATTCGTAAACGGATTTTGGAAACGTCAGGAGACGAACCATGGACCTCCTTGCTGAACGCGGCCGACGCGTATCTGTCGACGAGTTGAACACCACCAGGCTTCTCGCCCATGCCCGCAAGCAGGCGGTCCAGCGCAAGCTCGACGACATTCTCATCGTCGACGTGGACGCCCACCATTACGAGAACGAGCATTACAGCGACATCCTGCCGTACATGGAAAACGATGTTTTCCGCCAGTGGACCATGGGCGGTCGCGGCATGACCGACCGCGGCTCCGTCGTGCCGACCAATGCGGGCTTCATCCAGGACATGGGCGGACGCGTGACGCGCTATCCGCTGCGGCGGTCCGAGAAGACCGAGCAGGGCGGCAAGCATCGCGACGTGCAGCTCGGCGAACGCTGGATGGATGCGATGAGCGTGGATTATTCCTGCCTGTTCCCGACCGGCATGCTCAACATCGGCATGCATCCGCAGAAGGAGATGGAGTCAGATCTCTGCTGGGCCTACAACCGCTGGGTCACCGAGAAGGTATTGCCGGAAGCGGGCGGCCGCATGTACTCCATGCTGTGCCTGCCGTTTTCCGATCCGGCGGCCTGCGTGCGCCAGGTCGAGACCTTCGGCAGTCGCAAGCACGTGACCGGCTTCATGGTCACCACGGTGCGGCACCTGCAGGTGAACGACAACGCCTATATGCGGCTCTACCGCATGTTGGAGGAGCGCGGGCTCGCGCTTGCGTTCCACTCCGGGCCGAACTGGAACGAGCCGGTATTCCGCGCCTGCAACCGCTTCCTGTCGGTGCACGCGCTCGGCTTCACCTTCTACAACATCCTGCATTGCACCAATTGGGTGATCAACGGGATGGGCGAGCGCTTCCCCAAGCTGCCGGTGATCTGGATCGAGTCGGGCCTCGCGTGGGTTCCGTTCCTAATGCAGCGGCTCGACCACGAATTCATGATCCGGCCGTCGGAAGCTCCGCTCCTGAAGAAGAAGCCGTCGGATTACATGCGCGACATGTACTACTCCTCACAGCCCATCGAGATTCAGGATCGCCAGGCGATGGAGTGCACGTTCCGGATGATCAACGCCGAGACGCAGCTGCTCTACTCATCGGATTATCCGCACTGGGACTTCGATCTGCCGGCCACGATCTACGACTTGCCCTTCCTCTCGGAGAAGGCCAAGCACAACATCCTCGGCGGCACCGCGGCGCGCCTGTTCAAGCTGCCGCCGCGCAACGAGAAGCAGAAAGAAAACCTCAAGCGGTTCGGCAATCTGGCCGCCGCGGCCTGAAGCCGCCGACTACGCGCATCGGCCGCCTCCCGGGTTCAGCCGGGAGGCGGTTTTGTTTCTGCACGTGCGGCTTTTCCCGCCCTACCGCTGTTGCGCGCGGCGTTGGATGCGCAGCTCGATCGATCGCAGGCCGGCAACGATGGCGATGAGCGGCACGATCTGGATCACACCCAGCGCCGCGACCGCGCCGTAGCTGCCGCCCTCCTCCCACATGGTCAGACTGATGGTTCCGAGCACATGGGTGCCGGGACCGACGAGGAAGATCGACGCGCCGAGCTCGCGCACCGCCAGAACGAAAACGTAGATCCAGCCTGCCAGCAGCACCGGCGCCAAAAGCGGAAGGATGATGCGCAAGAAGATCTGGGTTAGCCCGGCGCCCGAGACCGCCGCCACCTCCTCGAGCTCGCGGTGAATCTGAGTGAGCCCGCTCGACGCAAACCGCATGCCGTAAGGAAGATACAAGGTCACGTAGGCGACCAGCAGGATCCAGATCGTATTGTAAATCGGGATCGGCAGCATGAGATAGGCGACCAGGATGCCGGCGCCGACGATCACGCCCGGGATCGCGATCGGCGCGAAGGCGAGCGCGTCGAGGATGAAGCCGTAGCGCGGCAACGATCGCTGCGCGATCCAGGCCATGACGAAGGTGAGACCGGCGACGATCGTCGCGGCCATCGCCGCGAGCAGCACGCTCGTTTTCATCGCGGCGAGAAAGATCGGATAACTCAGGATGAACTCGTAATTGTCGAGCGTCGCCGGCGCGCCCACGGAGAAGAACGGCTGCGCCAGATTGCGGAAGAACGACTGCCAGACGAGCGTGACCAGCGGCAGTCCGAGCGCGAGGATAAACATGGCGGCGACGCCGAGCGCCACCGGCCAGCGGGCGCGTCCGAGCTTGACGCGCGTGGGCCTATAGCCCTTGCCGGTGATGGTGGCGAACGATTCCGCGTGCCGCGTGGCGCGGCGATAGAAGAATACGGCGAGCACGCAGATCGCGAGTAAGGTGAGGCCGAGCGCGCTTGCGACCCCGAAGGCCGGCGGCGCCGCGATGATGGCGCCCTGGATGTCGGTGGTGAACACGTCGATGCGCGCCGGCCGGCCGATAAGGCGCGGTACCTCGTAGGACGCCATGCCCATCACGAACAGGAGCAGCAGCGCCGAAAGGATCGCGGGCCGCAACAACGGCAACGTGACCTTGGCGAAGACCTGCCGGTAACTTCCGCCGGCCATCAGGGCGGCCTCTTCCATGCGCACGTCGAGCGCCCGCAAGGCCGGCCCAAGCACCAGGTACGCGAGCGGAAAATAGTGGCTCGACAGCGCCCAGGTCATTCCCGCCATCGAATAGATGTTCACGGGCGCCTCGGTGAGCCCGAACGCCGATTTGAGCACCGCATTGCCCCAGCCGATGTTCGGGCTGAAGACGAAAATCCAGGCCATCGCCATCAGCAATCCCGGCACTGCGAACGACAACAGCGACAGCGTGTGAAAGAGGCTGCCGCCTGGCGCGTCCGTGCGCTCGACCACCCAGGCGACGAGCGCGCCCATGACCAGCGTCGTCAGCGCCGTACCGACGGCGAACACCAATGAATTCCAGAACAATCGCAGGATGTGCCAGCTCGAATAGGCCTCGATGAAATTGTCGAGCGAGAACGCGCCGGGACCGAAGCCGGTGTCTTCGGTGAAGGCGTTGTAGATGAGCGCCGACAGCGGAACGAAAACGAACCAGACCGCGATGACGACGCAACCGGCCAGCAGGACATTGGGCAGGCTCACGAGCGCGGCGAACCGGCTGGCCGCGGCCGCGCCCGGCAGCCCGTTTAGGCGTGCGTTGGCGATGCTCACTCAGCGTCCCCGTCGTCATTGCCGGGCTCGACTCCGCGCGTCGTGCATACGCCAGTCACGGCATCTCCCACTGCCGAACGCGGGCACGCCCGCGTCCGGCGCAATCCATCAAAACCCCGAAGCTCTGTGAATAGGATGGATGCTCGGGTCAAGCCCGCGCGCGACATCCGAGTATGGGAGATCCGAACTCACCGCCCCTTGAACAGCTGGTCGAATTGCCGCTGCCATTTGCGCTCTTCCTCCGGCGCCATCAGCACCGTGATGACCTTCTTCTGCGTCAGCATCTCGATGATGCCGGGCGGGTTCGACTGCACGTCCTTGCGCGTCGGCAGCCGCCCGAACTTGGCAAGGAACTGCTGGCATTCCCGGCTGAGCATGAAGTTGGCGGCAAGCCGCGCCGCGTTCGGATGCGGCGCCTTGGCGTTCACGCCGACCTGGCCAAAGAACAGCGTGACCGGGTCGAGCGCCCACACGTCGATCGAGCCGCCGGCGAGTTTGACGTTCATCGACAGGTTCACGTAGTTGTTCAGCGACACCCAATATTCGCCGGCGCCGGTTGCGCGCGCCATTGCCAGGTGGCCGTCGGTAACGACGGGGCGCAGCGTCGCCACGATGCGTTTGACGAGGTCGATGCCGTCACGCTCGCCGTAGTACTGCACGATGGCCTTGAGCCATTCGTTATCGGTGCCGTCGATGGCGACCTTGCCGGCCCATTCCTTGCGCTGCGCAAACTCCTCGTAGCTCTGCGGTAGCTCGGACGGCTTCACCCGCGCGGTGTTGTAGGCGGGCGAATTGTAATTGGCATAGACGCCGTACCAGCGCTTGTTCGCATCACGGGCGTTCGGAGAAATGTCGTTGGCCTCGGGCGGCTCATACGCCGCCAACATCTGTGACGGCATCTTGTTGATGGTCGCGGTTTGCACGATGTCGTAGGACTTCTGATCGGCGCGAAACTCGATTGCCATGCGCGACATCAGCACCGCATCGGATGCGCGCACATATTCGACCTTTATGCCGGTTGCTTCGGTGAATAATTTGAACAGCGGCAGCCCTTCCTGCTCGTTGGTCGACGAGTAGACGATGAGCGAGCCTTCCGCCTTCGCCGCCGGCAGCAGGGCCGGATCGAGCCAAGGTCGCGACGGCGTGGACGCCTTGTCCTGCGCGCGGGCGGGCGCGGGTGCAAGCAACGGAACAAGCGGCACAACGAGCGACAGCGCGAGGCCGAGCAATGCGGCCGCCGGGCCTGCGATTTTCGGTACGCCGCTCACTCATCCTCCCCCTGCGCTGCGGCCGACCTTGGCGCGTTTGAAGTGTGACGCTTTTGCTTTGCGGCGCGAGCGACCTTGTTTGGCGGCGCAACCGGCGCCGCACGGAATCCGCTCGACTTTTCCGCCGGTTGGATTGCGCGCGGACGAAGCATATCTCATGCCTGATATTTGACAAACCGGCTTGCGTGCCCGATGACGCTTGCGCTGCCGCAGGAGAAAAGTCGGTGAATACAGCGACGGCCACATCTGCCGAGGCCACGCCGGCAAAGAAGGCCGACGGCCTGATCGACATGCGCGTGACCGCGATCCGCTACGTGGCGCGCGACACGAACCTCTACGAATTCGCGCCGCTGGACGGAAAGCCGTTACCCCCCTACGAGCCCGGCGCCCATATCGATTTGCATCTGCCGAATGGACTGGTCCGCCAGTACTCACTGATCAACGCCGAGCCCGATACCTTAAGCTACACCGTCGGCATCAAGCGCGATCCGGCGAGCCGGGGCGGCTCGCGCTACGTGCACGACGAGTTGCGTGTCGGCAAGGCGCTCAAAATCAGCGCGCCGCGCAACAATTTCCCGCTGGTGGAGAACGCGAGCCACGTGGTGCTGCTGGCCGGAGGCATCGGCATCACGCCCATTTGGTGCATGGTGCAGCGGCTGCAGAAGCTCGACCGTTCCTGGAAGCTCTACTATGCCTGCCGCTCGCGCGCCGACATGGCCTTTCTGCAAGCGCTCGAAGCCATGGGCCGGGCGCAGTTCCACTTCGACGACGAGAGCGCAGGCAATGTCCTCGACGTCAAGTCGATCGTCGCCGAGGCGCCGAAGGACGCGCACCTCTATTGCTGCGGACCGACGCCGATGCTCAAGGCGTTCGAGGCCGCGACCGCCGATTGGCCGCGCGCGCGCATTCACGTCGAATATTTCACCCCCAAGCAGGAGGGCGGAGCCTGCGAGCAACGGGTGATTTCGGGCACCCCCGAGCACCGCGACGCCATCCTGACCGAGGAGGAGCAGGCCTCGAACACCAAGGTCATGATCTGTTGCGCCGGCTGCAAGAGCGAACGGCTGGTGCTCGATCTCTGAGCGTTCGGCTTAACCTTTTTTGGGCGCGCCCCTCGGGATCAGGGCGGGCAATGGCTCCTACCTACTGGTTGAGCAAGGGAATGCTCTTGTAATCCGCCGGCTTGGGGATCGTCTGCAGATAGGCGTGGATATCCGCGAGGTCGTCGTTCGACAGGATCGCCTCCGAATAGGGCGGCATGGCGCGGTCGGTGGTGCGCACGAAAGCCGTGAACGTCTCGATCGGCATGGGATCCGGCGCGAGCTTGGGGCCGGTGACGCCGCCTTGGGCTTGCATGCCGTGACACTGCCAGCAGCCGTGCTGGATATAGGCCGTCTTGCCCTTCTCGGCCGAGGCGGCGAACGCGCCGCCACCGCCGACGAGACAGCCTAATAGCAGGCCGGCGGCGAGCGCCGCCTGCCCGAACCCGCGAACCAAACCCATCGATAGGCCTCCCTAGCGCGGCTGGGTCCAAACATTGACCAGCGCGGGCTGGCCGGATTTCACCACGGCGACCGCTTCCTTGATCACCGCGCCGAGCTGTGCCGGATCCTTGATCGGCCCCTTTGCCCACCAGCCCATGGATTCCGCGAGCTTGTGATACTCGATGTCGGGATTCTCGATGCGGGTTCCGATCGGACCCAGGTCGCCGCCGAGGCTCGCCACGCGATTGCGGAAGTTGGACAAGCGCTGCACGTGCATGACCTCTTGGTGGTAGCCGCGGTTGTTGTGCATCACGGCGAGCAGCGGGATCTTGTGGCGAGCCGCGGTCCACAGCACGCCCGGCGCGTACATCAGGTCGCCGTCGGATTGGATGCTGACCGAGAAGCGGCCGAGATCGCGATTGGCGAGCGCCGCGCCGACCGACGCCGGCGCGCCGTAGCCCACGCCGTAACCGCCCGAACGGCCGAGCCAGTGGTAGTGCTTCTCCATCGGCCACAGCCGATTCGGCCAGTTGCTAACATTGCCTTCCGAGGCGACCAGCGACCAGTCCAGCTCCTTGATCTGCGCCCAGGTTTCCATCACCAGGCGCGCGGTGCTGACCGGGCTCGCATCCCAGCCGAGCGCCGCCGTCTGCTTGGTGCGCTCACGCGCTTCGGCATATGCTTTCCTTGCGGCCTCGCCACGTTTCTCGATCGCGGCCTTGCGATCGTCGGGAATTGCCGCCTTCACCGCCTCGATCAGTGCCGGCAACGTCGCTTCGGCGTCCGCGGCCATCGCCACGTCGACCGCCTGGAACCGCTGGAAGTCCTGGTAATTCGCCTTGGTCAGCAGCTCCGACGAGTTGATGCTGATCAGCTTGGTTTCGGGCTTGATCCTCGTGGTGTTGATGCCGATGCCGTGCTCGCCGTTGTCGATCCAGGCGTTCACCGTGGCCCAGAAGTCAGTGAGCTCGAGCCCGATGATGACGTCGGCATTGTTGACCGCGGTCGGCGGGCGGCTGAGATAGTGCGTCCTGGGGAAGTTCATCCGACCGCCCTGGTCGATCACCTGCGCCTGCAGGGCCTCGGCCAGCTGCACCAGGAGCCGGATGCCGTTCTCGCTGCGGGCCACGCGGTCGGCGACGATCACCGGGTTCTGCGCATTGGCGAGGAGCCGCGCCGCTTCTTTCACGGCACCGGAGTCGCCCTGCGGCGGCGAGGTCGGAACATAGCGCGGAATGTAGAGTTTTTCGCCGTTGTTGCGCATCGGCTCTTGCTGCAGGCCGGCGTCGAGCGAGATCGCGACCGGCCCGCAGGGCGGCGTCATCGCGATCTTGTAGGCGCGCACGAACGATTGCGCGAAATGCTGCAGGGAGACCGGCGTGTCGTCCCACTTGGTGAAGTCGCGCACCAGCGCGTTGATGTCTTGCGCGGAGTGAATCGTCGGCACGCCCGGCGGCCGGTGGGCGGCGTCGAGATCGTTGCCGCCGACGATGATCACCGGCACGCGATCGCACCATGCGTTATAGACGGCCATCGCGGCATGCTGCAGGCCGACCGTGCCGTGGCACAGCGTCATCAGCGGCTTGCCGGCGATCTTGAAATATCCGTGCGCCATGCCGACCCCGGATTCCTCGTGCGTGCAGGTGAGGAATTCCGGCATCTTGTTGCCGCCGTAGTTGATCAGCGACTCGTGAATGGCGCGGAAACTCGAAGCGCAGTTTGACGGCACGTATTTGATATCGAGCGTCTTGATGACGTCGACCATGAAGTCGGAGCCGGGGACGCCGCCGATGCGTGGCAGTTCCTTCGGCGTTGCGGTCTCGGCGACAGCGACCTGCATGGTGGGAGGAAGCGCCGACGGCCGCCGAGGCGGAGCGCTCGCGGGCGCGCTCGCAGTGGTTGCGGCCCCCGCCGCCGGCGGCGTCACCGCGGTCGCCGCACCTGCCACTGCGACTCCGGCCAGGAATTTGCGCCGACTCACCTCGGGACGCGGATGTTTTCGTGCCATGGAGTTCCTCCGTCGGTTGTCGGTCAGCCGGCTTGCGGTCCACGCCGCCTGACTCGAACTTTTGCGTCGATATTATCGTCGCGGCGGCACGCTGCAAAGCCTTTCGGCGCGTTGCATGCGTGGTGCGAGGTCTCAAGCATCATTGTCGGCTGGAAGCGGTGCCTTGTTGCGGATGAGGTCAGCGGCCCTTTCCGCGATCATCAGCACGCAGGCATTGATATGCGCCGAGACCAGATCAGGCATGACCGACGCGTCGACCACCCGCAGGCGCTCGACCCCGCGAACGCGCAGCTGCGGGTCGGTGACCGTATCGGGTCCGATTCCCATGGCGCAGGTGCCGCAGGGATGGTGCGCCGTGATCGCAGTGTTCCTGATCCAGGCGTCGATCTCGGCGTCGGTCTGCACTTTTTCTCCGGGCGAGGTCTCGGTGCCGCGATACGGCGCCATCGGCCTCTGATAGGCGACATCCCGGGCGCGTTTGACGCCTTCGCGCAGGCGCGGCAGGTCGTCGGGCGCGGAGAAGAAGTTGTAGACGATGCGCGGAGGCTCGCGCGCGTCAGTCGACCGCAGCAGGATTTCGCCGCGGCTGTCGGGATGCAGCAGCGTCGGGCGAATGCCGTAGCCGTCGACATACGCCGGCCGGATCAGCGGGAACCAGAGATGCGTTGCGGCCGGCGCGCCGCGAAACATGAACTCGATATCGGGCACCGCAAGCTCGGGCCGCGTCTTGACGAAGGCGTGCAACCCGCCGGGCACCACCGTGCCGGGCCCGGTGCCGAAGAAGTAGGCGCGGATCATGTTGACGGCCATGCGGTCGAAACGCATCTGCCTGAGAAACGTGCTTTCGTTCAAGCGCTGAAAAAAGATGATCACCGCGAGGTGGTCCTGCAGGTTCTTGCCGACCGGCAAATCGACTACGGGCTTGATGTCCATCTCGCGAAGATGCGCTGCCGGGCCGATCCCCGAGAGCATCAGCAGCGGCGGGGTATTGAATGCGCCGGCCGATAGGATCACGTCCCGGTCGGCCTCGACCCGCACCACGTCGCCGCCGCCTTTGACGTATTCGATGCCGGTCGCGCGCGTGCCCTGCATCAGCACGCGAGTCGCCTGCGCGCCCGTTTCGACGTCGAGGTTTTTCCGCTTCTTCGCCGGTCTGAGATAGGCGGTCGCGGCCGAGGAGCGATAGCCGTCGCGGATGGTGTATTGACCGCGCCCGAAGCCTTCCTGCTGCTTGCCGTTGTAGTCGTCGGTGACAGGGAAGCCCGTCGCCGCGGCGGCTTCGAGCCAGGCGTCGTAAAGCGGGTCGCGCGTCTTTGCGAATTCCGTCCCGACCGGGCCGGCTCCGCCGCGCCACGGATTCTCGCCCCCCTCCCAGCGCTCGCAGCACTTGAAGTAAGGCAGCACATCGGCATAGGACCAACCGCGCGCGCCCTTCTGCGCCCAGCGATCGTAGTCGCCGCGATGGCCGCGCGTATAAGCCATCACGTTGATCGAGGACGATCCGCCTAAGACCTTCCCCCGCATCGCCTCGATTTCGCGGCCGTTCATGTTCGGCTCGGACTCGGTGTGGTAGCCCCAGTTGAACATGTCATATTCGTGCATCTTGCCCATGCCGAGCGGGATATGGATGAGCGGATTGAGGTCGCGCCCGCCCGCTTCGACTAGCAGCACGCGCGCGGCTCCATCCTCGCTCAGCCGGTTGGCCAACACGCAGCCGGCCGAGCCGGCACCGACGATCACGTAGTCGTAGCCTGTCGTCACCCCTGATATCTCCGCATTGGCTGTCCGTGGCTGTGGACCGCGCGATGGATCACACGTCGAGCGTGCTGGCGGCGAATATTTCCTCGAGCTCGACCCGGCGCGCGCTCAGCCCTTGCTCGTGCACGTATTGCGCGATGGTCTCGAGCACCGCCCGCGAGGCCTTAAAGCCGTAACCCAGCGGATCGTTGTCGGCGAGCGAGCGCTTGACGCCGCCGTCGAGCAATCCGGTTTCGAAATACCAGTGCAGGTATGAATTGCCGTAGCGCGCAATTTCCTCCTTCGCGGCGGCGAATGCCGAATAGAGATTGAGCGCGATCCACGGATGGCGCTCCAACAGCACGCGCCGCACCACGACCGTGTGGTTGATCGGGAACAAGCCGGTCTTGGCGTAGAAGCGGCGGCCCTCGGCGGCGGGATCGGGAAACAGATAACGCGTCACTCCCGAGACATCGACCGTGCTGCGGTCGACCAGATTCGGATGGACGAGATAGAGCAGCGCCCCGTCGAGCTCGCCGCGCAGCAGCATCTCGCCGATATTCGTGCTGGGCGGGATATAATGCAGGCGCACGCCGGGCGGGCTAAAGCCGGTCGCTCCGCCGTGGCTTTTCTCGGGGTTGCGTTCCATGAACCATTCGATGTCGCGCGCGTGCACGCCGAACTCGTGCTGCAGGACACCGCGCGACCAGATCGCCCAGGTCTGCTGATATTCCGGCACGCCAATGCGCTTGCCGCACAGGTCCGCCGGCGCCGCGATCCCTGAATCCGTGCGCACGATGATGCTGGTATGGAAGAACTTGCGCATGGTGAAGACCGGGATCGCCACCCAGCGGGTGTCGCCACGCGACACCGAGATGATGAGCGACGACATCGACATTTCGGAAACGTCGAATTCGGCGAAGCGCAACTGCCGCCAGAACATCTCGGATGGATGCACCATCGTGGGGACGAGCTTGATCCCCTGCGGCATGACACGGCCTTCGATCAGAGGACGTGTGCGCTCGTTGTCGGAGAGCGCGATGCTCAGCTCGAGGCGGGAGTCAGTCATCAAGGGCCGCAGCAATTGTTGCGTGGGTAAGATCGCCGTCCGTATCGTCGCTGCGCGGGCAAAATGCGCCCCTGCGATCTGCCCACATGCACCGGCACGGAGCACGCCTCTGCCCACCCTACGCGCGCTGCGGTGCCCCTCGGCATGGGGGCGAAGAGAGGTCGTTCAGGCGGCGACCGGGATGCTCACATAGACGCGGTTGTCGCGCACCTTCAGGTCGACCGGCCGCAGGCGATATTTGGGGTCACCGCAGTGGCGGCCGGATTCGATGTCGAATTCCCAGCCGTGCCAAGGGCAGACGATGTTGCGCTTCTTGGAGAAACGCAGGCCCCGGCTGGTCTGGTCCGGCGCAAGCTCCTCCTCGACGCGCGGGATCACCTTGCCCTGACAGACCGGACCGCCGTCGTGCGGGCAATGATTCTCGTAGGCCACCAGGCGGTCGCCTTCCCGAAAAATTCCAAACTCGAACGCGTCGACCCGCAGCACGCGGTAGCCGCCCTCCGCGAACTCGCTGAGCTCGCCCACCATGATCTCGTTCATCGTTTCACCTACCATCGTTCTTGCGCCGTCATTCGCGTTCGCCGCGGCGGTACCACATTTGAAGATCGAAGAAGTTGAGGTCGGCGGCGCGCATGATCGCGCAGATCGCGGTCACCGCCTCGGTTGCGTTCACGGGCCTGTCGCCGAACGGCGCCAGCTCCCGCTCACGGTCCTCCGATTTGGCGGCATAGAGCCGGACCGCGGCCGACAGCACGCGCTGCAGGCTTTCGTCCGGCACCGCGTCCGGCTTGCCGTTCTTGAGCGCGTCATCCACCGCCGCGCAAAATGCCGCGCCGCGCTCGGCGCCGGCGACGTCATCCGTGGCCGTGGATGAACTCATGCCGACCTCGCGGGAGCCCAACCGGCGGCGCTCACTCGGCCGGAACGGCAACCGGGGGCGTCTTCACGCCCGACTTTGCCGGCGGCACCTCGAGCTCGAACAGCCGCGCGGCGTTGAGCCCCAGAATGTTGCGCTTGGCCTCTTCCTTGAGGAACGGCAGCTTGGTGATCGAGCTGGGCGCGTCGAAATCCCAATGCGGCCAATCCGACGCGTAGAGCAACTGCGTGTCGGCCCTGATCGCCTCGAAGGTCGCTTGCGTGAGCTTCATATTGCTGCGCTCGAGCGGCTGGCTCGTAAAGTACATCTCTTGGATGTACTCGCTCGGCTTGCGCTTGAGCAGCGGGCACTCCGACGTGCGCATCATGTATTCGGAATCGAGCCGCTGCATGACGAAGGGAACCCAGGCAAGTCCGCTCTCGATCCAGATCACCTTGAGCTTGGGAAAGCGCTCGGGCAGGCCGTTGAGCACCCAATTGGTCATATGGACCATGTTGAAGTGCGCGAACGATAGCGAGTGCATGCCGATGAAGCGGTTGAGCTGCTGGAACGACGGATCGGCCCAGGTAAAGCCAGCGTGGAAGCCGAGCGGCTTACCCGCCTCCTGCAGCGCCGCGTAGAGCCGCATGTAGGAATTGTGCCAGACCGGCTTGTGGCGGGTGGAGGCGACGGAAAAGCCCACCACGCCCGGCGCGTCGGCGAAGCGCTCCACCGTCTCCACGCAGGCGTCGGGATCGTTGAACGGCAGATAGAGCAGCGCCATCTGGCGCTTGTCCTGTGGCAGGATTTGCTCGATCAGCCAGCGATTGTAGGCGTTGCCGAGCGCCACTTCGACATCGATCTGCGGGTGCATACCGAGGGAAAGCATCGGGGTCGGAAACACCACCATGTAATCGATGCCCATGGCATCCATGGCGCGCTGGCTGAGCTGCACCTGACGGTGAAGCCCGGGCGGCGTCGGCTCGGCTAGCTTCTGCTGATGCATGATGCGGCCGGCCACGTCCTGGTAGAGCGGACCATTGGCGTTCAACAGACCGGGCGCGGGGCCGCGGTCGCGGAACGCCTCGGCGATGTAGCGCAGCACGTCGTTGTCGATGCAGTCGGTCACTTCCGACCAGAACGCCGTTTCGTTGACGTGGGCGTCGACATCGACGACCAGCCAATCCTTGAGCTTCTCCTTCGTCGGCGCGGCCTTGGCGAGATAGTCGCGGGTGTCGGTACGCGTGGAAAACTTCTCGAGCTCGGTGAGTCGAGGCGCGGTTTCGCGGATATTCATGTTTCCACCCTGCGTTGATGAACCGGGATCTCTTTAGAATCCATCGGCTGGGGCTGTTGCCCGTCAGTGTATTGGGCCGGCCCGGGGCGCGCAATGACCAACCGGGTGGGATGGGCTATCGAACCAGCGGCAAGCATGCTTTAAACGGACCGCCGACCGCGCTTCTCCTATTGCCGTCACAATCGAGGAGCCTGCCCCATGCCTGCGAGCCGCCATGCCTCAGCGGCAGGCAAACGCGCCGAGACGATGGCCGCCGTGATGGCGCTGAGCGTCTTGATCGCCGCCGCGCAATCGGCGCTGGCGCAGCAAGCGCCCGAGGGAGCGCCAGCCGCATGGCGGGTCGAGTGCGTGGGCGACGGCAAGACTTTGGACTGCCGTGCTGTCCAGCAAGTCTTCCACCGCGAAACCCGGCAATTGGTGGTGTCGGCGCTGGTGCGGCCCGCGGCCGACGGCAAGACCGGCGCGATGGTGATCACGCTCCCGCTCGGCCTCAATCTCACCGAGCCGGTCTTGGTCAAGGTCGACAACGGCGCCGCCGAACGGCAATCGATCCAGACCTGCACCAATGTCGGGTGCTTCGTCGCCATGACGCTCACCGACAAGCTCATTGCCGCCATGCGAACCGGCAGCGACCTCAAAATCACCGTGCAGGACGCCAACAAGAAACCGATCGAAATGAGCCTGCCGCTGCTCGGCTTCGGCATCGCCTTCGACAAGGCCAAATGACGGTTACGACAGGAGATATCCGATGCGGACGCTGCTTTTCCCCCTCGGCCTCGTTCTCGCGCTTGCAACCGGGGCGAGCGCGCAATCGACGGGGAAATTGAGCGTATCGGTCGCCAGCGTCCGCAACGACAGCGGGTCCGTGCGTTGCGGGCTTTATTCCTCCGCCGACGGTTTCCGCGAACCGGGCCGCGAAATGCGCGGCGCAGTCGCACCGATCAAGAACGGACAGGCGACCTGCGTGTTCAGCGGCGTTCCGGCCGGGACCTATGCGATCGCCGTTTTCCACGCCGAGCACAATGAGGTCGCAGATGGAGACCGGCCTGTTCGGTAAGCCCAAGCAGGGCTACGGCTTCTCGAACAATCCATCCTCGACCTTCGGGCCGCCGAGCTTCGCCAGCGCGGCCTTTGCCTACAAGGGCGGAACGCTCAACCTGCCGGTGCAGCTGAGCTATTAGCCGCGGTCGCATCCCGGACGCGGATGGCTTCGCCTTCATCCTCACTGATTGGGCCTAAAGCGCGCACACGCGCGTCTTCGACGCGCTATGGCCCGCGTCTTAAAGGATGGGGCCCCGTGCCCCTTCATAGGTGGAGACGCCGCCCGCGGGGAAGCCCTCCTCGGCATGAGGTCCCCGCCCAGCGCTGGGGCGCGCAGGAGCGCCCGCAGCCTGGTGTGACCTTATTGAAACTTGGAAAAATTGCCAAAA
>WNGL01001813.1_pt1 | contig 26055 bp, 30 predicted proteins | sample 5400591 | NCBI WGS metagenome assembly WNGL01 (sample SAMN13153377, study PRJNA577476) | soil metagenome | isolation source: 80 cm soil or saprolite under Garry oak tree replicate 1 | place: USA:California | collected 2016-06-15 | reverse complement strand
CGAAAGCCCTCAAGAACGTGATTATGTGGAGTCTTGCCGCCGTTGCTTTCGTAGCGATCTTCTTTCTCAAGGTTCCCTTTCCACTCGTTGTTTTGACCGCTGGGATCATCGGCTTCGTCGGCGGCAAGTTCTGGAAGGACAAGTTCTTGGTGTTTGGTCAAAACAAATCTGGAAAAAAGGATGAAGACACCGTGCTGGGCGACGATATAGAATCGCCTGGTCACACGAAACCGTCACTCGCCGGCGCCATCAAAGTCTGCGCGATTTGGCTCGCGCTATGGTGGCTGCCGGTTCTGCTCGCTGGCCTTTGGCGTGGGTGGAACGATACACTTTTCCGGGAAGGTTTGTTCTTTAGCAAGGCAGCGGTCGTCACGCTCGGCGGCGCTTACGCCGTGCTGCAATACGTCGCCCAGAATGCTGTGGAGTATTTTCACTGGTTGCAACCGGGGCAGATGATGGACGGCCTTGGCCTTGCTGAAACGAAACCCGGCCCATTGATCATGGTGCTCCAGTTTGTGGGATTCATGGGTGGCTGGAACGTGCCGGGCGGCTTGCCACCGCTTCTGGCTGCAACGCTGGGTGCTCTCATCAGCACATGGACAACGTTCGTGCCTTGCTTTCTTTATGTTTTTCTCGGCGGCCCGCATAGCGAACAACTGCGAGGCAACGTACATCTAACGACCGCACTCTCTGCGATCACCGCTGCTGTTGTTGGTGTCGTGATGAACCTCGCCGTGTGGTTTGGAATGCATATTCTGCTGCCCAAAAACGAGCCGTTCAACTGGTTCGCCGCTGCGGTGGGCGTCATCGCTTTCCTCGGCATGTGGCGGTGGAAATGGAATGTAGTCCCAGTCGTCCTCGGCAGCGGACTTGTTGGGCTGATTTATGCGCTGGCTGGTTTCCGTTAAAAATTGGGACGCACATGTCCACTGCGCTCACAGTGGGCGTCGAAATCCTATCCCGCCGGTTTCAAACGAGCGCACTCCGCTTCATAGCCTTCAATCAATTTTAGGATTTTGGATTGAAAGGCATCCTGCGCGGAGTAGAGCGCCCCGATCGCTTCAACAAAGGCCTTTTGCTTAAGTTCGTCCTCGATCGTCAAGCTGAGTTCGGCGAGCTTTTCGATATTGCCGCGTGAGTGGAATTCCAGCTCTTTAAGCTTGGAGAGAACGACAAGCGATTTTTCTAGCTGCGTCGGATCTGGCGGTTGCGTTGGCCTGGCCCCCTCAGCAGTCTTAGGAGCGGGATTCTCCTCGGCGACAGCCTGCTTTTGCTTGGCCACTTGGCCCTTGTTGCCCCGCTGTGGTGCTGTAGCGCCGTCCTTGTGCTTATGATGCTTCTCTTGGACGACTTTCTTGGCGTGCGCGGCGTTTCGTGGGTCTCCCATCAATTTATAGACGGTTCTCAAAGCTTCGCCGGTCGTATCTTGCGACGGGATTGCTCACGTCCTTCGATGAACGAAGCGCGACGTGAATGCCGTCTGAATCAACAATGCTAGGCGAAGGCCGTGTCATTTTATCTTGTTCAGCGCATCAACGAATGGGGACTGAAACGGATGAGATCAGCGGACGCGCTCTAAAACTTGACTGCTTAAAGCAGTCGAGTTCTTCGCACGATGCCGAATCGGTCGAGAACGTTGTTTCCAAGAGGTTCGTCTCGTCGATGTAACGCTGGCTCGTTTGTGAATCGTTTGCGGGACGAATACTCCAGCGGCCGCTGATTGTTGATAATACGGCAGCCGTGGCGCTAGAGGCTATTCGCCCCCGACTTTGATAAAGCTGATGTCACCACTGCGTTCGGCGCGCGCGACTTTTATTTTTGACAGATCTTCTGTTTTTGCGTCAAGACGCATGTCTTCCTCGAGATCGTGTTCGGAAATGTGATTTAGACGCATGTTTTTGTGCTGCAGCTTGCCATTCTGCACGAGAACCACCGGTTTTCCCTTAATTAAGATTCCAAAACCATGTGAATAGTACGCTACTGCGCCGAGAAGCCGATGAAGCACGACGAGAACGAATCCGGTGCCCAGGGTTGGAAAAAAAGGGGCTGACCCGTTAATGGCACGCGCCAACACGGAAGCGATGATGACGATTAGAACGGCATCGAACGCCGTCTTTTCCGCAAGAGAACGCTTGCTGCTAAGCCGCACCATCACCAGGGTTGCGGCAAAGATAATCACCCCGCGCGCCGAACATTGCAGGAATGTTAACTCTTTTGTTTCCACGCCCAAACCAAGCAACACTTCAAAAAATTGTGAGAGTGTATTCATCTCTAAAGGTTCCATCTCCGAGAAAAACTTCCACGCGTGCGTGTTGATCTTGCGAAGACAAAATTAAGACCAGTCGACACGCGAAATTTGTTCTTATATCGAAAGGTTGAGATGGAGGTACTCCATGGCACGAGGAAGCAAAAAGAAATACACATCGAAGCAGAAACGGAAGGCATCGAAGATTGAAAAAGGCTACAAAAAACGTGGCGTCAGCAGCAAAGAGGCGGAGCGTCGCGCATGGGCGACCGTGAACAAATCGGACAAGGGTGGCCGGAAAAAAGGCGGAGGAGGTCGCGGTAAAAAACGAAGTAAATCGAGTTCGCGCAAAGGCGGAAGAAAGGGCGGCCGTAGATAAAGCGCGCTCGCCTTAGCGGACAAACGTTGCGCCAGGAGCGACGAACATAATCGCAGCTGTAAGTCCGATATCAACGTGCGACAACCAAGAGCTTGGCTGATGCGGCTTTAGTCAGGCTGCAATTGCACGAGACTATCAGAATGCCGGAACAATATTGCTTTGTTCACGATTCTATTTTGATCCGGTTCGTTTCTTTCGTGCAGCCTTGGCTCCTTCTTTGCCAAGCGCGGTGCGCGTCTTTTTCGGCAAATGCGCAACCGTTCTCTTTCGTCGCGCAGCTTTAGCTGCCTTCTTGATATTCTGCTTTGCAGCGACGCGTTGTCTTCTCGTTGTCATATCTTTTGCTGAGCAAGTCTATCGAACTAAAGAACACTTTCAGCGTGGCGTTAACCATTTACGACAGTACCGCCGTTTGGATGCAAAATCTGACCTGTCATATAATATGAGGAGTCGTCAGAGGCAAGAAATAGAAAGCTCGGCGCAATTTCCTCCGGTTGCTCCGGCCGACCGAGTGGAACATCGGAGCCAAACGTTTGGACATCTTTCGGCGGAAATGTCGATGGAATGAGAGGGGTCCAGATCGGACCCGGCGCGACGCCATTTACGCGAATGGCTTTGTCAGCGAGCGCTTGCGAGAGCGAGCGCGTAAAAGCTGTAATTGCGCCTTTGGTCGAAGAGTAATCGAGGAGATGCCAGCTGCCTTTGTAAGCCGTGACTGAAGTTGTATTGATAATCGCAGCGCCTTTTTTCAAATGTTTCATCGCTGCTTTGGTCATGAAAAAGAACGAGAAAATGTTTGTGCGAAATGTTCGTTCGAGCTGCTCTTCGGTGATTTTCTCAATTGATTCCTGCGGATGTTGTTCGGCCGCGTTGTTTACCAAGATGTTGACCTTGCCGAACTTCTTCACGGTTTGCTCGACAGCTTTTCGACAGAACTCTTCCTGGCCGACATCACCTGCGATCAACAAACATTTGCGCCCGTGTTTTTCCACCAGACGCCTGGTTTCATTCGCGTCCTTGTGCTCTTCGAGATAGACAACCGCAACGTCCGCACCTTCTTTCGCAAAGGCAATCGCAACCGCGCGGCCAATCCCGCTGTCCCCGCCAGTAATGAGCGCCACTTTGTTTCGCAATTTTCCACTGCCGCGATGTTGTTCGTCCTCGGCCCGCGGGGGCGGCTTCATATCGTGTTCGCGGCCGGGCTGTCGCTCTTGATGTTGAGGCGGCTGAAGTTTCTTTTGCTTGGGCATACTGAAATTCTCCGTGTGATGGATTTTGTTGGATTTTTTTCAGAAGAGCGCCATCTGAAACTTCTATCAAAGCCGCGACGGCATGTTATTGGCGGCGTTTTCGCGTGCGCGCGGCTTTCTTTGCTGCAGCCAAACGTGAACGCGCTGAGCGTCGACCTGCCTCCCGCTTTGCTTGTTGTGACAACGCTTTTCTCGATGCTGATCGACGACTCTCGCGTTTGAGCGCACCTTTGGTTGCACGGGAGCGTTTGCGTGAAGGTTTTTTGCCACGGCCAGCGCGGCCCTTCGCTAAATCGCGCTTGGCTTGACGTTTGGTTCGCGCTTTGCCCCGCTTCGGCGGAGGCAACTTTACTCCAGCCCGCCGCGCCTTCGAGAGGCCGATGGCGATCGCCTGCTCAGGCGAACGTGCACCATGTTCACCTTCCCGAATATGTTCCATTTCTTCGCGGACGAATTCGCCGGCCTGTGTGGACGGCGATTTGCCTTCGTGTTCGTCTTCGCGCGCCCGCTTGATTGGTTCTTCTTCTGGCATACCAAGATTGTTTCGCCGCTAGCGAGACGTTTGGACGTAACGAAAACTGTGCAGAGGTCTACATCCACGCTTCTCGCAATCACGGGACGCTAATTTTGCCGATCACGCTTCGACTAATGCACGGGCAAAGAAAAAGTTTGCGATTCCGCAACGAGCCAGAATAGGCTCGGCTCATGCGCACAATTCTAATAATTATTCTGATTATTCTGTTACTCGGCGCTCTGCCGACCTGGCCGTACAGCGGCGGCTGGGGCTATTACCCAAGCGGCGGATTAGGACTTGTTCTGTTGATTGTCCTGATCCTCTGGCTAATGGGACGGCTCTGAACCGTGCTCGAAGCCTTAACCGTGGCAAACAATTTGAGCTGAGTCAGCTTTTTTTGGCAGCGTCGCGGAGTTTTCTGATACGATCGTGCGTATTTTTGATTTCGGAATATTGATGCGAAACAATCTCGCGCAACGGCGCCGATAGATTGCTGTCTAGCGTCTCCTTATATTGCTCTACTGCCGAATCTTCGCCGCGTTCGCACTCGGCAAGGATCGCATGGTCATCGCCACTGGTGACAGCGGATTTCAAGTTAATCCAGCCGCGATGCAATGCGCCAGCCGCGGTGCTGCTGGTTTCGGGTTTTGGTTCACCCAGACTGCGGGCCTGGCTCTGCAGCTCGGTTGCGAACCGCGAGCGCTGCTCTGAATACTCATTGAAGAGTGATTTCAACTGCGGAGATTTCACGCTTTCAGCGGCCTGTTTGAAGCCTTCCTGCCCATCCTTGAGGGTTTCGATCAAGTTGTTGATCGTCGAGATAACTTCCTTTTGTTCCTTCATATAAATTTACTCGCATTTCACGGCTCGTGCGCGTGTCTCATTTCTCAGTTGAAGTCAGGCTTCGTTCGCAAATTCGTCTGCCGTGGTTCTCGGTGTGCCGTTATTATCGCGCTCCCAAAGAATCGCCTTGGTGCGTGGGTGTTGACCAAAAAAGCTTTCTTCGCACGGCTAAACTGCCTGGTGGGCACGAACAGCCAAAGATGACAACCGTTCCTTTTTGGATCGACAGCGCGCCTATTAGGCGATTTCCGCGGCTACAGAAAAATACGAATGTCGACGTCGTTGTCATCGGGGCGGGCGTCACCGGCATCACCACCGCCTATCTCTTGAAGAAGGCCGGATTAACCGTAGCGCTCATTGAGCGCGAGCGCGTGGCGTCAATCGACACTGGCCACACAACTGCTCACCTCACATATGTCACCGACGTCGGGCTGCAGGAATTGGCAGACAATTTTGGCAACGATCATGCCCAAGCTGCATGGGACGCGGGCGCAGCCGCGATCGACGAGATCGAGAGAATTGTCTGGGAGGAAGGGATCGAGTGCGAGTTTACGCGCGTGCCAGCGTACGTGCACGTTTGCGTGGACGGTTTTTCCCAAAATGACATTTCCGAGCTCAAGAAAGAGGCCAGTCTTGCTGCGAAACTCGGGTTCGACGCGGCTTACCTGAAATCGGCTCCGTACTTCAATTTGCCGGCAGTGCGGTTTCCCAATGAAGCGAAGTTTCATCCGAGGAAATATCTTCGATCGCTAGTTGTGAAAGTTCCTGGCAACGGTTCGCACGTTTTCGAGAAAACCGCGGCGACGGACTTCGATACGAAGAAAAGCCGCGTCAAAGCGAACCGCCACTGGATCAGCTTTGATCGTTTGATCATGGCCACAAACAATCCGCTCGTGGGTTTCGCCAGCATTACCAGCGCCACGCTTTTGCAGACAAAACTTTCTCTCTATACCAGCTACGCGCTCGGTGCCCAAGTCCCATCAGGAACGATTCCGGAAGGACTGTTCTGGGATACCAGGGAGCCCTACGATTATCTGCGGGTGGATCGACATCGCCGCTTCGATTACGTCGTCTACGGCGGCGAAGATCACAAAACGGGACAAAAGAGGAAGACCCAACGAGCTTACGCTCGATTGCTGGCGCGATTGAAGAAGATCGTTCCCGAGGCGCGTGTCGATCATCGCTGGTCGGGACAAGTTATTTCCACTCCTGACGGCTTGCCTTACATCGGCGAGAATGCTGAGCAGCAATTCATTGCCACAGGCTTTTGCGGTAACGGCATCACATTCGGAACGGTAGCCGCAATCATGGCGCGCGACTGGGTAAGGGGAAGAAAAAATCCATGGACCGATTTGTTTGCTGTTGACCGAAAAAAAATCAAAGGCGCAACCTGGAATTATCTCCGAGAAAACAAGGACTATCCGTATTACATGATCAAAGATCGGATCGCTCGTCCCAAAGCCGACTCCGCCCGGGAGATAAAACGCGGCGACGGCATGATTATCGGCTCGCGCAGCAAGAAAGTTGCCGCGTTCCGCGATCGCAATGGGAAGCTCCACAAGCTCTCACCCGTTTGCCCACATCTTGGATGCCATGTCAGGTGGAACTCTGCTGAATCGACATGGGACTGCCCCTGTCACGGCTCGCGCTTCAAGTCCACTGGCGAGGTGATAGCCGGACCGGCTGAAGATGCGTTGAGAACCGTCTAACCTGCCCACTCAATTTGATCCCATGAAAGAATTGGACTCATACTTAAACGATCATCTCGCCGGCTCGGTTGGCGCGCTGGAACTCGTTGGTCACTGGGCGCATCTGTACAAGGGCAAGCCGCTCGGCGCCTTCTTCACCGACATCGAAGCGCAGATCCGCGCGGATCAAGATACATTGCGCGATTTGATGCGTTCCCTTGGCATCAAAGAAAGCAACGTGCGTCGGGCGAGCGCATGGGCGGCGGAAAAGGTTGGCCGCGCGCGATTCATGATTGCAGGCGACGAGCCGGCCGGCTTGGGATTGGTGCTCACACTGGAAGGTCTGATTATGGGAATCGCCGGAAAGAAACTTCTGTGGCGCGCATTGGCTGCGGCGAATCTGCCCAAGCTTGAAGCATTCGACTTCAAGAAGTTACAGCGTCGCGCCGAACAACAAATTGAACGAACGGAAGCCGAGCGGATTCAGGCGGCACGGCGGGCACTTGAAAACCCAAGCGGTTAAAATTGACGTTCCCGATACCCACGCCCGCGTCAACACGACGTGGATATGACCGACTAGGCTTGATTCTTTTGGTTGTACTCATCCTCGCGTTGATGGAACACATTTGAAGGACCGCGCTTTGAATGCGCGAGAATTCGCGAATTTTGCGTCATTCCAAAAAATGTTCGTTCTGAGGTGGGCGTTGGTAATTCCTATCGCTGCGATTGACTGATTCAGCGACTGCGCTGTTTTCACAACGACCATCCATTGCACTGCGAGCGAATTCTAATCAAAGGGGTCTTGATGGTGGCAAGACAGCGCAACTCGAAAACGTCGGAACCCCTTTTTGCAAGCGCTTTTAGCCTGCTGAAGCAAACATTTCAGGAGTGGTTGCAAGATAAAGCACCGCAACTGGGTGCCGCGCTTGCTTACTACGCAGTTTTTTCCCTCGCGCCGCTGGTCCTTGTCCTACTCGCGATTATTGGCATTATTTTCCGCGATAATCCGGCGGGTGCTTGGGAGAAGATCACACAACAGATGAGCTACTTTCTCGATCCAAGCGCTGTGCAGGTGGTGCAAAACATTGCGCAAAAAGCCTCCCAACCAGGCAAAAGCTTGATTGCGACAATCATTGGCGTCGCTCTAGCGCTTTTCGGCGCAAGCGGCGTATTCGGTCAGCTCCAAGATGCCTTGAATACGATCTGGAGCGTCAAAGCGAAGCCAGGCGGAGGTATTTGGGGATTTTTACGGGCGCGCTTTCTATCGTTTGCAATGGTCGGCGGCATTTGTTTCCTGCTCCTAGTCTCACTCACGCTAGAAAGTGTGCTTAAAGGCTTTAGCCACTATGTGCAATCGGTGTTGCCGGGTGGAATTATTATGGCGTTGACCGTTTATCTGATCTTTGATTTTGCCGTTATCGTTTTGCTTTTTGCTATGATTTTCAAATTCTTGCCGGATGTCGAAATTCAGTGGCGCGATGTTTGGATTGGCGCAGCGATGACTGCGGTGTTGTTCGGCGTTGGAAAATGGGCACTCGGTCTCTATCTTGGCAGCGGTGCAGCCAGTTCAGCTTATGGGGCGGCCAGCTCGCTGATCACACTGCTGCTCTGGGTTTATTATTCATCGCAAATCTTGCTCTTCGGCGCTGAATTCACCCAAGTCTATGCAAATCGCGCGGGTCGCGCGTTGAAACCAGCCAAATACGCGGTTCGGATCGAAACAAAGGAAATCGAGGGCGGTTAGTGGAAAACTGACGTTTCGCCGCCAATCTCTGAGAACCAAAGCCACGTCCGCATTCGATTAAAGGGCAGTTATGATTTTTGATTCATGCAGATCTCAGAGTCACCGTCGTGCGAGCGCGACTTTTCGGAACGAAAGCGCATTTCGCTACTGCCGCGGGTAGCAAAGCAGGCATCGCGCAAGGGAAGAAGGGGCTAGTATGCGAATCGCTCAGGTAGCGCCTCTCGTCGAGAGTGTGCCTCCACAACAGTATGGAGGGACCGAACGAATCGTTTCTTATCTTAGTGAGGAATTGGTCCGCCAGGGGCACGAAGTCACCCTTTTCGCAAGTGGCGATTCGGTGACCGCAGCCCGGCTTGTTCCCGTATGCTGCCGCTCGCTTCGACTGGATGAACGCTGCATGGATCAGATTGCGCACCACGTCGTGTTGTTGGAGCAGGTATCTCAGCGCGCGCGCGAATTCGATGTGATCCATTTCCACATCGATTACCTGCATTTTCCAGTCTCTCGACTCTTGCGGATTCCGCACGTCACAACCCTGCACGGCCGGCTCGATATCCCGGACCTCGCTCCGCTTTACGACCAGTTTCGAGATATGCCGGTCCTCTCGATTTCGAATTCTCAACGTGGACCTTTGCCTTGGGCGAACTGGCAGGCGACGATTTATCATGGACTGCCAAAAGATCTCTTTCGGTTTCGGGCGGAACCGGGAGGATATCTCGCCTTTCTAGGGCGAATCTGCCCCGAAAAACGGGTGGACCGGGCGATCGAAATCGCGAAGCGAACGGGGATCCCATTGAAGATCGCCGCCAAGATTGATCCGGTTGACAAGCGCTACTTCAAACGCGTAGTCGAGCCGCTGCTACGAGACTCTTCCATAGCGGAGTGGGTCGGTGAAATCAGTGACGAACAGAAAGACGAATTCCTCGGGAATGCTTATGCATTACTGTTCCCCATTGACTGGCCAGAGCCGTTCGGTCTGGTAATGATTGAGGCGATGGCCTGCGGCACTCCGGTAATCGCGTACGACGGCGGAGCAGTTTCCGAAGTGGTCGAAGAAGGCCGAACGGGCTTCATCGTTAAAGAATTGGAGGACGCGATAAAGGCAGTTCGGCGCGTTCCTGAACTCAGTCGCGCACGTTGCCGGGAAGTTTTCGAGAAGCGCTTCACATCGACCCGGATGGCATGCGATTATGTGAAAGTATATAACCGCGTAATCGGCCGTCACATTAAGACGCGCGCTCCCGGTGGCGCAGACGATACAACCAGACGTCTGGGGCGAAAGGCGAAAACCCGAGCGTAATTACTTCAAAATTTCGGGTGTCGCTGCCACGCCCAGATTCGAGTAAAATTTTACGCAGGTGAACGATGGTAATGACGACGTCCTGTTTCCCTTAGGGCGTCGCGCTACTCAACGAACGACGCTTCCGTTGAAGAGACGCGCGGTGTAATCGGCTGGTGCGATTCGTTTCTTAAGGAGGTGAGAAGATGCTACGTTGGGCTGTAATCTTTTTGGTAATCGCACTGGTGGCGGCGCTGTTTGGATTTACCGGCATCGCTGCGGCGGCCGCGGGAATTGCCAAGTTTCTGTTCTTTCTCTTCCTAGTGATTTGCCTGATCTTTTTTATTATCGGCATTTCAGCAGGCCGAAGAGTCCCATAATTTAGACCGTCGGCTCAAAACGCATGCGCGAGTGGACGTGATTCGTCCGGTGACCTGCCCAATTTTCGATAAGGCCCCGGCGGAGCTGCTCGCCGTGCGATTGCGCTTTCAGAGCGGTCGTCTGCCTTGAATCAGATTAATGATCAGGACAACGACCGCAATCACGAGCAGCAGATGGATCAGAGCGCCGCCCACGTGCCCAAGCAGCCCGAGAAGCCAGAGAACGAGAAGGATTACAAATATGGTCCACAACATAGATTTTATTTTCGGTTAGTTTTCTTTAAATAGCTATGTGCAAGCCCGCAGCAGAAAGATCAAGAGCAAAATCGGAATGGTTCCGAGAAGCCAAAGCAAAATTCGACATGCGATGTCGCGCTTTGTTCGGCGGCGATTGAGTCTTCCCGCGTCGACGTGTGTGGTTCTAGGGCGCATCTCAAACTCGCCCTTTCGTAACTTTTAAAGGCTCTCAATGTCCGTTCGAAGATCTTCTTTTGATTTGCCGAGTTTCTGCTGGAGGCGGCCAAGAAGCTCCTCCTCCTTTCCTTCGGCAAATCTAAGATCATCATCGGTTAATTGGCCGTACTTTTGCTTGAGTTTGCCTTTTACTTCGTTCCAACTGCCCTTGAATTTTAGGTTCGTCATACACATAAATTTCGTTCGCCAGGCTGCGATTGGTTGCTTTGGGCACTGGTACTTCGCTGTTCGCCGCTTATAAAAAAATAGAGGAAGATTTCTCCAAAGGCCTTCCGGCCACAGAAAGGCGCTGCGAGCAGCCGGCCGACCCGGTTGCGCGCATTTTTTTCTTCCAATGCGATTTTAATAATGATGCCTGAGACCGCAGAAGAAATTTCACAACAACCTGAAGTCCGCAAAGAACTTCAACGGGCTACTGGCGAAAAACGGCGTGAAAAGGTCAAAGCACACGGAAGAGACAAACTCTGGTTCGTTACACACACGCTTATTCTTGCCGGTTGCGCCGTCCTCTATTTTCTGCTCGGCTCGAAGCTGATTTTGCTGCCGCAGCCAACTGTCGATATTGCGGGACGAGTCTTACGCGGCGCAGCGCTGATCGTGATCGTGCTCGCGATTGCAAAAGCTGCTTCCGTCTATGGACTCGGTCGTATTGAGGATGCTTCCACCCGTTTCACCCTTCAGCGCATCGCGCATCTGGTGGTTGCCCTTCTTATCGCGCTCATTGCTATATCGATAATTTTTGTCAATTGGTATGCCACGGTTGCCGCGCTGGGCGTTGGATCAATTATCATCGGCTTGGCAGTACAAACGCCGATGAAAAGTTTCATCGCCTGGATATATATTCTCGTTCGCCAGCCTTATCGCGTAGGCGATCGCATCAAGATAGGTGACGCTACCGGTGACGTCATCGATGTAGGTTACCTGGACACGACGTTGTGGGAATTCGGCGGCCAATACATTTCCGGTGATCATCCGAGCGGTCGGCTGATCAAGTTCCCGAACGAAAAAGTGCTCGACGAGCTCGTTTACAACTATTCATGGCCGCTCTTTCCTTACATCTGGAACGAAATCAAATTTCAGATCGCCTATCAGAGCGATTTGAAATTTGTGGCCGAGACAATGCAGCAGATTGTTGAGAAAGAGCTCGGCGAAGAAATGATGAAGCGAGTCGAAGTTTTCCGCGACCTGCTGGCTCGCACGCCAGTTGATGAGCTTGAAGTTCGTTCGCACCCGCGAGTCATTTTTCGTGTCGATGAAATAACCTGGATCGATGCGATCGTACGTTACCTCGTGTCGCCGCGCGAGGCAGGCTCGGTCAAAACACGTTTAATTCCAAAATTGCTCGCTGCTCTCAATGCCGAGCCAGATAAAGTTATGTTCCCGGCCGGAGCGAACCGTTAGGCATTCGTTGGCTTTGCCTCATCGTCAACAGGTCACGCTCTGCAAAAAACTGTCCTTCCCAATATTGTACTAACTGGCCACTTCTTGACGGACCAATTTCGGTGCGAGCAACGATCGTGCGAACCGGCCGACGCGATCAACCAAGTCCGCTTCGGCGGATAATCTTTCGATTTCCCTTACGATTGCACTGCCGACCACAGCGGCATCTGCAAACCGCCAGACTTCGCGCACCTGTGCTGCAGTCGAGACGCCGAAGCCAACGGCAACGGGCAAGTTGGTCGCAGACCGCACACGTTTCACGAGAGTCTCGGCGTCGCGGGTCATTTCAGCTCGCGCTCCCGTAACGCCCGCGCGCGAAACAGCATAGATGAATCCGTGTGCTTGTTTCGCGATACGCGCCAGCCGCTCATCCGACGTTGTGGGTGCGACAAGAAAAATCGGATCTAGCTCGTGTCGGCATAGGGTCTCAATCCAAGCCTGAGCTTCTTCGGGTATCAAATCGGTGACGAGAACTGCGTCGACGCCTGCCTGTTTTGCGTCGTTTGCGAGCCGAGCTTCGCCGAATTTCAGCAGTGGATTGAAATAGCTGAAGAGTACGATTGGTACATCGATGTGCTGCTTTGCATGAGCAACGCATGTGAGGGCGTCGCGGAGAGTGACGCCCTTGCGCAATGCGCGCTCAGACGCGCGCTGAATCACCTCACCATCGGCAACTGGATCGCTGAAAGGAACGCCTAGCTCGATGATATCTGCTCCGGCTGCTGCAAGCTCAATCAGCAAGAGTTTTGTGGTCGCAAGATCGGGGTGGCCCGCTGTGATGAATGGGATGAATCCGCCGCGCCCGGAGCGCTTCAGATTAGCGAACGTTTCCCTGATTCGACTCATTAGGTTTGCAATTCAGCAACCAGCTGAACGTCTTTGTCGCCGCGGCCGGACAAATTCACGATAATTGCGTCGTCTTGCGACAATTCGTGCGCAACACGAGTGGCAGGCATGATGGCGTGCGATGTTTCAAGCGCGGGAATGATTCCCTCCAGTTTGGCGCAAAGTTCAAATCCTTCGAGCGCCTCGGCGTCAGTCGCCCAAATGTATTCGGCCCGCCCGCTGTCACGGAGAAACGCGTGCTCCGGGCCGATTGCAGAATAATCAAGCCCGGCCGAGATAGAATGGGTCGTTGCAATCTGACCATTCGCATCCTGAAGCACGTACGACATGGTCCCTTGCAAAACTCCGACGCGTCCGCCACCACTTGCCGCGCCACTGCGAAATCTCGCGGCATGCTCGCCGAGCGAATCGCCGCGTCCTCCCGCCTCAACACCGATCAATCGGACCTGTTCGTCCGCAATGAAAGGATGAAACAAACCGATCGAATTCGAGCCGCCGCCGACACACGCAATCAGGGCGCGCGGCAATTTTCGGGTCGCGGATAAAATCTGTTCGCGTGCTTCGCGTCCAATCACACTCTGAAACGCGCGCACCATCAGCGGATACGGGTGCGGACCTAGCGCGCTGCCGAGCAAGTAGTAGGTGTCGTGCACGTTTGTGACCCAGTCGCGCAGCGCTTCGTTGATTGCATCCTTCAGCGTGCGCGTGCCAGCGTTTACGGTTACAACGTCGGCCCCAAGTAATCGCATTCGAAAAACATTGAGTGCCTGCCGACGCACATCTTCTGCGCCCATGTAGATGATGCAGCGCAATCCGAACAGCGCGCAAACCGTCGCTGTCGCAACGCCATGCTGACCTGCACCCGTTTCGGCAATGATGCGATGCTTGCCCATCCGCCGCGCGAGCAGGGCCTGCGCCATGGCATTATTGATCTTGTGCGCGCCGGTGTGCAAAAGATCTTCCCGTTTGAGATAAATTTGCGCTCCGCCCGCATGCGCCGTCAGCCGCTGAGCGTGAAACAACGGCGTTGGCCGGCCACAGTAATCGCGCAGCAGTTGGTTAAGGTCGCGCCAGAAGTCCGGATCGTTGCGCGCGCGCGCGAACTCTTTCGTTAGTTCCTCCAGCGGTGCTACCAATGTTTCTGGAACATAGCGGCCGCCAAACTTGCCCCAATGTCCAGTCTCGTCCGGCTCGCTTCTTGTGATCGGCGGTTTTTGCATTGCGGATTTAAGGCGAGGAGGAGGTTACTGGACGCTCGGCCATTCGGACGGCAGCGACGAAATTTTTAATGGCGCGATAATCTTTTGCCCCTGGTGCACCTTCGACGCTGCCGCAAACGTCAACCGCGTGTGGCGTGACAGCCGCTATGGCTTGGCCAACATTTTGCGCGTTTAAACCGCCCGAGAGAATGAGGAATCGGGCGAAGGGTAGCGTTGCTCGCGCGGCCGGCCAGTCACATGTCAGGCCAGTACCGCCGCGAAGATTCGGGTGATACGAATCAACGAGAATGTCACATTCGGAAAACAAAGCGGTCTCCTTCGGCTGAAAGCGAGCGTCGGTGCAAAAAGCGCGAATGACGCGAAATTCACGAGCTAGTTCGCGGCACGTTGCAGGCGAGAAATCTCCGTGCACCTGAACACATCGGATCCCGGCTGCGTTTGCGATCCTCCGAACTTCGTCAGCAATCGCGTCAACGAAGACACCGACTGCTTGAGCGCTACGCGGTATTGCTTCGACAATCCGCCGGGCGGCCTTGGGTTCAATATAGCGTGGACTTTGCTGGTAAAAGTTGAGTCCAATCATGCTCGCACCCAGTTCGATACAGGCTCTTGCGTCTCTTATGTTCGTTACGCCGCAGATTTTGATTTGTATCGGAGTCATGATTGGCAAGCTTCAGTTGATGGAACTTGTTCGCCACGGCGAATCCGTCCTGTGGCGGATCGATCTTCGGCAGCAGCTGTTAAATCGCGAAGAGCCGTTTCAGGATCACCAGCGCGCATGAGCGCTTCGCCGATAAGAAAGCCGCGAAATCCAAGTCTGCGAAGATGACACAATGATTCCGCGCTTTGTAATCCACTTTCGCTAATCATAATGCTGTCCGGTGGAGCTTCAGCGATTAGACGCTCGCCGGTGTTCAATGAAATCTGGAATGTCTTCAGATCGCGATTATTCGCTCCGATGATTTTCGCGCCTGCATCCAACGCGCAACGCAGTTCGCGGGATGTATGCACTTCGACAAGCGCATCGAGTCCAAGTTCGTCTTCAGTGACTTCGCGCAATTTTCTTAACAAAGCATCGTCCAGTGCTGCCACGATTAACAATACAGCGTCGGCGCCTGCAATGGCCGCTTCGTAAATTTGGATTGGATCGATGATGAAATCTTTGCGCAAAACCGGCAGCCTGGCACTGGAGCGAGCTGCGCTGAGATCCTCAAGTGAACCGCCGAAATATTCTTCGTCGGTGAGAACGGAAATGGCGCAAGCGCCTCCTCGCTCATAACGACGAGCAACATCCGCTGCGGAAAGATCGTCGCGAATGATTCCAAGTGACGGCGATCTGCGCTTGAATTCCGCAATAATCTTCAGTCGCGGTAGGTCCGCCTCCAGCGCTCGCAGCAGGCGATGCGGAGTGGCATTTCTTCGAATCTCCAGCGCGCGTTCGCGAAACCCGCGCGTAAAAGAATCGTGTTGAAGCCGTGCAACCGCTTGCCACTTTGCCGCAAGAATTTCTGAAAGGAAATTTCTGTTCATCCCTTTCGATTTGTTTCGCCGATGAGCGCCTCGAGTTTCGACGCCGCGCGTCCGCTGTCGATGCTTTCGCGTGCGAGGCTCGCTGCCCGGCGAAGGTCAGACGCAAGTCCTGCAATGTGAAGCGCAGCAGCGGCGTTTATAACGACGAGGTCGCGTGCCGCGGCAAAGTTTTCCTCTTCTCTACCCTGCAGAATTGCGCGGATTAGTCGCGCATTTTCAGCTAACCCGCTGCCGCGAGCTCCATCGAGCGACCTGCGTTCCAGTCCGAAATCGTGAGGCGAGATCGTGAATGTTTCTACGCGGGAGCCAGTCGAGGAGGCGGCGACAAAAGTTTCGCGCGTCAGCGTTATTTCATCGAGACCGTCGGCGCCATGAACAACCCACGCTTTTTCCGCGCCGAGCAGCGCGAGGACCGACGCGACTGGCTCGATTAGAGAGCGATGCCAGACGCCGAGAATCTGAAAGGGCGCGCGCGCGGGATTTGTTAGCGGACCGAGCAGATTGAATGTGGTGTGCACGCCGAGCTCGCGTCGCACGTGCGCCACGCGAGCCGTTGCGCCATGGAACAATGGCGCAAACATAAAACAGATTCCGTGTTCATTGAGACAACGCTCGACTGTTTCGGGTGGAGCAGCGGTGCTGACGCCCAGCGCTTCGAGCACGTCGGCGCTGCCTGAATGGGATGTCGCCGCGCGCGAGCCATGTTTCGCAACAGGCAAACCGGCGCCGGCGATGACAAAAGCTGCCGCCGTCGAGACGTTAAAAGTTTTCGCTGCGCTCGAGCCGGTTCCCGCGGTGTCGATGAAACGCTCGTGATAGCACCGGACCGGAATGGCGCGATTTCGCATGGCCTCCGCCATGCCGGCCAACTCTTCGACCGTTTCACCTTTCACGGCCAAAACAGCAAGCGCCGCCGCTACCTGCGCGTCGGTGGCGCCAGGATTGAGCAACGCCGCAAGAAACTTCCCGGCTTCAGCACGGCTGAGATTCTCGCCGCGCATGAGACACAATGTCATTTGGCGCAGTTCGAAATCGCCAACGTCAATCGCCTCACGTTGGAATTCATCTGTTCGCGGTGGCGTCGGCAGCAACCAACGAGGTCGTGCGACGCCATTCTTATCTTTCTTGAGATTCATTTGTGGAATGGCAGCATTGCCGATCATCCAATTTGTGTCGCCATTGCGAGAGCCTTCGCCATTGCGCGCGCTTTATTGACGGTCTCCTCGTATTCCAAGTGTGGATCCGAGTCGGCGACAATACCCGCGCCAGCTTGAAAGTACGCTTTCTTGTTTTTCAACACGGCGCAGCGCAACGCGATGCATGAATCGAAATTACCGTCGAAGCCAAAATAACCGATCGCACCTGCGTAGCAGCCGCGCCTGGTCTTTTCCAGGTCACTGATAATTTGCATGGCGCGAATTTTCGGCGCGCCCGAGACAGTGCCGGCTGGAAATGTTGCTTTAACGAGATCGAACGCAGTGCAGCCGGCGCGCAGACGACCAGCCACATTTGAGACGATGTGCATGACGTGACTGTAACGCTCGATCTCCATCATCTCGGTCACATGCACTGTGCCGAAATCCGCAACCCTTCCAACATCGTTGCGCGCAAGATCGACAAGCATAATGTGCTCGGCGCGTTCCTTAGGATCGGCGAGCAGTTCGGCGGCATTGCGTTCGTCTTGTGCTGCGGTCGCGCCGCGGGCGCGGGTCCCTGCGATCGGACGAACCTCAATCGTTTCGTCTGTCAGCCGGACATGCATCTCCGGCGAGCTGCCAACGAGCGCAAAATCGTCGCCAGCTTTAAGACAAAACATGTACGGCGAAGGATTAATGAAACGCAGACAGCGATAAAAATCGAGAGGGTCTCCGTCGAAATCGGACTCAAATCGCTGCGACAGGACAACTTGAAAGATGTCGCCGGCCCGGATGTATTCTCTGGCTTGTTCAACTGCCAGCTCAAATTCCGCGGGGCGGAAATTGCTGCGAGCGGGACGCGTTTCACAGTCCAAGGTGGGAATGAGTGGAAGGTCGGCAGATTTGGTGAGTTGGCGCCTGATCTCATCGATCGATTCGGCCGCTCGGGCGTAAACCTCTCCCGGCGGACCATCGTCGAGGTATGCATTCACGACGATCTTCAAACTGCGCAGCCGATGATCAAAAATCAGAACACTGTTGGTGAGCATGAAAAGCGTCTCGGGTAGATGCAGATAATCATGACGCGCCAATGGAACCTTCGGTTCGAAGAAGTTGATCGCCTCGTACCCGAGAAAGCCGACAACGCCACCTGCAAACCGTGGCAAGTCCGGAAGCGAGACGAATTGATAACGCATCATTAATTTGCGGACTTCATCGAGCGGGTCGGTTGCCGTTTCGAAACGCCGTTCATTCTTACGTTCGACAACTCGGATTTCGCGCCCGTAGCTTTGAATAACCGTCCGCGGCTCGATACCGGCGAACGAGAACCGTCCCGACACATCATTCTTTTCGGTCGATTCAAAGAGAAAACTGTAACCGCCGCGGTCAAGTTTCTTGAAGGCTGAAACGGGCGTTTCGCCGTCAGCGACGAACTCTGCGAAAACAGGGATAACGTTGCCGCGTTTCGCGAAGTGAGAAAATTCGTCCAGCGTTGGAGTTACCTGCGGTTTCATTCAATGTGCCGGGCGCGAAAGGAAGCTCGCGAGAATTTTTTTGCCGTCTCGCGTGAGGACGGATTCGGGGTGGAACTGCACTCCCTGCACTGCGAACTCGCGATGGCGCAGCGCCATGATCTCGCCGTCGTCGCCCTCGGCCGTGATCTCGAGAGATGCTGGGAAGGAACTTCGCTCGACGGCCAGCGAATGGTATCGGCCGGCTTCGAATGGCGTCGGCAAATCGGAGAAAAGCGCGCTTCCATTGTGCCTGACCATGGATGCTTTCCCGTGCATGAGCCGGGAAGCGCGGATTACCTTTCCACCATACGCTTCGGCGATGCACTGATGGCCGAGACAAACGCCCAGGATGGGAATCTCGGGCCCGAAGCGCAGAATCACTTCTTTGCTGATGCCCGCTTCACGCGGCGTGCATGGCCCGGGCGAAATGCAGATGTGATCGGGTGCTAACTCCGCAATTTCATCCAGCGCGATCTCATCGTTTCGTTTAATGAGCAGTTCACACCCAAGCTCGCCGAAATATTGCGCAAGGTTGTAGGTGAAGGAGTCGTAGTTATCGATCAGCAGGAGCATAGATTTATAATCTGCTTAGCGATCGGTTTTGCTTTGAAGTGTTGTCAGGAAGGCGATGACATAAGCTTGTGAATCGCGCGAACTTCCCTGATGAGCTGCGCATACTCCAAGGGCGTTAGCGCCTGCACGCCGTCAGAGAGAGCGAGCTCCGGGTGGTTGTGAACTTCGATCATGAGACCGTCCGCTCCCACTGCTACTCCTGCGCGGGCGAGTGGCGTGACCATGTAGGCGCTACCAGTGCCGTGGGATGGATCTACGATTACCGGCAAATGGGAAATACGACGAATCGCTGGCACGGACGCGAGATCGAGCGTGTTCCGGGTATGCTGCGCAAAAGTGCGAACACCTCGCTCGCACAGGATAACGTTGTAATTGCCCTCGGCCATGATGTACTCGGCCGCGAGCAACCATTCCTCGAGTGTTGCCGCCATTCCTCGCTTCAACAGAACCGGCAACTTCGACCGGCCCGCCCTCTTCAAAAGCGAAAAGTTCTGCATGTTGCGAGCGCCAATCTGAATGACATCGCCGTAGTGTTCGATAAGATCGATATTAGACTCGTCGACCGCCTCTGTGACGATCTTTAGGCCGAATGCTTCGCGGATTTCGGCCATGATTTCCCAACCTTTTTCGCCCAAACCCTGAAATGTGTAAGGCGATGTCCGTGGCTTCCACACGCCGCCGCGGAAGAAACGCGCACCGCTCTGGTGCACTGCTTCTGCCACAGCGAACGCCTGCTCGCGATTCTCAATCGCACACGGCCCCGCGATAATTGCGAGTTCGCCATCGCCGATGGCAGCGTCGCCAACCTGCACAATTGTTTTCTCCGGACGCAAATCGAGCGTGATCAATTTGTACGGCTTGGTGACGCGAATGACTTCCGCGACACCGGGGAGGTCGTCAAAACGCCGGCTGTCGATTACCCCCTCGTTGCCGGTAATCCCAATGGCAGTCCGGGTCGGACCGGGCAGCGGATGCGCGCGGAATCCGATTGCCTGAACCACTTCAACCACCGCGTCGATCTCGCGCGCTGTGGCGTTGGCTTTCATTACAATCAACATATTGGTACAACCCTACTTTATCTGAGGTGTCCCGGAGGTTGGTATGCTCCGGTTGCTACGCTGGCTGTCGTTGATCGAGTCAGCGTAAAAAGCTGCGCTTCACCACGTGCTCTGAAATAATTCCCGTGTCATTGGCGCGCCCTTAAAACGATTTCCCACCCGCGTCGATATGCCGCTGCGTCGCACACGTAAGTCTTGCCCTCTTCTTCGCGTGCAGCCCCGGCAACCGGCTTCTCGTCCGGCTCAGCTGTGAATTCGACTGCGGGCATGATCAGAACGTACCGCTTCCGAGCGAAGTGGTCAATGTTTCCGGTTTTTCATCCAGCCAACGAAGCAACTCTTTCTCGATATTCTCGATTGGAATGCCTTCGCCGCGATCGAGTTCAACCCGGTCGCGAACCACGACGAATTCAATTTAGCGAGCGACTCAATTCGTCCGCTGCCATTCGACGAACTTGTATGGGTGGGTTCGGAGACGGAGGGCGTCGTATTCTTTTTGTTTGGCGGCTTTGACCGGTAGATGGAAAACGCGGACTCTCTTATTCTTTATCGAGATTAAAGCGGTGCAAAATGCGATGAGCGAACGGGGCTATGATCACGGACGCTATTCCGATAAAAGCCAATCCGGAAAACAAAGCATAACAGGAGCAAATATTTTGGCCGACGACGAATGGAGAGTATCCACGGGTCCCATTCCGCCCAAAATCATTGAAGCATTCAGGAGTGAATCAATCCAATTCAACTTTCCTAGAAAGTGATACCCTAGTACTCCTATTCCCAAGCCTACGGCGAGGAAAAGAAGCGCGAGGGCGAAATGACGAATTACTCGCTTTGTGAATTTAGCCCGACTGAGGAGAGGCTGCTTTCGATGTTCGTACATGAGGCGTTTAATAAGCGTTTGCTACGAAAAATGCGAGCGACTGCCCGCCGCGACGAGGACGCGTTATTCCAGCACTTCTACCGAATCGCCTTTGTGCAGCATGCCTTCCACCAGCACGGCACCGTAAACACCGGCCATGCCATCGTGAGCTTGCGCTACTTTCTTTAATATCGCGGGCTCTTTTTCTCCGGTATCGGGATCGAGCGTAACCACCATGCAGCGCGCGTCGCGCTCCAGAACCGAGACAACCACCTTCGGCCCGATTCGCAGGGAGCGGCCGACAAACTCATTCTCGGCGAAACCGCCGGCCGACGCTAAGTCCACATAGACGTTTGCCCGAAACCGGCGCTTATCGATTGGCGTCCCTGTCTCTTCCGTCAATTGCCGCGCCGATTGCAAACTAAAGATCGATACAGGACGGCAATCGGTCATGGCCCGCTCTGATCGCATCAGTGTGAGCTGATGCTTTTCGTCAATATCGGCCCGGAGCGCGTCGATTAGAGCGGGATCATCAATCGCGAGCGTTTCGTCGGCTGGCGTCTTAACATCGACCATTAACTCTGAAAAGTCGGCCGAGAGGGGATTCGCGCCCATGTTCTCCGCTTCGGTCAAGTTGATCGGCCGCGCTGCTTTGTCCGGATGGCGGAAGCGCGGACGATATTGCAGAAGTCTTCGCTGCTCGCGGGCTGTCAGATAGGGGAATCCCTTGGGGCTCGCCGAACTTCTGAAGGCGAACAAGCGATCGCCATAAATTCCTGAAAAGCCTGCAAAAACTTCATCCAGCTCTTCGCCACGCATGCTTTTGACGGGGTAACGCCAAAGGCTGTCCACTTTTCCGATGACGCTCATGTCTAATTTCTTTCTTGGATATGGGTGGCAGTCGATCCGATTACGATTTGCCAATTACGATGTCGCCGTAGGTGCTGTTGACGATTGCTTTCAACTCCGCTTGTTCCGCGGCAGGTACACTGAATTTATCAAGCGCCTGCTGCACGTCATCCATGAAAGCATCCCATTCCTTAGGCGTGATGTTCAGGTGGTCGTGAGACTCGCGCATCGGGCGTCCCGTATATTTCTGCGGGCCGCCCGCGGCCCAGCCGACCATTTCGGTAACAAGATACTTGAAGCCGGCAGGCGGAACCTTGTGATGCGCTTCGTTCACGGCGGGGTTGGCGTTCAGGCGGGGATCGTTCATGACGCGGTCGATAAGGTCATCGACCACGGTCGCGATGCTGTAAATTCCGCCGAGGCGTTCATAGAGGGAAGGTTGATTTGCTTGTGTTGGCATGGGTGGATCCGTGGTTGCGGTTTAGTGGTTCATGGTCAAGGGAATGATTACTGGCTTCGGTCGGCACGGCGCATTAGCGCGTTCGCCGGCAAGGTCGGGTCAAGAACCTTGCGCGCACTCTCGACACCCGCGACCGGCAGGGAAGCAGCGTCGATCAGCCCGATCTGAGCCAGCACTGATGCCTGGTCCCAATAAATGTGCTCGTGCGCTAACTTACCTTCTCTAAATCGAACGATAGCCACTAGCGGAACCTCCACCCGCTTTCCCGTCGGAGCAACCCCCGGCAACATCCAATCCATCCGAATGCTGTGAGTGAACTTGAACACCATCTCGTCCACCAATTGATCCTCCCCGATCGTTCGCGAGACGGGAGTCATTTCCGTATCCGGAGGCATCTGAGGAATGAAACGTTTCGAGTAGAACTCGCGCAATTCGTCCCGGCCAACGCCCCGGTCAACACTGGAATGTGATTTACATAAGCGTCTTCGACCATCGTGGCGAGCGTGTCCTCGGTGTTGCGAGTGGAGAATTCATACCGCACATGCTCTTCCCAGAGTTGTCGCAGCGTTTCCTGGGCCGGGCTAAGATTCGCATCTGTCTGCTCGAGTTTGGCCATGATATTTTTCTGTTCGGTTTCTGATCTCTCGTGACGCCTCGTAAGTTCGTGACGCCCGATAACAACATAGGTACGTTCGCATTTTAAACGAACGTTTTCGTCTTCCGCGCGTCGGCTTAGATTGGGCGCGCCGAAGTTCCTCTTCCACCCTGATCGCATTGATCAAATTGCTCCGGCAGCTGCCGGACGGATAGGAGTAAGAGCCGCTGGAAAAACAAAACCAACGAGCAAAAAAGGAAGCCTCCTGCGCGCCAAAGCGCTCCGGCGGCGGCGCGAGGAAGCGTCCCCGAAGCTAACCCTCAACCCAAATTTATTGAACCAATGACCTAAACCACCCACCTACACCCTCGCCCGCCACACTTGACACCCTACATAGGGGTTAGATGCTTCATTCTTGTAAGGTGTCGTGCACGATCTTGGAGACATCGTCGCATGGATCGATTTTCTCAAGTAAGCGAACGACTCGCTCTACGATCTTTGGTGCACTGGCTGCGCATTTCGAGATGGTCGGTTCCTGCTGCATCGATCGCTTGAACATCCTGTCCGCGTCCTTCCGAGACGCGATATCTCCCACACGCGCCTTAGCGTAGACCAAGTCATTTCTAGTGGCTATCAGTTCGCGAAGCGAGCTCATAGCCGAATCAGACTCCTCCAGCGCCTTACCGGTAACTAGCTTCGGGATGACGAGCCACTTAGCAAGGAGGCTAAGTCTGTCGAGGTGCTTCACGAAGAATTCGTGGCTTAGGCGCCGCAACGCATATCGATAGATCGCGTGCTCAAGCGCGGTAACCGCGAACACGACTGCAATTATCGAGGACGTTCTCGCATCGCCGATGAGGTTGGAGAGTTCAATCTTCTGCTTCTTGGTCAGGCGCTTGCCCTTGGTTCGTTTCCGCAGTCGCTTTATTTGGGCCTCACAATCGGTGGCGTAAAACGAATTGAAGGATACGATGGCGAAAAACGGGTAAATCGACTCAATGATGAGCGTTTGCTGAGCGGCTCGCGTAGGCTTTCGCATCTAACGAGTTCAAGCTCAGCCACGGCTCAGGAAAACGCGAGCGGCAGCTCTAGCGAGTGCACCAATCACGCTGCGCATCCGAGAAAACAACGCCATCTGAGCCGTCGGCTGCAGCACCTGGTTAGACGAATTGGGTCCAATCTTCGGGGATGACGCTGGAATACCGTCGCAGCAGTCGGGATGAACTTGCTGCAGCGTCTGATAGAACCGCTCCTTGTAGCCTCGGTCAAGATGCCAGTAAATGTCTTCGGCGTCGAACTGGCGAGTAATCGCGAGAATCTTGTCTTTGGTGAGATGTGCCGAATTGTGGATGACTTTCGAGCGGACGTAGCCGCGAAGGCTGCGATCCAAGAATTGCTCACGCTCTTCGGGATATTGGTGCGGAAACAACAGCCCTCTATCCTGATACCAGCTGCCGGAAAGGTTGTAGTCGTGCCCCAAGTTGCGAGATGGGTGAGTTTTAAGGGTGTCAAATGCCGCCTCGACTTCAGTTCGGTTCATGCTCTCGGCGCCGGGGACTTTCATGTACAAGAGGAAGGCGATCTGATAGGGCGTTGGCGGACGGTCTGACACGTGGTTTTCGCCTAACGAGACACAAGATAAGCGACCGCGCCCGAGAGCGCGCGTGGCTGGCAGCTGGACAAACTAACTACACCAAAGCTACGCATCGGAGCAGGGCGCGGTTCGCTGCATCGCCTGGTTAGGCGTCTGGTCTGTTGGGCAGAGGAACGGTGGTGAGTAAGACGTAGCTACAAGAAGAAGTGGCTTCTCGCCGAACAGACACGAGATCGAACGCCAACCGAGCGATTTAAGCTTGTTAGCGGCAACACGATGAGGCTCGTTGAAACCTGCGTGAGGCCGAGTGACATAGACGAGCAAGTCGAGATCGGACTTGACCCTGGGAGAGTACTTAGACGTCGCGGCAATCTCGAAAAGAAGCTTCGAAACATCGGCAAGAACGATATCGCGTGCTGTGACCGGGCCGACAAGGTCCCGAACAGTGGTCGCTTTCTGCTCGCGCTGAAGTGACTGTTTAATTTCCGCGTGCCTGCGCTGCGCAGGGTCGGAAATCTCTTTGATCTGAAAACGGGCTGACCGGAAAGTCACGTCGACAGGGCTGTCTCCTACTTCTGAGTTAAGCTCGCGGTCGAAGAACTTCAGGCCGAGACGCATCAGAAACTCGTGCACAACCCAACGCTCACGCTCAGGCTTCGCCGCGCAAGAGAAGAAGCGCACTTCCTCTTCGCGCGCTCGACGTACTGAGTCGATGACTTCCTGTTCGGCTGTATCGGTATTTGTTGAATTCACGACTGGCGGTCAAGTCGCCTACCGAGAACAAGATCAGCTACAGGCGGAGCGCGGCGCGGTAGCTGCGCGGCGGGTCTGCGGGGAGCAGCTACCGTGACGCGCGCGGAGCCTGTTAGCTGCATCGCATGGTTAGGCGACATGGTTGAATTCATGTAGGACGGCCATAAAAAAGTCTGCATCAAGATAGTCAGCGAAGACATGGTGCGCTCCCTCGGCATAAAGCCTCTCAACTCTGGCTGGTTCGTGCGAAATGCCAATGAAGCGGAAGCCGAGATTGCGCGCTGCGCGTGCGTCCCAGACGCCGTCTCCAACATATATGACGGCATCAAATGAGTCTCGGGAACGAGACTGTGCCGCTCTAACCAGTGACGCTTGCATGATAGCTTCGCGTGCGTGGGCATCATCCGAAAACGCCGCTGGAATCTGCGGGAAATCTAAACCGGTGCTTGCAAGCTTGAATCGGCCGGAACACTCCCACGCGCCGCTGGCGAGCGAAACAGCAAGAGCAGAACTGCTGGTGAGACTGCTAAGGAAATCCCGCGCACCTGCAATCGGATTGAACGGCTGGACGACAGTTGCGGCGGTGAGTAGCGATACAAAATGAGTCTGAAAAGTAGAAATCTCGGTTGGTAGTGGCGAGCGTCCGAGCCGTAGCTGGAATAACGCCTCCAGAATGCCTGAGTCGCTGCAATGCGGATAGCTCGCCCAATCCGTGTTGATGCCGGTAAAGCCAAATACCTCTCGCAGAGCTTGGACAAAGCACGCTTCGTCGGCTTGGTAGGTCTGTGTGAGAGTGCCATCTATGTCAAACATCACGAGTTTCATGGAAAAG
>WNGL01006060.1_pt1 | contig 26057 bp, 25 predicted proteins | sample 5400591 | NCBI WGS metagenome assembly WNGL01 (sample SAMN13153377, study PRJNA577476) | soil metagenome | isolation source: 80 cm soil or saprolite under Garry oak tree replicate 1 | place: USA:California | collected 2016-06-15 | reverse complement strand
TACTTGACGGGCGGCAACATCGTGGAGCACGGGTCGTGATGGGGCGGCAACATCCAAGCTCATTAGGACTAGGAATCTAAGGAAGGAGTGACTGATGAACCGCATGAAAATGCATTGGGTGAACCGCCTCGCGGTCCTCGGACTCGTCGTTGGACTGACGGCCGGGTTCGCGGTGGCAGGTGTCGCCCAATCGGTGGGTGGGCAGGCGTTCGGTACGTATGTCAACACGCCGCTCGCCTCCAGTGGTCAGTCGCCGTTGGCGGTGCTGCCGGCCGTCTCGGGGACCGACGGCGCCGAGGCAGACGCCGAGGGAAGTACCCAGAATATTGCGAACGCCCTGTCGTCCGATTTCCTCAACAGCATCACGTCGGGCCAAATCGGGCCTGCAGAGGCGGGCGCGCAGAGCACCGCGAGCGCTGCGAGTATCAACATCCTGAGCGGCCTGATCACGGCGGATGAGGTGGTTGCCAACGTCATGAGCAGCGCCGGCCAGAGCGGTGCGTTCAGTAACGCCGACGGTTCGACGTTGACGAACCTCGTGGTGGCGGGTGTGCCGGTGACCTCGGGCGACGCAGGCGTCGCGCCGAACACCCAGCTCCCGTTGCCCGGCGTCGGTTACGTCGTGCTGAACGAGCAGATCCCCAGCGGTGACGGTGTGACGAGCAGCGGCCTGACGGTGAACATGATTCACGTGGTTGAGCAGGTCCCGATCCTCGGCTTGCTGGGGCAGATCCTCGGGTATCAGACCGTGGGCGAGATCATCGTCGGCTCGGCGTCGAGTTCGGTCGGACCCTGAGCAGGTTCGGGGGTTGCAGCGGTAGTTCGCAAAGCAGGGCATAGGCAGGGAGTGGGCCAGCTGAGCTGACCATTCGAGGATTGCGCCCCCGTTGGCTCACGGAGCTGGGGGCCCCCGGTGGTGGCCCCTCCCTGCGCCCTGTTTGTGTGCTGGCGCGGGGAACCGGCGCATCAAAGTGTTGCACGGACGCCATACGCCCACCATGACACCATTCCCAACACCTTGTGGTACATATAGTTAAGGCTCCGTTCCGAGCCCGACGACTTGGCACTAGCCTTGCTGTTGCGTGGCAGCAACATTCGTCACCCTAGGGAACGGATCATGGCCACCAGGTCGAAGGAGCGCGAGTCTCCCGCTACCGGCATTCCGGTTCACGCGCCTCAGGATACGGCCGCGCTGCTGCGCGAGCTCGTCGCCCACCTGCGCCAGAACCGCACGCAGTTGCGTGAAGAGTGGGCCCGGCGCATCACACGAGCCCAGTTGCTCACGGCGATGACCGAAGAGGAGATCTTCGCCGAAGCGACCTCGGTGTACGACAACTACGTCGAAGCGCTCGAGACGGGGACATTCGAAGCGCTGCAGGCCTACGCGCGCAACCTGTCGGAGCGCATCATCCCGCGCGGCGTGGAGACGCACGAAGTCGTGGGGATCGTGCTGCTGCTGCGGGACGTGCTCGCCCGCTCGCTGTTCGCCAAGTACCACGAAGACTTCGACAAGCTCAACCGCATTCTCGACGCATACGAACCCGCGGCCAACCGGGTTGCCAACACGGTGGCCGTGGGCTTCGTGCAAGAGCGCGAGCGCATCATCCGGCAGCAGCAGGAAGCGATCCGCGAGCTGTCCACGCCGGTGCTCCAGGTGCGCGAACGCCTGCTGATTCTGCCGATCATCGGCGTCATCGACCCGCAGCGCGCCCGCCAGCTCACCGAGCAGCTGCTGCAGGCGATCCGGACCAATCGCGCGAAGGTGGTCGTGATCGACATCACCGGCGTGGCGGCGATGGACTCGAACGTCGCCAACCACCTCGTGCAGACGGTCGAGGCATCGCGGCTGCTCGGCGCCACCGTCATCGTGACCGGGCTCTCGCCCGAAATCGCGCAGACGCTCGTGACGATTGGCGTGGACCTGAGCGAAATGGCGACGGTCGGGGACCTGCAGGGCGGCATCGAGGAGGCGGAGCGGTTGCTCGGCTACAAGGTCGTGCCGCTCGAGGAACCGACGCCGAAGGCGTGACCCGTGGACGTCCCGATCCTCAAGCAGGGCCACTACCTCATCGCTTCGATCCAGTCGGCGCTCTCCGACGCGGATCTCTCGCAGCTGCGTGAAAAGTTGATCGAGCGGGTGGGCCGCTTCCGCGCCCGCGGCGTCATCGTGGACGTGACGGCGCTCGACGTCATGGACTCCTTCGCCGTGCGGACGCTGCGCGACATCGCGCACATGGCCCGGCTGCGCGGCGCCGAAACCGTGATCGTCGGGATCCAGCCGGAGGTCGCCTTCGCGATGGTGCAGCTCGGGCTGACGCTCAAGGGGATTTCCACGGCACTCGACCTCGAGGAAGGGTTGGCGTTCCTCGGTCAACACACCCAGGGACGGCTTGACGACAAAGGACCGCCGGGGCGCATCGACCGTGGCTGACGATGTATGCGTCACGATCGCTTCGGACGTTGACGTCGTCCAGGCGCGCCAGCAGGGACGGCAGCTTGCCGCGAGCGCCGGCTTCTCGACCGGCGACCAGACCGTCATCGCCGCCGCCATCTCGGAGATCGCACGCAACATCCTGATGTACGCGCGGCGGGGGGAGATCTCGCTGGGCGTGGTCACGAACGGGGACCGGCAGGGCGTGGTCGTGATTGCGCGCGATGAGGGCCCCGGCATCCGCGACATCGCGCGAGCGTTGCAAGACGGGTACTCCACGTCCGGGGGGCTCGGGTTGGGCCTGCCGGGCGCCAAGCGGCTGATGGACGAGCTCGAGGTCGCGTCGGTGGTGGGGCAGGGCACGACCGTGACGATGCGGAAGTGGCGGCGGCTCCCCTCCTGAGGCGCGTTGGCGCGCTCCCGCCTGTGATCGACTGCGGAATCGCCAAGCTGACGCTCGCCGGGGAGATGGAATCGGGCGACCTCCATCTGGTGAAGCCGCTGCGGACCGGTGTCCTGGTAGCGGTAGTGGACGGGCTCGGGCACGGGGCCGAGGCCGCGGTCGCGGCGCGCACCGCCGTCGCCGTGCTGGATCGGCACGCGGGGGAGTCGGTGCTGACGCTGCTGCAGCAATGTCACGAGGGGCTGGCCGGCACCCGCGGGGTGGTCATGAGCGTGGCCGTGTTCGATCGCGCGGACCGTTCGATGACCTGGCTCGGTGTGGGCAACGTGGAGGGCGTGCTCGTGTACGGCGACCGCAAGAAGGCGCGCCGGGCTCGCACGACGCTCATCCCGCGGGGTGGCATCGTCGGGTCGGACCTGCCCCGGCTCCGAGCCGAAGTCACCTCGCTCACCGTGGGAGACACCCTGATCTTCGCGACCGACGGCATCAAGAGCGGATTCACCGACGGCCTGCCGGCCGATGCGCCACCGCAACGGCTCGCGGATCACATCCTGGCGGGCTATGGCAAGGGCACAGATGATGCCCTCGTGCTGGTGGCGCGGTATACGGGCGCTGGAGCGCACGGGTGACGCCGCCGGTGGGGATGCAGCCGTCGCCCGCACCGCCGCGCAAGGAGGACGTGCAGCTGGTACGGGTTCTGGTGGTCGCGGCCGAGGGCAGCGGCGTGGCGCAGAGCGTGCGCCAGTGGGCGGGCGATGCGGGCCTGGAAGTCGAGGGAGCGCCGGACCTGCCCCGCGCGGTCCGGCAGCTCGCGGCCGGGCGGTGGGACGTCGTGCTCGCGGTCCTGGGCGAACGGGCCGACGAGGAGCTGACCTGGTGGGTGGACGCCCTGCGCGGCGCCGCCGGGAGCCCGCGGCTCGTCGCTGCCGCGGAGGCGCCCTCGATGGGCCTGGTGCTGCGCGCCGAGAAGCTCGGCGTATTGGATCTCTTGTCCCTGCCGCTGCGGCGCGACGATCTCCTGCAAGGGCTGCGACGCGTGCGCGCGGCGGCGACCGAAGTTCCGGTTCCCCTGCGGGAGGTGCAGCATCATACCGTCGGGCCGTACGCGCTGGTGGGTCAGAGCCCGGCGATGCTGGAAGTCTACAAGTTGATGGCGCGCGTCGCCGCAAGCAGCGCGACCGTGCTCGTCCAAGGGGAGTCGGGCACGGGCAAGGAAGTCGTGGCGCGCGCGATCCACCAGAACGGCGCCAAGGCAACGGGGCCCTTCGTCGCGGTGAACTGCGCCGCCATCCCTGAGAACCTGCTCGAGAGCGAGCTGTTCGGCCACGAAAAGGGGGCGTTCACCGGCGCCGTCACGCGCAAGATCGGTCGCGTGGAGCAGGCGGCGGGGGGCACGCTGTTTCTCGACGAAGTGGCGGACATGAGTCTCTCACTGCAGGCGAAGATCCTGCGGGCCGTGCAGGAGCGCGAGATCGAGCGCCTTGGCGGCGCGGAGACGATTGCCGTGGAGGTGCGGCTGATCGCCGCGACCAACCGCGATCTGCGCGAGGCGATCGCGCAGGGACGATTCCGCGAGGACCTGTACTACCGGCTCGCCGTCGTGACCCTCCAGCTCCCGAAGCTGGCGGACCGGGGCGACGACCTGGTCCTGCTCACGGCGTACTTCGCGCGCGACTTCGGCCAGCGATACGGGAAGCGCATCCGCGCGATCTCGGACCGGGCGCTGGACCTGCTGCGCAATCACGTCTGGGTGGGAAACGTGCGGGAGCTGCGCAACGTGATCGAGCGGGCGACTATCGTCGCCACCGACGACACGCTCCGCGTGGAGCACCTGCCGGACGAGTTCCGGGGGGAGGAGGCGACGCTCGGCGACCGTCCGCAGGGCGCCTTGCTCACGCTGGCGGAGCTGGAGGCCCGCCACATCGCGCGGGTGCTGGCCCACACGAACGGGCAGATCGGCGCGGCGGCGGAGATCCTAGGGATCCACCGCAACACGCTCACCCGCAAGATGAAGGAGTACGGCCTGTGAGCGCGCCGCTCCCACCTGTGCGGGTGGACAAGGCGCTCGCGCTGCTGCCCGAGCTCGAGGCCCTCGCGCCGCTCCGGGCCCTGCTCGTCTCGACCTCGCGCCCCGACGAGCTGTCGCAGTGGTCGAGCTCCGGCCCATACCTCACGCTGGGGAAGCGCGGCATCCAACCCGACGAGCTGCGGAGCCGCCTGCCGCAGGCGTTTCATCGTGTCACGGAGCATCTCGGGGCGCTCTACCAGGCGTACGTGGAGGCGCTCGAGGCGCAGCAGCACGGCGACGCGAGCGGCGTGGTCGCGGCATTGCTCCGCGCGGGACGACTCGAGGAAAGCGCGGGCCGGCTGGTGCCGGCCCGGGCGTGGTACGAGGTGGCGCTCGGCGTGTCCGAAGCGCTGCAGGATCGTCGCCCCGAGGTCGAGTCGCTGGACGCGCTCGGTCGTCTGGCGCTGGCGCTGGGGCAGCACGCCGAAGGCGCGCGCCGCTTCCAGCGCGCGCTGGCGCTCGCCGAAGCCGAGTTCGACCAGGCGGGAGCGATCGCCGCGTGTGAGGGCCTCGGCGACGCGGCGCTGTGGCAGGGTGAATGGACGGGGGCGCACGCCTGGTACGCCCGGGGGCTGCGGCTCGCCGAGGCCTCGGAGGACCGTCGCGCGGTCGGGCAGCTGGAGCGACAGCTCGGGGTGCTGGCGCGCCGCCAGGGCGATCTGGCCGCGGCCGGCGAGCATCTGCGCCGGGCGCGGGAGTACTCCGAATCCGCCGGCGCGCCGGAGGAGATGGCGCGGGCGCTGAATACGCAGGGGCAGCTGGAGGCGCAGCTGGGGCGCCGCGCCGCTGCCGCCGGCGCTTACCGGGAAGCCCTGGCCTGGGTGCAGCGGGCGCCGCGCGACCCGGCCCTGGAGCTCGCCATCCGTCTCAACCTGGCCGAGCTGCACCTCGACGCGGGACAGTTGCTGGAGGTCGACGAGGAGCTGCGCCGCGCTGAACAGGTCGCGATCGCCGGAAATCTCACGCGCCGGCTGGCGCAGGTCTACACCCTGATGGGGAGGCTGCGCGGTCGGCAGGAGGACGAGACCGGATTCGTGTTCTTCGAGCAGGCGATCGAGTTGTGCAAGACGCTGGAACGCTCCCCCGCCACCGAGGCGCAGGTGTATCTGGAATACGGCCTGTTCCGCGAGCGGCTGGGGCAACGGGAGGAAGCGCGCGCCTACCTGGAGCGTGCGCGCGAGATCTTCGATTCGCTGGGCGAGGCGGTCGAGCGCGACCGGGTCGACGCCGAGTTGCGCAAGGTGTCGGCGTAACGAGCCTCGCGGTCGCGGGGCTCGCGGGGCTCGCGGGCAGCCGCCCGGTTAGTGGTTGGTCAGGGGGTTCCGGTTGGACGTGTCCGGCCGCGCGGCGCCCTTCCGTTGCGTGGTCGCCTTGCTCGAAGTCGGTCGGGTGGCGGGCGACCTCGCTGCGGCAGAATGGGTTCGGCCTTGCGCGGGCGACCGCTTGGCGCTGCTGCCGCAAGCCGCGAGGCCGATCAGGGCCAGTCCTAAGAAGAACGTCCTCGGCATAGGTCCTCCGACGGCCGGGGTTATTCCAATATATGACACTGGCTTGGCCGGCGCCCCTAGTCCCGCACCAGGGGCCGCGTGAGGCAGGTCGGGCCGCCGCCCCCCGGAAGGCAGATCTCCCGCCCCGTGAGCTCCCGAACCTCCACCCCGGCACCCTCCAACCGTGCCCGGGTCACGGGGTTTCCGGCGACCATCAGGACCGTGTGCGGAGCGACCGCGAGGACGTTGCAGCCGAGCGTCGGGAACTCGGCCTCGGGCACCTCGACCAGCGTGATGCCGCGCCCCAGCAGCGCCTCGCGGAACGGCACAGGCATCAAGGGCGAGTAGACGAGGAACAGGTCCCGGTCGAGTGGGCTCGCGATGGACATCAGGTGCAACACGTCGCCCGGCCCCTGCCAGTGGGGCAGCGGCACGACGACGAGCTCGTCGATCACCCCGGCGAGCAGGGCGCCCAGTTGGCGGATGCCCGCGTCGTTGGTGCGGTAGCCCCGGCCGACGGCGAGCGTGCGCTCGTCGATCCATAGCACGTCGCCGCCCTCCAGGCGGCCGTCGCCGTCGATCCGACCGAGGATCGGGAGGCCCAGGGCGCGGAACGCCGCTTCCTGCGCGCCGGGCTCCGTGCCGCGCTGCGGCTTCCCCATATTGCAGCAGATCACGCCCCGATCACATACGACCGTCGCGTCCCGCACGTACAGCGAGTCGAGCCCGACCGCGTCGCTCTGCGGCAGGCAGTACACCTCCGTCCCCGCGCCGCGCAGCAGTTCGAGGAACGCCTCGTATTCGGCGACCGCGCGAGCGAGATCGGGGCGCGTCCGGTAGCGCAGATCCTGCCACTGGCGCTCGACGCTCGCGTCGCTCACGAACGCATCGCGCACGTGCTTCACGGCGACGCGCCGCAACCGCCCGACGTCGGTCTGTCCGCCGATCACCCGCTCCATCGCTGGCCGCCGTTCCGGTCTCGCAGCAAGTTTAGCCCCGTTCGGGACCCCTGTCATTCTCGCGGAGGAGACCGCCATGAGCGATCGGACGATGGACCGTCGCACGTTTCTCGAGTGTGCCGGGATGAGCGGGGCGCTCGCCGGCGTGGAGCCCAAGCTCTCCGCGTGGGCGCGCGGGGTCGCTCCGCCCGTGGCGCCACCGTTCGAGCTCGAGGAAGCGACGATCGCGGAGCTTCAGGCGGGAATGAAGGCGGGCAAGTACACCGCCCGCTCGCTCGCCGCGACCTATCTGCAGCGCATCGAGGAGCTGGACCGGAAAGGGCCCGCCCTCCGTGCGGTGCTGGAGGTGAACCCCGACGCCCTCGCCGCAGCGGAGGCGCTCGACGTCGAGCGCAAGGCGAAGGGGCCGCGCGGGCCGCTGCACGGCATCCCCGTGCTCGTGAAGGACAACGTGGCCACCCGGGACCGCATGCAGTCCACGGCTGGTTCGCTCGCGCTGGTGGGCGCGACGCCGCCGCGAGACGCCTTCATCGTGGAGCGGCTGCGCGAGGCGGGCGCCGTCATCCTCGGCAAGGCGAACTTGAGCGAATGGGCGAACTTCCGCTCCACCCATTCGTCGAGCGGCTGGAGCGGCCGGGGTGGGCAGTGCCGCAATCCCTACTCGCTGGACCGCACGCCCTCGGGCTCGAGCTCGGGCTCGGCTGCGGCGGTCGCAGCTAACTACTGCGCGGTGGCGGTCGGGACGGAGACGGACGGCTCGATCGTGTCGCCCGCCACGTGCTGCTCGATCGTGGGGATCAAGCCGACGCTCGGGCTCGTGAGCCGCAGCGGCATCATCCCCATCGCCCACAGCCAGGACACGGCGGGGCCGATGGCGCGGACCGTGGCGGACGCGGCGGTGCTGCTCGGCGCGCTCACCGGCGTCGATCCCCGGGACGCCGCGACCGCCGCGAGCGCCGGCCAGGCCCGCACCGATTACACCGCGTTTCTCGACCCCGCGGGCTTGCAGGGCGCGCGCCTGGGCGTCTGCCGCTCGCACTTCATGGGCTACAGTCCCGCGACGGACGCCCTGATGGAAGCCGCCCTCGACACCCTCAAGCGGCTTGGGGCCGTGATCGTGGATCCGGCGGACATCGCGACGGCGAGCCAGTTCGACGACTCGGAGTTCACAGTGCTGCTGTACGAGTTCAAGGCGGATCTGAACAGGTACCTCGCCGCGTGGGCCCCGGGGGCGGCGGCGAAAACCCTTGAGGACTTGATCACGTTCAACGAGCGGCAGAAGGACAAGGAGCTGCCGTATTTCGGGCAGGAGATCTTCGTGCAGGCCCAGGCGAAGGGTCCGCTCACCGACCAGGACTATCTGCGAGCGCTCGACAAGGATCACCTGCTCTCCCGCGCTCAGGGGATCGACGCGGTGATGGCCGAGCATCAGCTGGACGCGATCATCGCGCCCACGGGCGGTCCTCCTGCGCTCATCGATCTCGTGAACGGCGACCCCGGGGGAGGGGGCAGCTTCTCGTCACCCGCCGCCGTGGCGGGGTACCCGCACGTCACGGTGCCGTTGGGCTACGTGCGTGGTCTGCCGGTGGGGGTGTCGTTCGTGGGACGGCCATGGAGCGAGGGAACGCTGATCAAGCTGGCGCACGCGTTCGAGCGGGCGACGAAAGCGCGCCGCCCCCCCCGCGGTTCCTCCCGACCGTCGAGCTACCCGCCGGACGCGGCTAGCGCGCCGAGGCGGCGGATCTCGGCGTGACGGAAACAGATCACGAGGTGGTCGTTCACCATGCCGACCGCCTGCATGAACGCGTAACAGATCGTGGGTCCGACGAAGCGGAAGCCGCGCTCCGCGAGCGCGGCGCTCATCGCGTCCGATTCGCGGGAGCGAGCCGGAAGGTCACGCAGCCTGCGCCGGTGGTACTGCTTGGGCACACCACCCACGAAACTCCAGAGAAAGGTGGCGAAGGAACCTTCCCGCTCACGGAACGCGAGGAACGCGCGAGCGTTGGCCACTGCGGCGGTCACCTTTTGGCGATTGCGGACGATCCCGGGATCCTTCAAGAGCTGCGCGATTCGCTTGCGATCGTAGCGTGCCATGCGCTCCGGGTCGAAGCCGTCGAAGACTTCGAGGAAGCGCGCGCGCTTCTGGAGGATGACGCGCCACGACAGCCCTGCCTGGAAGCCGTCGAGCACGAGCTTCCCGAACAGGTCGCGGTCGTCGCGCAGCGGCACGCCCCACTCGCGGTCGTGGTAGGCGAGCATCAAGGGGTCGTCACCGCCCACCCAGCAGCGCTTGAGCATACGGCCGCGAATTTTGCACGCCCGAGCCCCGCGCGGCTAGTGCCGTTCCAACTTGTTCGACCAAGGGAGGTGCATCGCGTGCACTACACGTACGTGTTGTTTAGCGAAGCCGACCGACAAGTTGGAACGGCACTAGTATTGGCGCCATGAAATTCCTGGAGGTCACGGAGCACCAAGGCCGCTATACCGCCTCGCTCCGCGAAGGTCCCGAACCGGTGCCCGAGAAAGGCGAGGTCCTAATCCGGGTCGCCGCATCGGGCGTGAATCGCGCCGACCTCGCCCAGATCGCCGGCCGCTATCCGCCGCCGCCGGGGGAGTCGGACATCCTGGGGCTGGAGGTCTCGGGCACCAACCCGGACACCGGCGAAGCGGTGTGCGCGCTGCTGGCGGGCGGGGGGCACGCCGAGTACGTGGCGGCGCCTGCCGGGCAGGTGTTCCCCGCGCCGGCGACGCTCGACCTGACGGCGGCCGCAGGCATCCCGGAGGCGTTCCTCACCGCGTTCCTCAACCTCGTGGTGGAGGCCGGCGCGACGTCCGGCGCGACCGCACTGATTCACGCTGGCGCGTCGGGGGTGGGGCTCGCGGCGATTCAGGTAGCGAAGCGGGGCGGGGCACGCGTCGCGGCGACCACACGCACGGCCGCGAAGCTGGGCGCGCTCGAGGCCGCGGGCGCGGATCTCGCGATCGACAGCGGCCGAGCGGACTTCGCGACGGAGATCGAAGCCCGGTGGGGCCGCGATCCCGTGGACGTGGTGCTCGACTCGATCGGCGCGGCGAGCCTGGCGGGCGACCTCCGCGTGCTCGCCACCGGCGGCCGCATCGTCGTCATCGCGACCCTGTCGGGCGCCGTCGCCGAAGCCGATCTTGCGCTCCTCATGAGAAAGCGCGCGCGCCTCGTCGGCTCGACCCTGCGGTCGCGCAGCCGCGCAGAGAAGGCGGTGATCGTGGGGCGATTCCGGAAGGAGATCCTCCCGGAGTTCGACATGGGGGCGCTGCAGGTGACGGTTGACTCGGTGTTCCCCCCCGCGCGGGCCGCCGAAGCGTTTCAGCGGATGCGGGAGAACCGCAACGTCGGCAAGATCTTGATTGCGTGGCAGTGACTTCGCGGCGTGAGCCGCGACTGGCGGAGTCGGCCGGTGTATCTTTCGCGCCCATGAGAAGCGTGAGGTGGCTGGGGATCGGTATGATCCTGATTCCCGCGGCGGCGTGTCGCGGCGAGCGACATGGGGTCGCCGCGCCCCACGCCGCGCCCCGCGCGCCGGCGGCGGACAGCACCAACATCTACGCCCACGCGGGCGCGAACGCGCTCGCTGCCGCCGCGGCCCGCGCCCGACCGCTGGTCTACGTCCCGAACTCACATGACGGGACCGTGACCGTGATCGACGCCCGGACGTACCGCGTGGTGCGCACCTTCCCGACCGGCGCGCTGCCGCAGCACGTCGTGCCGTCCTACGACCTCACGACGCTGTGGGTGGCGAACAACCTGGGCAACAGCCTGACGCCGATCGATCCCGCGACCGGACGCGAGGGGACGAACGTGCCGGTCGAGGATCCGTACAACCTGTACTTCACACCGGACGGGCGGTTCGCGATCGTGATCGCCGAGCGGCGCCGGCGGCTCGACTTCCGCGACGCGCACACCATGGCGCTCGTGCAGTCGGTTCCCGTGCAGTGCAAGGGCGTCGACCACATGGAGTTCACGGCCGACGGCACGGCCGCCATCGCGACGTGTGAATTCTCGGGACAGCTCGCGAAAATCGACCTCGCGACGCGCACGGTGCGCGGCTATCTCACGCTCGACCCCGGCGGGCTGGACAGCGCCGCGATGCCGCAGGACATCCGCTCCGCAGCGGACGGGCGCGTGTTCTACGTCGCGGACATGGTGGCGAACGGCGTCTATCTGGTGGATCCGGGCGCGTTCCGGCGCATCGGGTTCATCGCGACGGGGAAGGGCACGCATGGCATCTATCCCAGCCGCGACGGGCGCCGGTTGTACATCACGAACCGCGGGTGGAACACGACGGCGGGCGGGCGGCGGGGGCCGGGCTCCGTGACCGTACTCGATCCCGCGACCGAGCGTATCGTGGCGACCTGGCCGGTTCCCGGGGGCGGCAGCCCCGACATGGGGAACGTCAGCGCCGACGGTACGGAGCTGTGGCTCTCGGGCCGCTACGACGACGAGGTGTATGTGTTCGATACCGAGACGGGGAGGCTCACGCACCGCATCAAGGTCGGGCGGGAGCCGCACGGGCTGTGCGTGTGGCCGCAGCCGGGACGGTACTCCCTGGGTCATACCGGCAACATGCGGTGAGCCGTGGGGGCGTCGGCCCGCCATCATTTGACGGTTGCGTCGCCGTCCGATAAGCTATCCCCGCGAGATCGAGAGGGCACACCCGGCGATCCGCTCCTCCTCAAGACCGCCGAGCTGCCGCGGCTTCGTTCCCCCTTTCTTGAGAGGCACGGGACCATGAAACGTTCACTGCTCCCAACGGGCGCGCTGTGCCTCGCCCTGAGTGTCGCTCCGGGATTCATCGTCCTTTCGGCGGCGGCCGGCCAGCAACGGAGTATCGACCGGCTCGCCCATCGGATCGTCACCACGTCGGTGGGGATCAAGCCCGGTGAGGTCGTCGTGATCACCGGCGGCAAGCACACCATCCCCCTCATGGAGGCGATTGCCATCGAAGCGCAGAAAGCAGGCGGGATGGTGTCGATCCTGCTCGCCTCCGACAGGGTGGTGCGCTCCCTCAACGTCGATGTGCCGGAGCAATTTCTCCCGCAGGAGCCGCGCTACTTCGGCGACTGGCTGAAGCGGGTGGATGTCTTCATCACGCTGCCGGTGGCCTCGGACATCAAGGCGCTCGACGCCGGCGTCCCGGCCACGCGGCTGGCGAAGTTGAACGCGGCCGGGCAGTATTTGACCCCGCTGCTCGACGACATGCGGTTCAGGGAACTGGACATCACCTATCCCACACGGGAGCGCGGCGCGTCGTGGGGTATCGAGGGCGCGACGTACGTGACCATGATGTGGGACGCGATCGGGGCGGATTACCAGCGGATTGCCGAGAAAGGAAAAGCGCTCCGCGACATGTTGGAGGCGGCCAAGAGCGTACACGTGACGTCTCCGAGCGGCACCGATGTGACGTTCGCCGTGGAAGGGCGCCAGGTCTTCGTGGACGACGGCGTCATGACCGCGGAGAAGGCGAAGGGCAAGAAGTTCGTTGCCCGCGACATCGCGCTGCCGGGGGGCACGGTGACGATCGCGCCGCTCGAGACGTCGGCGACGGGCCGGGTCGTCGTCCCACGCGCGCAGTGCCGATTCCTGACCATGACCGGCGTCAGCTTCGAGTTCAAGGACGGGAAGATGGAAGACCTGAAGGCCACGAGGGGCCTACCGTGCCTGACCGAGCTCATGTCCACCTCGGGCGGGCCGACCGACGTGATCGGCGGGTTCTCCATCGGACTCAATCCAGGCCTGAGAATTCACGAAGAACGGGACGCGGCCTACTACGGTGGCGGACGCGTTGCGGGGGTCGTGTACCTGTACATCGGCGACAATCAGCTCTTGGGAGGAAATAACAGCACGACCGGCAACTTCGGATTTGGTTTTCCGATCAAGGACGCTACCGTGTCGATTGACGGCAAGACCGTGGTCGAGCGCGGCAAGCTGGCGATCTGACTCGGCGGAGCAACCTGTCGGCGCCCCATCGTCCGCAGGGACGCGCGGGGCGTCGTCTCCCATGAACCGGATCAAGGGCAAACTCATCCTCGTGACCGGCGCAAGCTCCGGGATCGGGGAGGCGTGCGCGCGCCGCCTCGCCGGTGAAGGGGCCGCGCTCGCGCTGTGGGCGCGCCGGCTCGACCGGCTCGAGCGGCTCGCCGCTGAGCTTGAGCAGCGACACCGCGTCGCGGTCCGGCTCGCCCGAGTGGACGTGCGCGAGCGCGCGGAGGTGAACCGCGTGGCGGCAGACCTCGTGGCGGCGGGCGGCGTGCCCGACGTCCTCATCAACAACGCCGGGCTCGCGAGCGGGCTCTCCAAGATCCACGAGGGCGACCCCGAAGACTGGGACCGCATGATCGACACGAACTTGAAGGGCCTGCTCAACGTGACGCGCGCGATCCTGCCGCACATGGTGGCGCGGCGCCGCGGGCACGTCGTGAACATCGGCTCGACGGCGGGGCACATGACGTACCCGATGGGGAACGTGTACAACGCGACCAAATTCGGCGTGCGCGCGCTCACCGAGGGGATGAATCTCGACCTCGCGGGCACGCCGATCCGGGTATCCGGCGTGGACCCGGGGTTCGTCGCCACGGAGTTCTCCGACGTGCGCTTCGACGGCGACACGGAGCGCGCGAGGGCGGTGTACCAGGGCTTCCAGCCCCTCACGGCGGACGATGTCGCGGACACGATCGCGTACGTCGTGAACCTCCCGGAGCACGTGAACATCCTCGACGTCATCATCGTGCCCACCGCGCAACGCAACGTGTACGTGGTGGACCGGGAGCAGGGCTAGGCCGGGTCCGTCCCGGCGAGCGCGCGCGCGAACTGCGCCGCCGTCGCGAAGCGGTCGGCCGGTGCGCGCGACAGCGCGCGCGCCAGCGCCGTGTCCAGCGCTTCGGGCACTTCGGGGCGAATGGGAGCGGGGGGGGCGGGGGGGCGCTGGTGAGCAACTCGTAGAGCACGCAGCCCAGCCCGTACAGGTCGCTGCGGCCGTCCAAGTCAGGATCGCACGCGGCCTGCTCGGGGCTCATGTAGGCCGGGGTCCCCATCCGTAGACCCTCGGCAGTCAGGCGGTCGTCGCGCGCCGCCTCGAGCGCGCGCACGATGCCGAAGCCTCCGACCACGGCGTGTCCACCGTCGAGCAGGATGTGCTCCGGCTTGATGTTGCGGTGCAGCACGTTATGCGCGTGGGCGTAATCGAGCGCCTCGGCCGCCTCGCGCGCCAGGCGCACCGCCTCGGGCACGGCGAGCGTCCGCTCCCGCGCGAGTCGGGCGCGCAGCGAGCCGCCCTCGACGTACGGCGTCACGTAGAAGAGCACGCCGTCGGCGTCCCCCGAATCGTACAGCGGCAGCACGTGCGGATGGCGCAGCGGCGCGACGAGCCGGATCTGGCGAAGGAACCGCGCGGCGGCGAGCGCCGAGCCCAGCTCCGGATGGAGCACCTTGAGCGCGACGGGTCGGCCGTGGCGGGCGTCGCGCGCCAGGTACACCGTCGTTGTCCCGCCGCGACCGAGCTCGCGCTCGATCGTGTAGCGGTCGGCGAGGGCCGCCGCGACCGACGCGGCGCGGTCGCGGCGTGCGCCGCGGACGGCCGGCCGTTCGCTCGAGACGCCCGGGCCCGCCTCCGCGCGGAGCCGCGCCACGAGGGTCGCGAGCGCCGGGTCGGGAGACACGTCCAGCTCCGCCTTGAGGAGCCGTTCGTGCTCCCGCGCATGGCGCAGCGCGCCCGCGCGGTCGCCGGCGGCGGCGAGCGCTTCGATCAACCCCAGCGCGAACCGCGAATTGAGCGGATCCTGCTGCGTCAGACGCCGCCACCATTCGGCCGCCGTCGCGTGCTCGCCGCGCGTCGTGCCGGCCGCCGCGAGCGTCTCGAGGGCGCGGCTGGCGCGTCGCGCGAGCCGGTCCCGCTCCCCCGCGACCCAGCGCTCGAATTCCGGGGCGCCGCTCAGGAAGAAGCCGTCCAGGAACGGTCCGCGGTACAGCGTCACCGCCTGCTCCACCTGGTCGCGCTCGAGCGCCGCTTCGAATTCCTGGACGTCGACCCAGATGACGTCCCGGTTGAGCTTCAGGTCGCTGGAGCCGAGAAAGAGGGCTTCGGCGTGGAGGTCGCGCCGCAGGGCGTACAGCGTCTGGGTGAGGAGGTGCCGAGCCTTCTCTTCACTGCTCTCGGGCCAGAGACAGCCGAGCAGCTTGTCGCGGCTCGCGCCCCGCGCCCCGGCGGCGGCGAGCAACGCGAGCAGCGCGAGCGGGCGTCGCTGCGTCGCCGCGCCGGGGCCGGGCGCGGGATCACACTCGACCCCGAGGCCCCCCAGCGTCCGCAACCGCAGCGCGCGCGCTATTTGAGGGTTTTCTGACACGGCTTTGACCGCTCGGTCTTATTGTAGGCCCGCGCGTGGGGCCGAGCAAGCGGTTTCGGAGCCCCCGAGGCGCGACGTTCACCGCAGGAGGATGCCATGGCCCATGCCTCGATGTCTCCCGTTCCCGCCGCTGCCGCGACGCTCGCGGTTCTCCTGCTCGCCGCCGCGCCGCCACAGCGCCCGGTCGGCCACGCTCTGTGCCGCGCCGCCGGGCGCGGCCTGGCGGTCGACTTCACGAGCGAGTTCGCCGGCGTGAGTAGCGAGGACCACCGCAGCAACCTCTGGATCGGCCGTGTGAGCGGCCCGCTGAGCGGCGCGCTCACCGTGACGCTTGAGCCGCTCGGCGACCTGATGGCCACGGCAAACCCCGTGTGGAACGTGCGAACCCGCTGGGCGGTCGCGCCCGGTGCACCCGACGACCAATCCCTGGTGGCCGACCTGTACGGCACGGTGAATTGGAAGACCGGCGTGCTCCGCCTCTCGGGCGTCGTGACGGAAGGGTGCCTCAAGGGCTACGAGGCCGTGGTGCGCGGTCGGTTCGCGGACCTCGACGGCTCGGGGACCCTCCAGATCCAGCCCGCGGTCGCCCTCCGCTAGCCATGCGCGAGCCCGCCGGGATCGCCTTGCTCCTCCTCGCGTGCGGTCCCATCCCCGGTGGCGCGCAGGTGGCGCCACCGGGCCGGGGGGGCGGGGATGGCGGTTCCGTCGCGCCGCGTACAGTGATCGTACGTATGGTCGAGCGGGGCCCGTACGGCATCGCGTTCGAGCCGATACGGGTCACGGTCCAACCCGGCGACACCGTGCGATTCCTGCAGGCGGGCCACCTCGTTCACAACGTGGAGTTCCGCAGCGTGCCCGTCGGCGTGGACCTGGGCTCGGCGCGGACGGGTCCGGATCTCGTCGCGGCGGGTCAGACGTATGACGTGCCGATCAACGCGCGCTTCCCGCCAGGGAAGTACGTGTACGTGTGCACGCCGCACGAGGTGCTCGGCATGGCGGGCATCATCTACGTGGTGGAGCGGGACCCGGGTCGCTAGCTGTAATTGACAAGAACGTTGTTGACGAGCACGCGGCCGTGCCCGAAGAGCGCGAGTGAACTCGCGGCTCGGAGTCAGCGCGTAAACGGGCGTGTCGTGGCCGCTTCAGCGGCCGGGCCGAGCCGCGGCTTTAGCCGCGACTCCCGGGCGGCGCGCGATTTCGTGAACAACATGTTTGTCAATGACAGCTAGCGCCACGCTCTTCCCCGCCTGCCAGTAGTCCTGCGACGACCCCCCGGCGAAGTGATGGAACATCACCGCGCGGCCGAGCGTTGCAACACGGCAGCGTCTCTCACAAGAACAGGAGTTAGAAGATGCAGCAGCGCAGGCTTGGCCGTCAGGGACCGCTGGTCTCTGCCCTCGGCCTCGGATGCATGGGGATGTCCGAGTTCTACGGCGCCACCGATGACGCGGAATCCATCGCGACGATCCACCGGGCTCTGGAGCCTCGGCCTCGGATGCATGGGGATGTCCGAGTTCTACGGCGCCACCGATGACGCGGAATCCATCGCGACGATCCACCGGGCTCTGGAGCTCGGGGTCACCTTCCTCGACACCGCGGACGTGTATGGGCCGTTCACCAACGAGCGGCTCGTCGGCCATGCGATCGCCGGCCGACGGCACGAGGTGGTGCTCGCGACGAAGTTCGGGATCGTGCGCGGCCCCGACCCTCAGTCCCGGGGCGTGAACGGGCGTCCGGAGTACGTGCGCGCCGCGTGTGACGCGTCGCTCCAGCGCCTCGGCGTCGATCACATCGACCTCTATTACCAACATCGTGTGGATCCCACCGTCCCCATCGAGGAGACCGTCGGCGCGATGGCCGATCTGGTGCGGCAGGGAAAGATCCGCTACCTCGGCCTCTCAGAAGCGGCACCGCCCACGATCCGGCGGGCCCACACGACTCACCCGATCACGGCGCTCCAGACCGAGTACTCGCTGTGGAGCCGGGATCCGGAGGACGAGATCCTCCCGACCTGCCGGGAGCTCGGCATCGCGTTCGTCGCCTATAGCCCGCTCGGGCGGGGGTTCCTGACGGGGCGGTTCCAGCGGTTCGAGGACCTGGCGCCCGACGACTACCGCCGCACCGTGCCTCGGTTCCAGGGGGCGAACTTCCAGAAGAATCTCGATCTCGTCCGCAAGGTGGAAGAAATCGCGGGCGAGAAGCACTGCACCCCCGCGCAGCTCGCGCTGGCGTGGCTCTTGGCGCAAGGCGAGGATATCGTGCCGATCCCGGGCACGAAGCGGCGCAGCCGGCTGGAGGAGAACATCGGCGCGCTGGGCGTCACGCTCACGCCCGCCGAGTTGCGCCAGCTCGAGGCCGTGGCCCCGAAGGGCGGGGTCGCGGGGGACCGTTACCCGGCGGGCATGCAGCACCTGGTGAACCGCTGACCTCGTCAGGGGGTGAGGCCCGAGACTTCTCTGCCTAGCAAGTACCGCTGGGTAAAGAGAACGGTTGCGTAGAACTGGAAGTCCTGATTGCCCTTCTTCCGGAATCCGTGGCCCTCGTCCTTGGCCATCAAATACCACACCGGGACGGTCCTCTGCTTCAGGGCCGTCACCATCTGCTCGGCCTCGGTGCGCGGCACGCGCGGATCGTTCATCCCCTGGATAATGAAGAGGGGCTTGGTGACCCCGTCGACATGATTGAGCGGCGCGGTGCGATCCATCCAGGCCCGCATGGTGGAGTCGCGCTCGTCGCCGTACTCGACGCGCCGCAGGTCCTGCCGGTACCCAGACGTGTTCTTGAGGAACGTCGCCAGGTGCGAGATCCCCACCACGTCTACCGAGCAGCAGATCCGGTCGTTGTAGCGTGTGGCGGTCACGAGGGTCATGTGGCCGCCGTAGCTACCTCCGGTCACCAGCACGTGATCGGCGTCGAGGTCGGAGCGCGTGCGTATCCAGTCGAGTAGCGCCCCGATGTCCCGGTAGGCGCCCTCGCGCAGCACGCCGTTGTCGAGCTTCACGAAGCTCTTCCCGTAGCCGGTCGAGCCCCGGATGTTGGGGAAGACGATCGCGACCCCAAGCTCGTTCAGGTAATAGTTGTTGCGACCGAGGAACCCCGGACGCGTCTGGCCCTCCGGCCCGCCGTGGATATTCACGATCACCGGCCGCCGTCCGGTGAAGCGCGCGGGCGGCTTGTAGAGGAAGCCCGAGAGTGACCGGCCGTCGAAGCTCCGCCAATGGACGAGCTCGGGCTCGGCAAAGCCGCTGGGATGGAGCCCTCCCGTCTCGCTCTCCGTCCAGCGGACGAGCTTCGTCCCGGCGAGGTCGAGCGAGTAGGCGTCCGCGTTGGACCGGGCGGACGTGAAGGTGAAGCCCACCTCGGCCCCGATCTTCCGCCAGCGAATGCCGGAGATGAGCCCGGTGGGGATCCTCGGGATGCGACGCTCGGCACCTGTCGCCGCGTTGCGCACATGGAGCACGCTGATCCCGTCCTCGTTCGTGACGAACGCCAGCCAGCGGCCATCCGGGGACAGGTCGAACTCGTCCACGTCCCAGGGAATGTCGCCGCTCAGGAAGCGGTACTGCCTGGTGACGAGATCCAGGTACGCGAGCCGCTGGAACTCCGAGCCCAAGTCGGTGGTCAGGTAGATCCCCTTGCCGTCGGCGCTGAATTGCGCGCCGCCGTACGCGACGGTGTCCTTCCCCTGCCTGGGGGTGAGGAGCGTCTTCGCCCCGTCCGCGACGTCCACGAGCCAGAGATAGCTCTCGTTCACCGAGACTCCCTGGAACAGCAGGAGGTGGCGGTCGTCGGGGGACCAGTCCGCCGGCGCGTAGCCTCCGCCCTCGAGCTGGAGCACCATCCGGTCGCTCGTCGGATCGGACGGGTCCATGATCCAGAGATCGAGGTCCCGCCCGTTCCGGCGGGTGGACACGTAGGCGTAGCGGTCGCCCTTGCGGGACCACGCGCCGCCGACGTTGCGCGACTTCCCGTCGGTGAGCAGGGTGATTTCCCCCGTGGCGACGTCGTAGCGATACTTCTGGAAGAACTCGGCGCCCCCGACGTCCTTGGTGAAGACGACGTAGCGGCCCTCCGTCGGCTGGTACGACGCCCCGGAGACGGGATCGGGGAAGAAGGTGAGCTGGGTACGCGCCCCGCCCGGGAACTTCACCTGATGCAGCTGGGGCGCGTCGCCGAACCGGGTGCCGATGATCATCTCGCGCCGCGTCGGGTGCCAGTCCCAGAACCCGGCGGAGCGGGCCTCGCCATAGCGACGCGCTGCCTCGGTGATCGGCGCCGGGATTGGTGGGATGCCGTCGGTGACGAGGTTGTCGGTGGGAGCCACGACGCCCGTTTGGGCGAGCGCGGCCATTGGGGCGGCGAGCGTGATGAGGAACAGACGCGAGACCTGGTGCATGTGTGGCTCCGTGAAGTAATGCGCGGCGACAAAACTACCTCGGCGTCAGCCTCGGCGCGACGCTCGCCGATTCAGGCGGGGCGCCGTAGCTTTTCGCCGGCGCCGACCGCGGCGGGGGAGGGGTGATGGCGTACCGGTATCCCGAGAGCAACGTCTTCTACCGCAAGCTGGGGCGTCCCTATCCGCGCATCGTGCGGGGCGACGGCTGCTGGCTGTACGACGAGCAGGGTAAGCCGTACCTCGACGCCTGCGGCGGCGCGTTCGTCGCGAACCTCGGTCACTCGAACCGCGACATCGCGGAAGCTCTCGCTACGCAGGCCCGCCGGTTCGGCTACGTGTCCGCCACCGCGTTTACGCACGAACCGGTCGAGGCACTCGCCGCCGAGTTGGCCGACACGCTTCCCGGCGACCTCGACAAGCTGTACTTCCTGTCGTCCGGCTCGGAAGCGGTCGAGGCGGCGCTGAAGCTCGCGCGCCAGTACTGGGTGGAGCGCGGGCTCCCCCGGAAGCACGAGATCATCGCGCTCGCCCCGGCCTATCACGGCAACACGCTGCTCGCCTTGTCCGCGTCGGCGCGCGAGCACTACAAGACGTTCTACCGGGAATGGCTGGTGGACGTCCATCGCATTCCCGCGTCGTACCCGTACCGTTGTCCCTGCGGCGGTCATGACGCCGACTGCCCGATATGCAGCGGCGCCGTGCTGGAGGAAGCGATCCTGCGGCTCGGCGCCGAGCACGTGGCGGCGTTCATCGCGGAGCCGGTGGGCGGGTCATCCACGGGCGCCTCCACGCCGCGGCCGGACTACTTCGAGCGGATCCGGGAGATCTGCGACCGCCACGAGGTGCTCTTCATCGCCGACGAGATCCTGTGTGGCGCTGGTCGCACCGGCACGTGGTGGGCGATCGAGCCGTACGGGGCGAACGCGGCGCCGGACATCATGACCTTGGGGAAAGGCATTTCGGGCGGCTACGCGGCGCTGTCGGGCGTCGCGGCGCCGCGGCGCATCATCGACGTGATGGCGGCGGGCTCGGGCAGCTTCATGCACGCGCAGACGTTCTCCCATCATCCGGTCGCGTGCGCGGCCGGGCTCGCGGCGGTGCGCCATCTCAAGCAGCACAAGCTGGTCGAGCGCTGCGCCGAGCTCGGCACAGTGCTCGCGCGACGCCTCGCGACGCTCACGGCGCTGCCGCACGTCGGGGACGTGCGCGGGCGGGGGCTGCTCGCGGGGGTCGAATTCGTCGAGGACAAGGCGACGCGAGCGCCGTTCCCGCGGGCGGTGAAGTTCGCGGAAGCGTTCACGGAGGCTGCGCAAGCCGCCGGCCTCATCGTATGGCCCAACATCGGCCATGCGGACGGGGAGAACGGCGACCTCGTGATGATCGCGCCACCCTTCATCATTACCGAGCATGAGATCGACGAGATCGTGCAACGGTTCACGGTGGCGTTGGAGGCGACGGTGAAGAAAGTCATCCGTCGTCCGTCATCCGTCACCAGCGGTTGACGACCGACGACGGATAACGGATGACTGATGACGGATGACTCAGGAGAGTCCATGACAGCCACAGCCCCGGCGCAATCCAAGGTCACCTACACGTCCGCGAACGTCGACTGGGAGCTGTTCCACCGCCACTTCGACGAGGCGCTCGCGCGCGTCCGGGCCCAACTCGGCCGCGACTACCCCCTGTACGTTGCAGGCGAGGCGGTCGCGTCGAGCGCCCCACCGATCGTGGACACGTCGCCGAGCGACACGAGCGTCGTGTTGGGCCGCTTCGCCGCCGCGACGGCGCCGCAGGTGGACCGGGCGGTGGCGGCGGCGCGGGCGGCCCAACCGGGGTGGGCGCACCGCGCCTGGCGCGACCGGGTGGCGACGCTGCGCCGGGCGGCGGAGCTCATCCGCGAGCGCAAGTTCGAGCTCGCCGCGATCATGAGCCTCGAGGTCGGCAAGAGCCGGCTCGAGTCGATGGGCGACGCCGAGGAGTCGGCCGACCTGATGGACTACTACTGCCAGCAGATGGAGGAGGCCAACGGCTTCGTGCGCCAGATGGCCAGGGTGACGGCCGTGGAACGGAACACCGACGTGCTCCGCCCCTACGGCGTGTTCGCCTGCATCGCGCCCTTCAACTTCCCGCTGGCGCTCTCGAGCGGAATGTCCGCGGCCGCACTGGTCGCGGGGAACGCCGTCGTGTACAAGCCGGCTGAGGACGCGCCGTGGACGGGCCTCCGGTTGTACGACGTGTACCGCGACGCGGGGGTGCCGGCCGGTGTCTTCAACTACCTGTCGGGGACGGGCGAGGACGCAGGCGAGGCGCTGTGGCGCCACCCCGGCGTGGACGGCGTCGTGTTCACCGGATCGAAAGCGGTGGGAATGCATATCTACAAGGGCCTGTCGCAGCAGTGGATCAAGCCGTGCCTGCTCGAGCTGGGCGGGAAGAACGCGGGCGTCGTTATGGACTCGGCCGATCTCGACGCCGCGGCCGAAGGGGTGATGCGCTCCGCCTTCGGGCTCCAGAACCAGAAGTGCAGCGCCACGTCGCGCGTCTACCTGCACCGACACGTCAAGGCGCCGTTCCTCGAGAAGCTCCTGGAGAAGACGCGGGCGCTCAAGCTGGGAGATCCGGCCGAGCGCGACGTGTACTTCGGGCCGGTGATCAATCAGGACGCCATGGCCCGCTTCGAGCGCGCCGTGGCGCAGGCGCGGCGGGAGGGGAAGATCTTGCTGGGCGGCGAGCGCTTGACGGGCGGGCCGTTCGACCGCGGCTATTTCGTCGCCCCGACCGTGGCCGAGCTGCCGCTCGGATCGTCGTTGTTCTTCGAGGAGCTGTTCGTGCCGCTGCTCGCGGTCGGCGAAGTCACGGGGCTCGACCAGGCGATCGCCGAGACGAACAAAGCCGAATACGGGCTGACGGCCGGGATCTTTTCGAAGCAAGCCGAGGAGATCGAGCGGTTCTTCGATGAGATCGAGGCCGGCGTGTGCTACGTGAACAAGCGCACCGGCGCAACGACGGGCGCGTGGCCGGGGGCGCAGCCATTCACGGGCTGGAAGGGGTCGGGCTCGACCGGGAAGGGCGGGTGCGGGCCGTATTATGTCGCGCAGTTCATGCGGGAGCAGAGCCGAACCGTGATCGAGGACGCCACGTGAAGCGGGATTACCCCCACATCGTGTGTCCGCCCCCCGGCCCGAACGCCCGGGCGATCGTCGAGCGGCAGAACCGCTGGGCCTCGACGTCTTATCCCAAGGAGTACCCGCTCGTGATCGCGCGTGGCGAGCGCGCCATGGTCGAGGACGTGGACGGGAATCGCTATCTCGACTTCATGGCGGGCATCGCGGTCGCCTCGACGGGCTACGGCCACCCCAAGGTGGTGCGCGCGATCCAGGAGGCGGCGGCGCGCTTCCTCCACATCTGCGGCAGCGATTTCTACTTCGAGGGCTTTGCGGCGCTGTGCGAGCGCCTCGCCACGCTCGCGCCGGGGCCGAGCAAGAAGCGCGTGTTCCTCGCCAACTCCGGAACGGAGGCGGTGGAGGGCGCGCTCAAGCTGGTGCGCCACTCGACTGGGCGGCCGGCGCTCGTGGCGTTTACCGGCGCATTCCACGGCCGCACGATGGGCGGGTTGAGCCTCACCGCCTCGAAGGCGGTGCAGCGCGCAGGATTCGCACCGTTTCTCCCCGAGGTGTACCACGTCCCGTACGGCTACCGCTACCGCTGCGACTTCTGCCGCGGCGAGCCCGCCTGCACGATGCGGTGCGTGTCGTCCATCGAAGACGATCTGTTCGCGCAGCGGCTCGATCCCAAGAGCGTGGCAGCGATCTTCGTCGAGCCGATCCAGGGCGAGGGGGGCTACGTCGTGCCCCCGCCGGGCTACCTGAAGGCCCTGCGCGAGCTGTGCGACCGCCACGGCATCCTGCTGGTGTGCGACGAGGTCCAGAGCGGCATCGGGCGCACGGGGAAGATGTTCGCGTGCGAGTACGAGGGCATCGAGCCCGACGTGCTGCTGTCGGCCAAGGGCCTGGGCAGCGGCATGCCGATCGGGGCGATCATCGCGCGGGAAGCGATCATGAAGTGGCCGCCGGGGGCCCATGGCAGCACGTTCGGCGGCAATCCGGTGTGCTGCGCCGCCGCGCTCGCGACGCTGGACGTGGTGCAGCACGAGCTGCTGCCGAACGTCGCGCGCCTCGGCGAGCGGCTGCTCGCGGGCGCACAGCGGCTGCAGCAGAAATACCCGTCGGTCGGCGACGTGCGCGGCCGGGGGCTGATGATCGGCGTCGAGTTCGTGAAGGACCGCGCCACGCGCGAGCCGGCCCCGGAGATCCCGCACGAGCTGGTGGAACGCGCGTTCCGGCGGGGGCTGCTGCTGCTGGGCGCGGGCCGGAGCACGCTGCGCCTCGCTCCGCCGCTCGTGGTGGACGAGTACGATGTCGATACCGCCTTGCGGATCATAGACGAGTGCTTGCACGAGATGACGGACTAGACGTCATCCGTCATCCGTCATCCGTGATCCGTCAACAACCCGACGTTCGCACGCCAGCGCCGCATTTACGGACAACGGACAACGGACAACGGATGACGGATGACGCTTCTCAACGGATGACGGACAACGGCTCCAAGGTCATGTCGATGCGCGACGCGGTCTCCCGCTTCGTGCACGATGGCGACAGCGTCGTCATCGAAGGATTCACCCATCTCATCTGCTTCGCCGCCGGCCACGAGATCATCCGTCAGGGACGGCGCGACCTCACCCTCGCCCGGCTGACCCCGGACCTGATCTACGACCAGATGATCGCCGCGGGGTGCGCCCGCAAGCTGGTGTTCTCCTGGGCCGGCAACCCCGGAGTGGGGTCGCTCCACGCGTTCCGGCGGGCGATCGAGGGGAAGGGTGGCCCGTCGCTGGAGATCGAGGAGTACTCCCACTTCGGCATGGTGGCACGCTTCGCGGCCGGCGCGGCGCGGCTTCCCTTCTGGCCGCTGCGCAACTACGGTGGCACGGACCTGCCGCGCGCCAACGAGCGCATCAAGAGCGTCACCTGTCCCTACACCGGAGAGCGGCTCGCCACGGTGCCCGCGCTCAATCCCGACGTCACGATCGTCCACGCGCAGCGGGCCGACGGCGCGGGCAACACGCAGATCTGGGGCCTCGTGGGCGTCCAGAAGGAGGCGGCGTTCGCGTCCAGGCAGGTGATCGTGGTGGTGGAACAGCTGGTGGATGAGCGCGTGATCCGTTCCGACCCCAACCGCACCGTGATCCCCGCGATGATCGTGGACGCGGTCGTGGTCGAGCCCTGGGGGGCGCACCCCTCCTACGCGCAAGGATACTACGATCGCGACAACGACTTCTACGTGACCTGGGAGGGGATCTCCCGCGATCGCGCCAAGCTGGAACGCTACCTGGACGAGTACGTGCGCGCCGTCCCCGATCGCGCGGCCTACGTGGAGAAACACCCGGGCCTCGCGGCCAGGCTCGCGGCGAAACAGCGTGCCTCGGGCGGGGTGAACTACGGCTTCTAGCGCCGCCTACACGCGCGACGAGATGATGGCCGCAGTCGCGGCGCGGGAGCTTGCCGACGGGGAGGTCGTGTTCGTCGGCATCGGGCTCCCGAACCTCGCCTGCAACCTGGCACGCGCGACGCACGCCCCGCACCTGGTCCTCATCTACGAATCGGGCGCCGTGGGCGCGGTGCCGGAGCGGCTGCCCGTGTCGATCGGCGATCCGGCCCTCGTCACGGGGTCTCTCATGGTGTGCGCCATGGCCGACGTGTTCCAGCTGTTCCTCCAGAACGGCAAGGTCGAGGTCGGCTTCCTGGGGGGGGCCCAGGTGGACCGCTACGGCAACATCAACACGACCGTGATCGGCGAGTACGAGCGCCCGACCGTACGGCTCCCGGGGTCGGGGGGTGCAGCAGAGATCGCGATCCACGCGCGGCGCACCTTGATCGTCTCCAA
>WNGL01005762.1_pt1 | contig 26066 bp, 18 predicted proteins | sample 5400591 | NCBI WGS metagenome assembly WNGL01 (sample SAMN13153377, study PRJNA577476) | soil metagenome | isolation source: 80 cm soil or saprolite under Garry oak tree replicate 1 | place: USA:California | collected 2016-06-15 | reverse complement strand
GGTCGGATTCTCGCGGGCTTTGTCGAACACACTGACGTGCAAGCCTTGCGCTTCCAAATTGCCGCGCACGCGTAAGGCGTGGCCGGCGGCAACGATGCCGGGATCCGTCACCAGCAAAATCCTTTTCGCGCCAATCTCGCGGGCCAATTCACCGGCGCGGCTGGCGCTGTCAACGCCGAATACCAGCCGCGTGCGCGGCTGGTGGTCGAACGGCGGCAACGATCCCAGGTCCGGAGGCGCAGATTGGCGAGTCATTTGCTAAACTCAGACGAGTTTCGCGCAGCAGGTGTTCAAAGACAAAGGGAATGATGGTCGGTCACCCGGGTGAAACTCCCAACGAAGAGAGCCAGGTCCTCGCTGACAGATTTGCGCGTAATCCGCGCATTTCCCGCTCAGTTCCTCCTTTCGATGGCGCGCCGTATATAGAGAAAACTCATTCTGCTCACGGGAGAAACTTTTCAATAAACTGAAGGTACCCTTGGCGGCCGCCTGTGCGGTTCCAGCGGTCCACGGATTTGCGGAGCTTCTTGAGGCAGCCAACCAACTCTTCGACCGGGATAGCCGTAGGCGCGGGCTGGCCCGGCCGAGTCGTCTTGCCCAGTCGCCATTCGCAGCAGCTCTTGATGGCATCAAACAAGGTCGCATCCAGGCCGGTGAGGTTGACCACTTTAGGCGGCTGTTGGCGGGCCACAGCAACGTAGTGCGCGATGGCGGCATCGTAGGCGCACATCGCCGTGTAATCGGCCATGGCGCGGTTCTCCCGCCAAACCGTCACGACGATTGCCTCAAGGTTTTGCAGCACGTCGAGATGTTCCTCAGTTGGATCCATGTCCGACCAGGATGGCCGAGTGCGCACTAAGTCGCAAGGGAGCCGTGGTTCGAACGCGCGATCCAGGCGCACGACAGATTTCTTCGAGAGCGCCGCCCGCTGCCGCATAAATGCAGCGTTCCGGTTGGCTTTAAAACGCCACATTTATGCGGCAGCGAAGAATTTTGCCGTGCGCCCGTTCGATCTATAGAAACCAGTCCCTCCCGCATGGTTTGCCTTGGTGGAGTTCGGGGGAAAAGGTCTAAGTCGTAAACCACCGCCGGGCGCGAGGAACCAGGCGCGCCTCGACCGTTCGCACTTGATGGGCCAATTCGATCTCCAGCGTGGCTTGCCAGGCCGGCTCGGCCACCAGCAACAGGGCGTCAAGGCGGGGTTGGACGCGAATCTCGTGGCGGGCGACCTGATCGGCCCGGCGATGTGCGTGCTCGGATTTAGCCGCAGCCAGACGGTCAGCGACCTTGAGCTTGGTCTTTTGGCTGGCGCTGCGGGCGGCGCGGGCGGTCAATTCCCGTTCGTAGTTCTCGAAGTATTCGTCAATACGATCCAGCTCGCGGCGCAGGTAATTCTGCTGTCGGGCCCGAATGGCGGACAACTCCTCCCCCAGCTCGGCCTCCAGCGCCCTCTGGAGCAAGGCCTTCCAGCGCGGCGGGTCGGGCGCGGGCCATACAAACCCGGCGTCCGCCTCGGCATCAGCTAGCGCAAAACTGATCTGCTGGGCCAGCGAGGGATCGGGTTCGCCGTTGGGCAGCGCTACCGCCAGCCGGTGCAGTGACCAGTGCTGATCGATCGCTTGAATCTCGCACCGCGCCAGAGCAATCAGCGAGCAATGAAAAGCCGGCTTGAGCGGCGTGCTTAGCTGCCAGCGGGTGGTATCCGGGAACTGCATCCGCCAGAGCTTTTCGGCTACCGCCCCATCTGGCGGGTGCGCCTGCCCTTCGCCCGCCAGCACGGTACGTTCCAACGGCAAGGGCGCGGGTCGAATGGCCTCGGCCAGACGGAACGTCAGTGGGCAACCGGGAAAGACCTCGCGCGAAGCATCGCGCGCTGACGTGGCATCGGCGAGCACGAAACCAAGCTCGGTTTCATACAGCGCCCCATCCGCATTCCAAAGCTTGGCGGCCTGGCCCTCGGCGACGATTTCCAGCCGGTCATGCCAGGTGCGCTCACACAGCGCGCCCATCGCGGTGAGGCCTTCCTCGTAAAAGTCCACCAGCGAACCCGGATCATAGGAAAGACGATCAAGCTTCATGAACGTAGGGATGGATGGGCCTTCACAACGATTCGTAATCTTTGGAGAACAACGTCTCATCCAGCTTCTTGACTTCGCCGTAGGCATCTCGCGCGGCGGCCAGTTCGTCGCCCAGACTGGCCAGCGCCTCGCCGACACGGCCTTCGCTCTCACTCCAGCGGCGCAGCACTTCTTCGGCGAATTCATCGCTGCTGAACTTTTCGCCGAGCACCAAACCCGTCTCGCCCACCACGAGTTCAAAGAGATTTAGTTTCTCCTGAAGGATGTGCAGCAGATGTTCCTGGAGCGTGCCGGCTTGCACAAAATTGAAGATGCGGACCGGGTGCCGCTGGCCGAGGCGATGCAGCCGGCCAATGCGCTGCTCAATTTCCATCGGGTTCCAAGGCAGATCGAAGTTGACCAGGCGGTGTGAAAATTGCAAGTTGCGCCCTTCGGTGCCGCTATGGGTCAGCAGCAGCGCCCTGCCCCGCCGATGAAACTCTTCTGTAATGGGCTGGCGTTGCGGAGGCGGCGTCGCGCCGTTGATGACAAAGGTCTCGACGCCGGCCTGCCGGAGATATTCGGCGACTGCGGCCTGGGTCTGAAGGAACTGGGTGAAAATGACTGCGCCGCCTTCGCCTCGCGTGAGCGGCTGGAGCAACTCGCATTTTCGCCGCCAGCTCCCCTCCAGCGGCGCTTGCTCGCGCCAGGCCCGGGCAGCGGTGTGGTCCGGGAACTTCTCCAGCGCTTCGCGCCAGGCAGCGGGGCTGCTGCCGCCAGCCTGCAACAGGAGACGGCCCCACAAGCTGGCCTGGCTGGCGCTCAACTGGGACAACCGCTCGCGAAATTCCCTCTCCCATTGCTGCCAAAACGCGCGCTCTGCCTCATCGGCCTCGAACAGGACGGTTTCGGCGCGGCGCGGCGGCAGATTGATGCCGGCGTTGGCTCGGGTGTTGCGAACCATCACCTGGCCGACCAGGCGGCGAAGCTCCTCCGGCTGGCGCGGCTGGCGCGGGCGCTTGGGATCAATGAAGCGGGCGCGGAATTCCTTGGGCGTCGGCAGTTGGCCGGGCTGGAGCAGGGTCACCAGATTGTAGAGCTCTTCCAGCGAGTTCTGCACCGGTGTAGCCGTCAGTAGCAGCAGGAATTGTCGAGGTAAAGTGTTGACGGCTTGCCAGGCCTGCGACTCGCGATTGCGCAAGTAATGCGCCTCATCCACGATGAGCATGTCCCAATGCGCCTGCCGGGCCACTTCCAATTGCGCGGGTTGTTTGAGCGTGTGGAGGCTGGCGATGAGGCCGGGGTGTTCGCCCCAGAATTTCTGCCCGTCGCCGCGCGCGACAGCGTGGTTGGTAGTGGCGGTCTCCAATCCGAATTTGTCGGCCAATTCCTCTTCCCACTGGTCCACCAGCGACGGCACGGTCAGCACCAGGAAACGTTTGACCATGCCGCGCGTCAGCAGTTCCTTGAGCACCAGGCCGGCCTCGATGGTCTTACCCAGGCCCACCTCGTCCGAGAGCAACGCACGGCCACGCAATGGGCCGAGTACGCGCAGAGCGGTGCGGAGCTGATAATCCAACTGCTCGATGCGGCAATGCGGCAGACAAAGCAGGTCGTCGGATTGGTTGGAAACCCACCACAGGGCGGCGCGCTCGCGCAGAAAATAAGTTTGGAGATCGCTCAGCGCGAAGGTTGTTTCCTGGAATTCCAGGCCCGGCGGTTCAATGTGCACCGGCACGGGTGGAAGCGGCTGACGTTCGAATGCCTTCAGATTTGAGATTTGAGATTTGAGATGTTCGGCTCTTTTTGCCTCGGCCACTTTGCGGTCTTCCGCCGCGCGCTGCTCGCGGCGGCGGCGTTCTTCGGCCAGACGAGCCATGTTCTCGCGCATGCGCGCCTCCTGTTCTAGGCGCTTTTGCTCTTTGCGCATGAACCGCCGTCCGTCCCGCTCCATCTCGGAAAGGTCCAACGGATCCATCTCATCCAGGATCTCGCTTAACGGCGAAAACTTGAAGCGTAGCGCCTCAGCCATGGCCTTGATGTTGTCCACCAACCAGGGCCAGGGCAATACGTTGGGGTCCAGAGGCGTCGCCTGGACATAACGCGGCTTTGGGCTGTTGGGCTGCCGTTCAACTCGCAACAGGCTCAAACTCTTGATAGCGGTCGGAAAGCGGGCAAGCCAACGGTCGAGTGCGGCGCGAATCCCACTGCGATGATGGGTGGAGTTTTTGATTTCTCGCCGGTCATTCACCTCGAGCTCCCAGCTCAGAACATCGCTGCCGGTGCAACGCACACGCCCGGTGGCCACGTGCCGCCCGCTTTGTGGTTCATTCCAGTCAATCTGGATGAAGCCCTGAACTGTCTCGAGCGTCACGCGAAGTTGCAGTTCAAATTGCTCCGTAGGTGGAAACAAAGCCGGCGTGCTGCCCAGCACGTCCGGATTCGGCGCCGCCCGGAGCCAGACGCAGGCCAAAATGTAGGCCGCACACCGGGCGCGTTGTGCGGGATCGGCGTTCCGGGTCAGTCCAGGCACTTCCAAAAGTCGCGTGAACTGCAGGACCTGGTGGGCAAGCCATTTCCAGGCAGCCTCATCCGGCGGCAAAGCAACCGCGCGTGGAGCGCCCGCCTTCAACTGGCCGATGGCAACATCAGCCAGCACTTGCAGTGTGAGACAGTCGTCAGCCACCTCAAACCGCCTGTGCAGACGGTTGACCAGCGCGCGCACGGAGGAAGTCCAGTGGCTGCAGCCATCCTGTTCCGTCCGGCCTCCGGTTTCCAGCGACCATTGGAGATCTGAAGACCCGAAGGTAGCTAATGAAGTAGTGGCCAACTGCCCGCGCGCTACCGGCTTGGTTGACCCGGCGCGATGCCACTCGAAGCGGAAGCAGCCGACTCCAACATCCAGGGTGATGGACAATTGAAGCGCCCCGCCAGCCGGCAACGTTGCGCTGCTTTCCTGAACGGCGGGCAATTCAATCTGCCGTTCTGAAGACATCGGAGGTTCTTTTTCTGGCGATCTTTTTCATGGCCGCCGGCAACTATTTCGGCGCTGTCCTGCCACGTACCTTGCCGAGTCCCGCCCAGGCCAGCAAGGCCACCCCGATCGGCGTGCCGGTGATGGGCGTGGGAATGGCGGCCAGCACCGCCAGCAGCGTAGCAAACGTCAATGCGCGACCGTTGGAGTCCCGCTTAAGGTGTCTCTGAATCAGAAATGTCGGAACCAGGACCGCCACGAAGCAAAACGGAATGGCAACGATCCAGATCGGCGGTGCCCAATCGAACACTGCCCAAAGGCTATCCACGGCCACCAGGATCAGGGCCGACAGAGCGTGAATTGGCCGGCCATCAGTGGGTGTGGCCGGAGCGGACGGGTGGGAAGACGCAGGCGCCAGGACCTCAACGGGGGCCCTTATGGCCGGCACTTCGCTCGTTATTGGCGGCTTTTCCACGGTGCTTAGAATTATCGCCGTCACCCGCACCCGTCAGTGCTCAAGCGGGAAAATTCGAGGCGCGTGGTCAACTCTAACGGCGTGGGCGTCACCATTGAACGACCTCCCTGACTAGCGCTTGTCATTACCCACATTTTGGGCAAAGACTTGCGTGAATCCCAAAGGGATTCTGCAACAAAGCCCAGGGTTGCGAGGAACGAGCTACCCTGGGTCCATTGCGTCGGGACGAGCCAACCCCAACGGGGTTGCGTCCGCGGGCGGAAGGCGTGGTCACAACCCCGTTGGGGTTGAGACGCGGTTTGCACGATTTCCCAGGGTAGCTCGCAGGCTCGCAACCCTGGGGTGGAGGGCGCAATCCCTTCGGGATTGGGCCCGACGCCAATCCGGACTTGTGGGTAATGGCAAGCGCTACCGACAGCAACCGGCTCCAATCGCGGCGGTACGGAGGCATCCTGCGCCGATGCCAGGTTGTGGTCGGCATACCTGCTTAAGACCAGCAAGTCCATGGGTGCCTGTTTCTGTGTAGCCGTGGGTCCCGCGGTTTTCATGGAGGCAATTAGAGCTTGTCCGGTTCCTTGTCAATAGGCTTCTACGACTGACCACAACGGCGGGCGCATCTCCCGAGCACCACCAATCCGCGTACGAGACTCTCCCCCCCTCTCTCCATCGGATGGAGATAGGGATGGGGTGAGAGGTCACGCGACGCCTGTTCATGGGGTTGGCCGTTCTCCCTCGCCCCATCCGATGGGGAGAGGGCCAGGGTGAGGGGTGTCTTTTCCCGCAGCGGTGGCACTGTCCAGATGCGCCAAGAGAGCACGACAGCAAACACCCGTGCTTGTAATTTCGCTCGTTCTTTGCGTAATCTTCACGCGTGAGCGACGTCACTCACGTTCTGGACCGCGCACAACAAGGTGATGAAAAAGCCGTGCGGAACTGCTGCCGCTGGTTTATGAGGAACTTCGCCGTCTCGCAGCGCATAAGATGGCCCAGGAAGCCGCGGGCCAAACGCTCCAAGCCACTGCGCTGGTCCATGAAGCCTGGCTGCGGCTCATCGGCGATGGTCAGCCGCGCTGGCAGGGACGCGGCCATTTCTTTGCCGCCGCCGCCGAAGCCATGCGGCGTATCCTGGTGGAAAACGCCCGGCGCAAGCGCAGGTTTCGCCACGGGGGCGGTCAGCAGCGCGTCGGCCTCGAGCAAACCGAGCTCGTAGCGGAGGCGGAGGAAGAAAAGGAGCTCCAAGTCCATGAAGCCTTAGACGATCTGGCACGGGAAGATCCGATTCAGGCCCAGGTCGTCAAACTGAGGTTGTTCGCTGGCTTAAAGAACGGGGAGGTTGCCGAAGCGCTCGGCGTCACCACCAAAACCGTGCAGCGGTACTGGACCCACGCGAAATCCTGGCTTTACCAGCGCGTTCAGAATCAGCGGTAGCTGGAGCTTCATTCAGGAGATTCCTTTTCCAAGCAGGCATCCGACAAAAAAACAACACGGGGCGAGGAAACGCCCATCATGGGAGTGCCAAAGCAGAAGCGGGAGCAAGGACAAGAGCAGGCCCAAAAACCATACAGGCAAGAACGGTGGCAGGAAAGCTCGCGAAGCCTTATTCATCTCGCATCACTGCGGGTCGAATGGACATGGTGCCACATTCCTTAATCGCCCACTTCCCGCTCGCGAAACCGTGAGTCAGCAACCTTGATTGTTTCAACCTTCCCTCGCAAGGGGCTCGTCTGGAATTTGAAATGCCCTCGCCCGAAATAGAAAATCCACAATGTTCCCCTCGTGCGGCTGGAGCCAGTTGAGTTTGGTCGTCGGGATCGGGCCGATGTTCAAGCGGTCGATGTTCGTCGCGTCGGTCAGTTGCCGCGCCCACTTCTTGTCGTTCGTGATCGCGGACGCGACGAGCGTCGGGCCGATCTTCTCAATCATTTGCTGCTGCGGACACTCAACGACTGTGACGTACGGGAACATGTATTCGGTATTGGCGATCTTGGCGTCGGGCGATTGGGAATGGATCACCCACGGGCGAAGATAGGCGCATCGTTCTTTCTCGACCAACCGCGGGCCGAACTTCGCCGTCATGTCTTGGGCCCCGCTCTCTTTAATCTTTTCTTGGATCGAGGCGTGAATTGCCTGTGCTTGGCCCGGCACCGTGAATGCCGCCAGACCCGCAGTTGGATCATCGGGCGGTTTCGCGGTGATCGGTCCCAACCGCTCGGCCAGCGCCGCCGCGATTTCTTTCGCGTGACGCGACGCCCAGACGCCCGAGGTGTTGATGCATCCGCGACCGCTGTTTACATAGACGCCCTCTGCGACCAGGTCGAGGTATTTTTCCCAATCGTCCACCGCGTCATCGCCGAGAAGGACTTTGCTGAAGCCGGGTCCGTGGACTTGCACGCGCGGATTGCCTTCGTAGCGTTTGACTGTTTCGGTGCTGCCAAAAATTTTCGTGCGGCGAACGCGGTTCACTACTTCGGCGCCCATTTCTCCGGCCCCGGGATAAATGCTGATGGCCTCGCGCGGCACGCCCGCTTCGCAAAACGCCGCCGCCATGCGATACGGCGTCCACGGCTCCTGCGGGCCGGGTTTCAGCACGAGCCCGATTTGCATGGGCACGACGGGCAGCCAGAGCGTGTGGACGCCGGGCGAGTTCGATGGCAGCACCAGGCCAAGCACCGGAGACTGCGCTTGATAACTGACGATCACGCGGCGCGACTCCACACCGTAACCGCGAGAAAGAATTTCCAGATCCAACCCCCGAGTCAGGCAATCCAGAATGCGATCCATGTTCGAGAGAACGAAATGGTTCTTCGCCATGTTCGCTTTGCACATGTGTTCGGGCAGGCCGGTCGAAGCCGATTGCTGACGCGCGAAATCGGCGGGCGACTGCACCCCGTCGCCCATCGGCAGTGTCGCGTCTCTGTAAAGGTCGGCGGCTTTCTGCATCATGCTGATGAGGTCGCGGCAGGAAATTTCGCAGAGCACGTCGCGGGCGGCCTGCGCCTGGCGAATGTCTTTGGCGAGCAAACCGGGATTGGCCTGGCTCACCTTGGCGAGCGTTTCGCCGGTGACAAAGTGAATGACATTATCAACCTCGAGGCTCGTGTAAGGCCGGCCCCAGCGCAGCACAGGAATGTTTACCATAACAACAAATCTGGATCGTCTTTAAAACTCTCTTTCGCCGCCCTTCATTGGTTGCCCGAAACCAAGCCGCGTTCAAGGAAATTTGTTTCAGAGTACGAAAAACCGAATCACGCCTCTGAGCACAAGGGTCCCGCGACTTTACGGCTCCGAACCACTAAGCTGAGATTGCCGTCCTGCGGTCAGGACCCGAACCGGCTTGACGAACTCGCCAGCATCGCCTCCCCGGTCGCCTCCAAAAAATCGCTTAGAAACGCTCAGCAACGTCATTTATGACCGATCGACTGAACCGCACATCAAAAACGCATTCGTTCTGTGCGTGCTCGTAGCCAGTCTCGGCTCGGTGCGCGGCAATTTTTCCGGTTGAGCCAGCAAATTACCTATAGACACGCGGCAAAAGCAGTAGAAATGAGCAAGAGCTCACCCGCGCAAGGCCAATACGGACATGGATAATGAATAAATTACGGCGCGGTCTGAGGTTGGCGAGCGGTTTTCAAGCGGGCGAATCGAGCCCAACCGGCCCAACCGCACCGAACATCCTTGACGCCAAGCCAGCCAACGGAGTACACGTCATGAATGTTCGTGGATTCATTCTAAGGGGACGGTTGGGCAGGATGGCTTTCCCACGGGGCACCTGACAAATCAAATACCATGTCTTATTCCAAATTATTCATCTTGTCGGCCTGCAGTTTGGCTCTCGCCACGGGCCGCGCTGATGCCCAAAACCCCGACTCCAAACCCAAGCTCAACCTGACCTACGGTCCGGCTAAGGCGCATCTGGAAAGCATCGCGCAGCTCGACGTTCCGGCCGGGCACATCTTTCTCGATGGCAAGAGCACTCGCGCCCTGTTGAAGGCTGAAGGAGAACCGGTCAGCGGCCAGGAAATGGGCCTGCTCAAGGCAACCAATGAGCACTGGTCGGTGATGTTCGAGTTCTCCGGCATCGGCTACGTCAAAGACGACGACAAGGACAAGCTCGACGCCGATAAACTGCTGGCCGACATCAAGCGCGGCACGGCCGAGGCCAACAAGGTGCGCGAACGCAATGGCAATCCGCCTATCGAAGTCGTCGGTTGGGAACAGCCGCCTCGCTATGACCCCGAGACACATAATCTGGAATGGGCCATCCGCGGCGCCAGCGAAGGGCGCCAGATCCTCAACTACAACACCCGGTTGCTTGGCCGCAAAGGGGTGATGGAAGTCGTGCTCATCGTGCAGCCCGATCAACTCTCGGAAACTTTGCTTGCCTTCAGAAACCTGCTCGCCGGTTACTCGTTCCAATCCGGCCAAAGTTACGCTGAGTATCGCCCCGGAGATAAGGTGGCCAAATATGGCCTGGCCGCCCTGGTGGTTGGTGGCGCGGCGGTAGGCGCTGCCAAACTCGGACTGTTCGCCTGGCTGGCCGTATTTCTCAAGAAAGCCTGGAAACTGGTGGTTGTAGCGTTTGCCGCAGTAGCAGCGTCCTTGAAGAAACTCTTCGGCAAGCTTTTCGGCGGCCGGCGCGAGTCAGGAATGGGCCCACAATGAATAAGATCCAACCCTCAAGCTCCCGCGGCGCGCCAGAGCGCGCCAGCGCGGCGGCGGCCAGGCTTCAAACTTCAAACCCCGCCGCACCGATTCCGGTTCTGAGGTTAGGTTTTTGGCGCTTCCCTGAAGCTTGGCGCTCGAAACTTTTTCCAAGGCTTCCTTGGCTCGGTGGTTGCGGTTCATGAGCAGCCTATTCGTCTGGTTTTGACATCGCAAAGAACCAGGTCGCTGCGCGGCGCATGAGTGATCTGGAACTTTTGTTCCTTGTCCTGGCGCTGATTTACCTCTGGGAATGCGCTTGCTGGCTCCCGCGCGGTTCGGCGGCCTTTCGCACCTGGTTGGGCCGGCACTGGCGGGCGGCGCATCCCGGCGGCTTGCTGGGCAACCAACGCGGCGGTTTGATCTTTGCGCACCCCTTGCCCCCTTTGGGCACATTGCTCGTCGCCACGCAATTCCCTCTCTCGCTGTCATCCGAGGCGGTGCTGGGTTACGTCGCTTCCAGCATCAATCCCGGCGCTCGGCCCGCGCAGACGGGGAAATTCTTTCGCTTCGATGACATCCGAACTGTGGCGGTCGCCGGAAAAAACGTCCGCGTCAATGGCCAGGTGTTGCTCCGGGCGGCCTCAGGGCGGTCGGCGGAGCGCCTTGCGGAAGGCTTGCGAGAATTGAGCCGCCTCGAGCCGGCGAAACGGGAGAACGCCATCGAAACTATGGCTCGGGCGAGCCTCGACACCAAAGCGCTCAAAGGCCGCTGGGAAGAATTCAAGCTGCTCTCGGCCAACATCCGGCTCCTGGCGAATTGCTTGTTCGGCTATCTGTTTGTATTCGCGCCGATTCAGATTTGGCATTTAGGCCTCAGCAGTTGCTGGCTTGGACTGCTGGCGGGTCTGCTCGCGTTGACTTTGGCTACGGCTCTGGTTTTTCGCCGCGCCCACCAGGCCCTCTACCCGCCCGCCCAGGAGGAGCGGTTCACACACTTTCTGACGATTCTGCTCTCGCCCGCCACTACCCTCCGCGCGCACGATGTCCTGTCCCGACCGTTGCTCGAAACCTTTCATCCACTGGCGCTCGCCCAGGTGTTCTGTGCGCAGCGACAGTTCCGCGCGTTCGCCCAACAGGTCTTGCTTGAAATCCGCCATCCCGCATTGCCGCTCTGTCCGGTAGAGGATGCTCAGGCGCAAGCTACGGAACGCTTTTCCCGAGCGGTCTTGCGGAAAGCTGTGGAAAAATTCCTCAAGCTAAACGGGCTCGACCCGGAGGAACTGACGCAGCCGCCGGCCCCCGCCGACGAGACCTGCCGCTCTTATTGCCCACGTTGTCTGACGCAGTTCACGACCAGCGAAGGCGTCTGCGCCGATTGCGGTGGGTTGGCGCTCAGCTCGTTCTCCGCTGCGGTGGCACTCCGGCAGCCAACGAGTGCGCACTAAACGAATGCCATTACTTTCACGGTGAACGCACCCGGTAGAACCGGTTGCTGTAGTTCGTGGCTTGGGTGTCGGTGAACTGGAATTGACCGGGAAAAATTTCCGTGGCCAGACCGAGGGCCACCCAATCGCTTAGAGGCAAGGATGGGTCCCTTGCTCCCAGCACTGTGAAGGGCGCGCCGCTGACGTTCGAGAAACCCAATTGCAACGCGCCATTGCTGACTATGCTCAGACCCGTCAGATAAGGCGGCGTTGCCAGCAGCCTCCCGACGCTCGAAGCGAAAACTGTGTCAGAGTAGTAGCCGGCGGTGATCGCGTGGCTGCCGCCGCTCAGATTCGAGTTGGTAAAGGCAGCCGTTCCGTTGGTATTGAGGGCAACCTGCGTGAGGAAATTTGCACCATCCCAAAATGAGACCATCCCGCTCGGTGTGCCTGCCCCGGCGGGGCTGGAGGCCACCATGGCGGTCAAGACCACTGCTTCGCCGGAGCCTGGCGCAGGCGCCCAAGAGTTCAGTGTGGTGGTGGTGGCGCTAGCGTGTACCTTCTGCACCAGGGTGGCGCTGCCGGTCTGAAAGGTGTCGTCCCCGCTATATATCGCCGTAATGAAGTGGCTGCCCAGGTAGCCGTCCCCGGCTCTCAGCGTGGAAGTCGTTATCGCCGCCAGGCCGTTGCTCAGGGGCACATTAGCGGCTAGCGTCGTCGTGATTGCCTCCAGGCCATCGTAGGTCAAGTCCTGGAAAGTGATTGTGCCCATCGGCGCCGGGCCGACGGCGTCAAGGTTCGTGACGATGGCGGTGAAGGTTACCGGCTCACCCACCACCAGGCTGGGCAGCTCTGGCGCGGAGGAGCATACCACGATTCCCACATTGGTGAGGCTGCCAAGCGCGAGAAGCTGTCCGCCATTGATGGTGTAAATTGCGCCATCAGGACCGATAACCGTTGGCACGTAGGGCGAGCCGATTCCCGGGCCAAGTGCCAGCGCCTCGGTCAGCGAGTTGACCTCAAGGTTCCAGCGGTAGATGTGGCCGTCTTCGCTGGGCGTGAAGACACTCGCGGTCGCAGGGTCCACCGCTGCGGTGTTGATGCACCACTCCCGCACCGCATAGGGATACGTTGCGCTTTGGTATTCACGGTCTGGTGTGCAGCCCATGACGGTCATCACTTCCCGCATTTCCACCAGGCCCGCTGCGGTTGGATGAGGATCGATCTGGGTCGCGTTCGGGTCGAGCAACGCAACTCTGTTGATGCCGTCGCCGCCGCCGTTGCCAGCATAGTTGTTGTACTTGCTGAAGAGTAGATAGGCGGATGTCCCGCTGTAGCTGGGGACCATGGTCGCCGGCACGATCGCCGCCGTGTAGTCCCACCCGAAGCCCGATGGCGGCATCTGGGTCCGAAGATCCGCGCTGAAATGCAGCAGGAATCCGCGCCCGCCGCTGTTCGGATTGCCCATGACCCCGAAAAAAACGTCACCGTCCGGGCCTACCGTCGGCGAGGCGGTGCTGTCGTCCAGGACACCGGCGTAATTGCCGTTACGCGGGTCCCGAAGCAGTACCCGATACTTTGTGGTCAGGGTGCCGCGATCCAGGCCCAGCAGATAGCTGTAGTACGCTGTCGGGCCTTTAACGGCTACGTAGAGCGTGCTGCCATCGTTGCTCAAAGCGGGCGCACAGTTGTGGGAGTCGCGGCTGATCCCGCTGTCGCCGGCGGCGGCTCCCGCCAGCACATAGCTGGCATTGCCGGTCGGCTCAATCCGAGCGTAGCCGCTCTGGGATGTGCTCAGCGGCGCGGGGGCGGTCGCTTGAACGCGAAACCCGAAGTAGATAACGCCGTTGGTGTCGGCGGTCAGCGGGGTGTTGATGAAAACGCTGGCGTTGAAACCGGCGGCGTTTGTGGTGTAGTTGGTCAGGGCGGTGTAGAAGCATTGTTGCACGGGAGAGCCGGGCGCATCGGAATCCGGGGTGTCAATGTAGTACACCGTGCCGCCCGCGCCGGCATAGTAAAGTCGTGCGCCCGAGGCGGGTGCAGCCATGACCGGCTGATACACCGGCACCCAGTTAGCGGGTGGCAGGATGTAGTCGGTGATCAGCGTGTACTTGAGTCTGCCGCTGGCTCCCTCGAAGGCGCTCACCTCAAAGCCGTTCGTGGTGCTTACCGGGACCAGCACCGTGTTGGCTGGCGTGATCAACGGTGCGCCGTAGTGTGCGCTGCCCCCCGGGTTCTTAAGATCGATCGCCGTGGTCCAGCGCACCCGATCGAGGTGCTGTGCCGGCGCGCTGTATTGGGCTGTGTGCTGGGCATTGCCGGCGAAAGTCGTTGGCTGCGCGCCGGCCCGCCCGCTGCTGGCGGCAAACATTGCCACCACTGAGACCATGGCGGCGAATCCAGCAACTCGAAACGTGCGCGCCTCGGAGGGGTTAAAGGCCGCGGGCATCTGCTTGAAAACAGTTAGCTGCCGGACCTCTGTGTGTGGCAAAAAGCCGGCAGGCGGTATTTGCATTTGAGGGTCACAATTCGATTAGGATAGTAGCTAACTGCTTCCATATTTCAAGCCGTAAATGGCCGTTGTTCCGTTCGGCTCTTTGTTGCTCTAAAGCCCAAAAACCCCTTTTCTGGAGTTGCCAATTGGCTAATCTGCTCCCGTGACTCCGGCCCTCGGCGACAGATTGACTTTGACGATTGACGATGTTGCCTTCGGCGGTGAAGGCGTGGCGCGGGTGAAGGACTTCGTCGTGTTCGTCCCGTTCGTGGCTGCCGGCGAAGTCGTCGAAGCGGAAGTTACCGAAGTCAAAAAGCGTTTTGCCCGGGCGAGGCTTGCGCGGGTCATCCAATCCTCGCCTGAGCGCGTGGAACCTCGGTGCCGCTACTTTACCCAGTGCGGCGGCTGTCAGTATCAGCACCTTGCCTACCGCATCGGCGGTTTCGATCCGAAGCTTGTGGCGCCGGTGGTACCCTGCCCGCGACCCTATGGTTATCGCAACCGCATCATGATCCGCAGTCAGTGGGACAAATTCAAGCAGGGCCTTAATATCGGTTTCATTCGCGCCGACAGCCGGCTGGTTGTGGACCTCGAAGAGTGCAGCATCGCCGAACCGGCGCTTAACGAGCAGATAAAATATGTGCGCGCGCATCCGCCTCCCAAAGGGGGAATCAAGATGGTCCTGCGCATTGCTCCGGACGGCTGGGAGGTGCCGCCGGATTCCTTTTTCCAAAACAATTTCTTCCTGCTGCCCGAACTGGTGAACGTCGTCGGCGAGCGATTGCGTCAGGCGCGCACGCGTTTTCTAGTTGACGTGTATTGCGGCGTCGGATTCTTCAGCATCGAACTTGGCGGCCTGGTTGAGTCCTTCGCCGGCGTGGAATTGGATCGTTTGGCCACCCAGGCTGCCCGCCGCAATGCCGCCTCGCGTGGGCGCACAAACGGCGAGTTTGTCGCAGGCGCGGCGGAGGAGCTGTTGCCGGAATTATTGACGCGGTTTCCGGCCACAGCCACGACGGTTTTGCTGGACCCACCGCGCAAGGGCTGTCCCCCGGCGGCATTGGACTTACTCCGCCGCATGCACCCCGCACAAATCATTTACGTCTCCTGCCAGCCCGCCACGATGGCGCGAGACTTGAACGTTTTGTGCGGCCAAGGTGTCTTTGACTTGGCACAAGTGGTTCCGATAGACATGTTTCCCCAGACCGCGCACCTCGAGTCGGTGGCGGACCTGCGTTCCAAAGTCGATGCGCCTGCGCGCGGCCCGAAACTAACCTTGCCATCCCTGTGAGCTTGGATTCAACTTTGACCCACCGCATGGCGCTGGAACAACAAACCGGTCCAGACAGAAAATTCGTCGCTGTTACCCTCCCTTGGCTGGCGGCGGCTGCGACTTGGGTGGTTTACCTCCTGACGCTCAATCATTGGGTTTCCCTCAACGGCCTTCTGCCTGCAGCCAGGACGGCGGGCTGGACCTGGCAGCCGGAGCTCTACAACCCCCTTTATTGGCTGGTGACCTACCCATTCCGCTGGCTTCCTGCCAACACCATTCCGCTGGCGCTGAATCTGTTTTCCTCCATTTGCGCGGTTTTGACCCTGGCGCTGCTGGCGCGCTCGGTGGCGCTGCTGCCCCACGACCGTACCCACGAGCAACGGCAGAGGGAACAGAGCCCCTTTTGCCTCTTGTCTATCCGCAGTGCCTGGCTGCCCCCGGTGCTGGCAGTAATGATTTGCGGTTTGCAACTGACCTTTTGGGAAAATGCCACCGCCGCTTCCAACGATATGTTCGATTTGCTGCTCTTTGCTTACGTCATTCGCTGCCTGTTGGAGTTCCGCATTGACGAGCGCCAGTCCTGGCTCACGCGCGCGGCCTTCGTTTACGGCGCGGCGATGACTAATAATTGGGCGATGATCGGATTCTTGCCGGCCTTTCTCGCCTGTCTGGTATGGATTAAGGGCGTGAGCTTTTTTAGTCCTCGCTTTCTGGCACGGATGTTTTTATGGGGCTTGGCCGGCCTGTCCCTTTACCTGCTTCTGCCTTTGGTGCGAAGCCTCGCCGAGGTCGTACGCGTGCCGTTCTGGCCGGCGTTGAAAGCCAACCTCTCATTGCAAAAGTATTTTCTTTCCACGCTGACCTTCAGCAAGACGGCCCTTTTCTACGGCGACAAGCCGCTTTGGGTCCTCGCCGTGCCCTTTTTGTTGCCGGTTCTGATCATCGCCATTCGCTGGCCATCTTATTTCGGCGACACCAGCCGCCTTGGCGTCGCGCTCGCCACTTGGATGCTTCATTTCTTCCATGCATTTCTGTTGCTGGTGTGCGCTTGGGTGGCGTTAGACCCTCAATTCAGCCCGCGCCACCACGCTCCCTGGATTCCGCTGCTGACCTTTTATTACCTTGGCGCGCTTAGCGCCGGCTATTTCAGCGGTTATTTCCTGCTCGTGTTCGGCCAAAAACCCGCTGGCCGCCCGCGACCGGTTCCCGCATATCTGCGTGTGGCAAACACCGGTGTTACTTGCGCCATCTGGCTGCTCTTTGTGCTCGCCCCTTTGGCGCTGGTCTATAGGAATCTCCCTCAAATCCGCCTCACCAATGGTCGCATGTTGTCGCAATATGCGGCTTTGGTCGCACAAGGCCTGCCGGCCAAGCCCGCCGTCGTGCTAAGCGACGACCCCCGCAGATTGTTCCTCGTGGAGTTGGCCGCCGCCAAAACCGCCAAACTCAAAGACTGCTTGTTCCTGGACACGACATCATTGAAGTGGCCGGACTATCACCGTTTCCTGAAGAGAAAGTATGCGCAACGATGGCCCAGCGATCTACCTAAAGCGCGCACGCAACCCTTTGAGCCGACCTCGCTGAGCAAACTCTTATGGTTGCTGGCGGAAAACAATACCGTTTATTATCTGCACCCAAGCTTTGGGTATTACTTCGAGGTTTTCTATCTCGAACCGCATGGGTTAGCTTACAAGCTCAATTTATATCGTACCAATGACCTTGTGGCGCCGCTGCCATCCAAGGATGTCATCACCGAGAACGAGCAATTCTGGGCGGGCGTTGATGAAACTGCTCTCAAACCGCTGCTGGCACTCAACGCCCCCGTCGTTCCACATTCCCAGCCCGGCCTGATTGACACGTTCATGGCAAAGGCCCATCTGACCAAGGAACTCAACCGCGACGCTCTGGTCCTGGCCGGATTCTACTCGCGCGCGCTCGACTTTTGGGGCGCGGAGATGCAGAGGAACCGCCAATTGCCTCAAGCCGGGGCACACTTCGCCCGGGCGTTGGATTTGAATCCAGCCAATCGCGTTGCCCAAATTAACCTCCAGTGCAATAAGAACCTGCAAGCTGGCCGGAACAGTGCCCTTGAGCCTTCCCAATCCGTGGAAGACGAATTCGGGAAGTTTCGGGATTGGGACCGCTTCATGAGCGAGTATGGACCCTACGACGAGCCCACACGCTGTCTTAGACAGGGCCGCCTTTTCGTCCAAAACGGGCTCTACCGTCAGGCGGCGCACCAGTTTGATCGGGCCAGGTCGCTGGCTCCCGACAATCTTGCCGCCCACCTATGGCTGGCCCAACTGTATGTCCTGAGCCGCATGCCCGACGGCGCCCTCAAGCTCGTGGAGGAAGTGCGCGCACGGCCCGAACTGCTCCGCCAGGGCCATACCAACCAGACAGAGCTGCTCCTGATCGAATCCTCGGCGTACCTGGCTAACAACGACGTCAAGAGCGCCGAAACCGCCGTCCACACCGCCCTGAGGAATTTTCCCGGCGATCAGGAGCTGCTGGCCACAGCCAGCCAGGTGTTCATGACCTATGGACATTATTCCAATGCACTGGCCGCCATCAATCAGGAGCTCGACCTCGCGCCCGACAACTCGACCTGCCTGATCAACAAAGGCTACGCCTGCATCCAGCTCAACGCCTTCGACCAGGCCATTCCCCCGCTTACCCGAGCTCTGACGCTGCAGACCAACAACTACTATGCCTTGCTCAATCGGGCCATCGCCTATCTGCGCAGCGACAAGCTTGATGAGGCCCGCCGTGACTACGAAGTCCTCCAAAAGACCTTCCCCACCGCTTTTCAGGTATTTTACGGCCTTGGTGAGATTGCTTACCGGAAGAGCGAAACCAACGCCGCAGTCCGTAACTACGAACTGTACTTGGCCAACTCTCCCCCTCCCGAGGAGGCCAAGGTCATCAGTGCGCGCCTTAAGCAATTGAAAGCTAGCTCGCCCTGAAGCCACCGGATGCGTGTCACCCACGTCATCACCCGCCTGGTCATCGGCGGCGCGCAGGAAAACACCATCGCCACGGTCCTTGGCTTGCGCCAAAAACCGGGCTTCGAGGCCCATTTGGTCTCCGGCCCCGCGAGAGGGCCGGAAGGCTCCCTGGAACCGTTGGTCGCCAATACCCCTGGCCTGCTGACTATCGTCCCGGAACTGGTTCGCTCCGTTCACCCCTGGAAAGACCCCTTTGCCCTGCGCAAGCTCATCAGACTGTTCCGCCACGGCCGGCCGGATATTATCCACACCCACAGCGGCAAGGCCGGGATTCTCGGGCGGCTTGCCGCGGCCCGCGCCGGCGTGCCCATAATCATGCACACCATTCACGGACCTTCATTTGGTTCGTTTCAAAGTCCGTGGGCGAACTCGCTGTTCCGCGCCGCTGAACGTATTGCCGCAAGGCTCACCACCCACTTTGTCGTCGTGGCCGACGCGATGAAACAGCAATACCTGGCCGCTGGTATCGGGAAACCACAGCAATACTCGACAATTCTCAGCGGCTTCACACTCCAACCCTTTCTCTGTGCAAGCAACGACAACCAACTTCGCGCCCGATTCGGTTTTGCGCCCGACGACATCGTCGTTGGCAAAATCGCCCGTCTGTTCAAACTCAAGGGGCACGATGACCTGCTCGCGGTCGCCCCAACTCTGGTGGGCAGTTGTCCCAAAATGAAATTCCTGCTCGTCGGCGACGGGACCTGGCGCGTTCGGTTGGAAAACCGCGCGCGCTCAATGGGGTTGGAAAAACATTTTGTTTTCACTGGCCTCGTCACGCCACCCGCCATGCCTGCGCTGGTAGGTATCATGGACATGCTCGTGCATTTGTCGCGGCGCGAAGGTCTGCCGCGCGCGCTGCCACAGGCCATGGCCACCGCCCGACCGGTTGTCGCTTACGATTGCGATGGCGCCAAAGAGGTTTGCTTTGAAAACCAAACCGGGTTCTTATTGTCTCCAGGCGATTTACCCGGATTGAGCCAGCGCCTGCTCCTGCTGTCCAGAGACCCTGTCCTGCGCAGGCGTCTTGGCCAGCAGGGCCAGCAGTTCGTGCGCGACCGTTTCGGGGTGGAGCGCATGGTCGAAGGTTTGCATCAACTTTATTTGCGATTGGCTGGCCGACATGGATCGACGCGCTAAGTGGAACAAGGCACGAACGGAAGCAGCACCTTGGCCTAGGACTCCATGAACCTCGCCTCACTGTTGGGATTTGGAGAAGCTTCCATGGAGACCAGAGCTTGAGCTTTGGAGCTTTCTTGCCATGACTTTTCCCTTCAATGTTTATTTTTTGGCAGTCGTAAGCTCGTGTGTCACGGTCCTGGCCGCCCTCCCCCTTTGGCAGAAGGTGTGTCTGCGCTCAGGGCTGGTGGATGACCCGGGCCAGCGCAAGATTCACGATCAGCCCATTCCACTAGCAGGCGGCCTGGCGGTTATGACAGGTCTGCTGGTTCCGCCCTTACTCGGAGCTTTGGCTCTTTTCTGGCAGGAAGGCCATGGAAGTTCCGTCAGCCGTTCCTTTCAGGGCGGCCCAGGATCTCACCCGACTCCACACCAAGTGCTGCTGGACGCGAACTCTGTGTATCTTCTTAGGTATGGCTTGGGCCGCCGCGCATTGGAGTTAGCTGGAATTTTTCTCGGCGCTTTTGGCGTGCTTGTCGTCGGCTGGCTGGATGACAAACACGAGTTGCGGCCCAGAACGAAATTTGCCGGCCAGTTGCTCATCGCTGGTTTAGTAGCTGCCACCGGGACGCGCATTACCCTCTTTGTTCCCAACCTCCTGTTCAGTTATCTTATCACTATCCTCTGGATTCTGACGGTGATCAACGCGTTCAACTTCATGGATAACATGGACGGCCTTTGCGCGGGGCTGGGCGCCATTGGCTGCTGGTATTTCGCCTCCATTGCGGCGGCCGACAACCAATACCTCGTTGCTCTCATCGCCTTTCTAACCTTCGGCGCTTTGCTGGGCTTCCTGCCGTACAATTTTCCCCGCGCCCGCGCCTTTCTGGGTGACGCCGGCAGCCACCTCATCGGCTTTCTGCTGGCGGTGCTGGCCATTCTGCCCCACTTTTACTCGTCTCGGCACCCGAGCCGCTGGGCGGTGCTGATTCCCCTTTTTGTCCTCGCGGTTCCGCTCTTGGATTTGGTTTGGGTGGTTTATCTCCGCTGGCGCATGGGGCAGCCCTTTTACGTCGGCGACACTAACCACCTGTCCCACCGATTGGTGCGACGAGGATTGTCGCGCGCGCTCAGCGTGCTGTTGATCTGGCTGGCGGCAACCGTCTTAGGCGGGCTGGTGTGCCTCTCCCTGAAAAGCTGAAAAGCTGTAAAGCTGAAAAGCTGTAAAGAGCCGTGTCACTTTCAGCTTTTGGAGAGATCAGGCCTCCGCCTTGCCGCTTGCGGCTATGGCCTCGGAGAACAGGCCCAGCACTTCGGTGCGGACCAGGGCCCCGACCAGGCGGTTCTCTGTCAACGTGCTCACGACCGGAATGTTGCGCTGCTCGCTGGCCAGCACGACAGGCAGCACCTCTAAGAGCCGCTGATTGGGCGTCACGCACGCTGGCGGCGGGCGCATCAAGTCGTAAGCAATCACCCCGAGTACTTCGTCGTCCGTTCCCAGGTATTCCTTCAGGTCCTGCAATGCGACCATGCCAACCAATTGATTCGTTGCGCCCACCACCGGAAGAAAATTATTGGCGCTCATCAGGAACCGATCAGCAATTTCACCCAGCGCTGCGGTCTCGCGCACCGGGGGCACCGGCGCGCGCATGACGTCGCCGACCGTCCGTTCGGTGGCCGTTCCGGGTTCGGTGGTTTCCGAGGCCAGCCTCAATCCCTTCAGGCGGAGTGGTTCGGTGTAAATCGATTCCTTATGAACCCTGTGGGCGACCAAAATGGAGACCACGCACGCCAGCATCAGCGGCGGCATCAGCGAATAATCAAGCGAGATTTCGAAGACCATGATCATCGCCAGCAACGGCGAGCGCGTGGTCGCTGCGAGCATGCTCCCCATCCCTACCACGGCGAAGGCGGCGATGGGCAAACCTTTGGCCCCTCCTAGTTGCTGCAACGCCAGGCCGAAGGTGGCCCCCAGGCCCGCTCCCAGAAACAGCGTCGGCGTGAACACGCCGCCCACCGCGCCCGAGCCAACCGTCGCCATGGTCGCCAAGAGTTTGGCCAGGAACAGTCCAGCCAAGAACAACAACGGCTGCCCTTCGCCGGCGAATTCCCCCTTCAAAATCCGATTTGTAATCACGTAACCGTTGCCCCAAACGCCCGGGAACTGCAAAGCAATCACGCCAACCGCCAGCCCCCCCAACGCCAACCGCAGGTAAATCGGCGCGCGTAGTTGCTTGAACGCCGCCTCCGTGCGATTGAGCATCTTCAAAAATGCTGCGCCCATCGCCCCGGTCAGGATGCCTAGAAAAATAAACCACGGCAGTTGCGTCACTCTCGTGAACTCGAATGCCGGCACCGTGTACCAGGGCCGAATGCCGAAGAAGCTGCGTGAGACCATCGTCGCCACCACCGAGGCGAACACCAGCGGCGCAAACAGGCTCATGGAGAAATTGCCCAGCACAATCAACGCGGCGAAGACCGCCCCGGAAATCGGCGCATTGTAAGCCGCCGCTATTCCCGAAGCGGCTCCGCAGCCCACCAGCAACCGCAGCCGATATGGATGCCAGTTGGCCAGTTGGCCGCATTTGGACGCGACAGTAGCGGACAATTGTGCGATGCCGCCTTCTCGACCAATCGAAGCCCCGGTCCCAATGCTCAGCAGCGAGGAGACAAACTTCACCAGCGCGCTGCGTAAAGGCAACCGGCCATCCCCGGCCACTACGACCTCCAACAGGTTGCTCGGCCCCTGCTGCCCGACCAGCCTCAGCCCCCAATGCAACACCAGCCCCGCACACAGCCCGCCCAGAGTCGGCACCAGCAGCCGGCCCCATGCGCCCATCATTTCCGCCACTTCCACCGGGTCCCCGGGCCGGCGCAGGAAAAGATGCTTCACCGATTCTGTGCAGTAGTAGAACAGCAGGTTTACCAATCCCCCGATGACCCCGACACCGCCCGCCAACAGCAGATGGAACGTTTCCTCGCTGAACCGCAGCTTCTCGCGAACGCGCAATGCGCGTTGCCAATGGCGCCGGAACAGCTGGTGCGCTTCTCCAATCACTTTTGAGTTCGTCGAAAACGGCACGAGACAATCTTACGGAACACTTCTTCCTCAGCGATATTTTTTTGGGATTTTCAGCGGAATTCCCGTTGACTTTTGGCGCGGTCGAGTTCTTAGTTCGAGGAAACAATTTGATCTAACTATGAAAAATTACATTTGCATTTTCGTCATCGCATGGCTTGTTGGCTGCGTATCTACGCCGCCTGCGGGGCATATCCCCCCAGGCAGAATCAGCCAAATCACCATCGGCATGACCAAGGAGCAGGTGATCGGCGCAATCGGAACACCGGAAAGTATGTCGGCAACCAAAGACTCAGAAACGCTCTTTTATGTTGAGGAGCGGCCCTGGTGGCAGTGGGCGAGGATTGCGGTGAAAATCAAGGATGGAAAGGTTACTGAGTTCGGCGAAGCCAAATAGACTCTTTCGACAAAACCACTCTCGTTGGCATCTGGCTTTAACTGGCTGAAGATCGAGTCGCAGCAGGCCGGAACCGATTCGACCGCTTCGAGATTGTGTTACAAGCCGTTGGAACGGTTGAGCTACTTTCACTTACCCTTGCGCACTGCCGATCACCAACGACCGGTCCGCCATCCTCATTGCCAACCCGGGCCGCCTTGGCCACAGTAGCGCCACATGAGCAAACCCTTTTACATCACCACCGCCATTGATTACGTCAACGGTCAGCCGCACCTCGGGCACGCTTATGAAAAGATTATCGCTGATGTGGCCGCCAGAGCCCGGCGCAGCCTGGGTCAGGAAGCATTTTTCTTGACCGGCTTGGACGAGCACGGCCAGAAAGTCCAGCAGGCGGCGGTGGCCACTGGCAAGGCCCCCCAAGTTTACTGCGATGAGTTAGCGGCGCTCTGGAGGGCCTTTGCTGCGAAACTCGATTTGACCAATAACGATTTCGTCCGCACCACCGAACCGCGCCACAAAGAAGTCGTCCAGAAAATCCTCTCCAAGCTTTATACCCAAGGACATTTTTACAAGGAGCTTTACCGGGGCTTTTATTCCCTCAAGGAAGAGACCTTTTTGACTGAGAGAGATCGTCTGCCCGACGGCGGCTTCGATCCCTCGTATGGCGAAGTGGTTGAGCTTGAGGAGGAGAATTATTACTTCAAACTCAAGCCTCATCAGGCCTGGCTGATTGACCACATCGAAAGCCATCCATCGTTTGTTTCACCCGACCACCACCGCAATGGGGTCCTTGGGTTTTTGAAGAACAATGTGCTCGAAGATTTGTGCATCAGCCGCCCGATTTCGCGCTTGGACTGGGGTATTCCACTGCCATTCGATCCTAATTTCGTCACCTACGTATGGTTCGATGCCCTGGTCAACTATGTCACTGTCCCCGCCGCGCTTGCCGACCCCACCGTCCTGGGCGCTCTCAACCATCAACCAACAACTACAAATGATCAACTCTCGCTGTGGCCCGCGGATATTCACGTCATCGGCAAGGACATCTTGAAGTTTCACTCTGTTTATTGGCCGATCATGCTCAAGGCCATGGGACTGCCCTTGCCCAAACAAATCCTCGTCCATGGTTGGTGGCAAAAGGATGGGCAGAAGTTGAGCAAGAGTACCGGCAACATCGTTGACCCCATCGCCGTCATTGACCAATGGGGTGTGGACGCCTTCCGCTTTTACGTGCTGCGCGAACTGGACATCGGCCCCGACGGGAACTGGACCGATGCCGGCTTCAGCGCGCGTTATTCGGCTGAGCTGGCCAATGGTTTGGGCAACCTCGTGAACCGCTCACTCTCGATGCTCAAGCGTTATCGCAACGGCTCGGTTCCGCCGCTGGCCAGCGAACTGGCGCCGGACGCCGAAAAGGCCGTCGCTCAAGTCCGTGCGTTGTTTGAGCAAAATCAGCTCCAAGCGGCGCTGCAGGCGATTTGGTCGCTGGTCACGCGCGCTAATCAATACGTGGACCAAACCGCCCCCTTCAAACTGGCCAAGGACCCCTCCAAGGCGGCGCGGTTGGATCAAGTTCTCTACAACCTGGTCGAACTCTGTCGCATTCTGGCCGTGCTCTTGTGGCCTGTCCTTCCCGGAACCGCCGCGAATCTGTACGCCCAGCTTGGTCTGAGTGGAGTGCCGGACAAGTTCTCGGCGGCGCGCTGGGGCGGTCTTGCGCCAAGCCACGCCATCGGCATACCGGCCCCGCTGTTCCCGCGCAAAGAAGATTGAAGCGTCGGCCCGGATACATTTTCTTGACTGATTCAAAGCTGCAATTCCACGTTGTCATGGCACGGTTCAAGTTGTTAATGTGCTGCTATGGCGCGAAAGCCATCCCAAGACGCGGAATCCGTTCATGGATTCAATGATATCATCGGCATCGTGCTGATGGGTTTTGCCCTGTTGTTGCTGGTCGCGCTGCTTTCCTATCACCCGCTCGACGTGTCCGCCAACGGCCTGCCCATTAATCCTTCAGTCCGCAACTGGATCGGGCCGTTCGGCGCGTGGATGGCCTATTACTGGCTCTTGTGGATTGGCGCCGCCGCCTATGAGCTGCCGGCGCTGTTGCTTTTCCTCGGCTTGGGATGGTTCTTTGATTTTTTCGGTCACCTGCGCCGCCGCTGGGTCTGGGCAGCGGTGCTGCTGGTCTGTTGCATGGGACTGCTGGATTTATACAAACCTCACCTGGGCAACCTGGAGCGCAACCTTCATACCACTGCCGGAGGTATTCTGGGCGTCAACTTGAACAAGTATCTCTTCGGCTATTTCGGCACCGTCGGCGCGACGATCCTTTTTCTGATGCTGGTTTCCATCAGCTTGCTGTTGCTTACCAATTTCCAACTTGGCCCCTGGCTGCGCGGGGTCTGGGAGGGCTGGCCTAATGCCAAGGGCGCATCGACGCCCGAAGAGCGAGCACTCGAACGCCGCGCCCGCGAGTTGCAAAAGCAGGCCAAAAAGTTGCAGGAGGAGGTCGAGCGTTCCGGCCTCGGCGCGGACTTGCAACCGGTGCCCGAGCCAACAGTGCGCGACCTGAGTGTGCCGGAAAATAAATCTACCCGCCCCAGAAAGCCGGCGGCGCCCGAGCCGGCCAGAGAGCCTGCGCCTCCAGATGAGGGCGAAGTTATTCCCGCCCGTGAGGTTGCCGCCGCGACGACCGGAGTCATTTTGGGCAAAACGGCGGGGCCGGCCAGCAAGGATACCGAACCGAAGGCGACCGAGACGGAAGCTGAAAAGTCAACTGCCGAACCAGCCGGCGCTGGAGAAACAGCGGCAGAACCCAAAGCTGATCCGGAGGTCCACTTGGATCCCCCTGCGGCAACTCCCGGCGCTCCGGGCAGAACCAAAGCATCCGCAAAGAAACCCAAACCAATCGCGGTTGCCTCCACGCCGCTCATCGGCAATTACCAACTGCCCCCGCGCCACTTTCTCCAACATCCTGACTCGACGCTCAAGCCGACTGAGTCCAAAGAGGAGTTGATGGCCAACGCCCGGCTCATGCAGCAGACGCTGGCGCAATTCGACATCGAAGTCTCGCTCGGCGACATCACCAAAGGCCCGACCATCACCCGCTATGAGCTGCATCC
>WNGL01001811.1_pt1 | contig 26084 bp, 21 predicted proteins | sample 5400591 | NCBI WGS metagenome assembly WNGL01 (sample SAMN13153377, study PRJNA577476) | soil metagenome | isolation source: 80 cm soil or saprolite under Garry oak tree replicate 1 | place: USA:California | collected 2016-06-15 | reverse complement strand
ACCTTCGGGATCGACAGCGCGACAGTGGCCGCATACCGGCGGCTCGGGCGCGAGAAGTTTCTCGACGAGCAGCTCCGCGCGCCAGCGGCCGATTCTCCCGATCTTCAGAGCGCCATCGCCGCCATCCCCGTGACCCAGCAGACGGCGGAGGCGCGCGTTCGCGCGATCCGTGCGGACCAGCAGCGCCTCAACACGTTGACGAGCGACGATGAGAAGCAGAAAGCCCGGGTGGCGCTGAACCAGGCGGGCAACCAGGCGATCTACGAGACGTCGAAGCGCCATCTGATGCGCGCGCTGCGATCTCCGGCGCAGCTGCGCGAGCAGATGACATGGTTCTGGATGAACCATTTCACCGTCTTCGCGCAGAAGGCGAACATCAAATGGACGCTGGCCGAATACGAGGACCAGGCGGTGCGACCGCGCGCGCTGGGATCTTTCCGCGACCTCGTGATGGCGACGGTGACCGCACCGGCCATGCTCGAGTATCTCGATAACGCGCAGAGCTCGGCAGGACGGATCAACGAGAACTACGCGCGCGAGCTGATGGAGCTGCACACGCTCGGCGTCAGCGGTGGCCCGAGCGGCTCGCGGTACACCCAGCAGGACGTCCAGGAGCTGGCGCGGATCCTGACCGGCGTCGGCCTCAATTTTACCGAGAATACGCCGCGTCTGGCACCGGCGTTGAAGCCGCTCTACATCCGCCGTGGCGGTTTCGAGTTCAATCCCGCCCGCCATGACGCCGGCGCGAAGGCGCTGCTGGGCCATCCGATCGACGGCAAGGGTTTCGACGAAGTCGAACAGGCCGTCACGCTGCTCTGCCGGCAGCCTGCGACCGCGCGGTTCATCAGCACGAAACTCGCGACGTATTTCATCGCGAACGATCCGCCGGTGGCTCTTGTCGAGAAGATGACCCGAACCTTCCAGAAGACCGACGGCTCGATCGCCGCGGTCCTGCGCGACATGTTCCTGGACCGCGATGTCATCGCGTCGCTCAACGCGACGTCGCTCCGCCTGGAAAAATTCAAGGACCCGCTGCAGTTCGTCGTTTCGTCTCTTCGTCTCGCTTATGAGGGCAAGACGCCGACGAACTATCGTCCCGTCGTCGGCTGGCTGCAGCAGCTCGGCGAGCCGCTGTATGGGCGCGTCACTCCGGACGGCTACCCGCTCACCGAAACCGCGTGGACCAGCTCCGGGCAACTCGTGCGGCGTTTCGAGATCGCGCGCGCGATCGGCAGCGGCAACGCAGGCCTCTTCAACAACGATGACAACACTCCGGGCCCCGTCGTTGGATTTCCGATGCTGAGCTCGCGGCTCTATTACGACTCGATCGAGCCCGCCCTCGGTGCACGCGTACGAGAGGCCCTTGGTCGCACGGCATCGCAGCAGGAGTGGAATACGATCCTGCTTGCGTCGCCCGACTGGATGGAGCGTTGAGGAACCGATGACACTGTCCCGCCGCGATCTGTTGAGGCTGGCCTTGATCGGCGCGGCCCATCCCCTGCTTCCGGTCAGAGGGATCGTCTCGCAGGTGTTCGCCGCGCCTGGCGCCGGCGACGCGAAGTTCCTGCTCGTCTTTCTTCGCGGTGGATACGATGCCGCGAACGTGGTGATTCCGATCGACAGCAATTTCTATTACGAGTCGAGGCCGACGATCGCGATCCCGCGACCTGATCCGAACAATCCGCTCTCCGCCGTTCCCCTGACACTCTCGACTGGATCGTCCTCGTGGGGTCTTCATCCCGCGTTGAAGGACAGCATGCTGCCGCTGTGGCAGAAAGGGCAGCTGGCGTTCGTGCCTTTTGCTGGCACCGAGGACCTGACGCGGAGTCATTTTGAAACGCAGGACAGCGTCGAGACCGGCATGCCGGTACTGGCGCCCGGCGCCGCGCCGCGCTCCTATGGCTCCGGGTTTCTGAATCGGCTCGCGGCCGCCCTCGACGGCGCCGCGGCGCCCGTCGCTTTCACCGATGGTCTCCCCACCGTCATGACGGGAGACGTCATCGTGCCGAACGTATCGCTGAAGGGTACGGGCCGTCCGGCATTCGACGACCGCCAGATGGCGCTGCTGTCCGGCATGTACGCGGGCACGAGATTCGAGCCGTTGATCGCCGAGGGCTTCGACCTGCGCAAGACCGTCGCGCAGCAGGCCGAGATGATGGCGTCCGGAAGCATGTCGGCCGAGATGCAGGCGGCCAATCGCAACGCGATCACCGCGCGGGGATTCGAGCTCGAGGCGCGGCGCATGGCGGGATTGATGAAAGACAAGTTCAACGTCGCGTTCATCGACGTCGGCGGCTGGGACACGCACGTCAACCAGGGCAACGGACAGGGTCAGCTCGCCTCGCTGCTCTCCAGCCTCGGTCAGGGTCTGGCGGGTTTCGCCGAGCAAATGGGTCCCGCCTGGTCCCGCACCGTCGTCGTCGTCCTTTCGGAGTTCGGACGGACGTTCCGCGAGAACGGGACGCGGGGAACGGACCACGGCCACGGCAGCGTCTACTGGGTCCTTGGCGGCGCGCTGCAGGGCCGCCGCTTCGCCGGGGATCAAGTGGACGTCGGGCCCGGCACGCTGAACCAGAATCGCGACTGGCCCGTGATGACCGAATACCGCGCGATGCTTGGCGGCGTGTTCAAGCGCATGTATTCGCTGGACGCCACACGGCTGGAGCGGGTCTTCCCGGACACGGTCCCCCGCGATCTCGGTCTCGTCTGATAGAATCTCCCGTATGCCGCTTTTCGAATACGCGTGCCAGGGTTGCGGCAGGCATTTCGAGGCCTTCGTCACGGCCGGCCGGAAACCTGCCTGTCCGGCGTGCGCGGGGACCGATCTGCGGAAGCTGCTGTCGAGCCCGGGCATGGTCGGCACCGCCGGCCGTAAAGAGACAGAGGCCATTCCCGCGTGCCGCGCCCAGGGCGGCCAGTGCGCCTGTAGCCACACAGTCAATTAGTGAGTTGGTGAATTGGTGAGTTGGTGAATTGGCTCTCCAATTCACCAACCGGATTGCGAATTCACCAATTCACCACGTCACCAATTCACCAATACTTTTGGAGGCTCTCCATGGCGACTCCCATTGAGCAACGCGGCTACGCGCACCCGGAGGTGCTCGTATCGACAGACTGGGTCGAACAGCATCTCGAGGATCCCAAGGTCAGGCTGATCGAATCCAACGAGGACACGCTCCTGTACGCGTCGGGCCACGTTCCCGGCGCCGTGCACGTCGACTGGACGTCGGATCTCAACGATCAAATCCGCCGTGACTATGTCAGCCGCGAGGCGTTCGAGTCGCTGATGTCCCGCATCGGTGCGGCCAGAGAGACGACCGTCGTCTTCTATGGAGACAAGAACAACTGGTGGGCGTGCTACGCCTTCTGGGTCTTCCAGCTCTTCGGCCACACGAACGCGAAGGTGATGGACGGCGGGCGTGTGAAATGGCTCAAGGAAAATCGTCCGCTCTCGCGCGACGTCCCGTCATATCCGCGCACACAATACAAAGCGTCGGAACGCAACGACGCGCCGATCCGCGCCTATCGGGAAGACGTGCTCGCGCATCTGAAGAAACAGGGACAGCTCGTCGATGTGCGGAGCCCCGAGGAGTATTCCGGCGCCCGCATGCACATGCCCGACTACCCGAACGAGGGTGCGCTCCGCGGGGGCCACATCCCCGGAGCGAAGAGCATTCCCTGGGCGAAGGCGATCAACCCCGACGATGGGACGTTCAAGCCGGCGGCGGAGCTGAAGAAGCTGTACTGCGAAGACAACAAGCTGGCGCCCAATGGCGAGACGATTGCGTACTGCCGCATCGGCGAGCGCAGCAGCCATACATGGTTCGCGCTGACGTATCTGCTCGGCTTCGACAAGGTGCGCAACTACGACGGCAGCTGGACCGAGTGGGGCAATCTCGTCGCGGTTCCGATCGAAAAGTAATCGGAATTGGGGAATTGGGGAATCGTAAATTTCCAAATCTCCAAATCTACAAATTCCCAAATTGCTTCGAGTGCCTGAGAAGTTGCAACAACTCGTAGACACGTTCCAGATGTTCGATCCCGCCGATCGGACAAACCTGCTGCTGTCGTACGCGGATCAGTTCAAGGACGTGCCGCCGGCGATCGCCAGGCGGCCTTTTCCCACGTCGCACCAGGTGCCGCAGTGCGAGTCGGATGCCTATGTCTGGGCGATGAAGAAGCCGGACGGCACGCTGCAGCTCTATTTCGCGGTCGAGAATCCGTCGGGCGTCTCGGCGAAGGCGCTCGCCGCGATTCTCGACAAGACGCTCTCCGGCCTTCCCGCCTCTGAAATCGCCAGCGTCAACTGCGATATCGTCGAGAAGATCTTCCGGCAGAATATCTCGATGGGCAAAGGCATGGGCCTGATGGCGATGGTGCAGGCGGTGGCGGCGCTGGCCAGGGCTGCCGCGAACCCCTGATCGCTCATCCCTAATCCTGAATCCGGAATCGCGCATCCGGAATCGCGAATCACTTTGGCGCTGGACGCGTGCGGCAGATCGGGACGAGCTGTGCGACGTTACAGGTCACGAAGGCGCGCTCTTCCGGCGCTGTTGGTTCAGCCTCCTGGTGGGGATTGAGGCGCATCCGCTGAGACACGGCGAGGAATTCGATCGTGCCGGCTTCCCGTCCCGTGCGGACTTGGTCGAATGAGCGATCGACCCACACGTCCATGCCTGGAACTCGCTCGCCGCCGCGATTGTTCTGTACGTCGCCCGGAGGGAAGATCGATTGCTCGCAATCCGTTAGGGGATCGTAAATGGCGAGCACTTCGGCGTGCGTCGGCGAGAAATGAATCATGCTGCGAATGAACACGACACGCCCATCGCTGAGGACGAGCGGCAGGAATCCATCGAGCTCCTTCTTCAACCGCAGGCCCTCATCGAGGACCATCAGAGACGAGGCTGAGGGCGACGAATGGCCCGTCAGGTAAAGAAACCGGGCTCCGCGCTGAATCGAAAGAACTGAGCCGATCTCCTGGAAGGTCGCCGATTTCCACGCTAGTGCCCCGCGGTCATACGAACGAACGCGCAATTCATGGAGGACGCTGTCCTGACCGAGCTCGTAATAGGCGATCACGAAGCCACGCTCGTCGTCCAGGACCGAATAACTCGTGATTGGCTGCTCGAGATCGGGAGCGTCTTTCGGAACTGGCAGGTTACGTCTAAGCAGCTCTGAACCGAGAGACTGGGACGCCCGGAGAGCAGCCGCCGTCAGGACCGCAGTGAGCAGGCCAACCACAAACCCTCCTCTTGTTTGGACACCAGTACTTCGCACTTCGCACCTCGAGCCTCGCCCCTCGAACCTCGAACCTCGCCCCTCGAACCTCGAACCTCGAACCTCGCCCCTCGAACCTCGAAGTATAGTAAGCGCCATGAACCGCCGGGGCGTTGCCTCCGCCATCTTTGTCGTTGCGCTCGCTGCCGGCGTCCGTACTCAGGCGCCTCCGCCACTGCGGGGATTCACGGCGAAGAGCAGCGAGGCCGAGCGTCAGGTGGAAGAGAAATTCCGCGCCGTGCCGAAGGCCGAGAACGACCGCGAGTACATGCGGACGATCACCGAGCATCCACATCACGCTGGGAGCCCCGCGAGCCGCAAGGTGGCAGAGTACATTCTCGGCCAGTACAAATCGTGGGGGTTGAGTGCGTCGATCGAGTCGTTCGAAGCGCTGATGCCCTATCCGACCGAGCGCGTCGTGGAGATGGTGGCACCCGAACACTACTCGCTGACGCTGAAGGAGCCGGAGGTTCCACAGGACAAGGACTCGACAGATCCCACCGCCCTTCCCACGTTCAACGCCTATTCCGCTGACGGCGACGTCACCGCGGAGCTCGTCTACGTGAACTTTGGGACGCTGGAAGACTACGAGGAACTGGCAAAACTTGGGATTAACGTCAAAGGCAAGATCGCAATCGCGCGTTACGGCCGAAGCTGGCGCGGGATCAAGCCGAAGGTCGCCTACGAGCACGGTGCGGTCGGCTGCCTCATTTATTCGGATCCGCACGAAGACGGCTTCTTCCCCGGCGACGTGTATCCGGGTGGCCCCTACCGCCCGGAGTTTGGCGCGCAGCGCGGAAGCGTCATGGACATGCCGATTCATCCCGGCGACCCGCTGACGCCCGGTGTCGCGGCCGAGCCCGGCGTTCCTCGCATGGACCGATCGGCGTCGCCGGTCATTCTCAAGATTCCCGTTCTGCCGATTTCTTACGGCGACGCACTGCCGCTGCTGCGCAATCTCAAAGGCCCGGTTGCGCCGGAGACCTGGCGCGGATCGCTGCCGATCACGTACCACGTGGGCGCGGGACCTGCGAAGGTCCACATGAAGCTCGCCTTCGACTGGCAGGTGCGTCCGCTGCACGACGTCATCGTCCGCATCGACGGGTCCCAGTTCCCGGACGAGTGGATCATTCACGGCAACCATCACGATGCGTGGGTCGCCGGCGCCGCCGACCCGACAAGCGGCCAGGTCGCGCTGATGGAAACCGCACACGGCTTTGCCGAGCTGCTGAAGACCGGCTGGCGCCCGAAACGGACGATCATCTTCGCCTCGTGGGACGGCGAGGAATGGGGTCTCCTCGGCTCGACCGAGTGGGCCGAAAAGCACGCGCAGGAGCTGTCGACGAAAGCGGTCACGTACATCAACACCGACAGCACGGCTAAGGGCTGGCTGAACGTATCAGGGTCGCATTCGTTACAGGCGTTCGTGAACGATCTGATGCGCGACCTGCCAGATCCAAAGCGAACCGGCAAGACCCTGTTCCAGGCAAAGCTCGATCGTGCGGTCAGCCAGGCGAAGACTGACGCTGACAAAGCAACCCTGCAGAAGCGTCGCGACTTCCCCATCAACGCGCTCGGGTCCGGCTCCGACTACACCGCGTTCCTCGATTACCTGACCGTCGCGTCGCTGAGCGTGGACTTCGGCGGTGAGGCGCCAGACTCCGGCGTCTATCACTCCGCGTACGATTCGTTCTACTGGTACACCCATTTCTCGGACACCGACTTCGCATATGGCGCCGCGCTCTCGCGAACGATCGGCACCGCGATCCTCCGCCTGGCGGACGCCGACGTGCTGCCGTTCGAATTCATCGCGACGGCGAAGACGCTCGGCGAGTACGTCGACGAGATCGACAAGCTGCGGAAGGAGACGAAGGGCGCGCCGGAGCTGGATCTCGCGCCGCTGAAGGGGTCGATCGCGCGACTGCAGAAAGCCGCGGATGCCTACGACCGCGCCGCGTCCGGCTGGACGAGCAAGGGACCCCCCCTCGATCGAGCAAAGCAGGCCGAATTGAACCGGCTGCTCTACACCTCGGAGCGCGCGTTCAAATACGATCCAGGCCTTCCGAAGCGCGAGTGGTTCAAACACCTGGCCTACGCGCCCGGCTTCTACACAGGGTACGGCGTCAAGACGCTGCCCGGCATCCGCGAGGGCATCGAACAGAAGGCGTGGGACGAGCCGAAGAAGTACATCCCGATCGTCGCGGCCGCAATCGACAAGCTCGCATCGCAGGTTGAGCGCGCGACGGTGCTCTTGCGCTGACAAGGGCCCGACGAGTGGCGAGTCGCCCGGCGTTCGGCCTCGTGCTCGCGGCGGCGCCTCAGCGCCAGACGTTCAAGAGAGGGGACTAGACCAGGCACGTATCGACTGAATCAGTACCACTCGCGGGCTTCCGGGTGGCGCGTGACGGGCGCGTACCGGTAGGCCTGTTGACAGCGCGTGAGCACCTGCGGGCTGTCACGCGACGGGCCCCGGGTGGGTGCCCGCGCCGGTAGTGATTCAGTCGATACAGGCTACCGGTGAAGCACCTCGGACCTCGTCCCTCTGACCTCTGACCTCTGACCTCAATCACCACTGCCTGAACGTGAGATTGAACCGCCCCGGTCCCGTGCCTTCTGGTGCCGTGCCCGGCAGGATCCGCGTGACGCCGTGGTAGCGCAGCCGCGACGGACCGCCCATCACCAGCACGTCGCCGGAGCGCAGGATCAGCGGACGCGTCGGTTCCTTTCTCGAGAGGCCGCCGATCACAAAGCGCGCGGCATCTCCCAGCGACACCGACACGATCGGGATGCCCGCGGCGATCGTTTCCGGACGCTCGTCCTTATCCTGGTGCACCCCGAGCTTCGCGTCGCTCGTGTAGTAATTCGTGATGCATAGGTCGGGACGCATGTCGAAGCCGGCATCCGCCGCAGCCGTGCGCGCGATAGCGGCGAATTCCGGCGGGATTTCCGGAACGGGCAGACCGTCGAAATCAGATCGCTGGTCCTCGTACTCGTACGTCAGCCCGTTCCAATGCTTCCCCAGGCACAGCATACCGACGGTCATTTTGCGTCCACCGCGCACGGTCGGCGTATACATCGGGACGGGACCGCCGGCGAGAGCCTGGCAGCGCTGCCAGACGTTCTGTTGCTCAGCGGATGAAAGGCGGCTCTGAAAGAGAATCAGGCCGTCGGCGAGTGCGACCTTCGGCATTCAGCATTCAGCATTCAGCATTCGCCTAGTTGTCGCGGCGGGTCACGAATCTGCGGCTTCGGTGGCTGTCGAGCACGTGCTGACCGAGCCGCTTGCTCAGAAAGACCTTCGACTCGCCGTTGTCGCTCGTGTGGGGAACGAAGCGGACGACGTGGTACTGGAGCTGCGCGAGGGCGGCGCGCATCTCGTAGAAGCGGTTCTTCGTCTTGACGAGGATCTCGTCGAAGCCGTTGGCCAGCGCCCAGACTTCCTGCTCTTCAGTCAGCGCGCGAAAGTGCCCCTGGCCGCGCCAGTCGCTGCGCGTGCCGCCGATCCACTGGTACAGGACGCGGCGTCCGTCGAACTCGACGCAATCTTCGAGTTGCGCGACCAGGTCGGCCAGCTTCGGATCGTTTTCGTTCGCGCGCAGCTCGTGCGCGACCTTGAACGAAACCGGGACGACCGTTCCTGGATCGTCCGGCAGCGGCGCCTCCGCCATCAGGATCTGATGATCCCGCTCGGATAAACGCCGGATCACCTCGTTTGCGGTCTTCTTGCGGGGAAAATCGAGAAAGAACTCCTCGATGTACTGGATTTCGAGCGCTCCCTGCTGGAGCCCGTACTGCTTCAGAAAGTATTCCACGGCGAAAAACGATCACTATAGCAGGCTTTTGGCTTCAGGCCGGAACCGCGTTGCCGGAGACGCCGACGGCTCGCCGGTCATGTGCGCGTCAGCGACAGCTGAATCGCCTTGTACCCTCCGCGCCGCCTGAAGTACAGCAGCAAACCGCCGAAGATGACCGCCAGGATCGCTCCCAGCACAGCCACCATCCGCAACGCGGCGGCCGGTCCCAGACTGTCGATGCGGGATCCCATGATCGGGAGCGCCACCGCGACGGACAGCATGCCCGCGCCGCCCATCAGCGAGATCAACAGCGCACCGCCGCGCGGGAACTGCTCGGCCGTTACGCCAATCATCGTCGGCCAGAAGTACGACTTGCCAATGCCGAACAGCGTCGCGGCAGCGAACGCGACGAAGGCGCCCGTGCCCGGCTGCAGACTGCCGAGCCAATACAATCCCAGTCCCGTGAGGATTGAGCACACGAACAGGGTGCCAATCGGATTCTTGTGCGCGATGCCGCTGCCGAAGGTGCGCAGCAGGAACATCAGTCCCGCGGTGTAGACCAGGAACAGCACGCCTTGCAGCTTCGGCACGAGCGCGCCCATCACGGTCGGGAACCACTGGTCCGGTCCGAGCTCCGCTGCGGCGGTCATCCACATGCAGACGAACAGCAACAGGAACAAGGGCTTGGCCGCTTCCCCCCACATGGCAGTCGTGGAGATGTTGGAGGCGACGCGCTCGGTCGCCGGATACGGCATCGTCATCGCCATAATCAGGTAGATGGCTGCAGGCACAAGGATCGTCGCGAGCTTCAGCTGCCAGCTGGCGTTGATGGCCATTGTCATCGCGACCGCCAGCAGCCCGCCGATGACCAGGCCGCCCGGCCACCAGGCATGGAGCATGTTCAGCCGCTTGGTCTTCTGATCGCTGTAAATCGTCGCGACGAGCGGGTTGATGACCCCTTCCACCAAGCCTTGCGACAATCCCATCACGAGAAAACCCGCATAAAGCAGCGCCGTCCCGCTGTTGTCGAAGATCGACGCGACCGGAGCCGCCGGGTGCGGGGCCAGTAGCACAAGTCCGATCCCGACGAAGTACCCGATGGCCGACAGGATGTGCAGCGCGCGCATGCCCACGATGTCGACGAGTCCGCCGCTGATGAAGATGGCGATCGTGAAGGCCCAGAACGCGGGGCTGAAGATCAGGCCCATCTGCTCGTTGGTTAGCTTGAACGCGCTGCTCATCGGGCCGGCGACGTCGCCGCGGATGGCGAAGACCATCGACGTCGTGACGAGCGACACGCAACTGGCGACGAACAGTCTCTGCCTGGGCATGCGGAACTCCTTGTGTGCGGACACCATATCGCCTGGACCACGCGCGCCGCAACAGATAACAATGGGCGCATGAACCTCGATCGGCTCAGGTTTCCGATCGTCCAGGTTTCGCTGGATCTCACGTCGCTCGACGAGGCGCTCGAAATGGCGGCGATTGCCGTCGACGCGGGCGTGGATTGGCTCGAGGCGGGAACGCCCCTGCTCCTCGCCGAAGGCCTGCGCGCGGTGGAGCGGCTCCGCAGCCGCTTTCCCACCCACCCGATCGTGGCCGATCTGAAGACGATGGATGGCGGGTATCTCGAAACGGAGATGATGGCGAAAGCGGGAGCCAACCTCGTCGTGGTGATGGGCCGCGCGCACGAGGCGACCATCCGCAGGGTCGTCGATGCGGGGCACGATTTCGGCGTGAAGGTGATGGGCGACAACCTGGCCGCCCACGATCGCGTCGCGTGCGCGCGCTGGATGGAAAGCCTCGGCGTCGATTTCATCATTCATCACATCGGGTACGATGAGCGCCGCATGGTTACGGGATTGAGCCCGATGGACGAGCTCGACGCGGTGGTCCGCGCCGTGTCGGTTCCAGTCCAGGCGGTCGGCGGGTTGTCGATTCGCCAGGCCATCGAGTGCCCGTCGCGCGGCGCACCGCTCGTGGTCCTTGGGGCGCCGCTGGTAATCGATGCCGACGACTTCAAGTCGGCCGCTGGCTCGACGCTGCACGACGTCCTGAGCCAGATCTGCCGCGAGATCCGGCAGGCGACGACATGAATCAGTCCGCCGTCGTGCAGTATGCGCTTGCGCCGCTCGCCGTGGAGCTGCGGGACGTCGCGGTTCCGGACATCGGAGACGATGACGTGCTGCTGCGGGTCGGGGCTGTGTCGGTTTGCGGGTCCGACGTGCACCAGGCGTACAACACGCAGTCCTGGCCGGTGAGGGTGCCCGTCGTGCTCGGCCACGAGTTCGCGGGCACCGTCGCCAGAGCGGGGCGCGGCGTCAAAGCCTTCAGCGACGGCGACCGCGTCGTCTCGGAGACCGCCGCGGAAGTGTGCGGCGACTGTCTGCTGTGTCGGACGGGCCGTTACAACCTCTGTCCGAAGCGGAAAGGATTCGGATACGGCATCGACGGCGCGATGGCCTCCTACGTGAAGGTCCCGGCCCGCTGCCTTCACAGGATTCCAGACACCTTGCCATTCGAGGTGGCATGCCTGGCCGAACCGCATGCGGTCGCCTACAACGCGATGTGCGTCAACTCGACGATCCGTCCCGGCGATGCCGTTATCGTGCTGGGTCCGGGGCCCATCGGGCTGCTGTGCGCTCGGATGGCGGTGCTCGCCGGCGCCGACCCGGTGATCGTTGTCGGACTCTCGAGTGACGCGGCGCGGCTCGAGACGGCGACGCGCCTGGGGGCGACCCGCGTGGTCAACGCGGAGCGTGAGAACGTGGAAGATGTCGTTCGCGGGTTGAGTGCGCTCGGCGGCGATCTCGTTTGCGACGCGTCGGGCGCGAGCCGTCCGCTCGATCTCGCGCTCAGGCTGGCGCGTCCGGACGGTCAGGTGACCAAGGTTGGCTGGTCGCCGGACCTCGTAGCCGTCGATATCAATCCGCTCGTCCAGAAAAACCTTCGCCTGCAAGGATCGTTCAGCCACTCGTTTCCGACATGGGAGCGCGTCATCCACCTGCTCGATCGTCGCCTGACGCGGCCCGACGAGATCGTCGGGCTGACGTCGCCGCTCGACGGATGGCGCGAGGCGTTCGATGCGATGCACGACGGCCGCGTGATCAAGTCGGTGCTGATCCCGTGAGCTCGCTCGCCGGCAAGATCGCGATCGTGACTGGCGCCACTTCTGGCATCGGGCGCGGCATTGCGGAGCACTTCGCCACCCTCGGGGCCAATATCCTCGTGCACGGACGCGACCGGGGGGATGGTGCCGAGACGGTCCGCCTGGTGAAAGCGGCCGGCGGCGAGGCGGAGTACTTCGATGGCGACCTCAGGAACGAAGAGATCTGCCGCGCGCTGATACGCCGGGCCGCCGACCGCTTCGGTGGTCTGGACATCCTCGTCAACAACGCGGCCGACACGGGGCGCGGAGATCTCGAGCACACGCCCGTCGATCGCTGGGACGCGGTCATGGCGGTGAACGTGCGTGCGCCGTTCATCCTGCTGCAGGAGTCGATCGCGCCGATGCGCGCGCGCGGCGGTGGATCGATTGTCAACATCGGCTCCGTGAACGCCTACGTCGGCGAACCGAAGCTCGGCGCCTATTCGGTGTCGAAGGGCGCCCTCATGACGCTGACGAGGAACGCCGCGTCGCTGTTGAGTCGCGACCGCATTCGTGTCAATCAGATCAACGCGGGCTGGACGCTCACCGAGGGCGAGCGGCGCGTGAAGCGCGAGCAGGAAGGCAAAGGCGAGGAATGGATTGCCGCCGCGATCGCGACGCGGCCGTTCGGCCGGCTGCTCACGCCGCTCGACATCGCGTACGCCGCCGCGTATTTCGCCTCCGACGAGAGCGCGTGCGTGACCGGGAGCGTACTCGACCTCGAACAGTCTCCGCCAGGGGCACTGCCGAACTCCTGAATCTGCCCATGGCCGACGCACGCCCGCGCATCAGCGTGTTTCCTAAGTGCTATTTCGATCTGCTCTGCCGCGGCGAGATGGACTACGTCGCGTGGCTTCACTCCGCGTCAACGCTCGGCGGAGAGGGGATCGAGCATTACGATGGTTTCTTTCGCAGCTTCGGCCCGGCCGATGTCGATCCTGTCATCGCCGCGATGGCGGAGACGCGCCAGGTCAGCGCGATGCTGTGCTTCTCGCCGGATTTTACGCATCCTGATCCGGCCGAGCGCGTGCGGCAGACGGAACGGCAGAAGGCGGCTATCGATCTCGCCGTCAGGCTGGGGGCGCGATTCTGCCGTACGCTGAGCGGCCAGGCGCGGCCTGGCCTGACACGCGCCGAAGGCATCGAGCGCACCGTCGACGGACTGCGCCGGTCGCTCGACTACGCCGCCCGGCGTGACGTCGTCCTCTGCCTGGAGAATCACTACAAGGACGGCACCTGGCGCTATCCGGAATTCGCGCAGGCGGAGGACATCTTCCTCGAGATCCTCGATCGCATCGACTCGCCGCACCTGGGCGTCCAGTACGATCCCTCCAACGCGATCGTCGGCGGCTACGATCCGATCCGGTTTCTGGAAAAGGTGCTCACGCGCGTCGTGACGATGCACGCGTCGGATCGCTCGCTTGCGCCAGGCGCGACGCTCGATGAGCTGCGCCGGAGCGACGGCACCGTCGGCTATTCCGACAAGCTGCGGCACGGCGAGATCGGCCAGGGACTGATTGACTACGACGCGATCTTCGGAATCCTCGCGCGCGCGGGATTCACCGGATGGATTTCCGTCGAGGACGGCATGAACGGTCTCGACGAGCTGCGGCGCTCGGTGGAGTTTCTGCAGAAAAAGCGAGCCGCGCACTTCGATTGAGGCAACGGAATACCGGTTTTCTGCCGGAGCTTACTCCGCCCGCAGCGCGACGACCGGATCGACGCGGGTCGCGCGCCTCGCGGGCAGATAGCTCGCGAGGAGCGCCACGGCGCCGAGCAGAACGGCGACCGCCGCGAACGTCAGCGGATCGGTCGGCGTCACGCTGAACAACATCTTCGTCAGCGTCCGCGACAGCAGCAGCCCCGCGACGGTGCCGAGCGCCACGCCGGCCGTGACCAGGAGCATCGCCTGGCTGACGATCAGGCCGATGACGCTGTGTTCCTGCGCGCCCAGCGCCATCCGGATGCCGATCTCGCGAGTACGCTGCGACACGGCATACGAGAGAACGCCAAAGATGCCGATCGCCGCCAGCGCCAGGGCAAGGCCGGCGAACATCGTCAGCAGAAGCATGTAGAACCGCGGCTGGGAGATCGACTCCGCGACCACCTCATCGAACGTCCGGACGCCCGAGACCGGCAGGTTCGGGTCGACGGCGTACACTTCGGACTTGACCGCCGCCGCCAGCGACGCCGGCGGCACCGCGGTCTTCATCACGACGCTCATGCTCGTGATCGGCCACTGCCGGTACGGCAGGAAGATCTCGGCCGGCTGCGGCGCATTCAGGCCGGAATCCTTCACGTCGCCTACGATGCCGACGACCTCGCCGCCGGCGCGGCGCTTGCCTTTGCCGCGGCCCCACCCAAGGTTGATCGTTCTACCAATCGGATCCTCGTGGGGGAAGTACTGCCGCGCTGCGGTTTCGTTGATGACCACGACGGGCGGCGTATCCCCGCGATCGCGTTCCGAGAACTCGCGACCGCGCTGGAGTGGAATGCCGAGCGACGCGAAGTAGCCCGCGCTCGCGACGCGGACCTCCATCGCCGGCTCCTGCGCGGGCGGCACGGGAGGCCGGCCGGCGACGGTGAACGAGATATCGAAATTCGCGCCGCTCAGCGGAAGCGCCATGATCGTTTCGGACGTGCGCACGCCCGGCAGCGCTCGCAGGCGCGGCATCAATTGATCGAAGAAGGCCAGACGCTGCTCATCTTCCGCGTAGCGCACGTCGGGAAGCGTCAGCTCGAACGTCAGCGTCTGCTCTGGTTTGAATCCCGGATCGACCGCTGCGAGATTCGTGAAGCTTCGCATCAGCAGTCCGGCGCCGGCGAGCAGCATGACCGCGAGCGCCAGCTCCGTCACGACGAGCGAACCACGAAGCCTCGCGCCGCTCCGGCTCGTCATGCCGCCGCGGCCGCTTTCCTTCAGCGTCTCGGACAGTCCGCGCGTCGCGGCGAACGCCGGCACGAGGCCGAAGACGATGCCGGTCATGAGGGCCACGGCAATCGTGAAGAAAATCACGGCACCGTCAACGGTCACGTTCTCGAGCCGTGGAATGCCCTGCGGCTTCAATCCGACCAGAAGCGCGACGCCCCACTCCGCGAGCAGAAGCCCCAGCCCCGCGCCCAACACCGAAAGCAGCACGGCTTCGGTCAGCAGTTGTCGGAGCAGCCGGCCGCGTCCCGCTCCGAGCGCGGTTCGCACCGCCATCTCGGGACCGCGCGCAGCCGTCCTCGACAGCAGGAGGTTCGCCACGTTGGTACACGCGATCAGGAGCACGAATCCGACCGCACCCAGCAGGATCAGGACCGCGCGCCTGAGATCGCCCACCATCGCCTCGAGCAGCGGATATGTCGTCATGCCGATTTCACCGTTCGCGTCGGGATACTGCCGCGCGAGTCCGCGCCCGAGCGTCTCGATCTCCGCCGCGGCCTGCTGCGGCGTCACGCCTGGGTTCAGTCGTCCGATCACATCCAGATACCAGGCGCCGCGCTGCTTCGAGACGAAACCGCCGTTGTACTCGAGCGGGACCCACGCCTGACGGCCGGCGGGATATGCGAACCCGCGCGGCATCACGCCGATCACGTCATGTGGGACGGCGTCGAGCGTGATGCGCCTGCCCACGACTCCCGGATCGCCGCCGAAGGACTGCTGCCAGAGGCCGTATGACAGGATCACGACGTTCGTCTTGCCGGGCGTGTTCTCGTCGGCGGCAAACGCCCGCCCGAGGGTCGGCGTCGCCCGCAGTACGCTGAACAGCGATGCGCTGACCGCCGCGACCACCAGCCGCACCGGCTCGCCGTCGCCCGTCAGGATCACGCGCGACGTGGTGCTCGCCGCCATGCTCTCGAGCGACTTCGTCGTCCGCGCGAGATCGATGAAATTCGGCCCGGACATCACGGCGCGGTGCCCGCCGACGACGTGATACACGCCCACGAGCCGATCCGGCCGTGCGTACGGTAGCGGCTTCAGCAGGACGCCGTGAACGACGCTGAAGATCGCGCTGTTCGCGCCGATGCCGAGCGCAAGCGTGATCACCGCGACGCACGTGAATCCCGGCGATTTGTATAGCCGGCGAAACGCATAGTGGAGGTCTTGTCTCAACATGATTAGGTTTGGGCGTTGGGTGTTGGGCTTGGGTTTTGGGGATAAGCGAGGGCCATGCCAGCGCCTTGTGCGGTAAAACGCCGGATCCTCGGTGATCGGGCCCCGGCCGCCGTTCGTCTGCGGTCGTCAGCCGTTCAGATCCGAACACCCACTCTCAGAGAGAGACGAACACGTGGGGCATTCGTTCGGTGACGTGCTGGCGGAGGCTGCGGAGTTTCGGGTGTTGGGGTAGCCAAACCAAGGCGGCCACGGACGACACGGACGCCACGGAAGCACGCGTGCGCGCAGGGGCAGCCCCGCGTCCGGAGCCCGTGTTCGTGTCGCCGCGCTACGCGCGGCACGAGGGCGCGGGAGATCGGGATCACGAACCGAGGACGCATGCAGCTCCGCTCGTGATCCTGATCTCCCGCGCCCTCGTCAGGGCCGGCCGACCGGCCGGCCACACGAACACGTCGGCCAAGCGGCACGCGGCCGCATGATATGTCAGGCCGCGGCAGACCGTGCAGGCTTGGCGTCCAGTTCACGTCCGTGTAGTCCGCGTGGTCCGTGGCTAAACCTTCAAGCTAGTCCCGTTCGTCCGTTTTGCAGCACAGCTAGATGCCTTTCCAGTGAGCGTTGACCAGCGAGAAGAGCGCCTGGTCCCTGACCTGTCCATGCTTGACGCTGCTGGCGCGGAGGATCGCCTCGTGGAGGTAGCCCGCCTTCTCCAGCGCGCGGATCGACTGGACGTTGTCGGCGAATGGCAGCGCGAATAGCCGCAGCATGTTGCACGTGTCGAACGCGTACGCCGAGACGAGGCGGAGGGCCTCCGGCACGATGCCGCGACCCCAGAACGGCTCGCCGAGCCAGTAGCCGATCTCCGCTGAGAACCGCTCCACGTCGGCGCCGGGCGAGATCCCGATGGCGCCCGCCGCTTCGTCGTCGATCACGATGGCGAACGAGGTCGGCGTGCGGGCGCCGGCAACGGCGTGAATGAAGTGACGCGCGTCGGCGGCGGTGTAGGGATGGGGAAATCGATCGCGCAGCTGTCTGGCGATGTGCGCGTTGTTGGCGTACTTGACCAGCGGCGGGACGTCGGTGATCCGCCAGGGACGCACGGTGCAGAGTTGGCCCGCGAGCTCCATTAGAACAACGACGGACCGTTGGCCCTCAGCCACCGTTCGGCTTCGCGGAAACGCGGACAGGCGGCCTCGACCAGCCGCCAGAATTTCCTCGAGTGATTCGCCTGCCGCAGGTGCATCAGTTCGTGAACGAGGATGTACTCGCGAACGTCGGGCGGCATCAGCATCAAACGGTAATTGAGCGCGATCTGTCCGCGCGGCGAGCACGATCCCCAGCGCGATCGCTGATCGCGAATCGTCACGCGCGCCACGGTCAGGCCATACGCGGCGGCGAGCGCGTAGACACGTGGGGGCAACTCCACCGCCGCTCGCGCGCGCAATTCGTGGTCCACCGACGGCGGCCGCTTCGCCGCGAACTGCGTCGCGCGCTGCCGCTCAGCCCAGGCGCGATGGCGATCCGCAAAGCGCTCCGCCTCCGCCCTCGATCCGCCGCGCGGGATAGTGACGCGGAGATCGCCGTCCGGCCGCACGCGCATGACGTAGCGGCGCGCCTGCCGCATCCGGACGAAGTGGATGCGGTACGGTGGTCTTTCTTCGCCAAGGCTACGGTGGTCCGCCGAAGCCTCCGGTGAAGGCGGAGGACGGAAGCCACGCGTGAGATCGAACGGAAGCCGGAGCTGCACTAGCGTCCGAGATAGTGTTGGATCCAGTTGAACACCGACTCGTGCCAGTACTTGCTGTCGAGCGCCTTCAGTACCCAGTGGCCCTCTTCCGAGAACACGAGCGCCTCGCTCGGTACGTTGTTGCGCCTGAGCGCGGTGAACAGCTGCAGTCCCTGGTCCGTCGGCACACGATAATCGCGCTCGTTCGTAATCACGAGCGTGGGCGTCTTGATGTTCTGCGCGAACCGGCTCGGCGACCATTTCGCGTAGTTCGCGCGCGCCGCGGCGCTCATCGGCGGGCCGCCGAATTCCCAATCGACGAACCACTGCTCTTCGGTCGCGAGCGACATCGACTCGAGATTGAACACGCCGTCGTGGCTGACAGCGACCTTGAAGCGGCTCGTCTGCGTAATCAACCAATCGACCGCGTAGCCGCCGTAGCTCGCACCCGCCACGCCCTGTTTCGCGGGATCGACATAGGGCAGCTTCGTCACGGCGTCGAAGACGGCCTCGAGGTCGGTCATGACCTTCCCGCCCCAGTCCTGCGAGATCTCGTCGACGAATTTCTGGCCGAAGCCCGGCGATCCGCGTGGATTCGGCATCACGATCACCCAGCCCTGCGCCGCCCAGAGCGACGGATTCCAGCGGGAGGACCACGCGTCTTCCCAGGGAACCTGCGGGCCCCCATGGATCAGGAAGACGACCGGATATTTCTTCGCGGGATCGAACCCCGGCGGCTTCAGCAGGAAGTACTGAATGGGCGTTCCGCCCGCGCCAGGCGTCATCAGACTTTCGGGTTTCTCGAATGTGACGTCTTTCAGCCATGACGCGTTCTCGTGCGTCAGCGGCTGCTGCGTGCCGTCCGCGAACGCGACGCGGAAGAGCTCGGGGGGCGATGTGAGGGTCGACTTCGCGATGACGGCGAAGTCTCCGCCCGGCAGCGTCGCGGCGATCGCGCCGCCCTTCGTGACGGGCTGCGGCGCGCCGCCGGTGATCGCGACGCGATACAGGATGTCTACGCCGCCGTTCGTCGCGGTAAAGAGGATCGTGCCGCCGTCCTTCGTCAGGGTGAAATCGCCCACCGAGAGATCGGGTGTCTCGAACACCGTGCGCTTCTGTCCGGTCGCGCGATCGTAGACGTCGAGGTACCACCGATCAGATTCGAAACGCGGACGCCGCTGCGCGCGAACGATCATGAACTTGCCGTCCGGCGTGAAGACCGGCTGGACGTCCGCCGCCGGATTTTGCGTCAGCGGCTTTGCGGGCCCGCCCGCGACCGGCACCGACCAGACGTCGTTGTTCGTGCTCCAGGCCTCCTTGTCATTGCCGTCGCGATTCGACACGAACACCAGCTCTCGGCTGTCAGGCGTGAAGGTGATGGCTTTGTCTTCCTGCTGGCCTGGCGGTGAATCGAAGTCTCCCGGCGTGAGATCCCTGGGCTCGCCTTCGCCAACCCGCGTCACGAAGACATGATGGCGCACGTTCTCGCGCCATTCATCCCAGTGCCGGTACAGCAGACGCGTGAGATGGTGCACGGCCACCGGCGGATCCGGCCCCTGCTTCACGTCCGAGACGAACGCAATCATCGTCCCGTCCGGCGACACGACCATCGGCGGCTGCACGCCGCCGGACATTTTCGTGAGTTGCCGGACGTGTCCGCCGTCGCTGTCGGCGAGGTAGACCTGCGGATCGCCGTCACGTGTGGACATGAAGGCGATGTGACGTCCATCAGGCGCCCAGCGCGGCGTATCTTCGGTCTTGTCGCCGCCGACGAGCAGGCGCGGCGCGCCGGAGCCATCGGAGGGAACGACCCAGATGTCCGCATTGCGCTTCCCCGTCGCCACGTCGGTCGTGGTGCGCACGAAAGCGACCCGTGTGCCGTCGGGTGAAAGCTGCGGATCAGAAACGCGGATCGCGCCGAGCAGATCGGTGATGGTCATTGGCCGGGCAGCCGCGCACGGCAAGGCCATCGCGAGCAGCGCGGCGGTCGAGATACCGACGCGAGAGAGACGGTTCATCGAGCCTCCATGGGATGCTAAATGATAGCCCCGTGGAGGAGTTTTGTGGGCCTACTCGGCGCGAAGCGCGACCAGTGGGTCGACGGACGTCGCGCGCCGGGCGGGTACGTAGCTCGCCAGCAGCGCGATGGCGGTGAGGAAAATCGACACGCCGATGAAGCTGAGTGGATCGGTCGGGCTGACATTGACCAGCTGAGTAAGAATGAGCGGCGTCAGGAAGTATGAACCGAGCACTCCGATCACGACGCCGGCCGCCGCCAGCCTGCTTCCCTGGAGGACGACCAGACTGAGGATGTTGGCGCGGCTTGCCCCGAGCGCCACGCGCACGCCGATCTCCTGGGTCCGCTGCGCCACCGAGTACGAGAGGACGCCATACACGCCCATTGCCGCCAGCAGCAGTCCGACACCGCCGAAGAGCGAGAACATCCACCCGAACAGCGAGTATTGCCAATAGCCCCGCTGTCGCAGCGCCTCCATCGTCGAGACCTGGAACACCGCAACTTTTGGATCCGATGCGCGAATGGCTTCACGCGCGGGAGCGGAGATCAGGGCCGGATCGCCCGCGACACGAATCGTGAGACCGGTGTTCGGCGTGGCGCCAAAGACATAGGATACATAGGCGCAGGGAGGGATGGGCTCGGTGTCGTCGAGCTCGTTGTGCCTGAAATCCGGCGCGATGCCGACGACCGTGAACCAGCCTCCGTCCGGGTCGTCTTTCGTGCGAAACCTGCGGCCCAGCGCGTCGTCTTTTGGCCAGAACTTTTTCGCCATCGCCTGGTTGATCACCGCGTATGGCGCGCGCGTCATCGCTTCGGTGTCCGTCAGCTCGCGTCCACGGATCAGCGGCAGTCCCAGCGTGCGAAACATGTGCGGAGAGACGCCGATGAAGTCGATGTCCGGTTCCTGACCTTTCGGGAAGGATCGCCCGTCGATGAGGATCGTGCTCGATCCGCCGCCGCTGCCGAGCGGTACCATGTTCGACGCGAAGGCCGCCCGCACTCCGGGCAGCGCCTCGACGCGCCGCAGGATGTCGTCGACGCGGTGGATCTTCGACTCTGGCGATGCGTAGACCTCGTTCGGCATGTAGAAACGCATCGTCATCAGCGGCGCTGTGTCGAAGCCACCGCTGGCCTGCCTGAGGTTCAGGAAGCTCCGCACGAAGAGCGAGGCGCCGATCAGGAGCACCAGCGACAGGGCGACCTCTGCCACGACGAGCGAGTTGCGAATCCAGGCGCGTCCCGTTCCGGCGAGTCCGCGGCCGCCTTCCTTCAGCGCCTCCTGGAGGTCCGCCTTCGACGCCTGCACCGCCGGCGCGATCCCGAACACGATGCCGGTAAGCGCGGCCACCGTGACGGCATACATGAAGGACCGGACGTCGAGCGCCCAACGTATGAAATAGGGAATCGAGTCCGGCGGAATCGAAAGATCGAGCAGCCTCAGGCCCCCGTAGGCGCACGCCAGTCCCAGTGGCACGCTGAGCAATCCGATCAGGACGCTTTCGGTCAGCAGCTGGCGCAGAATCTGACCGCGCGCCGCGCCGAGCGCGGTGCGGATTGAGATCTCTCGCGCCCGCGTCGACGCGCGCGCGAGCATCAGGTTGGCCACGTTGAAGCACGCGATCAACAGCACCATCGTCACGGATCCCATCATCGTGAGGATAATGAGCTTCACATCGGCGGGGATGGCCCAGTCGCGTAGCGGCCGCACGTACCCGCCCCACCCGGCGTTGGTATCCGGAAACGCGGCGGCGAGATTCGCGGCCACCGCATCGGATTCGCGCTGCGCCTGCGTGAGCGTGACCCCGTCACGAAGCCGCCCGAACACCTGCAATCCGCGAGCGCCGCGCTGCTGGCTGACGGCAAATTCGGCCAACGGCAGCCACAGATACTGATTCTCCGGAAACTTGAACCGCGGAGGCATAACGCCGATGACGGTATGCGGCCGCGCGTTCACCTGGATCGCGCGGCCGATCACGGACGGGTCCGAGCCATAGCGCAGCCGCCAGAGATCGTCCGCGATCACGACGACGGGCTCAGCACCCTGCCGGTCGTCCGAGGCAGTAAACGTCCGACCGAGCTGCGCCGATTCTCCGAGCAGCGGAAACAGCTCGTGGCTCACCGCCGCGCCGGAGTATCGATCGGCGTCACCGCCGTCACTCACGGTGAAGCTCCGGTATTGGGCCCCGGCGAGCACACTGAAGGAGCGGCCGCGCTCTTTCCAGTCCTGGAGATCGAGCCACGACAGCCCCCCGCGGCGGATGCCGTTCTGCTTCTGCGTCGTGTGAAGGACGATGATGCGGTCGGGTTTTTGGTACGGCAACGGCTGAATCAGCACGCCGTCGGTGACGCTGAACATCATCGTATTCAAGCCGATGCCCAATGCGAGACACGCCACGGCGAGTCCTGTCACCGCCTTGTTGTTCAGCGCGGTGCGGAGGCCGAACCTGATGTCCTGCAGCAGCATGAGCTTGTATACGCCCGGAACAAACCCAGAGTTCCGGTGTCCGATAGAAGCATGCTCGAGGCGCGGGGGCTCACAAAATACTACTCTGCCATCACGGGCGTCCGGGACGTGAATTTCCGCGTGGAAGCCGGCTCGGTTCTCGGCCTGCTCGGACCCAACGGATCGGGAAAATCCACCACGGTCGGAATGCTGACCGGGCTGCTGGAGCCGTCGGGCGGCACGGTCTCGCTGAACGGTGCGGACATCCGGTCCGATCTCCTCGGATATAAGCGGCGGCTTGGCTACGTGCCAGAGGAGGCACAGCTCTACCTGTGGATGACCGGCGCCGAATACCTGACGTTCGGTGCGCGTCTGCGCGGCCTGACCGACACGCAGACCAGGCACCGCGTCGACGCCCTGCTGTCGATCTTCGGGCTCGAAACGGATCGCGACGCCGCCATGAGCGCGTACTCGAAAGGCATGCGGCAGAAGATTCTGCTGTCGGCCGCACTCGTGCACAATCCGTCGATCGTGGTGCTGGACGAACCGTGTTCGGGCCTGGACGTCGGGGCCACACTCGTCATCCGCGGATTGATTCAGCGGCTCGCGGCCCTCGGCCGCATCATCATCTACAGCTCACACGAGCTCGAGATGGTCGAGAGGGTCTGTACCGATGTGTTGATCCTGCGCGAAGGCCGCGTGGCCGCGCATGCAAAGACGGCGGCGGTGCGCGAACAGGTGAATGCAGCTTCGCTCGAGGACGCGTTTCGCACGCTGGTGGTCATGACGGATGTGGACGCGGTGGCCGGTGACATCATTTCCGCCATCACGCATTGACCTGAAGCAGGCGCGGACGATCGCCCGCGCGACGATCGACGGCTTTCTTCAGAGCGATCTGATGCCGTCCGGCATGCAGGCGCCGGCGCTCATCTGGGCCGCCGCATTTCTCGTCGGGCCAGCGCTGTTCTTCCCCGCGCAATTCCTGGCGAAGTATCCGTTCTTGCGGCGCTACTATCCCTTCAAGGTCGAAGGCGCGCTCTGGGACGATCGGCTGCTGTTCCTGCTCCTGTCCGCCAGCGCAATGGGTATCGTGGCGGTGGTGTTGTGGGACACGATCTTTCCCGCAAGACGCGACGCGTTCGTGCTGACGCCCCTTCCCGTTCCGGTAACGGTGCAGATGGCCGGACGGCTCGGGGGCCTTGGCACACTCTGCGTCGCGTTCATCGTCGCGCTCAATGCCGTCCCCGCGTTCATGTTCCCCATCGTCGCGTCCGCGTCGTTGAAAGAGATGCCGCGCGCGATGGCCGCACATTTCGTCTCCGCGGCTGCGGCGGACGCGTTCGTGTTCTTCGGCATCGCATCACTGCAGGGAATCGTCATCCTCGCGTTCGGCCGCCGGGCTGCCGTGCGGCTGGCGCCGGTCGCTCAGGCCGGAACAATTCTGGTGCTGCTGCTGGCGCTGCTGTTGATGAATCCGGCGCGCGCGTTCACGACGGGCGCAATCCAGCGAGGCGATCTGTCCGCGCCAGGCCTCCTGCTCTTTCCGCCGTCATGGTTTCTCGGTCTGTACGAATTCCTGGCAGGCACGCAACGGCCCATGATGACGGTCCTCGCGTATCGGGCGACTCTGGCGGCAGCGGTTCCCATCGCGGCCACGATCGCGATCTACGCGATGGGCTACCGGCGGCTTCTGGCGCGCGCGGTGGAAACCCCGCCGCAGACCGCGCGGTCGCCGCTGCGTCGGCTCGCTTCGAGCGGCATCCGTGCGATGTTCGTCCGGCGCTCAGAGGAACAGGCCGTCTGCTCGTTCGTCATCCGCGCGATCGCGCGGAGCCGCCGGCACAGCATGCTCATGTCGATCTACGTCGGCGGCGGACTGGCGCTCATCGTCACGACGATCATTCCGGATCTGGTCCGTCTGGGCGCGTCCGCGCTTGCCCAACCGCGCGTGTCCACGCTCGCGGCGCCGCTGATGCTCAGCGCGGCGCTCGCGGTTGGCGTCAGGATCCTGATCACGATTCCTGCCGAGATGCCGGCGCGCTGGGTCTTTCAGACGACGGGGCTCGCGCCTCGGCGGATGGATGCGGCGACGCACAAGGCGATGCTTCTCCTCGTGCTCCCGTCCGTCATGGTGACGGCGGGCCTCTCTGCATGGGTGCTCTGGGGACCCCGCATCGCGATGATGCACACGGCGTTCTGCGGAGTGCTCACGCTCGCCCTTTGCGAGGCGCTGCTCATCGGGTATCGTGGCGTCCCACTCACGCGTCCGTATGTGCCTGGCCGGTCTGCCTTCCACATCGCGTGGCCGGCATATCTGGTGGGGTTTTTCCTTTACACATACGAGATGGCAGAACTGGAGCGGGATCTGCTGCCGGCGCCGCGCGCCCTCGCTATTGCCGTCGCAGTGTTTGGCGCCATCGCCGCGATCCTCTGGCTGCGGCGGAAATACAAGGTGGCGCATTGGGATGACGTGCCGTTTGAAGCCGAGATGCCCTCCAGTCAGATGTTCCAGGGCTTCAATCTGAGTGAGGGCTATACGGCGCAGGCAGTGGCCTCGACGCGGCGTCTCGATGGAGGAGAACAGGAGATCAAGAGCTTTAGCGCGACTCTTTCCTGATCAGGTCGACGGTTCTGAGACGCAGGTTGGTCAGCCTGAAGCACGGCGCTCATGTTCCATCTCCCGCTCCTTCGTCTTATACGAGTGCCCACACTGTCAGTGCGACGGCCCAACCCGTTATCGCATCGGCGGAGTAATGATACCGCCCGAGGACCGCGCCGGCGGAAATGGCCGCTACCGCGACGAACATGCACGCCACGATCGGCCACCGGCCAGCTGACACGAGCAACGCCGCCGCAAGCGCTTCGGCGGCGTGCCCGCTCGGGAACGTGTTGACGTGCACGCTGCCCGCGTCGAGCACGCGGAGATTGATCGACCGCCATGAGGATCGCCACGGCTGCGGCGCCCCCGCCGTCCGCGGCGGCCTGGTCTGCACCCACGGCATCATGCCGAAACAGACGTAGTCCGTGAAGAGCACGACCGTCCAGAAATGCTCGGCGTCAACGCCCTGCCCCAAGGCCAGAAACAAGGCGAGGGCGACCGCGGGATAGACGCCGGAGTATGCCAGTTCGAGACACTCGACGAGCGCCCGCGGCAGACACCCGGAGATGCGATCGATGCCGAGCGAGGCGTCGATCTCCGCGAGCAGCGTTTCGATGCGCGCCATCGGGGCGACAAACAGGCAGCCGCTGGCGTAATACGCGATCAGCAGCAGCGCGGGTGGGACGACCCAGACGTTCAGCGGATGATCGCCAGACAGCCGGAGCGACACGATGGCGACCGCGCCGCCAACCGCCGCGACGGCGATGGCGCGGCGTCGCCGCTCCCTTGTCAGCCCGGGAAAGAGATCCGCAACAGCGACGACATACCCGAAAAAAATCAGCGACCCGAGCTGCCAGACGTGCATTGTGGAGACCCCACCTCACGGTAAGGCGAAATCCCGATCCCGATCGGCTCAGAGTGCCGATCGATTAAGATCCAACCTCATGGGCGGCACGTTACGGCCCGGAACCATCTCCTGGA
>WNGL01006336.1_pt1 | contig 26097 bp, 31 predicted proteins | sample 5400591 | NCBI WGS metagenome assembly WNGL01 (sample SAMN13153377, study PRJNA577476) | soil metagenome | isolation source: 80 cm soil or saprolite under Garry oak tree replicate 1 | place: USA:California | collected 2016-06-15 | reverse complement strand
TCTCCTACGGCGGCTGGCTGCTCGGCCTGACAACCGGCCTGCCGAGCAAGAACGTAATGCTCCGCATCCGGCAGGTCACCGCCGCGTCGCGCGGGCAGCTGGACGAGGCGCGGCAGATGATCGCGGGCAAGATCAGGAATTGCCGGGTGCTGCTGCGGCGGAATGGGGGAGAGGTGACGGCCCGCCGGGTCGCCCAGCTCGCGACGCTGGCCAGCCAGGCCGAACGCACCGAGGACGCCGCCTCCTTGCTCGGCATCGAGGGGACCGCGGCGCGGCTGTACTTCGAGGCGTTCCCGGCGCTGCTGACCGGAGCGGATAGCCTGCCCGGCCCGCAGTTCAGCGGGCTGCGCAACCGCCGCTCGCCGGCTGATGCGGTGAACTGCCTGCTGTCCTTCTGCTACGGACTGCTGACCAAGGAGATGCTGGCCGCATGCCTCGCGGTCGGCTTCGACCCATACATCGGGCTGTTCCACCGCCCCCGGTTCGGCCGTCCGGCGCTGGCCTTGGACCTGGCCGAGGAGTTCCGGCCGCTGCTCGCCGATTCCACAGTCCTGACCCTGGTCAACAACCGGGAGATCTCCGCGTCGGATTTCACGGTCCGGGCCGGAGCGGTGACGCTGACCGCTGACGGGCGCAAGTCGGTGATCAGGGCATGGGAACGGCGCATGACGACCGAGGTGAAGCACCCGATGTTCGGCTACGCGGTCAGTTACCGCCGTGCGGTCGAGCTGCAAGTCCGGATCCTGGCCGCCCGGCTGACCGGTGAGCTCTCGTCCTACGAGCCCCTGGTGACCAGGTAGGTTCCGGGCATGGCGCGTCGGCGGTACCTGGTGGCCTATGACATCCGCGATGACCGCAGGCTCCGCGTCATCGCCGGGTGCATGGAAGGATACGGAACGCGGATCCAGTATTCGGTGTTCGTGTGCGACCTGTCCTCTTATGAGAAGGTCACCATGCGCACCGACCTGGAGGCCCTCATGAAGGCATCCGAGGACAGCGTGATGGTGATCGACCTGGGCCTGGCCGGCGATTCCTCACGCTTCCTGTTCCTCGGTCACCATCAAAGACTTCCCGCCACGAGTACTGTGATCGTGTGAGCGCGAGCGCTGAGGTGGTGACTCCAACCCCGGCGAGCGCTCGCACGCAGCTCAGAGGCTGTTTTCGCTCCTTGACAAGTCCATCTGACGCCCCCCGCCAGCCTGGTTTCAGGCACCGCTCGCACGCCCACCCGTTTACGCTGTTCAGACGGCTCCAAAACCGCGAGCCGTGCTCCCGCCTTTCAACGGCGGGCTCCATTGCGGCGAGACGATCTGCGCCGCGCAGGCCGAGATCACCCGCCGGTGCTCCCGCCTATCAACGGCGGGCTCCATTGCGGCGACATGGAGCCGGAAGCCCGCGAGCCGGAGCCACAGTTCAGCGGAGAGTGACTGCGGTGGGCGGGCATGGCGATGGCCCGGCTGTCGCTCCGGGCGGGCGGTCGGCTCCACGGGCCGGCGAGTGCAGCGGGACGGGGAACAGGGGTCAGGCGGCGATCGGCATGCAGATGCTGATCTGGGCCTGTGCGGTGAGCGCGGGAACGCGCGGCCCGCCGGGCGGGAAGCCCGGCCGGGCTTTGGTCGTGCGGTCGCGGTGGCGGTTGCGGTCGACGTCGACGCGGCGGCGGGCCAGGGCGGCGTCGCGGCTGGCGGTGATCGTGGCGGCGGGCAGGCTGGCGGTGGCCGTGCCGGTGCGGGTGGTGGTGATGACCGCTCTGCGTGCGGCGGTGAACGAGATCTCGCGGGGGTGGACCGCCTGGCCGGCGCGCTTGCCCTTGCGGGCGGGGGCGGCGATGGCCGCGGCGGTGCGGGCTGTGGCGCGGGTCAGCTCAACGGCTATGACCCAGGCGGCGTGCTCCTGGGCGATCAGGGCGGGGGAGGCGGAGCGGAGCATCGGCCCGGTGGACGGCCCGGCGCCGCTGATCGCGGACTTGGCTTCCTTCAGGCAGGTTTCCGAGCCGATCCACCGCCAGTGGTAGGCGGCGGCGAGGACGTCCGCTGGGTAGGCGGCGTGGTCGAGCAGGTCACTGATCAGGCAGAACAGCTCGGGGGCGTCCCGGCCGGCGACGCTGACGTGATACTCGACGACGCGGACGGTCAGAGTGACGCCGCCGCCGGACAGCTCCGCCAGGTAGGAGCCGTCGGGCAGGAATTCCCCGGTCCGGTGCAGCGTGATGCCGTCCTTGACGCGGATCAGCACGTGCGTGCCGGTGGCGAGCATCCGCTGGATGCGGGGAGCTCCCGGAAAATTCCGATCCATGATCCATATGCGGCGGTCAGTAAACAGGTGCGGGTAGTTCTCCAGGGCCTTGTCCAGCAGCTTCTGCTCCGCCTCTCCCTTGTCCCGCCCGCCGCTGGCCGCGGCGCCGGACGGGCCGCAGGTCACCGCCAGGGTGGCGCGGGTGGAGGCATTGGACAGCCGCAGCTCCCGCAGCTGCGGATAGGGCGCGGAATCATCGGCGGTGCCGGCCGACCCGAACGCCTGGCGGTTCGCCGGGGTGTCGGGGACCCGGGTCAGTGACCCGTCAATCGAGTGCGCCTCCAGGTCTCCTATGGTGACGGCCCGGTAGTCGTGGTCGCGGTGCTCGGCGTCGATGGCGGCCAGCAGCATGTCCCGCAGCTGCTCCAGCGGCGCGGGCCCGATCGCCTCCCGCCACGCGGAGGCCACCGTCGCGGTCGGCAGCGCATAGGGCCGCTGCCGGGGCACGGCCGCCAGGTCCCCGATCAGGGCGGCCATCACCTCGGCGTAGTCCGCGGGCATCAGCGTCATCAGTAAGGTGAACCGGATCGCCAGGCCGGCCGTCATCGCGCGCCGCGCCGCACCCTTGACCTTTCCCGTCAGCGTGACAGCCCGGGCAAGCTGGCCGATCACGTCGGCGGTCCCGCACAGCGCGTCCAGCCGCTCCTCGGCCAGGCCCAGGCGGGCGTGATCAGCCGGATGCCCGGCGGCCTGCACCCGCCCGTCGCGCCGTACCACTGCCGGGGCGATCACCACCGGCTTGAGGAACACCACCAGGTCCCCGGTGCAGATCCGGCCCGCCCCGGCCGCGACCAGCGCCGACCGGCCGTCCTTCCCCAGCCCGCGCCCCGCGGGCGAGGCCAGGTCCGCTGCCCGGACCGCGACCATCGCCGCCCCGTCATGCAGGCCGCCAGCGGCGTCATCCCCGGCAGAAGAAGTGACACCGGACGGCACGGCAGGGTAAAACGGCATGTGGAGGCTCCCTGGCGAAAAGGCTGATCGACACCTCCTCTTCTACTGGGAGCCTCCCTCCTATATCCACATCCGCCGGGCGCGTGTCGCGGCAGCCCGCCCCGGGACCTCCCGGCACCCGGGCAGCCACCGCCCGCGCCCCGCAGCAAACACACTCCGTGACCGGAACTAGCGGGCGCTCGCCTCGCCGTCGCCGAAAGCCCGCCAGCGCGATCACGCTCTTCTACATGGCATTGGGGTGCCCCCACAGGTGCCCCCAGTGCTCCCGCCTATCAACGGCGGGCTCCATTGCGGCCCAATCGCCTATCGATGTCTAAAACAAGAGCTGACCAGTGCTCCCGCCTATCAACGGCGGGCTCCATTGCGGCTGCCGGCGGTTGATGTAGCTGGTGTAGAAACGTCCCGTGCGTGCTCCCGCCTATCAACGGCGGGCTCCATTGCGGCAAGAAGTAGGTCGTCGAGTTGTGCTTCTTGGTCGGGTGCTCCCGCCTATCAACGGCGGGCTCCATTGCGGCGACCCGAGCGAGCAGCCCGCCGGGCCGCCGGCGAAGCGTGCTCCCGCCTTTCAACGGCGGGCTCCATTGCGGCGTCGACGTGGCCTGGTACTGCTGGCCCTGGACGACGGCCGGTGCTCCCGCCTTTCAACGGCGGGCTCCATTGCGGCAGGCTTCAGGCCGGGCGGAGAGGCCGGGGAAGTGTCGTGCTCCCGCCTTTCAACGGCGGGCTCCATTGCGGCAGCACGGCCGCCGGAGTGTATTCCGGGGTGCCTGACAGTGCTCCCGCCTTTCAACGGCGGGCTCCATTGCGGCCTGGCGGCCGGTGACGACTTCCGCGAGCATCTTCCCGGTGCTCCCGCCTTTCAACGGCGGGCTCCATTGCGGCGTGAACCAGACGTACGTGACCACCACCGCGCCCGGGTGCTCCCGCCTTTCAACGGCGGGCTCCATTGCGGCCCCGACCCGCAGCCCGGCTCGAGGACCTGCCCGCCGGGTGCTCCCGCCTTTCAACGGCGGGCTCCATTGCGGCGGCGGCGTCACCGGCTACTGCGGGAGAGCTGGTTGCGCGCGGCTGCTGAGAGAGATGCAATCAGTGATGCAACTGAGATATGAAACGTAATCAGTTGCCCGTGATGCACAGCTAGGCCCTGACCTTCATATGGCGGTGCTGTAAAAGGTCAGCTCGGCGATTGCGCCGATATGTCACGTCTTGGTATGGTTACGGTCACAATGCAGCTTCGAGCGGAGGGCGTACGGGCATGACTACACCCGGCGGCGTCCCTCTTCTCAGTATTCGGCCAGCTCAGTCCATGCAGCTCAACCACTCGCTCGCGCTCATCGAGGTCGATGAGCGCGAGCTCACGAACCCGGCATATCAAGAAGTAATCTTGGCGGAGGTCCAGGAGACGGCAGGTGCGGCGTTTGACGACCTCGCTCAAGACGCGGGCAAGCGAATAGCGGAGCCACCATGGTTCTTGATCATTCGTGGCCTGCCGGTCAGTCAAGCGACGCCAATCCTCGTAGCGGTCAGCGCAACGCTGGGCCTGCTGGTCGAGCCATACAGGCAGCCGTGGAGTCGGGTCGTCCGTCACATCGTTCCGTCACGGGATCGGACAGTCGATGGACGAGTGCTGAACGAGTTCCTGCACACTGACGGCACGGACTGGATTCAGCCCAACGACTACACGTGCCTATTCTGCGTGCGACCCGATCAGAGCCGGGATGGCGAATCCCTGCTACTCGACGTTGCGACGTTGCTCGATGAAATGGCTGCGGCGCCCGCTGCGGGAGTCGCGCATCGTCTTGCATCGCAGGCCGTTCCATGGCGGATAGCCGGCGAGCTGGGCGGCGGTGTTCATTGGGAATCCCCGATCGATCCGGCAGTGCCGCACATTCGATGGCTGCGGTACACCGTGGCTCTTTCCGAAGAGGAAGGCCTCGCTTCGCTGCTGCCCGCGGATATCGCCAACGATCTGCTGGCATTCGAGCAAGCGGTCGGAAACTGTCACGGCGTGGCCAGGATGCGGTTGCAGGCGGGCGACCTTCTGCTCATTGATAACGGTCGCAGCCTGCACGCGAGGACGGCGATTCGCGACCCGGCAGTATCTACCAGGGAATTGCTCCGCACGAAAGTCATGCGAAGGGAGGTGACGCGGTGATAGGGAGCGCACCGTCGCTGGGCGTTGCTGAACGCATTAAAGAGCTTGAGCTTCAGGGATACACCCTGCTGCCGGGGCTACTTGACCCAGGACAAGTCGGTGAGCTGCGCGCAGCGATGGACACGATCGAGCTTCGGCGCTCGACCTACACGGGCAAGCAGTGGTATGCGCACGGAATCCAGTGGTCGGGCAATCAAGCCGTTTGGCGGCTTATTCAGCATCCAGCCACCGCCGCGTTCCTCGCTGACCTGTTCGGCGACGAGCTGGTGTGCGTTGGAGTTAGCTACTCACGCTCCGATCCCGGCTATCCTGGAATGCCGCTTCACACAGATAGTCACCCATACGGTTCAAGTATCTTGGGAGCATCCGGCACGCCCCCGGTGCTCGTCCGCGTCCTCTACTACCTGAACGACCTGACACCTCAGCGTGCGCCGCTCAGGGTGGTTCCGTTCTCTCATCTGAGCCTGCATGCTGATGCAATGCCGTACGGACGGTTTCGGTCAGACAGCGACGAAGAGATTGTGACATGCGGGGCGGGAGACGCCGTCGTGATTAACCAGCGGCTGTTCCACGGCGTGGGTGCCAATCGGTCGGACGCGAGCCGCGCGCTGATAGCGGTGTCGTACCGGCCAACTTGGGCCCGGCCTACCACCCCGCTCCCCGAGCCCGACTCTGAGCAACTCCAGCGCCTGCCCGGGGACGTCTTGCCCTTCCTGGCCCGACCGAACCGTGGACTGAGCGATACGACGATCGTGAACTGGCGGGAAGACCTACCCTCCGGTGGCCGTGGGCTCGGGCCGCGTCGCTGGTCGAGGCACGCCCAGACGACCTGCGAGAGCGGGGAGACCTCCGACAAGAGCCGCGCGGACGACACACGTTGACGGCGGCCAAGGTGGCCGTCTTCTCGCAAATGGAAGGGAGAGCACATGTCGGTGATAGTGGAGACTCAGCAGCCGGCCCAGACCTCGAACAGCAGGCCGACCACACTGGTTGCCGCCCTGCGGGAAGTAGAGCAGAAGCGAAGCGCTGACCTGATCCGGTTCCGTACCTGCTGCGCCGACCCGCGCGCCAGCAAGTAACGATCCGTCCCTGCCCCAACGAGTTGACCGGCGGGGCGCCCGCCGCCAAACGGGCATCCCATCCGAGCCTCCAGCCTCTCATCCTCGACAAGGGGTGCCATGTTCTCGCTGCTAGACCGGCGCGGCGGCTCGCACACGCTGGTGCAGCGCCCAGGTGACACCGTGGCGGTCACCCTGCTGCGCAACGCGATCCCGCCGGCTTCGGTACTAACCTTCTGCGATGAGTCGACCATCGTCGCAGACGATCACATAGTGGATCCGGCTCGTTCGTACGTAGCAAAGCTCATCGAGGGCTACGACATCACCGGGATCCGCCGGCTGTTCGACAGCCGCGACAGCAGCAAGCCGTACGTTCGGAGGCGGCTTGGCCTCGCGGCCGACGGCAGCCTCGGCATGGAGCGGACGGCACTAGACGTGCCAAGCGTCGCGGAGCATGTCGAGCACATGGTCCGGGAGGCAATCGAACAGTTCCGGCTGGTCACGCCGACCGACTCGGTGGTGCTCGGACTCTCAGGCGGGGTGGACAGCGGTTCCCTGCTCATGCTGCTCGCTGCCTACCGCGACACCTCGGCCCCGAATCTGAAGATCCACGCCGCCACCTTCCAGGACTTCGACAGCAAGTGGTCGGAGACATTCGACTTCGCCAGGCAGCTGGCCGACCGTCATCAGGTGGCACATCAGGTGCTTGAGCCAGGTTTCGCGGAGAAGGTCTTCCACCTCAACCGCCCTCTGGCCCAGATCCTCATGCACATGATGGAAACCGAAGACGCGCATCTCGCCATGTACGTCGATCATCACACCACGCGACGCGTCCTCGAAGTCCACGCCGACATGCTGGGCACGCCGAAGGTCGCCCTAGGCCTGCACACCACGGATCTCCTCGCCGGCCTGATGAACTCCTACACCCTCGGCTTCGACATGGGCGGTATTCCCGATCGCACGGTGGGCCCGTACACATACGTCTTCCCGCTAGCGTTCGTGCCGAAGCGGGAACTGCATCTCTACTACCTGCACAAGACAGGCCATGAGCCGAGGCAGACTGAGCCGAATCAGTGGGAGTTCAATCCCGGGGACCGCAACTTCCTGTACTACCTAGCAGACCACCTCCAGTGGCAATGGCCTGGTATAGAAACGTGGATGTTCACCGCCCATTCAAGAAGGACCCGCCGGGCAACCTCCAATTTCCATACCTGCCAGAACTGCGGCGCGAGCATTCTCGATCAGCCGGATGGCCCGCGCGAGTGGCTCGGCGTCTGCGACGTGTGCGAGGTCCTGGACAAGCACGGCTGGGTTTCCAGCTAAATACCGAAACGCGCCTGGAGCGATGACATGACAGAAGCAGCTAAGCGCGCGCCCACCCGCCGCCTGCCCATCATCGGCACCAGCGACCTCGCGCCGCTGCGCCCGGCTGGTGTTATCGACGGCCGGCAGGTGATGCCCGTGTCCGATCACGAGGTGCTGTTCTCGAACGAGGAGCTGCTCACCCCGCTGCAACCCACTCCTGGCGCCTGGCTTCCCCGTATCGCGGGACGTACCCGGTATCCAATACCCGACCAGGTCGGCCGCTACGGAGCCTACTCAGAGTTCGTCAAGGCACCGAAGTACATGGCGCAATGGGTGCACTGGAAGGAGCGAGCGAACCTGATCTTGGCGGGCCGGTACCATGATGTCCAGCCCGCCCACTTCGAGGGAATCTTCACCCTCGTGTGCAACTTCATGTGCCCTCATTGCAGCCGCAGGGTCACCCGGACCAAATGGGTGGACGGCGGCACCTGGGAGCACAACACCGAGGTTGAGAAGAAGAACACCATGGACGCGCACGGCCTGCGCCGCGTCATTGACCAGCTCGCGGAGCATCGCGTCGACGAGCAGATGGGAATCGTGTGGGGCGGCGGCGACCCCACAGCGAATCCCTACACCTACGACGGGATGCGGTACGCGCGCAGCAAGGGCATCACTTCCAGCTTCCTGACCAATGGCGTTTTCCTTGACGCTGGCCAGTGCCTGGACGCCGATCCGATCCTCATCCGCGTGAGCCTCAACTGCGGCACCGAGGAAGCCTACCGAAAGTTCCATGGCTATCCCCCGGGCTGGGACTACTTTGAACGCGCGAAGCAGAACATGCGCGATCTCGCACGGCGCAAGCTCGAAAGGCGTGCCCGTACCCTCGTTGGCATCTCGCTCATCGTCGACGAACGCAACCTCGATGACGTCGTCGCGGCCGCCGAGCTAATCCGCGACGTCGTCGATGCATCCGGGCCGGGCATCGACTACGTGATCGCCCGGCCGGTGATGAACTACCAGCACTTTGACCAGCCATGGGCACGACTCAAGGACGACACGGCACAGCGTGCCCTAGATCTCGTCACAGAAGGCGGCGAGGCGTGGCGGATCATCAACGACCTAGATATTCCCCTCGTCCTTATCAAGGACTCATTCGACCCTCCTCCCGCGCCCGACGCGTACAACGGCGGATCCTGTCTCTCGTACGGGCTCTACGGCGAGATCCGGCACAACGGTGATATTCAGCTGTGCTCCGACTCGTACGGCAACCCCGAATACACGATCGGCAACATCTTCGAGAACTCGCTTGACGAGATCTGGCGATCCGACCGTCGCCGAGAGGTGCTGCACCAGGTCAACGCCCGTGAGTGCTTCAAGACGGCATGCCCGCACAACTCCCGGGGGCATCACCACAACCGGGTCTTCCACCAGATCGAACGGCTTCGCCAGGCGGGCCAGATGGACCTCGTCCGGCAATGGGTCGATGACCTGCGTGAAGTCACGTATCCCCTGGGCCATTCCTTCTTCGTTTGAGCACAGGGAATAATGGAGCTGACATGACTGATCGCTCGCGGTGGCCGCTGCCTGATCGGGTTGCCGCTTACGGCGACCGCGATGACTTCGAACGGTCGCGCAAGGAAGCGGGTCAGTGGGTCTTCTGGGACGACCGGGTGCAGCTGGTCCTCAGCGGACGCTATGACGAGGTCCGGCCACTGCACGTCGAACTGTCTCCGACCTACCTGTGCAACTTCGCCTGTCCCTGGTGCAGTTGCCGCAGCGCACGCGAGGAATGGTCCGACGCCGATGTCTTCAACCATCCCCGAGCCACGCCACTTACCGTGATCCGCGACGCCAAGCTCGACCGCGTCCTGGCCAATCTCGCGGCCTACAAGATCGGCATCATGTGGGTCGGCGGCGAGCCGACAATGAACCCGCTCCTCTATTCCGCAGCTCTAAAAGCTGACCAGCTCGGCATGGCGCAGTGCCTATTCACCAACGGAAGCCTGCTCAACACCGAACGGGCGTCGTCCCTCTTCGACGCCAACTTCGCGTTCATCCGCGTCAGCCTGAACGCTGTCACCAAAGAAGTCCATGCCAGGTACCACGACTACGACCCCCGCCGTGATTACGCCGATAGGGTCCTGCGCAACCTGGCGGAACTCGCCCGGTTGCGAAGCGAGAGGAGATCCCGGACGCTCGTCGGCGTGTCCGTGGTAGTGGATGAGGGTAACCTCGCTGACCTGGAGCCCACTGCGCGATATCTTGCCCAACTTGGTGCCTCGCACGGCCCTGGCTCCGTCGACTACGCGATCTTCCGCCCAGCATTTCCCTTCTATGCTGCTCAGATCGACATTCGCGATGATACCGTGGCCAGGTTCCTCGCGCTTATGGGACCCGGCGCACCGCTTCGCCGCATGCTGACCGAGTCCGGCATTGACGTCGTGGTTCCGGAGCAATCGGCGGCCTCGACGCCAAGTCCCCGGCCAGACGACCGCGGATGCATCGCGGCCGGGTGGTTCGGCGAAGTGACGCCGAACGGCGACATGGTTCTCTGCTCGGATCGCTACGGAAACCCTGACTACTTCATCGGCAACGTCGCACAGACGACGATAGACGAAATGTGGGCCGGCGACGGACGCCGCTCCGCGCTGCAACTCGCACAGCGAACGGCATGCTACCAAACCTTTTGCCCCAGCAACGGCAGAGGGTTCTTCTTCAACCGGCTATTCCGGGAAATTGAGCAATTCCGAGACAACGGGCGGCTGGAGGAGGTCCGAACATGGATCAGCGACCTACGCGCTGTGCTGCCTGCCCCGGCCCACAGCTTCTTCATCTGACCGATTTACACTACGGTACTGCATGGCGAGGCTGGGAGCGATCAAACCGCAAATGGACGATTATCGCGTCGGCTCCGGGCCGGAACTGGACTTCGTGCGCCGGGTGCGCCGGGCGATCCACCGCCGCCCAGAGCTAGGACATGCAGAGCGACGGACGGCGAGCTACGTCGAGCGACTTCTCCGCCAGATGGGCCTCAAGCCCTTCCGGCCCGCGCCCACCAGCGTCGCCGTCGTCGTGGGGCCAGCCGACGCTGCGCCCAGTATCGGCTTCCGCGCGGACATGGACGCGATCCCCGTCCATGAGGCGATCGGCGCCCCTTACGCGTCCCGAAACCCCGGCGTCATGCACGCATGCGGTCACGACGCCCACACCGCGGCGCTCTTGACGCTCGCGCGGCGTCTAACCGTCAGCCCTTGCCCGGCTTCCGTTCTCCTGGTCTTCCAGCAGGCCGAGGAGACGTATCCGTCCGGCGCCCCGGTGGTCATCGAGGGCCTGCCGAGGAACCTGATGCCGCGAGAGATCTTCGCTTGCCACGTCTGGCCTGAGCTACCCGCCGGGGTCGTCGGCGCGCGAGCCGGAACCATGATGGCCTCGGTAGCCGGAGTCACGATCGATGTCCACGGACGCGAGGGCCGCGCCAGCGGCACCACCGCCGAGTCCGGGGGTGTCGATGCCGTGTCAGCGGCCATCAGGCTCTACGGCCGCCTGGAGCCCGATACTGGCAGGCAGCTACACGACGAATCACCGACGGCCCTGAGCATGGGAGTGATCCACGGCGGCGACGGACCGAACCGAGTCGCGACGAGGTGCCAGCTCCAAGGGACGCTGCGCGCCCTGTCATGGGCTGACCAGGATACGGCCGTGGCCGCCATCGAGGCTGCCGCCGCCGCCGTGGCAGACGAGACGGGCGCGAAGATCGAGGTATCGATCACCTCGGGTATCCGCCCACCGGTCCGCAACTCAGCCGGGTCGGTGGCGCGGCTGCAAGCGGCTTGCCGCGGCCTGGGAATCCAGTGCCTGGCGTACCCGAAGCAGCCAGCCGGGGTGAGCGAGGACTTCGGCTGGTACCTCGACCAGGCGGACGGCGCGCTGTTCCTGCTCGGCTGCGCCAAGACGGACGCACATCCGGATCTGCACACACCCGAGTTCGACCTTGATGAGGCGGTCCTACTGACTGCCGTCGATATCTTCCAGGCCCTAGCGCTCGCGGGCACTTAGTCATCCGGATACCCTGCATAGGAAATCCGTGGCGGGCAGGTGATCTGTCACGGCATCATCAGTGGCCGGGCGTAACCTCTGACCGCGGACACAGGACGCTTTGGCCCCAGACACAGGACTGTCAGCCGACCGGACGCGAAGCCCGGCAAGCCGGCTGGCGCAGGGAGAGAAGAAGTGATCGACTCAAATCTGCTGCTCGATCAGCCCGATGCTGTCGTCGCAGCGCTAGCGCGCAAGGGCGTCTCCTCCGATGTCATCCTCTCCGCGCGGGATGCCCTGATCCAGCGGCGCAGCATCTTGACCGAGGTTGAAGGGCTTCGCGCCGAGATGAACTCACGCTCCAAGCAGGTCGGGAAGCTGATCGCTGCCGGCGACCCCAGCGCGGCTGCCGAGCGGGAGGCACTGGCGGACCTCAAGTCCCGTCTCGCCGAGAAAGAGGCGGCACTTCGGGAGGCCGAGAGCAAGTCGCGGTCACTTCTGCTAGTCCTGCCGAACCTGCCCTCACCGGACGCGCCCGAGGGCCTCGACGAGTCGTCCAACGTCGTCCTTCGAGTTGAAGGACCATCTGCCGACAAGTACAACCCGGCAGACTACCGCCCGCACTGGGAGGTCGCGGGCGATCTTGGGATCTTCGACCCGGAGCGCGCCGCAAAGCTGAGCGGTTCTGGATTCTCGCTGCTCTACGGCGACGGCGCTCGGCTGATCCGCGCCCTCGTGCAGTTCGGCCTCGACCTCAACCGTGACACCTATCGTGAGGTTCTTGTCCCGCACATGGTGCGCAGCGAAGTCTTCGAGGGAACGGGCCACCTTCCCAAATTCGCCGAGGACGCCTACAACACCACCCTGGACAACCTGTGGCTCATCCCTACTGGCGAGGTCCCCCTGACCGGCATGCACCGGGGTGAGCTATTCGACCGGGATGAGCTGCCGAAGCGCTATATGGCTTACTCGGTCTGTTTCCGGCGGGAAGCTGGCTCTGCGGGGAAGGACACGCGGGGGCTTCAGCGACTCCACGAGTTCCATAAGGTCGAACTTGTTCGCATCTGCACGCCGGAGACGGTTCAGGACGAGTTCGATGCCCTGCTGGCGGACGCCGAGCGGCCTCTCCAGCTCCTGGAACTGCCGTACCGGGTTGTCGATCTCGCCGCGGGCGATCTCACGTTCTCATCCACGCGCATCTTCGACCTAGAGGTGTACTCGCCCGGCGTTGACCGCTGGCTTGAAGTCTCCTCAGTCGGGAACTTCACCGACTTCCAGCCCAGGCGAAGCAATATCCGGTACCGCACCGGATCCGGCCAGACCAGGCCGCCCTACTACCTCAACGGGTCGGCCCTGGCTACTCCGCGGATGTGGGCCGCGATCATCGAGCACGGCCAAAGGAAAGATGGCACAGTCGAACTGCCGGAACCACTGGTCCCCTACATGGGCAAGAAGGTACTGGAGCCGGAGAAGTAGCCGCATCCCTCCTATGCACCGGGGACCTTACGTTCTCCTCAGCCCGGATCTTCGACCTGGAAGTCTATTCTCCAGGCGTGGGCCGGTGGCTGGAGGTGTCCTCAGTAGGCAACTTCACCGACTTTCAGGCGCGCGGGGGAAACATCCGCTTCAGGAATCCCGAGGGCGGTACAAGGCCGCTCGTCAAGTACCTCGGGAAGGACACGATCACGGCGAAGCAATAATCAAGGCGCCGCACGTGTGCTTGTTATGGAGTATCGGCGTCTAGGACGCTCGGGTCCCTGCCTCAGCGTTGTTTCCTACGGGAATTGGCTCACACACGGAGATGGAGTCGATAATGCGACTGCCGTGGCATGCGTGGGCAAGGCCCTGGAGGCTGGCATCACAGTCTTTGATACGGCTGACATGTACGCGGATGGGCGGGCCGAGGAGTTGCTCGGATCTGCTCTTGCTGGGGTCCGTCGGGAGTCTGTTATTGTCTGCTCCAAGGTAGGACTCCCCACGAGCGCCGCCCCAGGGGACAGGGGATTGTCGCGGAAGCGGGTCATCGCGAGCTGCCACGCGTCTCTTCGCCGCCTGCGGACGGGCTATATCGACCTCTATCAGGCACACCGGTTTGACGAGGATACGCCGCTCGAAGAGACAATCGCCGCGTTCTCTGACCTTGTCCGTGCCGGCGACGTTCGCTGCGTTGGCGTATCCGAATGGACGCCTGCGCAGCTGCGCGAAGGACAGCGGCTCGCCTGGCAGGCCGGTATCCGGCTTGTGTCAAATCAGCCGCAATACTCTGCGCTTTGGAGAGTTCCGGAGGCTGAGGTGATGTCGACCAGCGCGGAGCTGGGCATCAGCCAGATGGTATATTCGCCGCTCGCCCAGGGAGTGCTCACGGGAAAGTATCCCCCGGGCCGGGTGCCGCCGACCGGGTCTCGGGCCGACCAAAGGTACACGAGCGGTTCGATCCGCCGGTACCTGTCAGGGGAACTTCGCCTTCGGGTCGAGGGTGTCCATTCACGGGGTAGTGGTGTCTTGCGCGACGCGCCGGCGCTGGCGGGTGTTTGAACCTTTAGTTCAGGTTGAGCATGCTTGTGGCTTGTGCCTGAGGAGCCTGGCCTGGCTGATGTGATCGCGGGGCAGCGTGAGCTGCTGTCGCGGTTGCGTGCCGTGGTGGAGGCGAAGGATGCCGAGGTCACGGCGTTGCGGGCGGAGCTGGCCGCGGCCCGGGACCGGGAGCGGCGGCTGGAGCTGCGGCTGGCGGAGCTGGAGCGCAGGCTCGCGATGGACAGCTCTGATTCGGGAACGCCGAGCTCGAAGGAACCGATCGGGGCGAGGGAGCGCCGCCGCGCGCTGCGGCAGGAATCGGAGCGGGAGCGCAGGAAGGACCGGCGGCGGGGCGGGCAGCCCGGCCACCCGGGCCGCGGGCTGGCGCGGGACCCGGATCCGGGCGAGCGCAAGGACGCGGATCCGCCAGCGCAGTGCCGCCGCTGCGGGACCGGGCTGGACGGCGCGGCCCCGGCGGCCCCGTCGTGGGCGCAGGTCGTGGACGTGCAGGTCACCAAGACGGTGACGGAGTGGACGCTGCCGGGCCTGCAGTGCCCGTGCTGCGGGACCGCCGTGATCGCGGGCCCGCCGCCTGGCGCGCACGCCGGGTCGGTGTCGTACGGGCCGGCGCTGAACGGGGCCGCCATCTTGCTGACCTCCTACGGGAACGTGCCGCCCGAGCGCGCCGCGAACGTCATGGGCATGCTGCTGGGGGTGCCGGTCTCGGCCGGGTGGGTGGACAAGGCCAGCGCCCGGCTGTCCCGGCAGCTGGAGAAAGCCGGGTTCGAGGAGGCGATGTGCGCGGCGCTGGCGGCTGAGCCGGTGCTGGCCGCGGACGAGACCCCGTGACCTGGCTGCAGGCCCTGGGGTCGCGGCGGAAGGAGGACGTCACCGGCGGGATCCCGGCGCGGTTCACCGGGTTCCTGATCACCGACGGCTACACGGCATACCAGCGGCTCCTTTCCCGGCTGGCCGGCGTCCAGCAATGCTGCCAGCACGTCATCCGCCGCTGCCGGGCCGTCACGAAACTGGGTCCCGGCGGCCTGCAATCCTGGGCCGCCGACGTGATCAGCATCTTGCGCGAGGCGCACCAGGCGGTGGAGGAAGCCCGCGCCCGCGGGGACACCGCCCTGGACCCCGAACAGCTGGAAAAGCTCCGCCAGCGCTACGACGAGGCCGCCGCCTTCGGCATCACCCATAACCGGCTGCGGGACTGGCACGACGGGAACCACCCCGGCTACGCCCTCGGCTGCTGGCTGCAGCAGTACAAGGAGCAGGTCTGGCTGTTCACCCGCGAATTCGCCGTCGAGTGGACCAGTAACAGCGCCGAGCGGGCCGTCAGAGGGCCGAAACGCCACCAGGCCGTCTCCGGGTACTGGCACACCCTCGCCACCCTCGCCCGATGGTGCCGCATCAGAAGCTACCTCGACTCCGCCGCGAACCACGGCCTGCGCGCCCTGGACGCCATCCGCGCCGCACTCGAAGGAAAACCCTGGCTACCGCCACTCCCCGCACTGGCCTGACACCCGATCACGCACTACCCGTGAATGGACACGGTCGAGGGCCTGCGGCCCATCGCCCAGGCAGTCGGCCTATCGCTCGCTCAGCTCGCCGTCGCCTGGGTGCTTCATAATCGGCATGTCGCGTCGGCCATAATCGGCGCTTCCCGGCCTGAGCAGATAAGCGAGAATACCAAAGCGGTCGAGGCGCGGCTAGGCGAAGACATTATGAACTCGATCGATGATGTACTTGGCGACATCATCGAGCGCGATCCGGCAAAGGCTGGAAGGCCGTACGATGTCATGACGCGCTGGCGCGCATCGGAGACGGCCTGATCGTCCAGCCGGGACAGAGCACCGGCGAGGCGGATCGCGGCTCAACGGAGCAGGATTTGCCGGTTCGGGCGTAGCGAGTACGGGCTGCTCACCAACCCGGCCGGGCGGCCGGTCGCGGTCCGGGTCTTCCCCGGCAACACCGGCGACCCGTACGCGTTCACCGAGATCGCGGACGTGCTGCGGACGAAGTTCGGGCTGAAGCAGATGGTCATGGCCGGCGACCGGGGGATGATCACCAGCGCCCGGATCCGGGCCCCGAACCAGCGCGAGGACGGGACGCCGCGGCCGGACGCCTACGGGTGGATCACCGCGCTGCGCGCTCCCGCGATCAAAAAGCTCATGGCCGACGGCGGCCCGCTGCAGATGTCCCTGTTTGACGAGCAGGACCTCGCCGAGATCACGTCCCCGGACTACCCCGGCGAGCGGCTGATCGCCTGCCGCAACCCGGTCCTGGCCGCCGGCCGCGCCCGCACCCGCGAGGACCTGCTGGCCGCCACCGGCAAGCTGCTCGCCCCCATCCCCGCCCGGGTCCCAGGCCGGGAAACTCACCGGCGCCGGGCCGATCGGCGTCGAGGTCGGCAAGGTGATCAGCAAGTACAAGACCGGCAAGCACTTCGAGATCACCATCACCGAGGACAGTCTCACCGTCGCCCGCAAGCAGGACCAGATCGACGCCGAAGCCGCCCTGGACGGGTTCTACGTGCTGCGCACCCCGGTTCCCGCCGCCGAGCTCGACGCGCCCGGCGTGGTCACCGCGTACAAAAACCTTAAATACGCGAGCGGGACTTCCGCCACATCAAGGCCGGCGACCTGGACCTGCGGCCGGTGTTCCACCGGCTGGAAGAACGCGTCAAAGCTCACGTGCTGATCTGCATGCTTGCCTGCTACCTCCCCTGGCACCTGCGCCGGGCGTGAGCCCGCTGACCTTCACCGACGAGAACCCGCCTGCCCCGGATAACCCCGTCGCCCCGGCGCGCTGCTCGGCGGCCGCCCAGGCCAAGGCGTCCTATCAGTACGACCCGGCCGGGCAGCCCTACCGCAGCTTCCGCGGCCTGCTGGAGCACCTGGCCACCTTGACCCGCAACCAGGTCCGGTTCACCGGCACCCAGGTCACCATCCCGATGCTCACCGAGCCGACCAGCGCCCAGCGGCAGGCATTCCAGCTCATTGGCACCGCGATCCCGCTCACCTTGACATAGCCAGAACGCCACCCGGCCAACCCGGTAAAAGCCCAGGTCAGAGCCGAAATCGCCTGCCAAACTGGCCGTAACTTCGGGCTAAGGCGGGGGCTCGTCATCCTCCGCGGCCCTGGCCTCAGACTCGCGCTTCTCCCACGCCCTGCGCCGCTTGCCCGCCTCGCTGTTGTTAGCGTGATCCATCTGGGCCAACGTTCTCTTGGCGCCCCTCCCCTTGCCCCTGCGCTGCCGTCCCGCTGCTCTGGCGGCAGCGACATGTCCGCCACGCGCTTCTTGGCGTTCCCGCGTCCGCGCGCCATCCCCTTCTTCACGCGCCGCCGCCCGGCGGGTAGCACTCGTCGAGCTGGTCCATCAGCCCCCCGAGCCCGTACGACCCGATCGTCGTCTCACCGGGACGGCCGGGGATCTTGCCGGGGGAGACGATCGCGCGCCACCGGTCGTTCAGGCCCGCGGGCGGCAGGATGGCCACCTCGGGGTGCGCCCGCTCGAACAAGATCTTCCTGGCCACCGCGCCGGGCTGGCCGCTGACGGCCCTGAGGCGCGGGCGGTCATTCATGGCCGCGTCCTGGCGCGGGCACGACGGCGCGAGAGAACCGCGCCGCCGCGCCCGCCATGCTCCAGCAGGGACGCCGTGTACCGGGAACCCGCATTCCGGTTACGTCCCGCTGTCGCACGCCCGCTCACCGGCCCTCCCCGGCGATGATGGTGATCCCGGCGGCTACCTGCGCCGAGCGGAGGCCGGTCCTGAACAGCACGGCCCGGAGCACCGGCCCGTAGTCCGGGTGGAACCGGCCGCCCAGGTCCGCGAGCATCTCCTCTGCCGTGCCGTCCGGGTGCTGCTCCCGCCACTGCGTCACCGCGGCCCGTGCCCTGTCCAGGTCCTCTGGCTTGTCTTCGCGGAACCTCACGGCGTCCCCTCCCGCGCCCAGTCCGCGCGGATCGCCCGGTTCAGCTCGTCCGGGGTGCTCCCGGTAAGAACGTCCTGATCCCCGGCGCCCTGCCGCCATGCCTGCCACTGGCCGCCGACGACATAGATCTCGTAGGCAGCACCCCACGCGAGCGCCAGCGCGTCCAGCGCCCGGTCCTCATCGACGTCGAACACGCCGCGCTGCTGGCCCCCGCCGTTCACGGCAGGTCCCTGGGCACCGGGTCCGCGCGGTAGTCAGCCGCGATCCGCGCCCTCAGCCCCGCGGGCAGCGGATCGGCCAGCGTGCCGCCCCTGCCATCCCTGCGCCGCGCGGTCCACCTGCCGTCGTCAGCGGCGATGTGATACGCCTCGCCCCAGTGGTGCCTCAGCTCATCCATCTCGTCCGGCGTCCCGGCGCTCACCGCTGGCCTCCAGATGCCAGGGCGTCACGGACACGGCGCAAGACGGCCGGGTCGACCACCCAGCCCGGTCCCTTCGCCCCCGGCGCCCGATGCGCCCCCCGGTACTCCAGGTGCGCCCTGGCCCGCGCGACCCCCGCCGCCGGCCGCCCGGGCAGCCCGCCCGCTGCCTGATGCCGGCCCCCGGCACCGCCCCTCCCTGCCGCCCGATCCATGGCGGACGCCTCCTTCACCCTCGCGTACCAATGTGGTGAAGCCAGTTCACCGGGCACACGCGGTTGTGCGATAGTGACAAGCAGGAGCAGCAAGCCAGGGAGCATCCTGTAGCACGTGCTCCCCCGATGACGGCGACGCGAAGGTACGCGCGATGACCCGGATCGACGGCGGGACCCTGCGGGAATGGCGTAGGTCCCGCGGGTGGGACGTGCCGGAGATGGCACAGCGGCTCCGTCGCGCTGCCCGTGAAGCAGGTGTCCCGGTAGCCGCTCTTAGGGGCCTTGTGCGGATGATCTACGCCTGGGAACGCGGTGACCATGCGATCTCCGAGCGGTACCAACTGCTCTATGCGAAGGCGCTCGATCTCGCGCCGGAGCGGCTCCCCGGCGTACCCGCAGATCCCCCGGACGTACCTGATCTTGCGGGATCCCCGGTATCGCCCCTTATCCTCGGCATATCAGATGCCAGCGCGGAGGCTTCGTACCCGGAGCCATCCGGAGGCCAGGATGGGAATGACGTGAGACGGCGCGAACTGCTTGGAGTCCTCAGCGGTGCCGTGGTCGGCGCGGGGTTCGCTGAGCTTGAGCGCTTGCGCCGCAGTGTGGATAGTTCACTGTCCGCGCCGCCGACCGGACGTGACGCGGACGAATGGGAGCGCACGACATCCAGTTATGCGCACGAGGTCGGCGTGCTGCCATCCCGCGACCTGCTGCCCCGGTTGCTGGCCGACTTCAGCGAGGCCGGCGCGCGGCTCACCGATGCATCCGGGCACACCAGGCACCGACTGGCTCGCGTCGTCGCAGAACTTGGCGCTCTCACGGCCATCACCTTCGTGAGCCTGGGCGATCCGCACACCGCTGATCGCTGGTGGCGTACAGCAGCGCGGGCAGCCGACGAGGCGGGAGATCACCGGTCGGCGTCGCTGATCCGCGGGCGGCACGCCATTTTCTCGCTCTACAGCATCCAGCCGGCGCGCACGGTGCTGAGCCTTGCGGACGAGGCGATAGCGGCTGGACGGTATACGCCGTGCGCTGGGGTGACCAGCGGGTACGCCGCACGCGCGCAGGCGCTTGCGCAACTCGGCAGTAATCACGACGCTCAGCGTGCACTCAGCGCTCTTGCCGGGGTGTTCGAGCGGCTACCGGCCGAGGTAAGCGATGACCGCTGGTCGGCGTGGGGATGGTCAGAGGTACGGCTGCGGCACGTCGAAAGCTATGTCCACACGTACGTCGGTGACATCAGCGCCGCCGGCCGCGCGCAAGATGCGGCGCTGGAGCTTTACCCGCAGACCAACTACCAAGGCCGCGCGCAGGTTGAATTGCACCGCGCTGAATGCCTGATCCGGATGGGCGACATCGACTCCGGTGCACAGCACGCAGCCCAGGTCCTTGGGGCGCTTCCTCCAGAGCGGCGCACCGACGGCCTGGTCACTAGCATGGCGCAGGCTGCGCTAAGCGCGGTCCCGGTGCAGCACATCAGCCGCCCAGCAGTCCGCACAGCACGCGGATTGCTCGCACTGCCAAGCGGCCGGCAATGAAACAGGCGGGCGCGGAGGTTACTTACACCTGTCATGATGCCGCCTCGGCCGCCGGAATCTTCGACAGCGTAATCATCCCTGTCTACGAGGCGTCGCATGCCGACGTGATCCCGGATCCGTTCTACTCCGCCGCCCGGTTCGCCGAGCGCGTGCGCGGCTATATGAAAGCTCCCGGTTTCGCGCTGGTCGCGGCTATCGCGGATGACGGCCCGGTCGGGCAGGCATTCGGCTACACGCTCCAGCCGGGAACACACTGGTGGGCGGGCCTTGCTACGCCGGTACCAGACGGATTCACCGACGAGACGGGGCACCGCACGTTCGCGCTTAACGAGCTGATGGTCGACCCGCGATGGCAGCGCCGCGGGATCGCCCGCGCCCTGCACGACGAGCTTCTCAGGGGCCGCCCGGAGGAACGCGCGACGCTGCTCGTCCGCTCGGACAACGAGCCAGCACAGACTGCCTATGCACGCTGGGGATGGGCCACGGTCGCGAAGCTGAAGCCGTTCCCCGACTCCCCGCTGTTCGACGCGCTGATCCTGCCGTTGCCTGTACGCTAGCTGTGCGCGTACCAGCGTGCGATGCCCCGCCAGGTCGGTGAACCGGCGGGGCATCGGCCTGTCCAGGGTCAGGTGGCGGGAAGGCTCCAGGTCTGCGCCGCCGCGAGCTCCCACCCGTCCCCGGCGGTCGTCCGGGTGATCGCGTACGCGACCAAGACGGCCTGCGCCGGGTCGGCGGTGACCGCCACCATCCAGACACGGGCCCGGCTACCGGCGATCGCGGCGCGGGTCTCGGTCACCGTCGGGAAGGCAGCCGCCACCTCGGCCGCCGCCTGGAGGTCGTCCAGCTCGCCGGGACGCGGCAGCGCGGGGGACCATCTGGTCCTGGCTCCAGCACAGTTCGGGTTCGGTTTGTCCTAGCTGAATAGCTGGCCCTGCGTCGCCGTGCTGCCTGGGGCATCGGTGTGGTCAGCGGTCTCTGTTCCGGCGGCGGCCAGCAGTTCGCCGATGGATGCTCCGTCTGGGTAGCAGGTGGTGACGAGGGCCCGGAGCAGAAGCGCGGCGCCTATTGCGTCCCACAGGGCGCGGTGTTGCTGGCTGCCGGGGGCGAGCTGGGTGACCTGCCGGGTGAGCTGGTGGCGGTCGAGGAGCTTGGCGAGGCTGTTGCCCGTCTCGCGCGGATGGGCGAGGCGGGCCAGGCGCAGGGTGTCCAGCAGGTCGGCGGGCCGGACCGACGGGCATCGCCGGTGTAGCAGCCGCCAGTCGACGCCGACGTTGTGACCGGCGATGATAACGCCGGACAGGCGCCGGGCGAGTTCGGGTTCGGCATCGGAGATGACGGGAGCGGCGGTGAGCGCTTGTGTGGCCAGGCCTGGTGAGATCCATGGTCGCCTGGGTACGGGCCGCTGCGGGTTGATGAGCGTGCAGTATGCCTGGGAGAGTTCGGGATGCCCGTCTGCCAGCGGGATCACGGCGATTTCGAGGATGGCCTCGTCGTGCCGGTCCTGGGCGCCGGTGCCTTCCAGGTCGAGGGCGGCCAGGCTGGCGTGCTGCCAGGGAGTGCTGCTGCCGGTCATGGCGACATTCTCCGGCAGGCGGGTGTCAGTCATCATCCAGCCGCACCTGGACGGTGAAGCGCTCCCGCAGTCCCTGGGTCCAGACGTGGCCGTCTTCGATGAGGTAGTCGCTGGCGTAGCCGAAGCTGTCGAGCAGGTCCTGGAGCGACGGCCACAGTACCGGCATCTACTCCTTCGAATACCTGCGGGCCATCGGTGAGCGCGACGCGGCTAAGGTCGTGGAACATGTCTGAATTTGATCTGCCCATCGATCCGGCGATCACGATCCAGGCAGAGACTTCGCTCGTCGATCCTGACACGTGCAAGTTCACCGTGAGCCGGACGGTGCATCCCGGCGGCCCGTTTTTCTTCGACGACCGGAAACGCGCCCGTGGGTCGCCGCTCGTCGAGCGGTTGTTCGCGCTTCCTGGCGTTGCCTACGTGCTCATCGCCGGCAACGTGGTGACTGTGGGGAAGGAGCCAGGCGCCTCTTGGTCCGGGCTGAGACCGGCGATCGGAACGGGTCTCCGGACGCAACTGCTCACGGGAATACCGGCCATCCTCGAGGCTACTGCCAACGCAGGCACACGAGAGCGGACCGACGCCGAGAGCCGGGCAGTCGGGCAGATCTCGATCGTAGACGTCCGGGACGGGAACCTCTTCATCGCCATGAGCGGCGGGTGCCAGGGATGCTCGGCATCAAAGGTGACCCTGCGCCAGGGGTTCGAGGTGATGCTGCGCAGGGTCGCGCCGGAGATCGCGAATATCGTCGACACGACGGACCACGCAGCGGGGAATACGCCGTTCTACAGCCGCACAGGGTAGAGCCGGGATCCACCAAGACGGGCGCCCCAGTGGCTATGTCAACCCGACCTTGATCCCGACCTCCGCGGACCCTCACCCCAGTCCAGTAGGGGTGGACTAGCGCGTTCACCCATCGAATAGCCCACTCCAGGCACGCAAGTACTTCGGCAATCGCTGGTCGGCCGTGCGGCCGGGCGATGGACTAGGCCCTCCGTTGGCCGAATATGCCCCGGCATCAGTTCAGGCCAGGGATATCCGACCAAATTGCGCCGGAGACTACTGGGACCGCAACCTCGGGGCCGTACGACCTGGCGGATGTGACCAGTCGTCGGCATCGCCGAAGTCGACCTCACCGCCGGAGAACTCGGCGCAGACCGAGTCTGAGCGGCTCGGCCCAGTGCGGGCCCCTTCCGGATCCGGGCGGGCAGCTGAGGAGGGCCAGGAGCGGAAAGCAGGCTCAGGGCGCTGCTGGTGATCCGGGGCTTGGACGACACGGGGAGGATCGTCCCGTGCTTGCACCCCGCCACACGGGGGAGAATGCTGTTTCGCGGAGCGCTGCACGGGACTGAATCGCCCGAGGGCGCTGCCCCGTATCGCGCTCTGCGCTCAACCGGTTTCGATAAAAATGAGGACACGGCATGCCCACTGACACCATGAACCCGGCAACAGCGGTCACCTGGGGGCCCTTCATTCAGGCCGCCTACGATCAGTTCGCCAGCGATCCCGGTCAGCTCAATCCGGCCGCGATCAAGAACCTGCCCGCCGGCTACACGCTGGTGCGCACGATTCAGATGGCCGACTTCCTCGGTCCCCAGCAGTCGCGTGCCTTCTACGGTTTCATCGCCGTGGGCGGTGACCCCAAGACCGCGGTGGTCGCGGTGCGCGGCACCGCCACGACCACGGAATGGTGGGATGACCTGCACTGGGATCTGGTGCCGTTCACCCAGGTTCACGGCGGCGGAAACGTCGCCCAGGGCTTCTTCGATATCTACAACACCTTCGGCACCATGACCCCGGGCCAGCAACAGGGCACGCAGGCGTCGGGCACCTTCGCCGCCGACGTCGCGCAAGCGGCCGCCGGCGGTCTTGCAGCCGATCTTGATCCTGCGCTGCCAACGGTGGTGTGCGGCCACAGCCTAGGCGGCGCGCTGGCGACACTCCTGGTCGCGGACCTGACCGCGAACACGCCGCTGAAGCCGCAGGCATGGACATTTGCCTCACCACGGGTGGGAGACGCCATCTTCGCCGCACGCTACGGCGGTCTCAGCACCGTGTCATGGCGGATCTACAACCAAGTCGACGTCGTCCCGTACTTCCCCATCGATGCCTCCGATAACTACCAGCCCGTCACCGCCGGGTATGCGATCAACTCCCTGGGGAAGGCGCGGTGGAGCCTGGGCTGCGCCCACGCGCTGAACACCTACCTGCACGTGCTGTCGCCTGCCACGGTGCCGCTGGATTCGGCCTGCAGCTAGCGGTCTAGCAACCAGTCAAGGCGCTCGCCTACGGCATGACCGGGCGTCGGCGGCACCGCTCAGGTCACGAGCCTGCGGACGGAACGATCGAGGCACAGGAGCACTGGACCCTGCAAAAACCAGCAGGATGATCACGCACAAGGCTCGATGGGAATGCCCGCATCTTCCGACGGCAGGGCCCAGGCCGTCGCCGACACGCCGCGATCTCTGACCTGCCGCTTCCCGCCATGTCAGGTGTCCGGTAAACGAACGATTAACGACATGATCATCGGTGCGCTCAGGCCGGACGCCGCACCGCCCAGCAACCTGTCGTAGAGGCGCTGCAAGGCCGACCTGTCCAACAATCAGGCCGAGATACACAGCAGTTCTGGCCTTACACTTCGTTCAGCGCGGCGACGGCCGACAGTTTCCTTTCGCCCGCCAGGGCACTATGGCATGGATTCTCCGCCGGCCACCGAGACTTCGGCCAGCCCATACCGTGGCTCGCACCACAGGACGCCAGGCGCCACAAGCTCGGCAGTCACACAAAGTGATCACGTGCCAGCGCGGCCCAGAAAATACGCCCCAGGCGAATACGCCATCCTGCCAGTCTCGCACCGGTACGCCCCTCCCCGGATTGACACGGACGTGCCAATCCGGGAATCTTGCAAGTTGCAGAACAATTTTCTATGCAACTGATCAGGCTTTCCCGGGTTTCAGCCGCACAGAGATGACCAGCGCCCTCCCGGGCCCAGCTTGAACCGGACCGCCGAGGAACCCGATGGACGTGATAGCGCCGAGGACCGCCAGCGACAGGGACGGGGACCTGATGACCCGCCGGCAGGTGACCGCGGTGACCGGCGAGCACACGCTCAAGATCGAGGCGGCCCGGGCCGGGGTCGGCGTCGAGGAGTACCAGGCACGGCTCCGGCAGGGACTGCTGTGGTGCTACCGCTGCCAGGACTGGCACCAGGCCGAGGCCTTCCCCGCAGACGCACGCCGGCACAGCGGCCGGGGCGGATCGTGCCGCCAGGCCATCCGCGCCGCCGCCCGCAACGCCCTCGCCGACCGCGGCCAGCTCCCGCCGCCGACGCCCACCTGGGTGATCCGGCGCCCCGGACCAGCCCTCCGGCTGCTGCCCAGCGGGCAGCCGTGGGCATACTGGCGCGGGCCCGGCGGCGCCGCACCAGGCCAGGACCGCGCGGGAACATGGTCACCGGCACTCGACAACGACGTCGCCCGGTTCCCCGGCTCCGGCCAAGCGCGCGATGCGCTCATCACCGCGTTCGGCGAGGCCAGCGCAGTCCCGCCGGACTGCCGCCTGGTAAGGCTGGCTTAAGGCGATGTCTCCGCGCTACGAGGGGAAGCTCAGTCTGAGGAGGTGCAACCTGGAGTATGGAGGGTTGCCGGGCCGGGGAGTGCTGACGCGGAGGTGAAGGACCCGCTGGCACCAGTCACATAGCCCGGCCGTCCCCTCGGCTCCGGTCCTGCTGACGGCGTCTGCAGCCGCACCTCGGCCTCGGCGGCCCTGTTGTCGGTTTTCCGAAGTGGTCTGCACGGATGACTGAAGTCGCCTGCACTGTGTTACGGGCCTCGGAAGGGGCGTCTGGCTGGGAGTCCGCTTCCTGGCCGTAGCACTCTTAAATGGCCCCACTGTTCTTCTCTGATTTGGCCCCACCGGGGGTGATCGCGGCGGGGCGGTAACACTCTGATTTGGCCCCACCCGAGGGGCTGCCGGAGGCGACACGCCGGCAGGTTCCGGGCCGATCGGTGCGTCTGGGTGAATAGTTGGTCACATTCAGTCGTTTCGCTCGGGGTGGGGGCGGATGGGACGGGACAAGGTGGATCTGTTCGCGAGGATCCG